>ENA-ORTH01000849-ORTH01000849.1-human-gut-metagenome-genome-assembly--contig:-NODE-849-length-35540-cov-3.750514_pt1 | contig 35540 bp, 32 predicted proteins | sample MGYA00241914_ERZ509192 | MGnify/ENA primary metagenome ERZ509192 (study PRJEB26280, sample SAMEA2338826) | human gut metagenome | biome: human gut; feature: human-associated habitat; material: faeces... | reverse complement strand
GCCCTGCTTGACATGTCTGGAAACTGCATTATAATACAATCAAGAGCAGAACCTCAAAAAATTGGTCCTGCCCAAAGTAACTAATGACATATCTTATATCAGTTTTTTTCGTTTACACAAAACCTGAAACGGTCTCAAATGATCGGTTATTTTACTTTATCCAATAAATTTTTTATTCCCAGCGAGCATTAAATAAACTTCTTCAAAAGCGTATTTAAGTTTTGCAATACAACAGGGAAGAAAATCGATTTTTTGATCTATGACTTTTATTCTACAATTAAAACGAATTTACACTCCTATCTAATTCGATTCTTGGACAGAAATTGCTTAAGTTCGCTTTTACCAAAATTTGTGAATCCCAATTTATAATTGGTAGAAAACCTGTTTACATAGAATATGCAAATACCTCTAAACTTTATAATTCTTATTTTTCTGCACAGTTTGTTCAATTAAGTCAATGCAAACGTGACATGAATGAAATATCTGAAAGCCCTATATTAGTTCAAACACTAAAATATTCTCTCAAATCCCAGAAACAGGGGATTGTTTCTCTAAGATCATTTCCCTGTTTCTATGCCTCTTATTATGTTAACATCAAAACTGACCCGTTTTTTATTTCTTAACTAAACTTAGCATTCTTCTAATTCATATTAACTTAATTATGACGTATACTAGATTTTGTAAAAATAATTTTTTTTAAGCGAAAAAGATATGGTCTGCATCCGTTTGATAGAATTAAGTCACGGCAACAACCTCATCATAGGATAGCTATAGAACCATGTCCGATAAGATTATAAAACTAAGTAAAAACATAACAAGCACGATTTAAAAGATCTCATTTGTAACAGTATTGAAAAAGCTTTAAATCCCCTGCTCGCTAAAGAAGCTGGCGGAGCTAGTCAATGTGGAGAAATACGTGCAATCTGCCTGCCGTCAATGGTATCGTTCTGGTCATTACGAGAAGAGTCTCCATACAACAGCAGGCGAAGTGTAACTGAAAATTCGCAAACTCAAAGGTTTACCTTTCGAAACGGCAATAATTAAATGCTATCGACGCAGAGAATCTTCTGCGGAAGAATGTTTTCTTTCAGGCAGCAATCGGCGCTTTTCCTAATGGACAGAGTACTTTAAATCTCGTATGTGCCAGACTGTTAGTTACCATATGACAAGATTTTACTTTTGCAGAAACTCATGTCATTGTCACTTTTTTCAACAACCCAATCTACTTCCCTACTATTTTTATAGATCCATTATTAACAACAAACCAGCTTGTAGACCGGACTCTGTATAAACACTTAATGTCTTACTGGTAATATCTTTACCAGATTCATCGATTCGGAATCTGGGCTACTATTATACTTTACTACCGCTTTTTAATCTCACATAAGGCTCATCTAATCTTTCTTCATAATTTCTGTTGTCTTTGTCTACTCCAAGGCCAAATGATAATAATCTGCCGTTCCTCTAATTGTTGATTTTTTTAAATATCCTTTATTTCTATCATTTTCTTTTCCTCTTTCGCTATTACGAAACATTTAATCAAAATATACATGCAATTAAGATGTATTTCTCTATTACAAATTATCTAGGAGTAAAATAACCATCCAGAAAATCGAACCAGATATAAATATCGGTCACAATATCTGACTGTGAAGACGCAATACAATCATAACGTAAGAGCAAGTTGTTGCACACGTATAGCTCTAGGGGCTTGAATTTCTATACGCGCTTACGCCAAACTTGAGACAAATAGAATGAATATAAATAATAATCAACTTGTTGCTCTCAGAAAAAACTTATTTGTTATTAATATCTTTGAAATCTTTAATGATCTTCCTCTTTAGTAAAAATACTTACAGCATAAAAGAGAGGCACAAGAAAATCTGTTTCTAACAATGCTTGTCCTCTTAAATACAGAGTCCTTCTGTATTAATCATCTATAAATTCATTCAAAGAATACTTTCGGATTTCGCACAATGTATAATGTTTAGTAAAATCAATGTTGGACATAAGTATTATTTTTCTAATTTATCCCCCCTCAATCAAATAGCACAATCACCCTCATTAACTCTTTCCTCACTCATAATAATGAAAGTTTTTGTATGAACTGTCGTTATCGCAGTCTGTAACTGGTTCCAAAACAAAATTATTCATTGGGTATAAGGCATAATCTAAGAAGCTTTCAAAATCAGGAAATTATATATCGTGCTACTTAATCTGAAACTCTCTTAATTCACCTTTTCAAATGTCTTTATTCAAACTAATATCGTCGTCAGGTAAAATGCCCACTCTCAATTATACATTGCAAGATAGCATTCTTTCTCTCTAATATAATATTTTATTATCTTAAGGCACTATCCAAGTTTCTATTGTAAGCACTATGGTATTCCCATTGCAAATTACCAAATATTTGTTATTGTGTTTTTGATTTTATTCTTCAGCAAACTCACAAATTAATTCCATTATTTTAACGACTAATCTCTTTTTGTCGTCATCAAAAGTATTAAAAATTCTCCCAAGTTCATTATCTATCTTTCCTCTATATTCACCATATAAAATATAATCTGCATTTGTCTCTAAAGCTTCTGCTAATCTATACAATGTGTCTGCCGAAAAACCTTTTTGTCCACTCTCTATTTCATATAAAAATTTAGGAGAAATATCTGCCATTTCTGCTAAATACTCCCTTGTATAATGTCTTTCTTCTCTCAAAAATCGTATTCTTATACCTGCATTTTTGTATAATTTTTTCATTTGTATTTCCTTCCTTTTTTCTCATAATACTTTGATTTTTAAGTTATAAAAAGGAACAATATGTATTTATTATCGGCACTATTATTCTATATAGTACGTTACATAAATATCTTTTTTAAATAATATATTAGTAGATATAATTAACTGTCGAAACTATAAATATATTAATAATAGCCTTTTTTATCTTACTGTAAATATTAAAATATCCCTAAATACACTAAGAGGCTTATCAACTAATAAATTTTTATCAAATAGAGACGTAACCACATCGAAGTTTAACATATAAAGCTCAGAACCTAAAGTAATAGTTTAAAAAGTTAATATATGGAAAATCAGGTTATCAATTTGTTTCTTATCTTTTGATCTGTGAATCAGCAAAAATACTGAACTATGTAAGCTTTAAAAACAACAGATACATGCCTCAACCACAATATTAAAAGTACTTAAACAAAGACCATGGGTATATAAATCCTCTCTATGTTATAAAGATACAATATATTCTTTACTACAAGGAATTATCACTCTAAAATTCGGAATCAGCCATATAGGGGAAGCAGACTATAATTCATGCTCCATACAAAGATCTAAACATCTAGAATCTCACCCTTATTCTGATCATTGCTATAATCAATAACCCCAGCTCGGTTAACCCCGATCTGCTCGACTGTCCCATTCAATATGTATAATGATATGGAGTTTTTGTTCATTCTGTTGAATATAATAAGAAAATTTTGAACACAGAAGTGGTCATCATCGGCAAGTTACATTCTTCCAGGTACCCTTTCTAAAAACACTTTTTATATGCACCATTGCAGAACAATTCTTTATAGATATAGTAATCTAACATCCTGGTGTTAGATCATAAATAGTACAAAATAAACATGATCATTTTCAATAAATGGTATACGATATTCATAGATCAGGGAGGAGAATGGTTATGGCAAAAAGTGCTAAATATTCACAGCACTTTAAAGAAGATGCAGTACAGTTTCGACTTAACCATCAGGAATTACCACTTCGCAATGTGGCATAGAATCTTGGAATCAGTGAATCCGCACTGAAAAACTGGATGAAATCAGCTCCCTGACTGTGAAACGCCAGGTTTCTGTCAGCGGAATACTGAAAAATTTAGGCGTTTCACGTTCGGGATATAATATATGGAAGAAACGGGTTCCTTCGGACACATCTGTTCGCCGTGCAGTTTAAAAAAATCCAACGGTGGAAAATTATATACGTCAAATGGGAACCAGAGCTCAATGAGTGAAACCGTATATCCAGACAACTATAGATTCTGACTTCAGCCAGAAACTCAAAAATATCCTCAACGAGGACTTTAATCCTGCGCATCCGGATGCCGCTTGGTGTTCTTATATCAACTATATTTGGACATTTAAAGGATTTGTGTACCTTACCAGTGTCATAGATCTGTATTCAGGAAAAATCATTTCCTGGGTGCTTAGTGAGATGTTGGAAGCTTCTCACGTAGTGGAGTATATTGAAAAAGCAAAACATGTTAGAAAAGTTAAAAAACCATTGATTTTCCATTGTGACAGGGGATGTCAATATGTATCAGAAGCATCTCAAAAAGCGACCACAGGGATAATCCTCAGTTATTCAAAGAAAGCATATTCATGGGATAACGCCTGCATGGAATCCTCCCATGCACTCTTGAATAGAGAATGGATCGGATCCACCGATTTAAATTACTTAATTATACACATGCATATAGATTGGTTTTTGAATACATCGAAATATTTTACAATACCGTACACATTCACAGTCATTGTGTATATTTGTCTTCAATTAAATATAAGAAGCAATATCTTAAAAGTATGGAGAAGAATGCAATAAAACCGAGACGGAGGTGCGGACATTCTCTTGGACTAAGCTGTTAATCCAAAACTGCGCCTGTACTTCATAGGACTCATATATCCTAATGATTTTTTAATTCCTGTTTCATTATACCATACAAGATAATCATTTAATATATCTATAAAGGGAGTATCCCAAAATCCTAAAATGAAATTTTAAATTCCACCGTCCGCTTATGCGGTGGAATTTACCTCCGCACAGTTGATATTTACTCTTTCATACAGAAATGTTATGGTTATCTCTCCTTCTGACAGCAGTAGAAGGAGGAACATTATGAGTAAATATATTCCTGGTAACCAGAAGCATCTTACTCTTGAAGATCGTATTTATATTGAAAATGAATTGAATAAAGGTACATCTTTTAAGAATATTGCCAAATTCTTGTGCAAGGATCCTACTACTATTTCCAAAGAGGCAAGAGCACACAGATTGTCTGACTGGTATCACAAAGGTACTTTTTATAATGCGAAAAACTTCTGCATCCATCGGTACCATTGTAAAAAGACCAATTCCTGCGGCAAGATTATCCTCTGTGGGGTAAAGTGCGTTTCCTTCCCCACTTGTAATCAGACTTGCAAAGACTTTGTAAAAGAACGCTGCAGCAGACTGGATAAGGCTCCTTATGTCTGTAATGGCTGTTACAAAGAAAATCAGCCACTGTACGATTGCACATAAATACGACTACAACGCAAGTTTTGCTGACAGGAAATACCGCGAAAAGCTCCGGGATTCCAGACCCGGTATTAACATGACAAAACGGGAATTACACCAGAAAGATAAAGTCATTTCTCCTCTGATCAAACGGGGACAGTCTTCTTATCATATCCTGATCAATCATCCGGAATTAGATATGTCTGTCCGTACTATGTACTCCTATCTCAATCAAGGACTGTTTACTACACGGGACATGGATTTAAAACGTAAGGTACGTTTTAAACCACGGAAATGCCATAAAACACAGATCACAAACCGGACAGTTTTTGCCAATCGGTTATACAGTGATTTTTGTAACCTGGAGCTCCCATCCTATGTTGAAATGGATACGGTACATTCCTCCAGGGAATCCAAAAAAACTCTGTTGACCCTGTTCTTTACAAAAGAAAAACTGTTTCTTGCTTTTCTCATGAACCGGTGTACGGAAGGCTCTGTGCGCCTTGTTTTTGACCGCTTAGAAAAACGCTTGGGAACCTATGAGTTCGCCTCTGTATTCGAGTATATCCTGACAGACCGTGGCTCAGAATTCGGAGACCCTGTCGCATTGGAAACTGGTGTAAATGGAATACAGCGTTCCAGTATTTATTATTGTGACCCAATGCAGAGCGGACAGAAAGGCGGACTGGAACAGGCGCACACGATGCTGCGGATGATCCTTCCCAAAGGAACCAGCTTTGAATTTCTTACTCAGTGGGATGTAAACACGATTGTAAACCATATCAATTCAACCCCAAGAGAAATCCTTGGTGGAAGAACACCGTACAGCATGGCAACCGAAACATTTGGGGATGAGATTCTAAAAGCATTTCAGCTTAGGCCGATAGAACCTGACCAGGTCAATCTAACACCTAAGCTGATCCGCTTTAATCACTAAGCAACTATCTCAAAAATCTGCTGTCGGACTGGAAGTAAACTTTTCACATTTTTTTAATGTGGCCGGTGGAATTCAGTCCAGCACACTGATTCTCAGTGGCCCGTTTGCCATGCCCAAAAACAAAGATTTATTTGAGAAGTTGGCATAATTATAGCAGATATCGATGTTTTTTGCTTTATTAAAACGCGTAAAAACTGAAAAATTTAAACCCTTGTGGAATTTAATCATGCACTGGAATTTAAAATTTCAAGTCAGCAGTATCCCAAAGTTTGTATCTTACAAGGAGATCAAGCCTTTGATGGCTGATCTAAAACGTGTATATATGCAACCCCAACGGAAGAAATCACATTAACGGAACTGGACAGCTTTGATGAAAAATGGAGCGGAAAATATTCTAAAATCACGAAATCCTGGAAGGACAACTGGGCGAATCTTTCGACTTATTTTAAGTATCCGTAACCGGTCCGCCGTATGATCTATACTACCAATACAGTCGAGGATTTAACCGTCAGCTCCAGAAGGTCACCAAATCCAAGACGGTATTTCCTTCCGACGATAGTCTCCTGAAAATGCTGTATCTGGCTATGATGGATATCCCAAAGAAATAAACAGGCCACCGTCAGGATTGGGGTCAGATCCATTCACAGTTGGAGATCTTTAGTGTTAGGATATAAATAGTACAAAATAAACATGACCATTTTCAATAAATAGTATATGATAGTCATGGATCAAGGGAGGAGAATGGTTATGGCAAAAGGTACAAAATATTCCCAACAGTTTAAAGAGGATGCGGTACAGTATCGCTTGGATCATCCAGAGTTGCCACTTCGCAAGGCTGTGGAGAATCTTGGAGTCAGCGAATCTGCGCTGAAAAACTGGATGAAAGCAGCAAAGGAACATAAAGGCAAGGTTCCTACCCGCGGTTCTGGAAATTATGCAAGTGAGGAAGCGAAAGAGATTGCCAGATTGCAGCGCCAATTACGAGATACGAAGGATGCTCTTGAAGTGTTAAAAAAAGCAATCGGTATTCTGGGAAACTGACAAAAGCTCTTTACACGGCTGCTTCTGAGTACGTGAAAGAAATCAAATCCCTGCCCGTGAAACGTCAGGCTTCTGTCAGCGGAATACTGAAAAAATTAGGCGTTTCACGTTCAGGTTACAATGCATGGAAGAAACGAGTTCCTTCGGACACGTCTGTTCGCCGTGCAGTTTTAAAAGAAAAAATTCAAAAGATCTATGAGGAATCTCATCAAAACTACGGTGCTCCTAAAATTACTGCAGAATTGCGAAAATCCGGGGAGTATGTTTCCGAAAAAACAGTTGGAAATTATATGCGTCAAATGGGAATCAAAGCCCATTGGGTGAAACCATATATCCAGACAACCATAGATTCTGATTTCAGCCAGAAACTCAAAAATATCCTCAACGAGGAATTCAATCCTGCTCATCCAGATGCTGTCTGGTGTTCAGATATCACTTATATTGGGACATTTGAAGGATTTGTGTATCTTACCAGTGTCATGGATCTGTATTCAAGAAAAATCATTTCCTGGGTGTTGAGTGAGACGCTGGAGGCATCCCATGTAGTGGAGTTTCTTGGTTTCTTCTTAGGAAGGGCTAGACCGTTTCAAGTTTTTAGTAAACTAAGATCATAAATCTTCGGGAGCGATAGTACTATGAAAATACGAATTAGAGATTTAAGAACCTCCAAAAAAATAACGCAAACTTCATTGGCTCTTGCTATAGGTTGTTCACAAAATGTAATTAGTAAAATCGAATTAGAATACTCTGTTCCTGATGCAGACATTCTATGCAAAATTGCTGACTATTTTCATACTTCTGTTGATTATTTACTGTATAGAACTGATCAGAGATATAGCTTGGCCCCTGAGTCATCTTCATTCAATTCACGAATAACTGAATATATGTTCAAACTTCAATCCCTTACTCCCAAGGAAATAGAGTCCATTTTTATTATAATTGACGGATTGCTGGATAATGAAATAAAGAGGTGATATTTTGTTACGAATCGCAATTTGCGATGATGATCTGCCTATTAAAAGCGAGATCGAGTCGCTGCTTTTAGATATTATGCAAGATTATTGCATTAAGATGGATATCGACATATTTTTCGATGGCAAAACCTTATATCAGCAAATTCAATCTGGAACAAATTTTGATATCATTTATATGGATATTGAAATGAATGATGTAGATGGTATTCAAGCAGCCCGTCTAATTCGTGCTCAAAACATACCATCTATCTTAATATATATTTCGGCCTATGAGACTTATTTCAAACAACTTTTCGAAGTAGAACCGTTTCATTTTATTTCTAAACCAATTAATGTACACCTTTTTTACAAATATTTCATGGAAGCTTACAAAAAACTAACCTCTCAATTACAGTTTTTTACATTCAGTTTTCATCAAAGATATACTAAAGTCCCCATTTCAGAAATTATGTATTTTGAAAGTCGTGGACGTACCATCTTGATTCATACAACTACAATGAAGTACCGATTTCTAAGTAAACTCGATATTATTGAAAATTATATGCTAGATAATGAAATACATTTTTTACGGATTCATCAGTCTTATTTGATTAATCCATATCACATTCGTTCTATTACCCTTTCAAACATCGAAATGGTCGATCATAGTATTCTTAGTATAGGGCCTAAATATCAAGCTCAAGTGCGATTACAATACTTATACATAGTTGAGGAGTTATAAATGTTTATTTTGGTAATTTACATATTTCATTTTTGGTTATTACACGCTTTTTTTAACTGTTTTTTCGTTTCTAAGAAGCATCAGTCCTTTTCTCTCAAGATAATAGCATGGGCTTGCTTTTTTATTGTACAGCTTTTTATTTCTAGCCAGATAACGTATCCTTTAATCCTATTCACTTTTAATTGCTTTGTTACAATATGTCTGTGCCGCTTACTCTATCTAGCACCCTTAAAAAAGCTACTCTTCCTGTCCATCACATTTTGTGCTACCGGAATGCTCATTGAAGTAATCGTATCTCTGGTTATGCAAATTATAGGCGACAACATAAATAGCGGTTCCATTTTAGGTGCCGTTCTTTCAAAACTTGTTTTGCTTGCTTTTGTTCATAGCATATCTATCATACAAACTCAGAATAGCCGCCGAAGCCCTGCATTATCATCCTGGATATTATTATTATTTATGACAATTTCTAGTATAGTCATAATTCATACTTTATACCTTTTTAATCAAACAAGTTCTTTTCTTGTTTTTCAGGTGTTATCCTTTTTGAGTATTATCTTACTTTTATTCATTAATGTTGGCTTTTTCCTTTTTGATGATAAATTAAGCAAATATACAGACATGAAAGTGGAAAACTCTATTTTATCTCAACAGCTTAAACATTACGAGGCATTGCGCGCTGCCAAAGAAGAGCAGATTAATTTTTTCAATCGCGAAAAACATAACCTCAAAAATCAACTTCTCTCAATTCGAGCCTTTGCCTTAAAAGCTGACTCCTCAGCAATTATAAATTTCATTAATTCATTACTTAAAGACCCCGACTTTGGTCTTACTCCATTTTCAGTATGCGAAAATCTTATATTTGACGCGATTATAAGCTCCAAAGTCAATGTAGCTAAAAACAATAAAATCAAATATACATGGGATATAGATGTCCCGCACTGCCTTCCATTTAATGATACTGATTTATGCGTTCTTCTCGGAAATGCTATTGAAAATTCCCTTGAGGCTTGTTTAAATGCTAAAAGTACCAACAAATTCGTTCATATTGCAGCTCACTATAAACAAAACTGTTTGTATATGCATATTGAAAACACTTATACTCATCAACTAGTGAAATCAGGCAGAAAATTTTTTTCAACTAAAAGAACGTCTCGGTTACATGGCTATGGTTTACCATCAATACAGCATGTTGTTAATAAATATGATGGTGTGTTACTTACAGAAACCAAAAATAATTTGTTTGAATTAAAAATTATTTTATATCCAACTTAATCATTTATCCAAAAAAGAATATATTAACTCAATTATTTCTATAACAATTTCTTTTTTTGGTTCTTCAAATAGATTAAGTATCCTCTGTGCCTCATCGTCTATCTTACCTCGATATTTACCAAATAGTATGTAATCAGAATTGGTGTCTAACGCTTCAGCAAGCCTATACAGAGTATCGGCCGAAAATCCTTTTTGTCCATTCTCGACTTCATACAGAAATTTAGGAGATATATCGGCTAATTCTGCCAAATGTTCCCTCGTATAATGTTTCTCTTCGCGTAAAAATCGTATTTTGGAACCTGCTTCATAATATATCTTTTTCATTTGTATCACTTCCATAGATAAATGGTACTTCATTTTTTTCTAATTAAAAATGAACTATTGTTAATATTTATACTGCCATCGTACCTATTCTATACATTTTTAGATGTATTTTTTTAATATGTCATAAAAAACAGGGTATCTGATAAATTCTCAACTCTCAAGTCTTATGCATCTATAATAAGATATTATAAATTATCATCAAATAATCCGCATTGAGTATTCCGGGCGGTTTTGGTTCTTCCGCATATTTTGGTATAAAGTATGGATTTTGAGCCTCATACATGATAAAATTAATATAATTAAAATGAAAGAAGGAATCTTGAAATGCCCACAAATTCTTCACTTGATTTACAACGATTTTATCCAGATGAGCTTGATATGGTTTCAATTGAAGAAGATCCTGATGAAATAAGACTACATATGCTCTCCAGATCAAAATCTTTTTGCTGTCCAAAATGTGGTGAAGAACTGCGTAAGCTGCATGCTACCCATCACCGAACAGTTCAGGATCTGCCGATTCTCGGGAAGCGTGTTTTTTTGGATATAAGAGTACATGATTTTCAGTGCCAAAATCCCATCTGTGAAATCGGTGCATTTTCCGAAACATTTCATGGTTTCTTAAACCATTATAGCCGAATGACAGAGCGGCTTATAGATTTCGTTACAATACTTGCTCTCGAAACCAGTTGTGAAGCAAGTGCTCGTATTATGCAGGCTATGCATGTTAAGATTAGTGGTGACACAGTAATCCGTATGCTTTTGAAAAGATACCAGACGCAATCCCATATACCTTGTGGAAGCCATATTGGTGTAGATGATTTCGCTTTTAAAAAACGACATACTTATGGGACGATTATTGTTGATGAAAATTCCCATATTCCTGTTGCTGTTCTGGAAGGACGGGATGGATCTGCCCTAAAAGCATGGCTGACTCAGAATAAGCAGGTAACAACAGTGACTCGTGACTGCGCATCTGCGTATGCAAAGGCAGTGGAAGAAATCCTTCCGGATTGTATGCAGATTGCAGACCGGTTCCACTTGCATCAAAATCTCCTGGAGGCAGTAAAGAGTGTAATAAATTCAACAGTGCCAGTGGACATAAAAATTCCTAAAGATGCTGCTTTACCTTATGCAGAAACAGCGGTTTCGGACACTCTCGTGGAGAGCAGTAAAAAAAATGTCTGAGGCTGTGGATAATTCAATAGAATACAATCCTAAAAGTGTACAACTATATAATAACATTCGAGAATACGCCGCTGCCGGATACAGCAAAAGAGAAATCGCTAAAATTTTGCATTGTGGACGTAATACAGTCACTAAGTATCTTAATGGCGACTATGAATCCCTATGCAAAAGAGATTATCGGAGCGGCATGGATCAATTTTATGATGATATTATAAAAGAGCTAAATGCAGGTGTGAGCAGAAAAGATGTCTATTGTCATCTGCTCAAAAAAGGTTATATGGGTAAGCATTCGGCTGCCTATGATTATATGAATAAAATCATAAAACGAGAGCATATTGATATAGCTGTTTATAAAAGTTCTTCTGCAGAGGTTATTCAAAAGCGAAAGAAACTGCAACAATATGACCATATTTCACGAGCAGGCATTTTTCGTTTCCTGTGGATGAACTCTGACTTGAGCAAGGCACATTGTACTTATATTATGGAGCATTATCCTAAAATCCGTCAGTTAGATATATGTATCCGTGAATTCCGGAATATCTACAATCAAAAAATATGGTGCTGCTTTATTTATTCATTGAAAAGTATAAACTATCAGAAATACAGGAATTATCCCGCTTTGCAGAGGGGCTTGAAAAAGATATTGAAGCAGTCGAAAATTCGGTTGCAAGCCCGCTGTCTAATGGATTTGTTGAAGGAACAAATAATAAATTAAAAATGGTAAAGCGTACAATGTATGACCGATGCAGCCGTCAGTTATTAGAAGCAAAACTTATGTATCGCCCTAATGTATAAATACCAAAATATGCGGAAGAGCCCCGAAGTCACGGAATACTCAATTGACAGGAATCGGGATCAGACTACGATCTTTGGGTGCCGTTCTTCAAAAGCTCCGCTGGGATTCAGGGATAATCCATCGCACAGCCAGTGAATCTCTTTGAGAGTCACTTTCCGCAGTTCATCCGGTGTATCCGGCCAATGGAAGGAATTCCGATCCAGACGTTTCATCAGGATCCAGAATCCGGATCCGTCCCACTGGAGAATCTTGATCAATGTGCGTCTGCGATTGCAGAACACGAACATACAGCGGGAGTACGGATCGAGATGGAATTTCAGTTTGATAATTGCGGCCAAACCGGTATAGCTTTTACGGAGATCGGTCACTCCGCACGCCAGATAGACGGTTGTGTTTCCAGAGAAATCAAGCATAGTTCTTCAACGACTGCCAAAGCGTAGTCAGTAGCCTGGCTGGGCAGTCAGCGCCAATTTCAATCCGGATATTTTCCGGAAGAAGGATCGTAACAGAATAATTTCCTGTCCCGGAGTTCAACTGCAGCTCTTGTTCCGAAGGCAGCTTTGCGAACACCAGATCAGGTTCAGGTTCTTTTCCCGGTGCTTCTGACGGAATCTTTCGGATCCAATAGCCCAAAGTAGACTGGGGGATCTTATTCTGCTGACACCAGTCTTTTCGGGATAACCCGCTTTCCTGGAAAGCATGGATCCGATCTGTCCAAAGATTAGCTTTTGAGATTACATTATTATTCATATCCATTGGTATTACCTCCATCATTTGAGACCATCTTATCAAATGCAGGAAAGGATTTGAAGATACGGATGATTACCTACTTACCTTCAAACTTAGATTTTCTCACAAAAATACTCCCTTCTAGATAACAAGTTTTTTTATACTTGTCTATCTAGAAGCAAGCATATCAAATTGATTTTATTATATAAAACCTTCCGTTACATATTTATTGAAAATCAGTACACGGTAAATCATAAGTACCCGCGTATTTTTTGACCGCCGTTCCCGGCGGCCGGTTTACACATTTGTTGTTTTTGTTTTGCTCCGGCAGATTTCCGGCAGCTGTTCAGACCATGGAAGCAGGTCTTCCATAAAACGGTAATCCGTATCTTCCTGATGGTCCTTCATCACAGTCAGGACGTATTCCAGATAGCGGAAAGGATTCAGGTTATTCGCTTTCGCTGTTTCTGTGATGCTGTAGACGATCGCACTGGATTTCGCGCCGTCGATACTGTCGATCAGCTTCCATGCATGTTTGTGCAGGCAGAAGCTGCGCAGCGCGCTTTCCGTTGCGTTATTATCAAGCGGGACTTCACCGTCACCAAGGAATACTTTTCATGCCTCTTCCTGGTTGATGCAGTAGTTGATCCCTTCCAGGGTTTTACCTTTGATCAGACGGCCGGATTCCTTGATCTCTTTTGCCCACGCAAAGAAAGCCTCTACCAGAGGTTTGAGGTTGATCTGCCGCTGTTTCCTGCGGTCGTCCGGTTTCAGATCTGCAAGCTGGTTGTCCAGATGATAGATCGCTTCATAGGCGACCGTTTCTTTGGCTGCCTCATGCTCCTTTTTCGGCAGTGCTTTCAGGGCATCTGCGAAATACCTTCTCGCACGGGTCCAGCACCCTGCAAAGACGATGGCTTCGGTTTCCCGGTCCAGCTTCCGGTAGGTGGAGTATCCGTCGCAGATAACGACACCGGTAAATCCTTTCAGGAATTCCCGGGGATAGTCTACTTTCCGGGTCTTCTGGTATTCATACAGGATGATTGGGGTATCCCCATATCCCTTTCCTGTCCGGTAGACCCACATGTAACTCTTACTGTTCGCCGGCCGCCCATCCTTTGATACCTTGACCGGAGTCTCATCGGCCTGCAGCACATGGAAGCGGTACATCCTGTTATGAAGGTAATCATAAAGGGGCCCCAGATACCGGTCGCACACTGGATCACCCAGTTGGCCATCACCTGCCGGGAGATGTGAATGTCATTGCGCAGGAATTCCTGGCTGATCCGGTATAAGGGAAGGCCGTTTACATACTTGGCATTCAGGATGCTTGCAGCCAGGGAAGGGGTCAGGATGCTGTTTCGGAGCAGCTCCTTTAGCCGGTCTGCTTTCACGATCGTCTGGTTGTCCTTTCCGGCATACACAGCCACATGGTGTTCTTCAACTGTGTAGACTGCCGGCTGTACACAGACTCTTTTATAGACTTCATCCGGAAGCTGTTTCCAGCCAGCAGCGCCAAAGATCTCCTGCAGCTTTTCTTCCGGAAGGGTATGGGGAATGACTTCTACGGGAAGATCCTTAATATCTTCCTCGCGTTTTCCTTTTTTCTTCCGGCGCATGACCTGGATCACATCCTCTTCTGCGGGCTCGACGACATAAAGCGTCTCGGTCAGTGCTTCCGCTTCGTTAAAGATGAGCTCCAGTTCCAGTTGCCCGGCAATCACATCCAGCTTTTCGGAAGAGCGCCCATAACGGTGGTTGTTTGCAGACGCGATCTGCTCGATCAGGCGTTCCATGTTTGTATTCAGTTGGGCCAGCTGGTCCTGCATGGACAGGATCACTGCAACGAGTGTTTCCCTGCTGAAACTGTTCAGTTCTTCCGGTAAGTAGATCTTCGTCATGTTCGGTGCTCCTCGTTTTTGTCTTGCTGGGACTATTGTACCGCAAACTAAAAGAAAAAGCGAACCGAGCGAAAAATGAGTCCGTCATTCTTACCAAAGGATAAACACTCTGAAAAGCCGAAAAAACTATTAGTTTTTTCAGTTTTTCAGAGTACTGATCCACACATCAGCCGATCGCTGTGGAGTACTCTTAATGGAATGAATGGTATGAGATCCGGATGTGGATAACTCTCCACGTATCTGTGTTGGCGAACCGGAAAAGATTTTTAAATTTCTCCGTTTTGCACAACGCATCACAGGAGATCGCCGGGCTGCACTTCCTGGATCGGATGTCTGGATACGATCTCCAGCCCCTGCATCAGCGCCCTGTATTGTTCCGGCGTGATCTCCAGAGCCTCTTCTTTTGTACGGGGCCAGCTGAAGCCGCCAAGCTCCAGCCTTTTATAAAGGAGAAGGAATCCGTCCCCTTCCCATACAAGCCCTTTAATGCGGTCACTGCGTCTTCCGCAGAACAGGAAAAGGATATCCTTTTCGTATGGATCCAGCTGGAAGTTGAATTTCACAATGGATGCCAGCCCGTCAATGCCGCGCCGCAGATCTGTATAGCCGGCAGCAATGTAAACCTTCCGGAATCCGGATGCGTTATTCAGCATCGAGGATCCCTCCTATCCGGGAGAGCAGTTCTGCCGAGGCTGAATTCGAGATCTCCAGGACAAGTTTCCCTTTCCGGATCACAAGATCCGGATGGAAAACGGATGATGCATCTGGCGACACAGCAGGAAATTTAATCTCAGCGAAAGATACCGACTGCTTAACGGCAGATAACTGTCCTGTCTCTGTAACTGCAGGCAGGGACGGATTCTGAGAGGCTTCATAAGCTTCCCGGCGCAGGATGCGCTGCCAGTAAAAGAACTGTTTCTCGGAGATTCCGTTTGCCCGGCACCAGGCGGTCTTTGACATTCCACTGTTCATACATTCATTCAGGATCCTGGCCCAGTGCTCTGCACGGATCTGATGCGTGATTTTATCCATGGCGCTAACTCCTTTAAAAAACTTGTAGTTTTCTGGAGTTATTATCTCATGGAGCGAGGAAACTAGCACGGTACTGGGGATTTACCGTATACGAAAATCAAAAGATAACATTAAGATGTATGGGGTTTATGGCATTCCGAAGAAATTCAAATTAGCCTCTTGTCCAAAGTGGTTATTCTCTCCATCCTTTTCACTATTTCCTTAATGAAAAAATTATTGATTATGAACTATATCTTTTATAATTGCTTCTATGCTTCTATCTGATATAACAACATCTTTAATTGATAATTTTTTTCTAAGTAACCAAAGTAATTCTACCGGATCGTAGCTCTCCGTATCATATTCAATCTGAATATGATCTGCCTCTACTCCCACAATTTTAAAATTCGTCTCTTCTAAAATCGCACAATTAACCTCATTATTTCCTTCACATTTTATTGAAATAGTCTTATACCTATTAAACTCTTCTCTAACATTCTCTATTGGCGAATCTAATATAATCTTTCCATGATTAATTAAAATAATTCTTTTACACAAAGTTTCTATATCTTGATAATCATGCGAAGTAATAACAAAAGTTACCTTTTTTATGTCATTTAACCTTTTTATAAATGCTCTGATACTATCTTTAGATTCAGTATCCAGACCAATTGTAGGTTCATCCAAATAAACAATCGATGGATCATGTAAAAAAGCAGCAGTGATGTTACTTCTAACTCTTTGCCCTAAAGATAATTGTCTTTCCGGCACATTTAATAACTCTTTCAAATTCAGGACATTTACAAATTCTTCAAGATTATTATTAAACTGAACGTCAGGTATATTATATAATTTCTTTAGCATTAAAAAAGAATCTTTAACTGGTACATCCCACCACAATTGGGATTTATTCCCAAAGACTACACCTATATTTTTATTATTTTCCAATCTATGCTCTAAAGGGGCAATTCCATTTACATAAACTGCTCCACTAGTTGGCTGCAAAATTCCTGACAACATTTTTATTGTCGTAGATTTTCCGCTTCCATTTGGGCCGACATATCCGACAGCTTCACCTTTTTCGATCGTAAAACTAATATCATTCACTGCTTTAAATTCTTCGTACTGTCGCTCAAACATACCTTTCAAAAAATTATCATGCCTTTTTCTTCTCTTATATATTTTTTTTAAGTTCTTTACTTCAATTATATTTTCCATATATTCTTGCATGGTGTTTATAGAAGTTCAAACACCATTATTTCCTTTCTTTTTGATCTGGTATCATGGTTTAGGTACTACAGCCTTAAATTTGTGTCCTACAACCCTAATTACTCTATAGAAGCGTGTAACCCCTACAATCATCTAAATTAGTTATATATTGTATTACCAGAAACATTTATACAAAAACTTGTTTCACTCGAATTTGCATTGATAATCATAACTAGATCTTACAGTATCAAACTTTTTGGAAAAAGGTACTACATTTATAACTTAACTTTAGCGCTCTCAAATAATACTGATAATATGCATATGCTGCTCTTCAGACTTACTTCCCTCGAATCTGACACACGATCATTAGTCATAAATCTGAAGGCATTATATTAACAAACTTCTTGCTAATTTATACTCGGATTTCCACACCTAGCCTAATTCCCTTAGTTTCCAGTACTATTATAACTCCTCAATCCTTTTTTCCAAACATTTATAGCAATAAATCCAATGATAATAGAAGTACAAAAAACTATTAGCGGTATAGGCAATGTTTCTTTTTGGCAAATATACATTGATGGATAATATGCAACAAAAGCAAAAGGCAGAATAGCCGTAAGCAATACCTGCACTCCAAATGAAAAAACATTCAAAGGATATCTTGCTAATTCACGTACTGTTTGAACAAAGATTGCTATAGACTCACCTCGAACCAACCAAAAATTCAAACAATTAAAAATTAAATATATACTTGAATTAATTATAAATCCACATATTATCATTTCAATAGTACATATAGCTAGTTGCCAATTCCATACAACGCCAACATGATTTGCGAAAAAAAGAAACATAAAAAAACTCAATCCAAAACTAACAACGGCTGGCAATTGAATCCTAATTCCTAAAACTTGAATCAGGACCGAAGTGGGACGCAGAATCATATAATCTATACTACCGCTTCTTACAAATTCGCCTATCTCCCACACAGCATCCCCAAACGCTTGACTCAACGCTTCTGTCATTCCTCCAAAAGCAAACAACAGACATAATTCCCAAATTGTCCATCCACCTAACTTTCCCATAGTATTCGCAATAATAATGAGTCCTAAAAATTTTACAAACTCTCTCAAAATCATTGACACAATCCAAATAATACTATCTCCCGGATATTCAGTCATAATATTCCAGGCCATCTTTAAATATGAAATGAACACTTCTAAATAATATTTTGCTCTAATTATTTTCATAAATCTATCCACCCTGAACAGTCACTTTTAATATTACTCTTTTATAGATTGCTTTACTTATAATGGACAAAATAAAGATCCACATAATCTGCAAAATCAAATAGCCTAAAATCTGATTAAAAGTATATTTTCCCAAAATACAATTAACCGGAACAGAAATCATACTTGCAAATGGAAGATAAATTAGTACATTTTGAATTATTTCTGGGAAAAAGGCAAGCGGTATAATACCTCCAGCCAGAAAACTTAAGATTGCATCTTTCGAAAACTTCAAGCCATAACTATTCATGGTATAGAATCCACATAAACCTATCAAAAAATCAAAATAGAAGGTAATACACATGGCCAGAAACAACATAACAACAAAAATAATGACCAACCAAAAGTTAGTTTTTATTTCCCCATTTAACATCACCATCGAAATTATAAAAACAGGTAGACCCTTGGCAAGATAAAAAAAAGCAAATTCACCCATTCTTTTTCCAAATAAATTTTCAATTAACGAAATTGGACGCATCAATTCCACATCTATTTTTCCTTGATATATCCACGAGCTCAGTTCCATGTTTATTCCATTTGACATGTGATTATTTAAAATTTGTGACAAAATAACGTATACAACAATTTCCTTCGGAGAAAAGCCATTAATTTCAGAGCTATTTTTAAAAACCGCTTGCCATAAGCTAAAGTATAAACATATTGCTACCAACATTCCTAGCAGATCAAACCATACACTTTGCATGTATGCCATTTTTTCCTTAAAACTCATTTTCCCGAAATACAACAGGGTTGTAATCTTTTTCATAAACTCCATTATCGTAATTCCTTTGTTATTATTATTTCACATGGTTATATCAAAGAGTACTGGTACCGCAGCATTTTAAGCATAAAGCATTTCTATTCATTACACAATATCCTATTCTATAATTTTATCAGTTATAAAATTCTAAACTTAGCCTATTATCTTTGTAACGATCTAATTTTCTTTCTGACTAGTATCATGTAGATCCTTTTTATAATGTAAAAACGCAAAATACAGCAGAATCACTCTATACAGTAACCGTTACATGTCCTTTCTTATCTTTGCCTTACTTTTCCCAAATCAAAAAAAGCACTATAACTGTCTATGCATCTCCCTTTCCTATAAATATCCGTTCTTGTAAGAATCTAGTAACTTTAGAAATCTACAAGTTTTTAGTAGTACCCCTTATGCATAAAATTAAATACCTCAGATATCTACAGAACGCAAAAAAAATCCCGAATGAATACATAAATAGTAGTAGAATACTCAAAATTACCCGTTCTAAGAAAAGGGATTTCATAAAACCTGTTCTTCTCTTGGCGTAAAATTTTTTGTAAAAATTTTTATGGAATCTCAGAATCCCTTACTATGTGTGCTATTTTGTTTAGATTAGTCTCCTACAATTTAAAATGTGATATTTTCTCTATAATTAAACCTCTATCCGTTTCTCAAAACTCATCTACTGTTTTATCCGTATCCTATAATCCCAAAAGGTTCTCTCTCGTGTCAAAAGAATTCTAGGAATCAAAATAACACAACCGGACTCCAGATACAAATTGTCTGCATTAACAGATAGCCTGTTCTAGCAGATCGCAATTCCCCTCTTATCTATAAGCTATCTCGGATAATAGAAAATAATCACGATACGGCAATACCAGTTATTAATGATGAAACCAGAGAGGATACTCTGACATCTAATCCGGGAAGTGTATTTCTGAAATCTCCTATAGATCATTATTCAAAATAGAAAGAATAAAAACTTTTTCCGTTTTTGTTACTATGAAGAGATATAGGAATTATCCACGCCCAAGTCTTATTGTTTTCATCTGACAAAGATTTCTCACTGGAATCATGCTATAGTGTAGAGAAAGCTCTGGTAATCTTTTTAAGTAAAATCAATAAGATTCCGTTTACCACGCTGAATTCTCTTGTTTTATTTGCTATATTCTATACATGTTCAACTTTTTCTCTTCTGCATTAACAAATAAGTGTTCCTTTAATTTTCATGCACTAAGCAGCTCAACATTAAAACAAACATATCAAAACAACTGAAATCCATTTCTTACCAATTATTTTCTATAGATCGTTTCAAGAATATCTGCTATTTTTTTACTTGCATATCCATCGCCATATGGATTTATTCCATTGCACATTTCATCATATTCTTTTTCATTATCTAATAGTTTTTTCATATTATTGTATATGACTTTTTCATCCGTTCCTACAAGCTTTAAATTTCCTGACACTACTCCCTCTAAACGTTCAGTTATGTTTCTTGTCACAAGAACCGGCTTTTTTAATGCTGCTGCCTCTTCTTGGATACCTCCCGAATCTGTTAAAATAAAATAACTTCTTTTCATTATATTATGAAAATCCATAATTTCTAAAGGCGCCACCAAATGGATTTGTGAATTTCTCCCTAAAATTTCATCTGCAATTTTTCTTATTTCAGGATTCAGATGAATCGGGAAGAGAATTCTAACATCTTTATATTCATCTACAATTTGTCTTATTGCTCTAAATATTTTCCTCATAGGTTCACCCAAATTTTCTCTTCTATGGGTAGTAACCAAAATTAGTCGATTTCCCTTAGCCCACTCTAATTCATTACTATGATAATTCTTGGATATTGTCGTCGCCAACGCGTCAATTCCAGTATTTCCTGTTATGAAAATATTGTCATATTTCTTTCCTTCGTTTAACAAATTCTGTTTAGCCTGTTCAGTTGGTGCAAAATTGTATTGAGCTAAAATACTCACTATCTGCCTGTTAGCTTCTTCTGGGAATGGCTCTGAAATATTATATGTCCTTAATCCCGCCTCTATATGTGCAATAGGAATTTGTAAATAAAAGCTGGCAAGAGCAGCTGCTACTGTTGTTGTTGTGTCTCCATGTATCATTACCAAATCTGGTTTTTCTTTTTCTAATACCTGCTTAATATTAGATAAAATAGAAGAAGTTATATAAAACAGATCTTGTCCATTTTTCATAATATCCAAATCATAGTCTGGAATAATATTAAAAATTCTTAATACTTGATACAACATTTCTCTGTGTTGACCTGTAACGCATACTCTTACATCAAAAGTTCCCCTTGATTTTAATTCATTAATTAGCGGGCACATTTTTATTGCTTCTGGTCTTGTTCCAAAAACTGCAATTATTTTTAACATAATTCTCGTCCCCCTGATTCATTGTATTATATCCCTTGTATATGTTTTTTCTAATACATCAGACAAATCTTCTGTTATTCTATTAGCTATTATTAAATCGCTTTCTTCTTTAAATTTTTGTATTTGTTTTTCAACTTTAATATCTTCATAATATTCTTTATTCCATTTAGGTTCAAAAATAATTGTTTGACATTTATACGTTTTTAACCAATGAACAATGTCTAAAACTGCTGATTCTCTAAAATTATCGGACCCTCTTTTCATTGTTAATCTGTAAACTCCAACAATTACTTTCCGTTGCTTTTTAGAAATTTTCTCAATTTGTTTCTGAATTTCATTTATAATAAATTTTTTTCTGATTTCATTTGCCTCGATGCTTGCTGAAATCAGTCTTTCTGGAATATTAGTAAAACTTTTTCTTAATTCTTTAGTATCTTTGGGAAGACAATATCCACCATATCCAAAGGATGGGATATTGTAATAATTTCCAATTCTCGAATCATCACAAATTCCCCTAATAATTTTTTCGCTGTTTAATTTCAAAGAAACCGAAAAATTATCAATTTCATTAAAAAATGCTATTCGCATTGCCAAATATGTATTTGCGAATAATTTAACAGCCTCTGCCTCTGTTGTATTCATAATTCTAACAGGTACATTTTTATGATCTTCCAAAAAAATTTTTGATATATCCATTATTTCCCTTCTATTTGCATTTTCGGAGAACCCTATGATAAGTCTTTCTGGATTTTTCTCATCTAGTAACGAACTCCCCTCCCTAGAAAATTCCGGAACATAAAACAAACTAATAGAGGGGAACTCCCCTTGCAATACTTTGCATCCTTCAATTGGCAAAGTAGATTTAATAATTACCACGGGGATTTTAGAACATCTGCTAATATCTTTTAGAACTTGTCTTATTGTATCTAAACCCAAGTGCCCTGTTTGATGATTAAGATTTGTAGGTGTTGCAATAATTACGTAATCTGCATCTTCTAATTTTTCTTCTATGTCACTACAAATGCCAAGCTGCTTTTGTGATCTTGTTTTTTCCATTTCAAAAAATTTTTGTATTTCTGTATCTTCAATAGGCGATTCAGCATTTAAGAGCTTTGCTATTTTTTCTTGATCTATGTCAAAAATACAAACATTATTTTTTTCGCTCAGAAACACAGCAACAGAAAGACCTACATACCCTGCACCAAAAACAACAATATTTCTTTTCTTTCTATTTATCATATTATATTTCCACCTCTGGCAATTTTATAAAACTTGCTTTTATATCTCCACAGTATATTTTATTCATAGCCTGTCTATTTATCATTTCTTCTTGAACATTTATTCTAGGAAAATTACTTGAAGAAATTTCACATCTAACCCGGTGCCCAGCCAAAAAGGAATATGCTATTGTTCCTATAGTCAACTCATAACTTCCTTTTTTATTGGCATTTTGTTTTATTCTCAGAACAGAGTCTAATATATTAATAGGACAATTATCTTGATCAACATCTACTATTTTTATAGCATAGTCCATTTGTTCTAATGTTGATTCACAAACTAATTGTATTTTAATTTTCCCAATAACACATAACTCCTTAGTTAACCTTTCAGATGTATAAACCAACACATCTTCTCTATTTTCAATGAGTTCCTGATTTTTGGGGCCTCCCAATCCCTTAGGGATTGCATCAATGCATCTTCCTCCACAAGTTGGCACAAGATCATTTCCCTTATACGTAAACTCGTCTTCATTGTTTTTACTTTCTTCCCACTGTAATCTTCTTTCCTTGTCTCCTAATGAATTAGTATATATTGCCAAAAACATGTTTCTTTCGATTACAGTTGGCTGTTTATGCAAAGAATACCATTTATTTTTTCCCATAATAAATAGCTTTATTTCTGACACAACATCTTCACCTTTTTCTATCTTGGAAAACCAATCCAAAATGTCAGTTGATGAGTATTTTTCAAAATTGTATATGCCGTAGTCAACATCGCCTACAGTGGCTTTAAAGATTTCTGTATGCGACCACGGTCCGATTACTAATTTTTGAGGTTTTGAAGATCTATTTACTGCTAAAAGAAATTCCTTAATTGTTCCTTCACAAAAAATATCATACCATCCTGATACATAGTACCCACTTGCATCCCAATACCGAGCATTTGTCTTTTTGTCTATATAGTTCCAATACTTATCATCATTTTCATTGATCCAGTGTTTATAGTATGGGAGATTATTATTTACTGGAAAATCTGTCAACTTTCTTTTATATAATTTTGCTATATCATTTGATAGAAATTGTATGTAATCAATTACAGATGGTTGTAACATATGTTCCTCGTCAGTAAAAGCAAAAGAATGTGACCACGACTGTACAAATGCTTGTTTAAGGCAATGATTTTCATAAAACCAATCTCTTCGTATATTTCCTGATGACATAATCGGTGAAATTGCAACTACGCCTTCCTCTCCCCCCATCATCATCGCAGTAAATCCTTCATAAGAAACACCCAATGAATAAATATGCCCATTGCTCCAATTTTGTTCCTTTACCCATTCAACAGTAGTTTTTCCATCTTCCTTTTCATTTTCAAATGGCAAAAAAATACCTGTTGATTCATAACGTCCTCGAACATTTTGAACAAGAAGTGCAAAGCCCTTTTTTACAATTATATATGGATCAAAAACAGTATTTATATTATGCTTTCCATACGGTGTACGCATAATAATTACTGGCACTTTATCCGATTGAACAGGTAGATACAAATTACCATTTAAATATTCTCCATCGCTGGTTTTTATATCTACTTCTTGTAATATAATTTTCAAATTTGATTCTCCTCATATTATATAGTAGTAGTGTTTATAGACCCTCTCCAAGGTCTGTATGCTATACTGTTTGTAGATACTATGGATCGGTACATTGCTCCTACCACTCTGATTTAAGGACTGTTCCAACCATAATCTTTTTTGTAGTTTAAACCAACCATATACCACATAGCAGTTAATTAAGAACGATGTTGTAATCTCAAGGAGTTTCTTGGATTCTACAGGACAATACAGAAAAGAAGCCTATACCTTTTGCCATGAAACTGTAAAAACATCCACCAACTCTTTATGTCCTCAAAGTCTTTGGAACTAAACCACACCCTCAAACTCTTTCATCAAGTAACTCCTTAAATTGATAAAGTCATAGCAGCCATCAAACGAATCATGAGAAAAAATTTCATTCGTCTATTCTAACAATTCCCAGCATCAGGTCAGTGGATGCTATGACTATTGCCAAGATTAATAATTTCAACCGTTTTGATTCTACAAATACTATACTAGTATTCTTCATCCATTTACCAATCCAAGCATATGTATAATGCTATAACACATATAAAACAAAATTATCGATATCTTCATATGCTCTTTACAACACTACAACATATATCTATCATCGTGATAAATCTTTTGGTGCATATTTGATAAGAAGTAAGACAATCAAAACATTACACCGTTTCTTTATCTCATAGTCCTAAAATAATATAACTATTTTTTGCCATGAACAAAAACACTCATACCTACCAACAGCCGGATAAATTCTACATATATCCTCTTTTAGAGTGCCAGAAATGACACTCTGTTTATCATGCGGCTCCAAAGTTCATATATATCTGAAGTATATTTTCGCAATTCATTCAATATTTTTCATTTTAGATTCGACATTTATTATAACAAGTAGTCTTTCTTTAATTTTTCAGTACAAATCTATTTTTTAAGTATCTGATTTCTCATTTCTTCGTACACTTTTATAACCATATCTGCGCCAAATTCTTGGACTAATGTTGTAACCTCCTTTAAATATGGATTAATAACCTCTGCAAAAGGTGGACAAATATTTGTAACATCCGATTTTGTTGTAATAATTCCATCCCATCTTTCTTGCTTGTTATATAATGCATCACACAAAGAATTTTGTCGTAAATCACCAAAATTTGGACATTCTTTAGATGTCTGATAATCACAAGGATATACTTTTCCGTCCGAACCAATCGTTGCAAAAAAATAACGATAATAGCATCCTTGTGAACATTTCCACCTTCCACGACTTTTTTCAGGTACATAAGTGTGCATCATTAGTACCTTAAACCGTTCGGAATTATATTTTTTTATATAATTATTTATTGTACTAATCATAGCTTCTTCATTTTCGATTTTATCTTTCTCATTTCCCGTTATATCAAATTTGATACAAATAGAATTTGCCCCAACTTCTATTAAATCTTTAATTACCGTTTCTAAATCCTTGAAATTGTCATATGTAACTGTATAGCCTGCATTAATTTCAGTCTTACTTTCTATTCTTTTTTTCTCTTCTACCAAACCTTTAATATTATTAATAATCGTAAAATAAGTATACTTAATATAGTTTGGCTGTTTTATGGCATTCCAGGTTTCAGGTCCACCATCTATGCTTATATGAACAGAATCTGTATGGCATAGTACATTCCAAGTCTTTTCAGTCATAAGAGTTCCATTCGTAAAAATTCCTATCTTAAGATTTCCTTTTTTTAGTAATTTTATTGCCATCATCAAACAATCCCATTTTAGTAATGGTTCTCCTGTGAATCCTGAAAATTGGACTGTTTCAATTTTCGTCCCGTTTTTTTTAGCACATATGATTTGAGTAGCAATCCTTTGTATATCCTCTTTATTCATTGAATCCGGTATTTCGGATGTTTCATTTTCTTTATTAATATTAGCTCCTACACACCATCTACAATTCAAATTACATCTACTGGTCAATTGCCAGTCTATTTGAATTGGCAAAATTTCATTTTGTTTTATAAATTCTTTGAACCATGTATATTTATCAATTATTAGGAAACGTTCAAATCCCAAAATGTCTTCTGTAATTAGATCTGTCTTTTCCAATAATCTATTTAACAATTTTTTGTATACCTGAGTATATGAATCCATCATTCTTCCGTCCATCCTGACATTCTCTTTATTATCTCATAATTCTCTATCGTGCTATTCGCAAATTTTAGAGCTGGAGCTTCCATTCTGTTCATTACACCTTTACAAAATCTACAATTATTAAGAAGCCTCCAAAGTATTGTTTTTAACATGAATTTTTTTGAAAGTTTTGAATTTTTCAGCAAAATCATTATATGATCTTTAATATAATTTTTTGTGCTAATCGTATTCGTTATTGTTTCACCACTTTGTTCTTTTATTATAAATTCATTTTCCGTAAAAATAATTTGATTATCATTACAATTTTTAAATAATTTAAGTGAAAAATCAAAGTCTTCTCCATAACCGATATTTGTACAAAAAAAAGAGTTTTCTTCCTTTTCAATAGTTTTTAGCAAATTTAATGCAATTAAGGTTGCATGATGTGGGAACCCATAAGCTGCACATTTGCATAGTTTGCTAACTGTTGCATATTTCTCTTGCAAATAATATTTACTTGCTATCTTTTTAGACGAATTAGAAAAAATAATTGAACCGCAAATTAATAATGTATCTTGTTTTTTCATATTTATAGCTTTGCTTAATACATGCGGATTGTACAATATATCGTCTGCATCAAGCCTCATCACCCAAATATCTAAATCATTTCTCATCTGATTCATAATTTCTTGTATTCCACGATTCATAGGTTTAGATGCAGACCGTTTTTCGTTTTTACTTCTTCCGATCGGAATAATTTTTACCCTTTTATCATTTCCAAATTTATGCGTAACCAACTCCAACGCTCCATCATCTGATCCATGATCAACAACAAATACTTTTACAGAAATATTCTTTTGCCCTAAAACACTACGTACTGACTTTTCAATGCTAGATATTGAATTGTACATCGGGATAACCACATTTACTTCCATTTTCATCTTTTTATTCCTTTTTTATCCAAAATTTGCCATTTAAGCACAAATAATCAATAGGAACTTCTAAAAATGTCTTTATTGCATTTTCTGGAGTTTCTACAATAGGTTCGTTGCAATTAAATGAAGTATTTAGTAAAGCTTTTCCCCCAGTATTCTCTTTCATATATTCAATGATTTCTCCAATCCCAGAATTACCGGCAACTGTCTGTATTCTAGCTGTTCCATCTAAATGAACCGCTGCTGGATTTTCATCTCGAAATTCATCCGTAGTTTCTACAATGTGCATCATAAAAGGACTATACTCTATATCCCTTGTACAATAATGCACATCTTTTTCCAATACTACCGGTGCAATCGGACGAAATGGTTCTCTAAATTTAATCTCGTTATTAAGTCTTTCTTTTATCTTCGGATATCTCGGATCAGCCAGGAGACTTCTATGTCCCAACGCTCTTGGTCCATGTTCACTCTTGCCTTCATACCAAGCAATTACTTTTCCATTACTAATTTCCTCTGCAGTTCGTTGAATAATACTAAATCGATTTAAAGGTTCTGCCTTCACCCCATATTTCTGGATAGCTCCTATACATTCCTCATCATTATATTCTGTACCGTTAAATACCAAGTCCTGATCACTTATTTTACAAGTTTTTAAGTTTAGTACATTATTCAAAATAAACATAACAGCCCCCAGAGAAAGACCTCCATCATGTACTGAAGGTGGAACAAAGACTCGATCAAATATCTTTAATTTGGCAAGTTCCGTATTTAAATAACCGTTTAGTGCCACTCCTCCACCCAAACACAACGTTTTAGCTTTTGTCACCTCATACGCTTTTTTTGCTAAATTTATTCCGGCATAGTTTGTAACCTTTTGTATAGCATATGCAATATCTGCAGCATCTTTATGCTGCCAACTATTTACAGCAGAAAACATTGGCATATCCTCATCCGGCCAACAGTTTTTGATAGCTTTTGCTGGATTTAGACATCCTCTTACAGGTCTCATACAATAATCCGCAAATGTTTCTACAAATTTGTTTTCTCCTAATGCAGCCAATCCCATAAGCTTACCAGCAGCGAATGGATTCTGAAAAATACTTTTAGAATAAATATGCCAAAGCGAGCCAATATCACAATTTCCTATTTTTTTAAACCACTTAAGTTTATTGTTCTCCCAATAAGAAATACTTGTAGAGGTATACGCATTCGTTGTATAAAAATCTCCACCTCCATCCCATGTTAAAGTCACTGACTCTTCCTCATTACTTGTATAAAACGCATATGATGCGTGACTCAAATGATGCGGCACTGAAAAGCATGGTATCTCTCTTCCGTAAAATTTAACTTTCATTTCAACCCATTCATTTGGTTCATCATATACCTTTTTGCTAACATATTCTAATCCTGGATCCGTTCCCTTAAAATTGGCTTCTGTTGTCATAATAACATCAATTTCATTAGGGCTAATTCCTAACTTTCTTAATGTTTTCTCAACATAATCCATAACATTTCCTGAATCATGTCTAATCCTTGAAAATCTTTCTTTTTCAAATGCCCCTAATAATTTTCCATCCTTAAAGACACACCAATTGGCGTCATGTCCTCCACAAATTCCTAAAGAAATCATTTTTATCTCCTAGCCTAATTTTTATCGATAATGATATTATTAATCTCTTGACTTCGTGCTTTCCATGTGTTCTCTTCCGTAAAATTACGCATCATTTTATATTCATTTTCAGTAATTTTATGATCAATCATTTTTTCAACTTTATTTGCAAACTCTTCTTTACTACATGCAAATTCTATCATTGGATAATTTTTAATTTCTGGTAAATTTGTTGAAACAACTGGCAGAAACGCTCCCAAATACTCAAAACATTTTAATGGTGAACACGCTTTGGTAACTTCATTAACCACAAACGGAACTATTGCTAAATTCGCTTGTCGTAAGTATGATACTAATTCTTCGTGTGGAACTTGTCCCAAAAATTTAATATTATAATTATGTTCTAAGTTTTTAATAATTTCAGCAATATTTCTCCCATCATCTTCATCTTTGCATGGCAAATATGGGCCTAACATCAAAAATTCGTATTCCGGAAATTTTTCAACAAGATATTCTATAATATCCATTTCAAACCACTCTGGCCAAATAGCTCCAGAATAAATAATTTGTTTTTTCTTTCTTTTACTACGTCCTTTTACTTCTTCATAACTCATAAATAATTTATCAGCAAATGCATTTTTTATTGCATTTGGAATAACTTTAAATTCTTTATCTGTAATCTCTCGATTCTTTTGAGCTAGCCATTCACTAATAGTAATGCATTGATCTGCCATAGAGATATATTCCTTTTCCACATCTTTCCCCCAAGGTTGTACAGGAAATCCATCCCAAAAATCCATCTGATCATAAATGTGAAAAATTCCTTTTTCTTTTGCCTTTTTTAAGATTCCAAGAAAACTTTCTACCGGATTATGGGATTTAATATAATCTGGTCTCCATTTTTCTAAAATGTCATCTTCTGTTTCAAAAATTTCGGCCTGTTGATGCATAGCTATAAGTTTTCCTGATTCTTTGTCTCTCCGTAAAAGTCGTAATCTGTGAGAATTAAACAGTGAAAATTTTTTCATTTGATCTATTTCTGAATCACTTTCAAATAAAAAAACAACTTCATCACCACGCGCAATATCCTCTTCACATAAGCAAATCGGCCTATGACCGCCCCCACTAATCCATGGATTATAATATGCTAAAATCAAAATTTTCATCTTTCTCCTCCTAATTTTTTCTTAATGGTATTACTTTAAAAAACTTTTATATCATTTTATCTTTCCATGTCTTGGGAGTTTTATCATTAATTATTTCAATATCATAATTGTACTCAAACTCCTCTGCTCCATCTTTCTTTATGTAATCAACCATCCTTTTAATACTTGTTTTTAAATCTACTTTAGTTTTATAATTTAATATCCTTCTTGCCTTTTCTGCTGAACAGGTGGCATATTTGACCTCGTTTGGGCGTGCTGGAACATAAATTGGGTGCAGATTAAATTTTAATTCATTTGCAATTATTTTAGCCAATTCGTTTATCGACACAAATTCCTCATCAGGTCCAATATTAAAAATCTCTCCATTCAAGTCATTTCTAAAAATTAGTTGCTCAATACAATAAATTACATCTTCAATATCAGAAAAACACCTTTTTTGTTCCCCATCTCCATAAATTATCGGTTGTTTCCCTTGTAACATTCTATTAATCATTATTGCAGCTACATTTCTGAACGGGTCATTTGAACGCTGCCTTGGTCCGACTATATTATGAGGCACAACAATATTAAAATATATGTCATTTAGTTCACATATTTGTCGAATTACCAGTTCCGCAGCATATTTTGCCACTCCGTATGGTACCCTAGGATTACAATCCATTTCTTCTATAAATGGCAGTGTTTCCTGCTCCCCATATCTAGACATGCTAGAACAATATATAAATTTTTTTATTTTATTCTGTGCCGCAGCACTCAAGACACTCATAGTAATCCCAAATGTATTATGAGTAATATAATACGGTGAAAACAATGACAGTCCATCATGAGCTGTACATGCTGCATGAAAAACCACATCGCACCCTTTCATATACTCATTCATCTTTTTTAAATTACCACAATCTTCCTGATGAAATTCCACTTTTGAATTTACATTTTTCAATTGCCCGCCTACTAAATTATCAACTCCAACCACTTCTACACCTTGATTAATAAGACTATCTGCTAAATGGCTTCCCAAAAAGCCCGCAACACCTGAAATAAATACTTTCATTTTGCATCTCCTCCTATATTCCATTTCTTTTATTTTTATGTTATGATAAAATGGGTATTTTTATATTTCATTCTTTTTATAAAAGAAATACTCACACTTTCTATATAATAACCATTTATCTAAAATAAGGATTAAAATCTATTCTGTAATTTTTATTTAGTTGCCTATCTTTAATTTTTTTAGAAGGATTTCCATAATATATGCAATTACTCTCGGCTTTCCCCTTAAAAATACTCCCCGATCCAATTATAGCTTTTTCTTCGATTATAGAATTATCTAGAATAATCGCCTCCGTTGCTATCCATACATTATTTTTTATCCATATGGGATTGGTTTTATACTCAAATATTTCCGATCTTGTACTATGTGTACACGAAATTATTTTTGCAAAGCAGGAGATAGATACATCATTTTCAATAATGACTTTTCCACTTCCATCCACAAAACATGAATGGTTTATAATACTTCTTTCCCCTAATTCTATTTTTTGTGGTGCAATTATTATGGTATATAAACCTATTCTCGCCCCCTTCCCTATTTTCATTCCAAATCCTTCATAAAACTTTTTTCTAATTCTCCAACAAGGAATTCTATTAACTAAACAATTCAATATTATAAAGGTCATATCCTTTTTTAGAAAATCCCAATCAATATTTTTCATTTTATCATATCACCACATTTCACTTTCCTTGCTTTTTTAAACAATTCTTTATTCTTTTTTGTAATTCTAATTTTTTTATTTTCATTTTTTCCACAAATCTCCAAATCAATTCTACCTTTCGCAATCTGTGGATGTCTTAATATTCTCACTCCTTCGTTGTCTACTTTTTCTTTCGCAAAAACAATATATGAATATTTTTCATCTTCATAAGGAACATCGGCATTTTTTATCAATTTGTGCAATTTACTTCTTTGCACTCTACATGTGAAATGACACCAATCGTCACTTTTTATCCTACATTCTTGTTCATGCGGACATGGTGCCACTATATGTGCTCCTAAATTAAGAAGTTGTTCTCTAGCATATTTTATTACATCGAATCCTTTTGGCGTTCCTGGTTCAATAATAACTAATAATTTATCGGCACAATTCCATAATTTACTAATAACAGTCTTTCTGGCACTTCCAGTCATTTCATTTAAAACATATGAGGAAATTACCATATCATATTTTTCTTCAATTTCCATGTTAATTAAATCTTGTGAATACCATTCTGCTTGTTGAATAGCTCTATGGCCTTCTCTCATATATTTTCTTCCAATCTTTTCCATTGCAGCTTCTTTTTCTAAGCATACAATTTTTTCTATATTGAAATAATTACAAGCTGCCCAAGTTGCTGCCCCAGTACCAGCACCAACATCTAAAAGGCTTTTACATTCTTTGCTATATAGTTTTTTTGTTTGGTCTAAAACACTAGATACAGCTTCATATGTTGCTGGCATCCGAACAGCGGAATAGACAAGCGCTTCTATTTCTTTATTAATAAGTGACCTATTTTTCCCACTCTCGTTCCTATACTTATTTGTAATATTATCAGATATTATTTTTACTTGTTTTAAGTCAAGTTTCTCCATTTCTTTTTGAATAACAATTGCTAATTCCTGTGGAAATGCCATAATATATTCTCCTTTCTCTAAATACTAAGTTTTCAGATACATTATAGCATATATATATTTTTTTTATCTATAATTCACTTTATATAAAACCTATTAGTATTTAAATCGATTTCTACTTCTGTCCCATCAGAAAAAACACTTTTTTGTTTTTTATAATCATTATCAATAAACTCATGTTTAATTAATTCTTTATAGACTACTTTTTTATGCAGATCCATTACAATTTTGCAACGCTTTATTCGTTCTTTAAGACTTAAATTTTCATCATTTCCGAAGCATCCATCCATATTAGGATATGATGATTCTCTTTTTAAATACGGTATTCCGCCATTGATTAATGCATAAAGCATATAATCTTCATCTTTATACTTTTCCATCATCCACGGAATAATAACACACTCATGATAAACTAAATTAAACAACGGAACCGGTATTCCATTTCTTGCGGCTTTTTGATCATACATCATAAAATTGTATGGTGCATAATGAGCAAATACTACTCCAGGTAAGCTCCAGTCAGTTACTTCTTCTGAGCTAGTTAAAATTCCTTTTGAAATTAAATAATAAAAAATCTGCATTCTATAATCCAGGCATTCTTTTCGTGACATTTTGTGCTTATAATTATAACATTCATCCCCTTCATTACAGTTAAACACATCAATATATGTACCATCTAAATCTATTTGATGCTCTTCCAAGTTTTTGTAATTCCTTTTTACAAAAGGTAGTACTTGAGATGCACATAAATAGGATTGTTTTCCACCTGCCCATAATTGATGCACCGTAATATTTCCATCAGAATTTTGACATGCAAATTCTTTTGAAAAAGATTTTGCATCAAAATAAAAGTCTCGATATTGATCATGAATACCGCCCGCATATCCTAAATCATGTAGTGTTTTAATAAAATCCCTAAATGCATCCCATCCTCCCGCTTCTTTACATGCTTCTAATGCATCTGGATGTTTATTATCATATCCATCTTGCATCCATCCATCTAAATGAACATAGGCTTTTTCTAATCCCAGCTTTGAATAATTAATAATTTCCTCTTTTCTTTCTTCAAAAGTAGTAAGGGAATAATTGTTCTGAATATTGTTCTTATCATAAAAGATAGACGTATTAGCAATACTTGTTTTTATTCCTTCATGAATAATAGCGGCTCCAACTAATTTATCTACATCCAACTTAATTCTTTTTTCCTTTAAAGTTATAAACTTCCCCTGTTCCTTTATATATTGTTTATACTTTTTACAAATCTTTGTATAATCTGTATTTTCTTGGAAAATCATTCTTATACATCTTTTGTAACGCATCAATCCTAAGCTTGGTACCCATCTAACGCCTATATGTGTATATGGTCCTCCTGCTGGATGATCAACGTAATAAAATGCATCCCATGGTTGTTCACAAATAGCAAGATAACCTTGTCCATCTTTTATTTGTGCATACCATGGCATATAGGAAGCTGAAGTACAAAATTGTCCATCAAAAAATGGCATTCCAAATTCGTTTTCCCATGTATTCGGTAGCAATAGCCCTTGCTGTACATTAATTAGTGTATACCAATTTTGACTTTTTTTCTCAAATTCAAAATGACAAGGCCAACATATTTCACTTATCTTCTCATCTTCTTTTATCGGAATTAACTCAAATATGACATTTTTATCATTTTTTTCTATCCATACTCTTGTCATTAATTCATAGTTTTTTTCAAAATTACCAAATCCCGAAAAGTAAGTATCAATTCCTATACCTATAGCATTTTCCCACTTATTGTGGTTAATAATATCGGCCTCATTTAAATAGTACTTTTGTTTATTTTCTATAAAGTATGGATTATATGATGAATCGCTCTTCCAAAAAGTTTCATTATATCTAATCTCAATTTTTAATGTTCTTTCGCATATTTTAATTTTCATATTTTGATATTCAATTTCCATTTGATGGCACTTCCTTGATTCAATAATTTAGAATAAATTCTGATTTAATAATAAAAGTATTTTTTATTATCGAAAACCATACATTGTACCTATATAACTGAACTATAGCCATAAAACATACAAAATCGAAATTCTTTCTTCTTGAAATATCAAGAAATATAATATCCCTTGCCTTTGTAGCAAAAAAATATGTAATATTTGTTGATCTACCAAACTCCACCTTATCTTGCTTTCACTCAAAAAGCATATTTAATGCCGGGTAATTAGTTATGCCAATAAATATGTGATGAAACCCGTAAAATCGCCAAGCCAAGCAAAAAGTATCGGTCTAATTCTAAGCTACTTCGTCCTTTCTGATATAGTGTAGGTGATAGCAAGTCACCAACCACAGAAAGGAGTCCCTATGAAATTTGATGAACAAGGGTTCCGTCATCTCGTTGACGAAACCA
>ENA-ORTH01000827-ORTH01000827.1-human-gut-metagenome-genome-assembly--contig:-NODE-827-length-36059-cov-4.714671_pt1 | contig 36059 bp, 35 predicted proteins | sample MGYA00241914_ERZ509192 | MGnify/ENA primary metagenome ERZ509192 (study PRJEB26280, sample SAMEA2338826) | human gut metagenome | biome: human gut; feature: human-associated habitat; material: faeces... | reverse complement strand
TTGTTCGGTGTTCATGGCCCGGCCATGGGCACCGAGGACGGCATCAACCCGGTGGAAAGCCACACCGGCATCAAGATCATGTCCATCAACCTGCTGCTGGAAGATGAGGAAGCCCCCGTTGTGTGGCGCGGCCCCGTGATTGCCGGTGCGGTCAAGCAGTTCTGGCAGGAAGTGATCTGGGACGACGTTGACTTTTTGTTTGTCGATATGCCTCCGGGAACCGGCGATGTGCCGCTGACCGTGTTCCAAACCCTGCCGGTAGACGGCATCATTATTGTATCCAGTCCGCAGGAGCTGGTCGGCATGATCGTTGGCAAGGCTGTGCAGATGGCCGAAATGATGAAGGTTCCCATCCTTGGCATTGTGGAAAACATGAGCTATGTGCTCTGCCCGGACTGCGGCAAGCATATCAACGTGTTTGGCGACAGCCATGTGGACGAGACCGGCAAGAAGTACCACCTGCCCGTGCTGGCCAAAATGCCGCTGAACCCCGAATTTGCCAAAGAGGCGGACGCCGGCATGATTGAAACCTTTGCCGGGGATTATCTGGACGGCGCAGCAGACGCTGTAGCCAAGCTGCTGAAGTAACTTTTTTATTTTGGAATCCGGGCTCCATGCCCCGTTTGCAGCCTGTGTGGGGCATGGCCCTGAAAAATTTATCCATACAGGAGGAAACACATTATGAAAAAGTTCCTGGAAGAGTTCAAAGCTTTTGCCCTGAAAGGCAACATGATGGACATGGCCATCGGTGTTCTCATCGGCGGCGCATTCTCCACGCTGGTCACTTCTTTGACAGACAACATCATCAACCCCATCATTGGCATTTTGTTCCAGACAGATTTCAGTGATGTTGTGCTGCACCTGCCGTTTGGCATCAACCTGGGCATCGGTGCATTCATCTCTGCCGTCATTAACTTTATCATTCTGGCATTCGTTCTGTTCTGTATGCTGAAAGCCATGAACAAGCTCATGGACCTGGGCAAGCATGAAGAAGAGAAGCCCGCCGAGCCGGAAGCCCCTAAGGCCCCGACGCAGGAGGAGCTGCTGACCGAGATCCTGGCTGTTTTGAAAGAGCAGCAGGCTGCAAACGGCAAATAACACACCGTTTTGCCCGGCAGTTATTGCCGCAGCTTAATTTTATTAAGTTTACGCTTGCTAAACCAAATTTCTAAACGTTTTTCGCTTAATTTCCGTAAAATCTTCTGCTTCAGGATTGTAAAGCGGCGGCATCTATGGTATGATGCAGACAAGAACAAAGACGTTCCCACAAGGGGCCTGTGTGCCCTGTTGGGAGCGTCTTTTTTGTTTATCTCGCCCGCGCGGCAAATGTGCGACGCTGCGCGGTTTAACGGGATTGGGAAAGGAGCAAACGAGGTATGGAAAACTTTACCGAGCGCAAGACCCCCGCCGGGCTGTACAGCCCCCGGTTTGAGCATGACAACTGCGGCATCGGCGCTGTGGTGGACATCAAGGGGCGCAAGAGCCACAAAACCATTGACGACGCGCTGCAGATCGTGGAGCATCTGGAGCACCGCGCGGGCAAGGACGCCGAGGGCAAGACCGGCGACGGCGTCGGCATTCTGACGCAGATCAGCGACAAATTCTTCCAGAAGGCCGCTGCCGAGCAAGGGCTGACCCTGGGCGCGGAGCGGGAATATGGCATTGGCATGTTCTTTTTCCCGCAGGATGAGCTCAAGCGCAACCAGGCCAAGAAGCTGTTTGAGATCGTCTGCAAAAAGGAGGGTCTGCCCTTCTTAGGCTGGCGCGAGGTTCCCACCTGCCCCGAGGTGCTCGGCCACAAGGCCATTGCCTGCATGCCCAGCATCTGGCAGGGCTTTGTGGGCAAGCCGCAGCGCGTCGAGGCCGGCATTGCCTTTGACCGCCGCCTCTATGTGGCGCGCCGCGTGTTTGAGCAGTCCAGCCCCGACACCTACGTTTGCAGCCTGTCCAGCCGCACCATTGTCTATAAAGGTATGTTCCTCGTCAAGGAGCTGCGCCTGTTCTATCCCGATCTGCAGGACGCCGACTATGAATCCGCCATCGGCATGGTGCACAGCCGCTTCTCGACGAACACCGCGCCCAGCTGGAACCGCGCCCACCCCAACCGCTTCATCCTGCACAACGGCGAGATCAACACGATCCGCGGCAACGTGGACACGATGCTTGCCCGCGAGGAAACCATCGGTTCCAACTATTTAAAGGACGATATGACGAAGGTTCTGCCCATCGTCAACCAGGGTGGCTCCGACTCTGCCCAGCTGGATAACACGCTGGAATTCATGGTCATGAACGGCATGGATCTGCCGCTGGCCGTCATGGTCACGATCCCCGAGCCGTGGGACAACAACAAGTCGATGGACCCGAAGAAGCGCGACTTCTATCAGTACTATGCCACGATGCTGGAGCCGTGGGACGGCCCCGCCAGCATCCTGTTCAGCGACGGCGACGTGATGGGCGCAGTGCTGGACCGCAACGGTCTGCGCCCGAGCCGCTACTACATCACGAAGGATGGCCGCCTGATCCTTTCCAGCGAGGTCGGCGTGCTCGACATTCCCGCCGACGAGGTCGTGCGCAAGGACCGTCTGCGCCCCGGCAAGATGCTGCTGGTGGATACCGTCAGGGGCGAGCTGGTGGACGACGAAAAGCTGAAGGCCGACTACGCCAGCCGCCAGCCCTACGGCGAGTGGCTGGACCGCAACCTCGTCCCGCTGTCCAGCCTGAAGGTGCCCAACAAGAAGGTGCCCAGCTACACGAAGGATCAGCTTGTCCAGCTGCAGAAGGCGTTCGGCTACCGGTATGAGGACGTCTCCACGATCATTCTGCCGATGGCCAAGAACGGCGGCGAGCCCGCCGGGGCCATGGGCAGCGATACTCCGCTGGCCGTTTTGAGCCACACCCGCCCGAATCTGAGCGAGTATTTCAAGCAGATGTTTGCGCAGGTCACGAACCCGCCCATCGACGCGCTGCGCGAGAAGATCGTCACCTCGACCACCGTCTACGTCGGTGCGCAGGGCAATCTTCTGGAAGAGGACGCCGACAACTGCAAGGTCCTGAAAATCGAGAACCCGATCCTGACCGAGACCGACCTGCTCAAGATCAAGGCCATGGACGTGCCCGGCTTCAAGGTCGTGACGCTGTCCATCTGCTACTACAAGAACACCGACCTGGAAAAGGCCATTGAGCGCCTGTTTGTCGATGTGGACCGCGCCTACCGCGACGGCGCGAACATCCTGATTTTGTCGGACCGTGACATTGACGAGTACCACGTCGCCATTCCCAGCCTGCTGGCTGTGGGCGCGGTCAGCAAGTATCTGGTCCGCACCCGCAAGCGCACCGCCATGGCGCTGATTCTGGAAAGCGGCGAGCCGCGCCTGGTACACGACTTCGCCACGCTGTTGGGCTACGGCGCAGCTGCCATCAACCCGTATCTGGCGCAGGAGACTATCGGTGAGCTGATTTCCGACGGCCTTCTCGACAAGGACTACTACGCCGCTGTCAGCGACTACAACAAGGCCGTGCTGGCGGGCATTGTCAAAATCGCGTCCAAGATGGGCATTTCCACGATCCAGTCCTACGCGGGCAGCCAGATCTTTGAGGCGCTGGGCATCTCGAAAGAGGTCATCGACAAATACTTTACGAACACCGTCTCCCGCGTGGGCGGCATCACGATCCAGGACATCCAGAATGATCTGGAAGCCCGCCATCAGGAAGCATTCGACCCGCTGGGTCTGGACATCAACCGCGAGCTGCCGAGCCTGGGTGCGCACAAATTCCGCGGCGGTCCCGCTGCCGAGCAGCACCTCTACAACCCGCAGACCATCCACCTTTTGCAGCAGGCCTGCTGGACCGGCAATTACGATACCTTCAAGCAGTACACCGCCGCCGCTGCCAATGAGAACGGCGACGCGATGCACCTGCGCAGCCTGCTGGACTTCAATTATCCCGAGCAGGGCGTGCCCCTCGACGAGGTCGAGAGCGTTGACTCCATCGTCAAGCGCTTCAAGACCGCGGCGATGAGCTACGGCGCGCTGTCCGAGGAGGCCCACGAGTGCATGGCTATCGCCATGAACCGTCTGGGCGGCAAGTCCAACACCGGCGAGGGCGGCGAGGCCGAGGACCGCTTCGGCACCGAGCGCAACTCCGCCATCAAGCAGGTGGCATCCGCCCGCTTCGGCGTGACAAGCAAGTATCTGGTCTCCGCCAGTGAGATCCAGATCAAGATGGCGCAGGGCGCGAAGCCCGGCGAGGGCGGCCAGCTGCCCGGCGGCAAGGTCTACCCGTGGGTCGCCAAGACCCGCAACTCGACCACCGGCGTCGGCCTGATCTCTCCCCCGCCCCACCACGATATTTACTCGATCGAGGACCTGGCGCAGCTGATCTACGATTTGAAGTGCTCCAACCGCAAGGCAGCCATCAACGTCAAGCTCGTCAGCGAGGCCGGTGTCGGCACGATTGCCGCGGGCGTTGCCAAGGCCGGTGCGGAGGTCATCCTGATTTCCGGCTTTGACGGCGGCACGGGCGCAGCCCCCCGCAACTCCATCCACAACGCAGGTCTGCCGTGGGAGCTGGGCATTGCCGAGGCACACCAGTGCCTGATCATGAACGGTCTGCGCAGCCGCGTCCGCATCGAGGCGGACAGCAAGCTAATGAGTGGCCGCGACGTTGCCATTGCCGCCCTGCTGGGTGCCGAGGAATTCGGCTTCGGCACCGGCCCGCTGGTGGCCATGGGCTGCGTCATGATGCGCGTCTGCAACCTTGACACCTGCCCCATGGGCATCTGCACCCAGAACCCCGAGCTGCGCAAGCGGTTCAAGGGTAAGCCCGAGTACATCATGAACTTTATGCGCTTCATGGCCGAGGACCTGCGCGAGTACATGGCAAAGCTCGGCGTGCGCACCGTCGATGAGCTGGTGGGCCGCACCGACCTGCTCAAGGTCAAAGCCGCGCCCGCAGGCTCCCGCGCCGGTGAGATGGACCTGACTGCGCTTTTGCAGAACCCGCTGGTCGAGAACTCCAACGTACACTTCAACGCGAAGGATGTTTACAACTTCCAGCTGGAAAAGACCCCCGACATGCGCATCCTGATGAAGAAGTTCAAAAAGAGCTTCGACTCCGCCGAGCCGAAGCCCAGCACCGTCACGCTGGACGTCGGCAACACGGACCGCGCGTTCGGCACGATCATTGGCAGCGAGATCACCGCCAGGTTCGGCAACACGCTGCCCGACGACACGTTCCATGTCATCTGCCACGGCTACGGCGGCCAGAGCTTCGGCGCGTTCATCCCCAAGGGCCTGACGCTCGAGCTGGTCGGCGACGCGAATGACTACATCGGCAAGGGTCTGTCCGGCGGCAAGCTCATCGTCTACCCGCCGAAAGACGCCGCCTTTGACCGCAGCGAGAACATCGTCATCGGCAACGTGGCACTGTACGGTGCTACGGGCGGCACCGCGTTCATCAACGGCGTGGCCGGTGAGCGCTTCTGCGTGCGCAACTCCGGCGCTACTGCCGTTGTGGAGGGCGTGGGCGACCATGGCTGCGAGTACATGACCGGCGGCACGGTGGTCGTGCTTGGCAAGACCGGCAAGAACTTTGCAGCCGGCATGAGCGGCGGCATCGCCTACGTGCTGGACGAGGACTGGGACTTCTACCAGCGCGTCAACAAGGACATGGTCAGTCTGGAGCCTGTGGAGCACAAGTACGATGTATCGCTGTTGAAAGACCTGATCCGTGAGCATGTGGAGCTGACCGGGTCGCCGCGCGGCAAGGAAATCCTTGACAACTTCGGCGAGTATCTGCCCAAGTTCAAGAAGGTCCTGCCTCACGACTACGACAAAATGCTGCGCCTGATCGCCCAGATGGAGGAAAAGGGCGAGGACAGCGAGCAGGCCCAGATTGAGGCGTTCTACGCCATGAAAAGCACAAAGTAAGGGAGGCAGAGTACCATGGGCAAACCGACAGGATTTATGGAAATTACGCGGCAGACCAGTTTAGAGCTGCCGCCCGAGGAGCGCATCCGGAATTTTAACGAGTTTCACGTCCCTCTGCACACCGACGAGCAGCAGGCCCAGGGCGCACGCTGCATGGACTGCGGCGTCCCCTTCTGCCAGAGCGGCGTTCAGCTGGGCGGCATGTTCAGCGGCTGCCCGCTGAACAACCTGATCCCCGAGTGGAACGACCTGGTCTATCAGGGCAAGTGGGATCTGGCCGTGCACCGGCTGATCGCCACGAACCGATACCCGGAGTTCACGAGCCGGGTCTGCCCCGCCCTGTGCGAGGCGGCCTGCACCTGCGGCAACGTCACGGGTGACCCGGTCACGGTCAAGGAAAACGAGCGTGCCATCGTGGAATACGGTTACGAGAGCGGCGCCATTCATGCCGTGCCGCCCCCGGCCCGCACGGGCAAGACCGTGGCGGTCATCGGCGCAGGTCCCGCGGGCCTGTCCGTGGCCGACCTGCTCAACAAGCGCGGCCATCGCGTGACCATCTATGAGCGCGAGGACCGCGCAGGCGGCCTGCTGATGTACGGCATCCCCAACATGAAGCTGGAAAAGTGGGTCATTGACCGCCGCGTGAAAATTTTGCAGGACGAGGGCATTGAGTTTGTTTTTAACGCCGACGTCGGCAATACGGTCAGCGCCGAGGAGCTGAAGGCCCGCTATGACGCCGTGGTGCTGTGCTGCGGCGCGAAGCAGGCCCGCGACATCCAGGCCCCGGGCCGCGACGCGCAGGGCATCTTCTTTGCGGTGGATTACCTGACCAGCGTGACCCGCAGTCTGCTGGATTCCAACTTTGCGGACGGAAAGGCGGTTTCCGCCGCGGGCAAGCGCGTGCTGGTCATCGGCGGCGGCGACACCGGCAACGACTGCGTCGGCACGGCCATCCGCCAGGGCTGCGAGAGCGTCATGCAGCTGGAAATGATGCCCTGCCCGCCCGCAACCCGTGCCCCCGGCAACGACTGGCCCGAGTGGCCCCGCGTGCTGAAAACCGACTACGGCCAGCAGGAGGCCATCGCCAAATTCGGCTTTGACCCCCGCGTCTACCAGACGACGGTCAAGGAGTTCTACAAGAACGAGGCCGGGCAGGTCTGCGGCGCGCTGATCTCCAAGCTGAAAAGCGAGGTCGTGGACGGACGCCGCCAGATGGTGCCCACCGGCGAGGAGTTCACCGTGGACTGCGACCTGGTGCTGATCGCGGCAGGCTTTACGGGCTGCGAGCCCTATGTGGCCGATGCGTTCGGCGTCGAGCGCACGAAGCGCGGCACCGTGGCCGATGTGAAGTACGCCACTGCCGACCCGAAGGTGTTCGCCTGCGGCGATATGCGCCGCGGCCAGAGCCTTGTCGTCTGGGCGCTGCGCGAGGGCCGCGACACCGCCGCCGTCGTGGATGAAAAGCTGATGGGATATACGAACCTGTGACCTACTTTCTTTGAAAAGAAAGTAGGCAAAGAAACTTTAAAACCTTAACCCATACATGGGCCGCCCCGTAGGGTTTACAGGGGCTGCCCCTTTAACCCATACATTGTAGGGCGGGGCACCCTCACCCCGCTGCGGCGGCCTGAGGGCAGGCCGCCCTACATACTGCCCTGCGGGGCGTCGAGGACGCCGCCCCCTACAACATACAGCATAGCACAAAAAGGCACCTGCCCACACGGACAGGTGCCTTTTTATATCGTATTATCGCTCACATTTCCAGAAGTGGCAGCTGTACGGCTCCAGCGTGCTGCCGCCGCCAAAGTCGTGGCCGGCGCCTGTGATGAGGTCAACCGCGCGGCCGCAGCCCGCGTCAAAGTGGGCGTCAAACGGATTGCCGTCGGCGTTGATGGCCACCAGCACCCGCTCACCGTCGGCGTAGCGCTCAAAAATCAGCTGCTTAGGCTGGACCAGCACATTGCGGTAGCTGCCCCGGCACAGCGCCTTGCTGCCCGTGTGGGCGTGGGCCAGCGCCGCGATCCAGGCGGTCAGGTCGTTCTCCTCGGGCTTCTCCACCGCCGGGCGCAGCGTCGGGTCGCCGTTGCGCTTGTCGCCCTCCATGCCCCATTCACTGCCGTAGTAGACCGACGGCACACCGGGCATACCGAACAGCAGACCGTAGATGGGGCGTAGGCAGCCCTTGTCCGTCAAAATCGTCGCAATGCGCGTTACATCGTGGTTATCCACAAAGCTCAGCAGGTGCTTGCCCGTGTACAGGCACCACTGCTCGGAGCCGAACTGGCGGTTCAGGCTGTAGCTGATCTCGTGCATGTTGCCCGTGTTGAAGCTCGAATACAGGCCCTTGTAGCACTCGTAGTTCGTTACGCTGTGGCAGGCGTGGTCGTTCATCCAGCGGTTGTAGTCGCCGTGCAGCGTCTCACCCACCAGTGCGAACTCCGGCTTGATGCTGTCGGCCAGCCCGCGCAGCTCGGCCAGAAAGCCGAGGTCGAGGCAGTAGGCAACATCCAAACGCAGGCCGTCGATGTCGTAGTCCCGCACCCAGCCGCGCACAACGTCAAACAGGTAGTTTTTCACCGCCGGGTTCTGCAGATTCAGCTTGACCAGCTCGTTGCAGCCCTCCCACGCTTCATACCAGAAGCCGTCGTTGTAGTTGGTGTTGCCGTCAAAGCTGATGTGGAACCAGTCCTTGTACGGGCTGTCCCAGCGCTTCTCCTGCACGTCCTTGAACGCCCAGAAGCCACGGCCCACATGGTTGAACACGCCGTCAAACAGGATTTTTATGCCCGCCGCGTGCAGCGCCGCGCAGACCTGCCTGAGGTCGTCGTTTGTGCCCAGGCGGCAGTCCACCTTATTGTAGTCGCGGGTGTCATAGCCGTGGGCGTCGCTCTCGAACAGCGGGTTGAACAGCACGCAGGTCGCGCCCAGGCGCTTGATGTGCTCCACCCAGTCCAGCACCCGCAGAATGCGGTGCTCGCCCGCCTGCGCCTGGTCACCGTCGTTTTGCAGCGGTGCGCCACAAAGCCCCAGCGGATAGATCTGATAAACTACTGCCTCATCGTACCACATGTTGTTTTCCTCCCCGAATTAAAACTTCTTTTTCAGTTTTGGCTTGAGTATGACGTGGTAATACCGCGTCAGTGCCGCCAGTGCGCGGTCACACAGCCAGAACGACAGGTTGCCCGCGGCCAGCAGTGCTGCCAGCATCCCGACGCCGTCGGCCAGCAGCTCGTCCAGCACGGCGGGCCCGAGCAGCGCAAACAGCAAAAGATACACCAGCACCGTGCCCGCGTTGAACACCGCGAATTTCAGCACCCAGCGCAGGAGCGTGCTTTTTATGCCGTTCAGCTTGACGCGCAGCACGGGGTAATACCCCATGACCAGCACGTAAAACAGCGCCAGTTCGGTCTCCGGCACAAAGAGCACGGCCAGAATTGCCACGCAGACGTAGAGGGTCAGCGCGTAGCGCGTGCCGTATTCCTCCAGCACCGGGATGAGCAGGAACGCCGCCAGCATCGGCGCGGCATAGGTGCCGATCTGCAGTGCACTGCCCAGCAGCAAAAGCACCACCGAAAGCGCCCCCAGCATACCGCAGAGGGCTATCTTCTGGCTTTCCGTTTTGCGCATCGTTCCGCCTCCCACCGTTTTTCGATTCTTGTACATTATACCCTATTTTGTTTCACATTGCAAGGCATCCATCTGTGCAACCGTACAAAAATTGTAGCCCTGTTCCCGGAAATAGGCGATCATATCGGGCAGGGCCTTAACGGTCTGACCTGTTGCTTTTGTATCATGCAGCAGGACGACACAGGTGTCCTGACCATCGGCATCGCGGCGAATGTTGCGCAAAATCTGCGCTGCATCCGGGTGGCTGGCGGTGGCGTCCTCGGCGCAGACGTTCCAGTCGATCCAGTGGTAGCCCTTGTCCTCGGCCTGGGCCTTCAGGGCCTTCATGATGCCGTTTCCGCCGTAGCGGTGGCTGACTGTGTTTGTGCTGCCGCCGGGGAAACGCAGCCAGTCGATGGCCGCCACATCCACATACGGCTCCAACGCCTGGCGCAGCGTTCTGATGTCCTGCCAGAATGCGTCGGTGCTCGCATAAATTTTGGAGTATTGATGCGTCGCGCTGTGCAGCGCGATCTGATGTCCCGCCGCCGCGATGTCCGCCACAAGGGGCAGATATTTTTCGTTGGCGTCCTGCGCGCAGACAAAGAAGGTAGCCGGAACCTGCTCCTTATCGAGAATTTCCAGAATTGGCCGGGTGTTTTTGCTGGGGCCGTCGTCAAAGGTCAGGCAGACGATTTTGGGCAGCGCCGTCTCCCCCGTCGCCGCCGACACCGCAAAGCAGTCGTTGGGGGTGTCCGTCTCGGCGTACTCCCGGTGGTACAGCAGATGGATGATGCCGGACAGCAGCACCAACATAGCCGCCAGCACCACGCCCGCCAGCAATCTTGCGTTTCGTTCCTCTCTGTCTGCATCCCGCCGCATGGCAAGCCCCTCCCCTGTTGTGGTTTGGTACAGGGTATGCGGGCACGGCGGGAAATAGACACGCAGCGGCGGGGTGTGGTATAATAAGGTAAATCGCAATTTAATGGAGGGATGTTTCTATGAAATCTTTTGTTTGCAGTTTGTGTCACAATGGCATACTTGGAGGAGGTCTGTACCTCGATAGTCAGTCGCTTACTTACAAGACAAACAAGCTTACAGTTGACAAAAAATACAGAAATTTAGTTTTGCCGATGCAGGAAATAAAAGAAATCTCTTGGAAGTGGGTAGTCTTTCCAATTGCAACAGTTAATATGAAAAATGGAGAACTATATAAATTCATTATTTTCAATAAATCACGCTTTGCAAAATGGTTTCAAGAGTATTCTCGATAAATACAAAGTGTCAAATTCCAGCTTGTGGGGATACTCACATTTTTCCCGCCTATAGCCCCCTTTAAAAACAGATTGGCATCGCAAGGCAGTACGCCCCTTGCGGCGGCCAGAGGGCTGGCCGCCCTACACTCTACCCCCGAAACGTCCATACATAAACCAAAACCGGGCGGCTGCCGTAAAGATGGCAGCTGCCCGGTTCTATGATTGTATTGGTTTGGAATTTCTTTGGTTCTTTCTTTGTAAAGAAAGAACACCCGCCCCTTACTTCGCTCTTGCCTCGTGCATCGCATTGATGCGCTTGCGCCAGAGGCGCGGGGCAAAAAGGGCCAGCATCGGGTAGAGCTCCAGACGGCCCGCCAGCATGTCAAAGGCCAGCAGCAGCTTGGCCGGAGCGGAGAAATCCGCAAAGCTGCCCATCGGGCCGACCATCTCAAGGCCGGGACCGACGTTGTTCAGGCAGGTCGCGACGGATGTAAACGTCGTCACCAGATCGAACCCGTCCAGCGAGAGCAGCAGCACCGACAGCGTCAGCAGCAGCATATAAATGTTGAAATAGTTGTGCACACCGCGCAGCGTCTTTTCGTCCAGCGGTTTGCCCTCAAAGCGGACCGTCGTCACGGCATGGCTGTGCAGCATCTTGTTCAGGTCCTGCCGTGCCGCCTTGAAAAGGATGATGACGCGCGATACTTTCAAGCCGCCCGCCGTCGAGCCCGCGCATGCGCCCACAAACGTCAGGATCACAATCACGATGCGGGAGTAGGTCGGCCAGAGGTTGAAGTCCGCCGTGGCGTAGCCGGTGGTCGTGACGATGGATGACACCTGGAAGAACGCCGTGCGCAGCGCCGTGCCGACACTGTCGTACATACTCGCGATGTTCGCCGTGATCGTCAGCGTCGAGAACGCGACGATGCCTAAGTAGACGTGCATCTCCTCGGAGGCGAACGCCTCACGGAAATGACGCAGCAGCAGGAAATAATACAGGTTAAAGTTAATGCCGAACAGCAGCATGAACACGCCGATGACGATCTCAAAATACGGGCTGTTGTACGCGCCGACGCTCAGCGCCTTGTTGCTGAAGCCGCCCGTGCCCGCCGTGCCGAACGCATGAATGAGCGCGTCAAACAGCGGCATACCGCCCGCGCAGAGCAGAATCGTCTCGATGACGGTCATGACCAGATAAATGGCATACAAAATCTTTGCGCTGTCGCTCAGCTTGCTGGAAATTTTTCCGCAGGTCGGGCCGGGGACCTCGGCGCGCATCAGGTGCATGGCACGGCCATCGGTCATGGGCAGCACGGCCATGGCAAAGACCAGCACGCCCATGCCGCCGATCCAGTGGGAAAAGCTGCGCCAGAACAGCGTGCCGTGGCTCAGCGCCTCGACGTCGGTCAGAATTGTCGAGCCTGTCGTCGTAAAGCCCGAGACCGTCTCAAAAAAAGCATCGACAAAGGACGGTATCTCGCCGGAGATGACAAACGGCAGTGCGCCGAAAACCGACATCAGCACCCAGACAAGCGCCACGATGGCCAGGCCGTCGCGGGCGTAGATTTTCGTGTTTTGGGGGGTGCGCAGGCTGGTTATCAGGCCCAGCGCCAGCACGATCAGCGCCGGCCACAGGAAGGAAAGCACAACGCTCCACTCGCCGTAGATGGCGGCGCAGCCCATGGGAAAGAGCATGAGGGCTGCTTCGATCAGGAAGATGCGCCCCAGCACAAACCCTACCATTTTATAGTTCATGGCTGCGCCCTCACTTTACAATGTCGCGCAGCGAGTGCAGCGTTGTGTCGGTGGTGACGATGACGACATCGTCGCCCTCCTGCAGGGCATCGTTGCCGGACGGGATGACTGTCTGGCCATTGCGGCGCACGATGCCCGCCACCAGCAGCCCCTTGCGCAGGGTCAGATCCTTCAGCGGTACGCCGATGAACGGCAAACCCGGCGCAACGTTGAATTCCAGCGCCTCCACGCGCCCGCCCACCAGACGGTGCAGCGTCTTGATGTTCTCCGACTCAAAGCTGTTCTGCATGGCGCGGACGTACATGGCAATGGACTCCGACGTGACCGACGCCGTGGAGACGACGCTGTCCACCATCCCCTTGGCAGCGGCCAGCTCGGCGAAGGACTCACGGTTGATCTTGGCCACGACCTTGCAGGAGTTTATCTGGGAGGCGTACATCGCCAGAATGATGTTTGTTTCGTCCAGGCCGGTCAGCGCCACAAAGGCGTCCATATCGGTGATGCGCTCCTCACTCAGCAGCTCGGCATCCGCACCGTCGCCGTGGATGACCAGCACGCCGGGGAACTTCTCGCTCATCTCCTGGCAGCGGGCCGCATCGCTGTCGATGACGGTCACCCGCTTCTGGATGTCCTGCAGCTCCTTGACCAGATAATAGGTCATCCGGCTTGCACCGACGATCATGACGTTGCTGGCCTTGGCCTTGAACAGGTTCAGCTTGCGGAAGAAGGATTCCAGATCCCGGGCCGAGGCCGTCAGGTAGATCTTGTCCCCGGCCCGCAGCGTAAACATACCCGTGGGGATGATCGTCTCGCTGCCGCGGGCGACGGCGCAGATCAGAATTTTGACCCGGATGTTGCGGTACAGGTCCGACAGCTGCAAGCCCACCAGCGGGTTGTCGTCGGCCAGGCGGTACTCGATCAGCTCAAACCGCTGGCGGCAGAACTGCTCACGCTTGATGGCAGACGGGAAACGCAGCACGCGGGCGATCTCACGCGCCGTGGCTTTTTCCGGGTTGACGAACATCGACAGACCAAGGTCATCGCGCATAAAGCGCAGCTGCTTCTCATACTCCGGGTTGCGGATACGCGCAATCGTATGCTGCGTGCCCAGCTTTTTGGCGACGAGGCAGGCCAGGATGTTGCTCTCATCACTGGACGTTGTGGCGATCAGCAGGTCTGCGCCGTCCTCAAATGCCTCTTTCTGCACGTCATAGCAGCCGCCGTTGCCGGCCAGACCGCGCACGTCATAAATATTGACAATGTCCTCGATCAGGTCAGGGTTTTGGTCGATGACGACGATGTCGTTATTTTCCGCCGTAAGCTGGGCGGTCAGGGCACGGCCAACCTTGCCGAGGCCGACGACCACGATTCTCATACGAACGCTCCATTTCTCTTCAGCCCCTTGCCTCCCTCTGGGAGGGAGGTGGCCCCGCAGGGCCGGAGGGAGAGAGGCGTACCATGGCCCGAAGCGCTCCGGGCCATGGCAAGGCTCTCTCCCCCACCCGCTGCGGCGGGAGCCCCCTCCCAGAGGGGGCCAAGGGAGTATCCACAAGCAAGACTTGTACAGTATTAAGCCCATTATAGCAAAGCGGGCAGAAAAAGCAATAGGACACTTTTGCGGAACGTCCAGGTTTTTTTAAAAAATCCGCAATTTTGTGCTGTGCAGGGCAAATTTTGCGTTGACAAACGCGGATTTACTTGTTATAATTAGATGCTGTGTGAAATCACACGGTTATCCTTGTCTTTTCCGTTAAAAGAGAAGGCCTAATGTCCAAAAGGAGGTGCACAGAATATGGCTAAGTACGAAACCATGATGGTTACCACCGCGAACCTCGACGAAGAGGCTTCCAACGCTCTGATCAACAAGTTCAAGAACCTGATCGCAGCGAATGGTACGATCGATTCTGTTGATGATTGGGGCAAGAAGCGTCTTGCTTACCCCATCAACGATGAGACCGAGGGTGTGTACACGGTGATCAGCTTCACCAGCGAGCCCGATTTCCCGGCTGAGCTGGACCGCGTTTTCAAGATCACCGAGGGCGTTCTTCGCAGCATGACTCTTGCTGTTGAGGAGTAAGGAGTAAACCAATGCTGAATGTTGTTGCAATCATGGGCCGCCTTGCCGCGGACCCGCAGCTGCGCCAGACTACGACGGGCAAGAACGTTGCGTCGTTCCGCATCGCTTGTGATCGCGGACGCCGTGACGCCAACGGCCAGAGTCAGGCTGACTGGCTGGATGTTGTCGCCTGGGACCGCACGGCAGAGTTTGTCTGCAAGTATTTCCAGAAGGGTTCTCTGATCGCCATTGACGGCCGTCTGCAGAGCCGCAGCTATCAGGACAAGAACGGCAACAACCGCACCGCGATTGAGATCGTGGCCAACAACGTCAACTTTGCCGCTCCCAAATCCGCAAACGCCGCACCGATGGGTGATGCCGGTTACGGCGCACCCACGGCAGCCCCCGCTCCCCGTCCCGCTGCACAGGCCGCCCCTGCGCCGAGCTATTCTGCCGGCAGCAATGACGACTTTGCACTGATCGAGGATGAGGGCGACCTGCCGTTCTAAAATCGAAAGTATCATTCTAACAAGGAGGTTTCCACAATGGCTATGGATCGTTCTTCTCGTCCGATGCATCGTGGCCGCAAGAAGGTTTGCTCCTTCTGCGTTGACCGCGTCGAGCACATCGATTACAAGGATCTGCCCCGCCTGCGCAAGTACGTGAGCGAGCGCGCCAAGATCATTCCCCGCCGTGTTACCGGTACCTGCGCTTTCCATCAGCGTGAGCTGACGGTTGCCATCAAGCGTGCCCGCTACATGGCTCTGATGCCCTACGTCAGCGACTAATCTCGCCGCGTCGGCATTGCCTGAAATGCACTGAAAAAGAGCAGTTCTTCGTGAACTGCTCTTTTTTGTTTATGCTTCTCGCAGTGCAAACGGGCAAAGCCCCTCAGGCCTCGCAGGCTCGGCCAGCTCCCCACGTTGTGGGGCGCCTTTTTGCGCGGGCGCTGCCCGCGAGAAAGCCTCCCCTTTCAGGGGAGGTGGTCGAGCGAAGCGATGACCGGAGGGGCTCTGCCCGTTTGCCGTTATTGCTTACTGTCCCGCTTCCGGCGTAGGTTCGGCCTCACTGCCGTTCCCCGTCTGCGCCACCAGCGTGTCATCACGCTCCCCGGCGATGCTGACGATGACAGTCACATTCTCGGTGTTGATCTTCGTTCCGGCCTTGTAGTCGGTGCTCGCCACACAGCCCGCGGCCATCGTACCGTCGTTATCCACCATGACCATCTTGTACTGGATGCCCAGCGCGTCCAGCTTTTTGCTGGCATTGGCCTGGGTAAAGCCGATGATGTCCGGCATCTCCACAAGGCTCGGGCCGCTGCTGACCGTGATCTGGATGATTTGGTCGTCCATCAGCTTCTCACTGCCCGCCGGCGGATCCTGGCTGATGACCACGCCCTGCGCCACGGTGTCGGAGCTTTGCTCCACCATCACGATGCGGTAGTCGTCGTAGGCGCTGTTGCCCTTGATGTCAGTAGTGTAGCGCAGGCCGACCAGGTTCGGCACGGTCTCGGCGGTGGTCTCCCCCACCGTGCCGGCTGCTGTCGGCTGCGGCGTTGAGACAGGGGTGCTGTCAGCCTTGCTGCCGCCTATCAGGCTCCAGAGCAGCAGCACGACCAGCACAAAGATGACGACGAGCGACACGGCCATGATCTTGCGGGTGCTGATCTGGTTGTCGCCCTTCTCAAACATCGCGTTTGCGACATTCGGGTCGGTCAGGGCACTCATCAGCTCGGGCACGGTCTGCATCCGCTTGGCGGGGTCCAGCCGCAGCGCGCAGGCCAGCACCTGCGAGAACCATGTAGGCACACCCGCCTCGAGGCTGTGCGCCGACTCGAGGCTGTCCCGCACCTTGCGCTGGGGCGCGGCGACGGGCGTCTGCCCTGTGACCATCCTGTAGCAGACTGCGGCCAGCGCGTAAACATCGGTGTAGCGCCCGCTGAACTCGGCGGCAGAGTACTGCTCCGGCGCGGCGTAGCCCGGGTAGAGCTGGCTCTTCAGCTCGCTGCCGCCGGTGCGCAGCGCCAGCGTGCCGTAACCGGTCAGGCGGGCCGTGCCGTCGATGGGCAGCACGATGTTGTCCGGGCAGATGCCGCGGTGGATCAGCCCCGACTTGTGCAGCAGGGCTACGCCCTCCATGATGGGCTGCAGCAGCGTGCGGGCCTCGGCGGGGGTCAGCGTGCGGCTGCGCAGGTGCAGGTAATGCGACAGGGTCATGCCCTTCTCGCTCTCCTCCACGGCGTAGACCGTGTTGTTTTCCTCCATAACGTCCAGAATCGTGGACAGGCCGGTGGCCGGGGTCAGGTTTTTCAGGTCGTCGTACAGGTCCTTGAAGTCCATCCGGCTCGTCTTGAACAGGACCTCCTTCTCCTCCTTGGGCATCAGCGCACCGTCGGCGCTGCGGCCATTGCAGAGTGTGACCGGGAAATATTCCTTGATGAGGACGAATTTCTTTTCGTCGTTCAGCACGCCGCGGTAGGCAAGACCGTCACCGTCGGCACTCAAATAGGCGCCCACCGTATACCTGCCGCCTAGCTGGGTGCCCAGAGGCAGCGCGCCCTCTGGGTTGCGGTTTTCCAGCGAGCGCCCGCAGTGGGGGCACTCGCCGCGGTACCCGCCATCCAGCGGCTGCAGGCAGTGCGGGCAAAGGAGTTTTGGCATAGTAACGCTCCTTTTCAATTAAAAACATGCTTGTAGGGGCCGGACATGTCCGGCCCTGAACTTTGCGGCAGTCCGAAAATCTCGGGTCATTTCTACGCTGCGGGCCGGGCATGCCCGGCCCCTACCGTTCTGCCGTACAAAAAAAGAGAGCAAAAGTCGCCCTTCACTCTCTTTTGGCATTCTTGTGGTTTAGCGATCCAGGTCTTCCTCGTTCTCGAGGGTGTGCCAGGCGTTCTGGACATCATCATCGTCGTCTAGGGCGTCCAGCAGCTTGCCCATCTGGACGAGCTGATCGGGGTCGGACAGCGCGGTGGTGGTGGAAGGCACCTGCGCCACGTCGGCGGAGATGAACTTGTAGCCCTTCTTTTCCAGCGCGTCGCAGACGGCGGTGAAGTTCTCGGGGCTGGTGGTGACCTCGGCGGCGTCCTCGCCTGCATCGAAGTCATCGGCACCGGCGTCCAGCGCATCCATCATCAGCTCATCGGGGTCCTTGTCCTCGAGATCGACGACGATGACGCCCTTCTGGGTGAACATGAAGCCGACGCAGCCCATCTGGCCCAGGTTGCCGCCGAACTTGTCAAAGTAATGGCGCATATTGGCCGCGGTGCGGTTGCGGTTGTCGGTCAGGGTCTCGACCATGACGGCGATGCCGCCGGGGCCGTAACCCTCATAGGTGATTGCCTCATACTCGGTCTTGTCGCCGCCCTCGGCGCGCTTGATAATGCGCTGGATGTTATCGTTGGGCACGCTGTTGGCCTTGGCCTTGGCAATCAGAGCCGCCAGCTTGGAGTTGGAAGCGGGGTTGCCGCCGCCCTCCTTAACGGCCACGGCGATCTCGCGGCCGATCTTAGTGAAAACCTTGGCGCGGGCGCCATCGGTCTTTTCCTTTTTACGCTTGATGTTATTCCATTTGCTATGTCCGGACATGGAAAAATCCCCCTAATTTGTATTCACACAGGCAGCGGCATTGCAGCCGATAATTACCAGTAAACTATTATAGCACAACAAGTCGTTCTTTTCAAGAGGGGCCGCCCGCTTTATTGCAGATTGCGCAGGCCCTTCGGGTAATGGTTTTTGATGCGTCCGCCGCTGACCTTGCCGCCGCCGAGCGGGAACCCGTCTACGAGCACGGCGCACCAGCCGTTTTGCGCGGTGGCGGCGTCGATCTCCTCGCCCCGCAGCCAGGCGGCGGTGCGCGGGTCGGTCAGCGTCAGTTCCTCGCGGTTCGTGCACTGTGCGCCGTAGGCCATGAAAAGCGCATGGGCGGGCTGGAACCGCTTTTTCAGCACGCTGCCCGCCAGAACGCCGCCGCGCACGACGCGCAGCTTCGCGGTGTTCAGCGTCTCGCTGCCCGGCGCAGGCAGCAGCAGCCACTCCCCCGCCCCGGCCAGCGGGCGGGAAGCCAGCGCCGGGAAATAGGTTTTGGCAAAATCGAGCCACTCCGCCGGGGCTTTCGGCACCTTGGGCGGCTTGCCCTTCGGCGGGGTGGGCGCGTCGGCGTCGGCTGCCTTTTGCAGCTTCGCCATAAAGTGGCCCTCGCCGCCGTCGGCGGGCCAGATGCGGCGGGTGTATCCGGCGCGGAAATCCGGGTAGTCAGGGGCGCGGTTGGCCTCGCCCGGGCGGCCAAAGCCGCAGCCGGACAGGTCGCAGAGCGTGAACGCAGGGTGCTTTGCGAGGAAGGCCGCGATCTGTCCCTCGTCCTCCGCCGGGGCAAATGTGCAGGTCGAGTAGACGAGTACGCCGCCCGGAGCCAGCAGCGCCGCCGCGTTTTCGAGAATTTCGGCCCCCAGCTCCGCACAGTGCGCCACTAAGGCGTTATTGTGCTGGGCGGCGGCGACGGCCTCCTTGCGGAACATACCCTCGCCCGAGCAGGGCGCGTCGACGAGCACCCGGTCAAACTGCCCGGGCATCGCCGCGGCCAGGCAGGCGGTGTCCTCGTTCGTGATGACGGCGTTCGTCACGCCCATTCGCTCGAGATTCTGGCGCAGAATTTCAGCGCGGGCGGCGACGAATTCATTGGCCAGCAGCAGGCCCTGCCCCTGCAGAGCCGCCGCCAGCTGGCTGGTCTTGCCTCCCGGCGCGGCGCAGAGGTCGGCCACCCGCATACCGGGCTGCACGTCCAGCAGCGCAGCGGGGGCCGAGGCACTCGGCTCCTGTGCATAGAGCACGCCCGCGTGGTGCCAGGCGTGCCGCCCCGGGCGGAAGTCCGCCGCCGTCGTAAAGGCCGCGGGGCAAAATTTGGACGGCTTTGCGTCAAAGTCCGCATGCTGCGCGAACCATTCCGGCGTGCAGCGCAGCGCGTTGACCGTTACGCCGCGGGCAGGCTGCGGCGTGGCGTAGGCGTACAGCTCGTCAAAGCGCGCCCCCAGCAGTGCCCGCTCCCGCGCGGTAAAATCCTGTGGAAATTCCATAGCAGCCCCCTCTGCATAAAAAAGCCATGGGCGGGCAAACTACCTTTGCAGTCCGAAAACGACTGTAGATCGTTTTTACTTGCGAAAGGAGCTTACCACCTATGGCTAAGAATCAGACTAACAATTCGACGAACCGCACGACCAATCGCACGACGGACACGACCCAGAAAACCACGAACCGTACCCAGCAGAAAACCACCAACCGCACCACCAACACCACCGACAGCAAGAACTACAAGTGAGGCGGGTTTCCTAAGGCTTCCCCCCTTGGGGGGAAGCTGCCGCCCGCAGGCGGCTGATGAGGGGCGGCCTTGCCACTACAACCCGTTACCGGGCAAATTGCGGAGGCTTTCCCCTCATCCGCCCTCGGGCGGGGCCTCGGCCGCCTTCCCCCTCGGGGGAAGGCTTTTTACTTATTACTCCGGCTTATACCCGTCCCACATCGCGTTGAACAATTCCTCAATGCGGTCATTCCTGCCTTGCAGGTACAGCCAGCCCAGCAGGCACTCAAAGCCGGTGGAGGCGCGGTACTCCTGCACGGTGGCGTGCTTGGCGACAGTGGCCTTGCTGACGTTTTTGCCGCGGCGCAGCACGGCGGCCTCGGCGTCGGTCAGCATCGGCTCGATGATGTCCAGCTCCAGATTCTGCGCGTGGGCGCTAACGTAATGCGTCGCCACGGTATGCAGACGATTGGGCTGCAAGCGCGTCGTGCCCACCAGGCGGGCGCGGACGAGCAGCTCCAGCACGGCGTCGCCCACAAAGGCCAGCGCCAGCGGCGACATTTCGTGAATGTCGACTTCGGATTTTTGTGTAAACAGCATATTTTCTACTACTTAGTACAGATAATCGAATTCGTACTCGCCGATCTTGATCGTGTCCTCTTCCTCAACGCCCTGGGCGACCAGCTCGTCCAGAATGCCGGAATCACCCAGCTGCGTCTGGAAATATTGCAGGCTCTCGTAGTCCTCGACGTTCGTACCGGCGAGGATACGCTCCAGCCACGGGGCATCGACGGTGAACTCGTGGTCGCCGGTGCGCTCCACCGTGAACGGGCGGGTCGGCTGGGCGTTCTTGTCGGGGCGCTTGTACTCGGCCTCATAGACTTTGACCGGGGGCAGATCCTTCAGGCGGTTGTAGACCAGCGCGGGCAGGTTGTCCACACCCTGACGGGTCGCCGCGGAGATGGGCAGGAAGGTCAGACCCTTGGCCTCGACGTACTGCTTGAACTCCTCGACCTGCTCGGGGCTTGCAATGTCGCACTTGTTGCCCAGCACGATCTGCGGACGGTCCGCCAGCTCGGCACTGAACCCGGCCAGCTCGTGGTTGATCTGCTCAAAGTCCGCCTTGGGGTCGCGGCCCTCGCAGCCGGAGACGTCAACGACGTGCAGCAGCAGGCGGCAGCGCTCAACATGGCGCAGGAAGTCGTGGCCGAGGCCGACGCCCTCCGCAGCACCCTCGATCAGACCGGGAATGTCGGCGCAGACAAAGCTCTGCTCCGGGCCGACGCGGACGACGCCCAGCACGGGGGTCAGCGTCGTGAAGTGGTAGTTGGCGATCTTGGGACGCGCGGCAGAAATAATGCTGATGAGCGTCGATTTGCCGACGTTCGGGAAGCCGATCAGGCCCACGTCCGCAATGACCTTCAGCTCGAGCTTGAGGTGCATATCCTCGCCGGGCAGACCGGGTTTGGCAAACTTGGGGATCTGGCGGGTCGGGGTCGCAAAATGGCTGTTGCCCCAGCCGCCGCGTCCGCCCCTGGCGACGACGACAGGCTCACTGCCCGTCAGGTCGGCCACGACGAGGTCGGTCTCGGCCTCCTTCAGCACGGTGCCGCGGGGCACGCGGATGACCAGGTCGTCGCCGTCTGCGCCGCTCATCCGCTTGGCGCGGCCATTCTCGCCGTCGGGCGCGGTGTACTTGCGCTTGTAGCGGAAGTCCATCAGGGTGGACAGGTTGTCGTCGGCCACAAAGATGATGTCGCCGCCGCGCCCGCCGTCACCGCCGTCGGGGCCGCCCGCCGCCACGAATTTTTCGCGGTGGAACGTCACCGCACCGTCGCCGCCCTTGCCGGCGTGCAGCCAGATCGTGGCGGTATCAATAAAATTACTGGTTGCCATGTGGTACCTCATTTACAAAAAAATCACAAAAAACGAGCGAGCCGCAAAGGCCCGCCCGTACCGGTTTTTTTACTGCTTGACCGTGCAGCGCTTGCGGTCACGGCCCATGCGCTCGAAGTGAACGCGGCCATCGACCAGAGCGAACAGGGTGTCATCGCTGCCGATGCCGACGCCCTCACCCGGATGGATGTGGGTGCCGCGCTGACGGACCAGAATGTTGCCGGCCAGAACGAACTGACCGTCGCCACGCTTCACGCCCAGACGCTTAGCCTGGGAGTCGCGGCCGTTACGGGTGGAGCCAACGCCCTTCTTGTGGGCGAAGAACTGCAAACCGATATTCAGCATAAGTTACACCTCCAAGACGGTAATATGGTCGGGATATTCCTCGGCCAAGGCCACAAAGTGTACCATGAGGGCGGTCAGAAGGGTCTGACACGTGCTCTCATTGGCCTCACTCAGGCCGCCGGGAAGCTTTAATTGAATGGACGCATCTTTCTGCCGCACCTTGACCGAGGCTTCAAGCCCCAGCACGTCGTTCACGGCGCATTCTACCAAACGCACAGCGCTGGTGATGGCGGCACAGACGATGTCCTCTCCCTCCGGGGCAAAGCCGCTGTGTCCCTGGACGGTAAATCCAGTGATGCGCTCGCCCGCGGTATGGAATGTTACGGTGGTCATAAATCAGGCGTTGATGGCGCTGATCTGCACCTTGGTGTAGGGCTGACGGTGACCCTGACGCTTGCGGTAACCCTTCTTGGGGTTGTACTTGAAGACGCGGATCTTCTTGCCCTTGCCGTTCTTCACCACGGTGGCAACCACGGAAGCGCCCTCCACGGTGGGAGCGCCGAAGGTAGCCTTGTCCTCGTTCAGAATAGCCAGAACCTGATCGAAGGTGATCTCGGCGCCAGCCTCGGCCTCCAGCTTCTCGATGAACAGGGTGTCACCCTGAGCCACCTTATACTGCTTGCCGCCGGTTACGATAATAGCCTGCATGAAATTCAACTCCTTTATTACGGGCTCGCTCTCCTAGGCATGGGTCTGACCCATTTGAAGACCTACTCAAAGCGGCTCTAAAAGTATATCAGTGGGATATGGGCTTGTCAAGAGATTTTGGACAAAAAATCTTGAAAAAAGAGAAAAAACGGAAGGGAAGGATTTGACGAAATTGGAAGAATCGGGTACAGCTAATAGCTGATTGCCCGTTCTTTTTGTCTTAAAGAGCCGGGTGCAGAGAAATGAGGGGGAAATGCCATGGTTTTCAGCAGTTTGGAATTTCTGCTGGGCTTTTTGCCGTGCTTGCTGGTGATCTATTTTATTATTCCGGCCAAGGTGCGGTGGCTGCGCAATTTGGTGCTGCTGGCCTTCAGCCTGTTTTTCTACCAGTGGGGCGCCCATCAGCTGGTTTTGTTGATGGTGGCATCCATTTTGGTCAACTACTTGGGCGGTTTGATGGCCGGGCGGAGAGACCATCCGGCCTTAGCCAAATTCGGTGTGTGGTTTGCGGCAGTTCTGGGCCTTGGACTACTGGGCTGGTTCAAATATGCCGGCTTTCTGGCCCAGACTATCTGTGACCTGGGTTTTGCCATTCCGGTACCCCATATCACCCTGCCCATTGGAATCTCATTTTTCACCTTCCAGGGGCTCAGCTATGTGATCGACGTTTACCGGGGCGATGCGCCCACCCAGAAAAATCCTCTAGATGTAGCGCTGTATGTAGCCCTCTTTCCACAGTTGGTGGCGGGCCCCATTGTGCGCTACACCACGGTGATGGAGGACATCACCCATCGGCGGGAGACCCTGGACGAGTTTGCCGCCGGAGTGACCCGCTTCTGCTTTGGATTGGCCAAAAAGATGGTTATTGCCAACGCCATGGGACAGATCGCCGATGGGGTCTTCAACCAGACCGCGGCCAACCTGGACCCAGGGTTATCCTGAGTAGGAGCCTTGGCCCATACCTTCCAGATCTACTTTGATTTCTCTGCCTATTCGGACATGGCCATTGGCCTGGGCCGCATGTTCGGGTTCCACTTTCTGGAGAACTTTAACTACCCCTACATCTCCCAAAGCGTCACCGAGTTCTGGCGGCGCTGGCATATCTCCCTGTCCACCTGGTTTCGGGACTATGTGTATATCCCCTTGGGAGGCAACCGCTGTGTGAAGTGGAAGCATGTGCGCAATATTACTGTGGTGTGGCTGCTTACCGGCCTGTGGCACGGGGCGGCCTGGACCTTTATTTTGTGGGGCGTGTGGTTCTGCCTGCTGCTGCTGGGCGAGAAGTTCTTGTGGGGCGGTGTGCTGAACAAGACGCCCGCGTTGGTGCGCCACGGCTATACGATGCTGGCAGTGGTCATTAGCTGGGTGCTGTTCCGCAGTGTGGATCTGCCCCAGGCCTGGGCCTATCTGGGTGCCATGTTTGGCCAGACCACCGGACTAGCCCAGGACGGTCAGGCAGCCTATTATCTGCTGGAGTACTGGCCGGAGTGGCTGCTGGCCATCGTGGCCAGCCTGCCGGTGAAGGGCTGGCTCCAGGAGAAGCTGAAGCAGGGTGGGAACCTGGGGCAGACCATCCTCATCTGGGCGCCCAAGGGACTGGCTCTGGGGCTGTTGGGGCTGTCCTATCTGAAACTGGTCACCAGCTCCTTCAACCCGTTCATCTACTTCCAATTCTGAGGAGGGCAGCACGATGAAACAAAAGAAAATTGCAAATATTGTGCTTGTCCTCGCCTTTGCAGGCTTTCTGGCGGCGGCTATGGTTATCACTCTGGGAAAACCCCAAGGTGGCTGGTCCTACTATGAAAACCGCACTCTGGCCCAAATGGAGGAGCTTACGCCCCAGACTCTGTGGGACGGAACCTTTGCTAACAGTGTAGAACCCACCCTTCAGGACCACGCCGCCGGGCGCAATACCCTGCTGAAGCTGTCTGCATGGATGGACATGGAGCTGTTTCATCGTCCGGTGGTCAATCAGGTCATTCCGGCGGAGGGGATGCTGCTGAGCTGGAACCCCTATGAGACGCCGGACCCGGAGCTGATCCAGCAGCAGGCCGATGCCATGGCTGGGCAGCTGGGAGCGCTTCGGGATGTGGTGGAGAGCTACGGCGGGAAGTTCTACTATGTGGCGGTGCCCGGCCAGTACACCTATTTTGAAGAGACGCATTCCGACTTTTTAAATAACCGGGCGACCTATACCGACCTGGAGATCCCCGCGTTCCAGCAGGCTATGGAGGAGCAGGGAGTCACTTTGATTGAAATGGGAGAAATTCTGGCACAGCAGGGCAACCCGCCGGAATATTACTCCACCGTGGACTACCACTACACCTTTGGCGGAGCTTACGCCACCTATCTGGCTATTCTGGAGCGGATCAACCAGGACTTTGACCACTCTCTCACTGTGCTGGACGAGGACAGCCTGGTGCGGGAGACCCTGCCCAATCCCTACCTGGGCTCTCGGGCACGGAAGGTGTTTGGACTATGGGAGACGGATGAGAAGCTGGAGATTGGCCTGCCGTCCCAGCCCATTCCCTTTTCCCGGACGGACAACGGCCAGGAGGTGCCGGCCACTGTATATACGCTGCCGGGCAATGACACCGATGAGGTGGCCTACGCGGCCTATATGGGGGGCGACATCGCAGAAACGGTCATTGATACCGGCCGGGATGAGCTGCCCTCCCTGCTCATCTACGGAGACAGCTTTACCAACCCGGTGGAGGGGTTGATGTATTACAGCTTTGATGAGATGCGCACCATTGACCTGCGCCACTATAAGGATATGACGCTGGCGGATTATATTGCCCTGTACCAGCCTGACGTGGTGGTGGGCATCCGCGACTATGAATCGCTGCTGTCCACCGACTACAATGGTTCTCCCTTTGAAATTCAGCCTTAATACGTGAACAGAGGCGGCCTATTTTAGGCCGCCTCTGTTTTATCAATCAGGTATCTTCGCAGTCACAGAACTTGCAGGGCTCGTCCACCGTGACCAGGTACTTCTCCAGGAGAGTTACCGGATGGTAGGACAGCTTGCTCTTGCGCAGGCCGGGGTCGCCGGCGTCGTCCTCACGGTTGATAAAGTGGACTCCGTCCTGGGCAAACTGCTGGGCGAACTGAGCCACCAGCATCTGATAGCAGCCCTGGTAGTCCCGGTCTGCCTTTTCAATGTGGGTAAACAGAGTGTCTCCCACAATCTCGCCCAGGGAGAAGCCCACGATCTCGCCCTCCACCAGCAGCATACCGCCCAGCATGTCGTAGGTGGTGTAGTTGCCCAGAACCTCCCGGGTCTTGGCCAGATCCTCGTGGAAGGAGGCGGAGGGTTTGTCTACTCCGGCGGCATAGCGGTCCAGGAAGGCTCCCACTGCGGGCAGATCCTCCGGGGTAATGACCCGGAAGGACCAGTTGCCATAGGTTTTCAAAAATTTGTTGACGTGGTTGCGCTGACCGCTGAGCTTTTTGCCACGGAAGAACTGGAGATCCTCCGCCCGATACAGGTAGTCATAAGCGTCCCGGGTGGGGATGGCTGCCGAGTTGGGAAATGCGGTTTGCAGACGGTCCAGCTCGTCCTTGGGGACGGGGTAGAAGGAGATGGGCATGCCCCGCCGGCAGCAGTAGCCGGCGATCTGGCGGTAGTGCTCCGGCCGGCCGCCTCCCAGGGGGAGGGTAAAGGTGGGACCCAGGCCGGGGTAGTCCACTTTGAAGTACAGCGAGCCGTCGTGGACAGCCCACTCGGTGTGGTACATGTCCCGCCACATAAACACGGTGCCGGGGGTGGTGTCACAGATACGGCTTCCGCTGTAAGCGAAAAAGTCCCGCAGTTTGGGCAGATCTTCCAGTTGCAGGGGGTGAAATTCCAGCATAAATTTAAATCCTCATTTTGTTTTTCCTAGTTTGTCCGCCAGACGGCCGAAATACCAGCCGGTGACGCCGTTTTTTTTCATCAGATAGCCCCGGCTGGTCCTGGCCACCAGGGACAGAGAGTCGCCTGGAGTCACAGGCAGATGGTAATCGGTAGAGTCCTCACACCACAGCCGCTCTCCGGTATGGCGCAGGTAGGAGTTGAGAATGTCAAGCTCCCGTCCGGTCTCCAGATGGCGGCAGCGGGAAAATTCCTCTCCCGCCTCCAAAAGCTCCAGATCGGAGCGGCCCCAGCGGATGTTTATCGAGTCGCGGGAAGGCTCCTGCGCGTCCAGGGCTTTGTATACCGGCAGACCATCCCACGCCTGCCAAGTGAAGTTCTGAGCGTCTTCTGAGGGGAGAATCAGGGCATTGAGCTGGCCATCGATCTTCAAGACGCAGCCGCCGTCAATGGAAATGATCTTCCGGTCCCAATCAAAGATGGGGGCGGCGCTGGGGATGTGCTCATGGTAGAGAGTCACCGGCCAGTGACCCACAATGACGTATTTCTCGAAGGAGTGTCCCTGCCCGCGGAAGTCGTCATTTTTCATGCACCGCCAGCGGTTGAGCTGCTCCATATGCTCCAGCGAGGGAACGCCGCCATGGACGAATACCAGGTGCTCCGTCTCCAAAATGGTGGGCAGCTTGGCCAACCACTCCCGCACCTGGGGAAAGGCCGCGCGTAGCGTCTGGCGCAGACGGGGCAGGTCGGTGGGATCACCGTCATAGCCTGCCTCCCGGGCCATCTGAAAAATGCAGCTCTCCGGGTGCTGAGGAAGGTAGCGGGAGAAAAAGCTCTCGTCCAGGGAGTCCGTCTCAAAGAAATTGAGCACCAGACCGTCGCAGTTTCCACACAGAGGGTAGACGGTGTGGGTTTTACACAGCTGCACAATATAGCGCAGCAGTCCCAAACTGTCCGGCCCTTTTTCCAGCATGTCTCCCACCAGGACCAGAATGTCATCAGGGGAGAAGGAGACCTTCTCCAACAGGTGCTGGAAGAAGGACAGATTGCCGTGGATGTCGCTGACAGCCAGAATACGACGCCCAGGGGCAAACTCCGGATGGATAATGATAGCATTTTGTGACACGGATGCTTCCCCCCGTTCAGACGATCATTTGAGTAAAGAATTACGCCAATACGGCCTCAAGGGCGACCCAGCCGTTCTTCTCACGCTTCCGGGTAATCTTCAGACCGTTCTTGGCCAGAGCAGCCTCCACTTCATGTGCCCGGGTATCGATGATGCCGGAGCACAGGAAGATTCCGTCCTCCGTCAGCAGGTTGGGCACCTGGGCGGACAGGGGGATGATGACGTCGGCGACAATGTTGGCCAACACCAGAGGGTAGCGCTGCTGAGCAATCTCAGCGGCCAGAGCGGCATCACTGAGCACGTCTCCGGCCCGAACCGTGTAGCGATCCTTGCCAATGGCGTTGAGGGCGGCGTTTTCATAGGCCACATCTACTGCCTTGGGGTCGATGTCCACCGCCAGGGCGTGGCTTGCGCCCAGCACCAGGGTGGCAATGGACAAAATGCCGCTGCCGCAGCCCAGGTCCAGAACGGCGTCTCCGGCCTTGGTGTGGGCCTCCACACCCTCCAGACACAGCTGAGTAGAGGCGTGGGAACCGGTGCCAAAGGTGAGACCGGGATTGAGATAGAAGGGGACCCGGCCGTCGGGGACAGGATTCTCTTTCTCCCACTGAGGAACAACATACAGCCGCTCACCGATGGAGAGAGGCTTGTAGTACTTCTGCCAGCTGTAGGCCCAGTCGTTGTCGCTGAGAGGAGTCACCGTGTACTCGCAGTCCAGACCATGGGTGTACTGCGTCAGCTGAGCGCGGCCGTCGGTGTCGTCGGTGACGTAGAACTTGACCCGGGTAACTCCCTTCATGCCGTCTAGCAGCTCCTGGTCCACATAGTCCCAGTACTGCCGGTTCTGCTCCAAAAACTGCTGGAACTCCGCCTCGTCCTCAATGACCAGTCCGGCCATTCCGGCGGCGGTTAGCTTGGCCGTCACCTCGTCCAGCCGGTCGGGGGTGGTGTTGACGGCAATCTCCAGCCACTTTGTGTCTGCCATGTGTTTCTTCCTTTCCGCCAGGGGCACCGCCCCTGGACCCCGCCCGCTTTTTCGAAAAAGCGGGGCAAAAATTTTCCATGCGTGAAATTATATTTCACGCTGTATGTTATCTATGATTGAGATGGGCACCTAATTTTACAACTCAGATGCCTTTCAGGCAAGCGCAGAAGCGAAACAAAGTTTCGCAGGAAGTTCTTTGCCAAGCTTTCTTTCAAGAAAGCGGTTTAGCGGACGGTGCCCAGATAGAACAGGGCCAGGGTACCGGGGCCGGAATGGGCGCCGATGACCGGGCCAACATAATTGATGTGAATATCCTCGGTGCCAAAGCGCTCCCAGACCATGTCAGCCACCAGCTCCGCATCCTTGAGGCAGTCGCCGTGGCTGATAAAGACGGTTTTCTTGCCCTCTTCGGTGACCGTTTTCTCCATCTTGTCCACCAGAGCCTTCAAAGAAGCGTTGCGGCCACGGGCCTTGCCGATGTTGATGAGGTGACCTTCGTCATCGACATGAAGCACCGGCTTGATCTGCAGCATAGAACCCACCACCGCAGTGGTAGCGGAGATCCGTCCGCCGCGCTTGAGAAAGTGAAGGTCGCTCACTGTAAACTGGTGGCACAGGTGGAGCTTGTTTTCCTCCACCCAGTCCCGTACCTCTTCAATGGAAGCGCCGGCATCCCGCTTCTGGGCAGCCAGCCACACCAGCAGACCCTGTCCCATGGAGGCACAGAGGGTATCTACGGTGTAAATCTTCCGCTGGGGATACTTTTCCTGCAATTCCTCCACGGCCAGGCGGGAGGAGTTGAAGGTAGTAGACAGTCCGGAGGAGAAGGCCAGGATCAAAATATCCTTGCCATCTTTCAGGTAGGGCTCCAGTTCCTCCTCGAAATCATTGGGATTGAGGGCGGCGGTGGTGGCCAGCTCGCCCGCCCGCAGCATATCATAAAACAAAGCCGGGTCCATCTCCCGATTATCGGGGTAGTTGCGGTAGGTTTGTCCCTGAATGGTAAAGCGAAGGGGGAGGACAGGAACGCGGATTGCCTGGGCCATCTCTTCGCTGAGGTCGGCGGAAGAATCAGTGACCAAAACAAATCCAGACATATGAAAACCTCCTTACAGATGTTATAGATACAGGATCATTTTTTCCCCTTTTTCGGCGACTCCGAGTGGGGGGGCTGAAGAATATCCAAAATACGGGCGCAGGCCAGCTGATTGGCGTAACTGCGCAAAGCCAGGTCCAGAGCCAGTCTGGGCAGATCCTCCCGGGTAGCGTTTTCATCGATGGTATCTGCGGTATCTGCCAATGCCCGGTCCAGCGCGGCGCAGAAGTAGGTATACAGCTCCTCCGGCGTTTTGTTGCGGGCCTGTCCGGCGGCCAGCAGAATCCCGGTATCCCGCACGGAGAGAATCTTTTTCAGCGCGGAGACGGCGGTAAGATATCCCAAATGAATGGGACCATAGCGTTTGCCGTCTGCCCGGGGGACCAGCCCCTCCTTGATATAGTTGTTGACCATGGCGGAGGTGAGAGCCTCCCCTTCGTCAAAGTGGATCAGCTGCCGGGGCATATAGGAAATGATCTGGTCCATATACAGCGCAATATCAGGCAGTTCCTGCCAGGAAGCGGGACGCTGGCCCTCCAGGCGCTGCTTTAAGTCCAGCAATTCTTCCATGAAAAGGCCTCCTTTGGTGTAATTACCATTATGCTATCACAAAGAGGAGAAAAAGACAAATATAATATGGAATATTACATTCCGCAGGGGGAACTCAGCGTTTCTCCATCCGCTGGCGCAGACGCTCCAAAGCCTGGGCGTGGGTAGTGGAACGCATCTTGGGGAAGGCGCGCATCAGACGGCGCTGACCAAAGATAGGACGGGCCATCACCGCCTCCAGCTTGGTGCGCAGTTCAGCCAAGTCGCGCTGGCGCTGCTCCAGCCGCTCGGCCTGATCCATCTGGTATTGCATACGCCGCGCGGCAAGGGACTCCTTCATATCCTCCAAGCTATCCTGAAGGTCTTCCCGGCGCTGGGCCAGGACATCCTTTGCATCCTCAAGGTTCTCCTGAATGTCCTCTCGCAGTCCGCTGCCCAGTTCCGCTGCATCGATGACCCGCTCAGCCAGGTTTTCACCCAGTTCATTGGAGAGTGCCTTGATGCGGCCAGCCAATTCATCCAGCTGAGTGAGCTGCCGGTTCATGCGGGCGATGGTACGCACGGTGGCAGCCAGATCGACCAGCATCCCGGCAGAAAACAAAGCCAGCAGGACCAGGCCCAGGGTGTGCGGAATCAGGTGAATCAGCCAGAGAATGGAGGGATGGATGATCTCCACCACAAACAGACAGGCCAGACCCCAGGCAATAGAGAAACGCAGGCAGATGTATCCTCCCAGGTTAAAGGGCTCATTGGAGTAGTCCCACCAGCGCTGATGGAAGATTTTTTCCAAGACAAAGCCGGTGACCCACTCCAGCAGGGAGGTGAGCAGCACCGAGCCGAGAAACAGCAAAAAGGTGTTGCCGCGCAGCGGGTCCAAAAAGAAGAATACGATCACGACGCCCACGCCGTAAATGGGGCACACCGGACCGTTAAGAAAGCCGCGGTTTACAAAGCGGCCTGAGGTCAGGGCTGCAAAGCTGACCTCTGTACACCAGCCCAGAAAGGCATAAACAAAGAAAATCCAGAGGAGAAGATACATAAAAACCTCCAACACATAGATAGATCAAACGGACCCGGCCAAAACAATATTCATTGAAGTATACCTCTTTTTAGTAAAAAAGTCCAGTATTCCATGGAAAGCTTAATATGAAGGGCACACAGATCCTTGCTCGTTGGTGGAACGACGGGGATTGCTCCAAGACTGGAAACCATCATAAGAGGGAGGGAGAGCTTCCTTGACAAGCACTGGAAAATGAAGTACATTCGTATCACATTCCAACAGATCTCATTCCAGGAGGTGCTGCTTATGTTAAAGGAAATCGGAATTATGGAGGTCGGCGGCTTTCGGGTGGGCCACGCTCAGGATGTGCAGGCCGCTACCGGATGTACCGTGATTCTCTGTGACCGGATGAGTCCGGCCGGATTGGATGTCCGGGGAGGAGGACCGGCTTCCCGGGAATCCCAGATTTTAAATCCGGTGGCTGCGGCGGAAGGAATCAATGCCGTGCTTCTATCCGGAGGCAGCGCTTTTGGCCTGGATGCGGCAGGCGGAGTCCAGAAGTATCTGGAGGAGCGGGATATTGGCTTTGATGTGGGTGTGACCAAGGTTCCGCTGGTCAGTCAGTCCTGTCTGTTTGATCTGGTGGTGGGAAGCAAAGATGTACGTCCCACAGGGGCTATGGCCTATGAAGCCTGTGAAAATGCCTCTTATGAAGCTCCTGCCGAGGGTAATGTAGGAGCTGGGACCGGCTGTTCCATTGGAAAGTACCGGGGGATAGCTCGGGCTATGAAGTCCGGCTTTGGAACCTGTGCCTTCCAGACTGGTGATTTGAAGGTAGGAGCCCTGGTAGCGGTGAATGCCTTGGGAGACGTGTACGGAGCGGATGGAGAGCCCATGGCAGGACTTTTGAATCAGGAGAAAACCGGCCTGTCCAACACGCTGGAAGAGATGTTTTCCGATGCGGAAGGAAAGGAGAATCTTTTCACCGGAAATACTACCCTGGGCGTGGTGGTCACCAACGCAGCGTTCCATAAAACGCAGCTGACCAAAATTGCCGGTATGACCCACAACGGCTATGCCCGGGCAATCCGCCCCGTGCATACCACGGCAGACGGAGACAGTATCTACGCCCTGTCGCTGGGAGACGTATCCGGAGATTTGAACCTGGTGGGAGCCATGGCCGCCCGCGCCATGGAACATGCGATCCGCCGGGCTGTTTACAGCGCAAAATCCGCCTATGGCCTGATGGGGTGGGATGCGCTGCCCGGCAAAAAAGAAAATGGATGAGATGCAGTGAAGCCCCCGGCTCTGGAAGCAGAGCCGGGGGCTTTCTCTGTTATACCGTGAATGGAGCAAGTTCTGCTTCCAATTGTGCGGTATCATCGCTGTAAATGACGACCTTCAATGGGGTGCTTAAATCCAGGCTGTAAATTCCAAGCAGAGATTTGGCGTCTACGGTATACCGCCCGGAAACCAAGTCAATGTCAAAGGGGTATTTGACGGTAAGATTGACAAAGTCCCGGACCTGGCTGACCTGTGTCAGCTGAATGGGAATGACTTTCATAGGGGCATCTCCTGATTGTTTTTAAAGTGCTGTATTTCCTCCAAGGAGGGGAGGGCAGGGATCGCGCCGCTGCGGGTGGTAGTCAGAGTGCCGGCGGCGTTTGCAAAGGAGACGATTTCACGCAAATCCATGGCGGAAATTTCCTCCAGAGTCAAATCCCTCATTTGCCACAGCACGGCGCCCATAAAAGCATCCCCGGCTCCGGTGGTGTCGATGGTGTTTACCCGAGCGGCGGGACACAGGCCGTGGCAGCTCTGGCTGCGGTAGTAAGAGCCATGCTCACCCAGCGTCACAAAAACCGCTTTCGGTCCCTGATCCAGCAGGATTTGGGAGCCGAGCGCCGGGTCGGATTGATTTGTCATCAGCAGCATCTCTTCCTCAGAGACCTTTAAAATATCAGCTAAGGAGATGCCTTTGGCAATCCATTGGTGAGCCGAGTGGGGATCTTTCCAGAGAACCGGACGGTAGTTGGGGTCAAAACTGACAATTTTCCCATGGGACTTGGCATAAAAAGCCGCTTCCAATGCGGCAGTGCGGCAGGGATCATCGGTCAGGGACACAGAGCCGAAGTGAAAGATCTTGCACGCATCGATCAGTTCTTTTTTTACCTCAGTCCAGGTCAGCCGAAGATCAGCGCCGGGTTTGCGGTAGAAGGTGAACGAGCGGTCACCGGTTTCATCCAGATGAACGAAGGCCAGCGTGGTGGGGATCTCCTCATCCACTGTCAGACCGGAAGTGTCGATGCCGTGGCATTTTAGGGTATGTTCCAGATAGGCCCCAAAGTGATCCGGGCCTACCTTTCCCAAGAAGGCAGAGCTGCCAACGTGCTTGCTGTTCATAGCAAGCACGTTGGCAGGCGCGCCGCCGGGATTTTGGGCAAAGAGGGGAATCCCCTGCTTGGTGGTGCCGCTGGGGGTGAAATCAATGAGAATCTCTCCCAGACTTACAAGGTCGAACATGTTTCCGCCCCTTTCTTTGCGCCTAATTCTGCAATGATCCGATTATAGGAGTTTTTATTGATTTGATAGAAGAACAGGACCACCGCAGTCACGATCCACAGTACGCCGGGGATGGTGGAGAAAGCGTGATGTATTGCGGACTGCACGGCAATGTTCTGAGATTGATTGGCCACGAAGCCCAAATTTCCAAGCACCCCGGCTAGCAAAGAGGTGCCGATGGCCATGCCTACTTTGTTTCCCAAAGAGACAAAGGCATATTGGAATCCGTCATTGCGAATGCCGGTTTTCCATTCGCCGTATTCCACACAGTCGGGAACAATGGCGTATTCATACCGATTGTTTTCATGTTTTTATCGCACCTCCTCATGCTGTTTCGGTTTCTTGTCGGGGTTGCGGGGCGGCACCGGGCGTTTCAAGCTGTCCAGCACCGAGGGCCGTGCGCTCTTGGCGATCACAGACTCCGGCTGAGACCGGCCTCTGCCGTCCAGGTTTAGAAGTGTGTCCAGTTCCACCAGACGGGCAGACTTTACCCGCAGATCATCCTCATATCGGATGTCTTGGGAAACAGCTTCCAGCACGATGGGCTTGTATTTTTCATGCAGCTCCCGGAGAGTAGGCTTTGCCGCCTCTGCCTCCTGGTCGGCAGCTTCCGGCCGCGGCTGTTCCTGGGTAAAAGAAAAAGCAGAGGATGTTTTCACATTCTCTGCTTCATCTATTCTTTGAATTTGTTCGGCTTCGGAGAGGAACAGATTTAAGGTCAGCTGTTGATAACCCAATACTTCACAAGCCGCTTTGCGTCGATGACCAGAAATTAGTTCATAACAACCCTCACCAATCTGGCGAGCCACCGCTGGATGAATTACACCGTGAATTTCAATGCTCTCAACAAGACGCCGAAATTCCTCATCGTCTCGTACCTGAAAGGGATGATTCTTAAATGGCTTCAGCTGTTCCAAGGGAATGTTTTTTACTGCTTGCCTTTGATCGTCTCGTCTCATAATGGCCTCCTTTACTGAAAGCTGAATTCGTCCAAAATTACGGAATTGGCTGCTGTGAAAATAGCAGTGAGCATGGACAAAATGTATTTTTGAAATCAGAATACATTTTTGCGTTCCCGTTTAGATTTGTACAAACAGCCCAAAATAACAACAAAAAACCCCCGCACATTGCCCAATTGGGAATGTACGGGGGTTTTGGCGATTAGATATAAACCTCCACGGTCAAATCATGCCATTTTGACGGTTTTATGCCGTATCCATGGGATTTATAGAAGGTTTGCGCTTCATCAAATCCAATGGTGAATGACAGAACTCTTACTTGCGGGGGTTCTTGATAGCAGCCTGAGCAGCAGCCAGACGAGCGATGGGCACACGGAAGGGGGAGCAGGACACATAATCCAGACCCACGCCGTGGCAGAACTCCACGGAGGAGGGATCGCCGCCGTGTTCGCCGCAGATGCCCAGCTTCAGGTCGGGACGGGTCTCGCGGCCCAGCTTGGCAGCCATCTTCACCAGACGGCCCACGCCGTTCTGGTCCAGACGGGCGAAGGGATCGGACTCGTAGATCTTCTTCTCATAGTAGGCGTCCAGGAACTTGCCGGCGTCGTCACGGGAGAAGCCGAAGGTCATCTGAGTCAGGTCGTTGGTGCCGAAGGAGAAGAACTCGGCCTCCTTGGCGATCTCGTCAGCAGTCAGAGCAGCGCGGGGGATCTCGATCATGGTGCCGACCTTGTAGGTCATGTTGGAGCCGGCAGCCTTGATGATCTCGTCCGCGGTCTTAACCACCACGTCCTTAACATACTTGAGCTCCTTGACCTCGCCAACCAGGGGGATCATGATCTCGGGAACCATGTTCCACTCGGGGTGCTTGGCCTGAACGTTCAGAGCGGCCTTGATGACAGCCTTGGTCTGCATCACAGCAATCTCAGGATAGGTAACAGCCAGACGGCAGCCACGGTGACCCATCATGGGGTTGAACTCGTGCAGGCTGACAACAACGTTGTTCAGCTCCTCGGTGGTCATACCCATGTCCTTAGCCAGAGCCTCGATGTCCTCGGCCTTGGTGGGCAGGAACTCATGCAGCGGCGGATCCAGATAACGGATGGTCATCGGACGCTCGCCCATGATGCGGTACATAGCGGTGA
>ENA-ORTH01000820-ORTH01000820.1-human-gut-metagenome-genome-assembly--contig:-NODE-820-length-36166-cov-4.387167_pt1 | contig 36166 bp, 29 predicted proteins | sample MGYA00241914_ERZ509192 | MGnify/ENA primary metagenome ERZ509192 (study PRJEB26280, sample SAMEA2338826) | human gut metagenome | biome: human gut; feature: human-associated habitat; material: faeces... | reverse complement strand
AAGGTGTCAAAGTCCCGGAGAAAGGCCGCCGTCATCTCCCTCACTTCCCCCGGTCGGGACACGTCGCAGGGGTACAGGCCCACCGGGACCCCCAGCTCCCTGAGCTCCTCCGCCAGGGCCTGGGCCCTGGCCTGGGCAGTGTGGTAGTGGATTCCCACCCCATAACCCTGCCGGGCAAACAGACGGGCAGTGGCCGCCCCGATGCCCCGGGAGGCTCCGGTGATGAGCACGGATTTTCTCTCAGACATTGAATCGGAACAGGACCACGTCCCCGTCCTGCATCACGTATTCCTTCCCCTCAGACCGGACCAGGCCCTTCTCCTTGGCCGCGGTCATGGAGCCCCCGCAGGCCTCCAGGTCGGCAAAGGAGACCACCTCGGCCCGGATAAAGCCCCGCTCAAAATCGGTGTGGATTTTTCCGGCGGCCTTGGGGGCTTTGGTCCCCCGGGTGATGGTCCAGGCCCGCACCTCCTGGGGCCCGGCCGTCAGATAGGAGATGAGCCCCAGCAGGTGGTAGCTCTTTTGAATCAGCCGATCCAGGCCGGAATGCTCGAGACCCAGTTCGGAGAGGAACAGAGTCTTTTCCTCCCCCTCCATGTCCGCGATATCGGCCTCCAGCTGGGCGCAGATGGGAAGCACTTCGGCGTTTTCCCCGGCGGCCAGCTGTTCCACCTTCGCAAAATGCGGGTTACGCTCCGGGCTGCCACCGGTGAAATCTGCCTCGCTGAGGTTGGCGGCGTAAATCACCGGTTTGGCAGTCAACAGGGAAACGGTGGAGAGCATGGCGGCCTCCTCCGGGGTGCATTCGACGGAGCGGGCGGGCTTGCCCTCCTCCAAAACGGCATAAACCCGCTTGAAGAAATCCAGCTCGGTTTGCAGCCCCTTATCCCCCTTGAGAGCTTTGGCCGTCCGATCGATCCGCCTCTCCAGCATCTCCATGTCGGAGAAGATGAGCTCCAGGTTGATGGTCTCGATATCCCGCAGGGGGTCGATGCTGCCCTCCACGTGCACAATGTCGTCGTTTTCGAAGCAGCGCACCACGTGGACGATGGCGTCCACCTCACGGATGTTGGCAAGGAATTTGTTGCCCAGGCCCTCGCCTTTGCTGGCCCCCTTGACCAGGCCGGCAATGTCCACGAATTCGATGACCGCCGGCGTGGTTTTGGCGGGGTTGTACATCCGCGTCAGCTCGTCCAGCCGTACGTCCGGCACAGAAACCACGCCGACATTGGGGTCGATGGTGCAGAAGGGATAGTTGGCGCTCTGGGCGCCCGCGTTGGTGATGGCGTTAAACAAAGTGGATTTGCCCACGTTGGGCAATCCGACGATTCCGAGTTTCAAGAAGGATGACGTCCTTTCCCCGTGGTATCTCCGGGCCAAAGCCCTGAATGGTCTTGCGTTTCGCTCTTAATCGGCGCTCTGTTCGCCCGCGTCGCCGCGGCCGCAGCACTTCTTGTATTTCTTGCCGCTGCCGCAGGGGCAGGGATCGTTGCGGCCTACCTTCTGGCTGGCGGTTTTGCGTACGGTGCGGGCCTTGTCGGTGCCGTCTGAGGAGGTGGAGGTGGGCTTGGCAATCTGCTCCCGCTTGGGCTCCTCCTGGGTGCGGATCTGCACGGTAAGCATCAGACGGGAGGTGTCTTCCCGGATGGCGTTAATCATCTGGTCGAACATGTCGAAGCCTTCCACCCGGTACATCACCACCGGATCCTTCTGGCCGTAGGCGCGCAGGTGAATGCCCCGGCGCAGCTCATCCATGTTGTCGATGTGATCCATCCAGTAGCGATCCACTGTTTTCAGCAGGATCACCCGTTCCAGCTCCCGCATGATCTCGCCGCCATACTGGGCTTCCTTCTTGTCGTAAATCGACATGGCCCGGTCGGTCAGGGTGTCCACCAAATCCTGCCGCTCCAGATCCTCCAGCCCCTGGGCGTCATATTGGAAATCGTCGTCCCCGGCCAGCCAGCCGCGGTAGTAATCCCGCAGCCCGTCCAGGTTCCAGTCGTCGTGGGTTTCATCGTTGGCCGTATAGGTCTTGACGGTTTCCGCAATGGATTCCTTAATCATGTTCACGATGCTGTCCCGTACGCTTTCGCCGTTGAGCACCTTGTCCCGCTGGCTATAGATGATTTCCCGCTGGCGGTTCATCACGTCGTCATACTGGAGCACGTCGCGGCGGATGCCGAAGTTGCGCTCCTCCACCTTGCGCTGGGCGCTCTCGATGGAATTGGTCAGCATCTTGTTTTCGATGGGGGTGTCCTCGTCGATGCCGAGGGCCTCCATCAGGTTGTTGATCCGATCCCCGCCGAACAGCCGCATCAGATCGTCCTCCAGCGACAGATAGAAGCGGGTGGCGCCGGGGTCGCCCTGGCGGCCGGCACGGCCGCGCAGCTGGTTGTCGATCCGGCGGGATTCATGCCGCTCGGTGCCCAGGATGAACAGGCCGCCGGCTTCCTTCACCTTTTCGGCCTCGGGCTTGATTTCAGCCTTGTATTTCTCGTTGAGCTCCTTGAAAGTGGCGCGGGCCGCGATGATTTCCTCGTTGTCCGTGTCGCCGAAGCCGGTGGATTCCACGATCATTTCCTCCGGGAACCCCATGCGGCGCATTTCCGCCTTGGCCAGGTATTCCGGGTTGCCGCCCAGCATAATATCGGTGCCGCGGCCCGCCATGTTGGTGGCGATGGTCACCGCGCCGATTTTGCCGGCCTGGGCGATGATCTCGGCTTCCTTCTCGTGATACTTCGCGTTGAGCACCTCATGGGCGATGCCCTTTTTCTTCAGCAGATTGGACAGGTGCTCGGATTTTTCGATGGAAATGGTACCCACCAGCACCGGCTGCTGCCGCTCGTGGCATTCCTCGATCTGCCGGATAACGGCGTTGAATTTGCCGGCCTCGGTCTTGTAAACGCTGTCGGGCAGATCGGTTCGGATGGTGGGCTTGTTGGTGGGAATTTCCACCACGTCCAGCTTGTAAATCTGCTGGAACTCGGTCTCTTCCGTCTTGGCGGTACCGGTCATGCCGGACAGCTTCTTGTACAGGCGGAAATAGTTCTGGAAGGTGATGGTGGCCAGGGTTTTGCTCTCCCGCTCCACCTTGACGCCTTCCTTGGCCTCGATGGCCTGATGGAGGCCCTCGTTATACCGGCGGCCGAACATCAGACGGCCGGTGAACTCGTCGACGATGATTACCTGATCGTCCTTGACCACATAATCCACATCCCGGGTCATGACGCCCCGGGCCTTGATGGCTTGGTTGATATGGTGCAGCAGCGTGACGTTGTCCGAATCCATCAGATTTTCGAGATGGAAATACTGCTCGGCCTTTTTCACGCCCGCCTGGGTCAGGGTAGCGGTGCGGGCTTTTTCGTCCACGATGTAGTCGCCGTCCACCGTGTCCTGCTCCTCTTTGGCGTCCATTTCTTTGATGCGGGTGATTTTCAGGGTCTTGGCAAAGCGGTCGGCCTGCTCATACAGGTCGGTGGACTTGTCACCCTGGCCGGAAATGATCAACGGGGTGCGCGCCTCGTCGATCAGGATGGAGTCCACCTCGTCGACGATGGCGTAGTTGTGGGGGCGCTGCACCTTGTTTTCCTTGTAGATAACCATGTTGTCCCGCAGGTAATCGAAGCCCAGCTCGTTGTTGGTGCCGTAGGTGATATCGGCGTTATAGGCGGCGCGGCGTTCGTTGTTGTCCAGCCCGTGGACGACCAAGCCCACCTGCAGACCGAGATACCGATATACCTTGCCCATCCATTCCGAGTCGCGGCGGGCCAGATAGTCGTTGACGGTGACGATGTGCACGCCCTTGCCGCTCAGCGCATTCAGATAGGCGGGCAGGGTGGCCACCAGCGTTTTGCCTTCACCGGTGCGCATCTCGGCGATGCGTCCTTGGTGCAGGATGATGCCGCCGATGATCTGCACGGGGAAGTGACGCATGCCCAGCACCCGATCCGCCGCCTCGCGGCAGGTGGCAAACGCTTGAGGCAGAATATCGTCCAGCGTCTCGCCGGTTTCCAGCCGGTTTTTCAGCTTATCGGTCTGAGCCCGCAGCGTTTCGTCGGACATGGCGCGGTATTCCTCTTCCAACGCGAGCACTTTGTCGCACAAGGGCTGGATGCGTTTGACCTCCCGCTTGCTGTAATCGCCGAAAAGAGTTTTCAGAAGTCCCATGGTTCCTAACCGTTCCTTTCGTTATCAAACTGGGCGTGTCTGCCGGCAGGGCACCGCCGGCCAATACCCGGATCGTTATAGGAATCGTACGGGCTTTCTATGGTTCCCAAGGACAGAAAGCCCAGCACGGTATCTTATATATCATACCATATTCCTGGAAGGGATACAACCAAAAAGTCGGCAGCATTGGCCGAAAAACTGAAATTTCTTCCGACAGGCGTTGACCCTTTTATCGTTTTGCGGTATAATAACGGAGAAAAATGCGGACGGACAGACGAACAGCGGCACAAATCCGCTGCTTTGGGGTAAAATTCCGGATAGAGAATGGACTTTTCGGGAATGTGGTTTTCCCGGAGGGAAAGGATACGATTGCGCATGAAGACTGTGAGCAAAAATGGGCTCAGCGGCATCATAGAGGCGGCGCTCATCGCGCTGATGCTGGTGGCCCTGGGGCTGATGATTTCCCTGCCGTGGAGCATCACCGGTGTGACGGACAGAAAGCCCGGCATGGAAGGGTTTTATTATGAAAAATACTTTGTGGTGCTGATGTTCTCCGGCTTGATGGCGGAGCTGATTCTCTGGCAGGCCCGCGGCATCATGCACAACGTCAATGTGGGACGGCCCTTCTGCCGGGACACGGTGCGCCGCTTGCGTACCATCGGTACGGAATGCCTGGTGCTGGCGGTGGCCTATTTCGTCGGCATGTTCTTTGTGACCAAGTTTTTTATGGTGCTGATTTTCGTGGCTTTTTCGGTCATTGGGCTGATCTTGTTCGTGTTCGCCGAGCTGTTCCGGCAGGCTATTATTTATAAGGAAGAAAACGAGATGACCATTTAGCGGCGGCGTGACGGCCGGTGTGAAGATGGATGTATAGAGGTTGGGTATACGGATGGGAATATTGGTGAACTTGGATGTCATGATGGCGAAACGGAAGATAGGGCTGACGGAGCTGTCCGAGAAGGTGGGCATTACGTTGGCCAATCTGTCGATCCTGAAAAATAACCGCGCCCGGGCCATCCGATTTTCCACCCTGGATGCCATTTGCCAGGCGCTGGACTGTCAGCCCGGCGATATCCTTGAGTTTACCGATGACGATAAGTAGTACCCGTATGGTATAAAAGAAGGCTGTTCCGTCAGGAACAGCCTTCTTTTATACCATACGGTGCGCCGCCAGCCTGGCGGCCTCCAAATACGGGGCGGGCTCAAAATCCGGGCTGTCGGCTCCCACGGCGTGGACGCGCTCGGCCAGGACAGCATGAATAACGGTCAGCGGGGGCGCCAGCTGTTTTTCCAGCAGCGGCCCGCCCTCCGGCGACCCGCTGCCAGACGCGGTGAGCAGCACCAGCCTTTTCCCCTTCGAGATGGGCGGCCGTTTGCCAAGAATGAACCGGGCCGACCAATACCGCTGCAGCCGATCGATGAGGGCCTTGAGAGGGGCGGGAAAGGAAAGATGGTAGACCGGCGTGGCTATCACCACCAGGTCCGCCTCCTCCAGCGCGGCGTAAAAATCGTCCAAATCCCGCTTGGAGCATCCTTCCCGATGATAGCAGTACCGGCAGTCGTCACACGGAATGGGGCGGCGATCGTAGCAGGAAATCCGTGTGACGGCCGTTCCCTTTGGCAGCTCCGTCAAGAAAGCGTCCAGCATCCGGGCGGACAGCCCGTCCGCCCGGGGAGAGCCGAGAATGGCCAGCACCCGTTCAGCCGAGGAGGGTGCGTTCTTCGCAATAGTCGCAGACAAGCATATCACCGCTTTTCCGGAAGGTATGGGGGAGATACGGTTCCGCATGGGTGATGCACCGGGGATTGGCGCAAGCGTAACTTTCCCCGGCGGGGACGGTGTCCAGGTGCTTGACATCCCCCTCCAGCATTTTCATGATGAGGGCCATGCGGGCGTACAGGCCGTATTCGGTCTGCTCAAAGTATTTCGCGCGGGGATCGTCGTCCACCTCCTGGGTGATTTCGTCCACCCGAGGCAGGGGATGCAGCACCACCAAATCGGATTTGGCCCGCCGCATTTTGGGCTTGTCCAGCACGTAGACGCCTTTCTGCCGTTCGTATTCCTCCGCCGTTTCAAAGCGTTCCCGCTGGATACGGGTCATATACAGTACGTCGAGCAGAGGCATGGCCTCGGCCAAGTTGTCCATTTCCTGCCACGGACAGCCCGCCGCCGCCAAATAATCCTTGATGTAATGGGGAATACCGAGATGAGGGGTGGAGATCAGCACGAACCGGTTTCCAGGGAAGCGGGACATGGCCTTGATGAGGGAATGCACCGTCCGTCCGTTTTTCAGATCGCCGCACAGGCCGATGCACAAACCCGAAAAGGTGCCCTTTTCGTTGCGCAGGGTGGTCAGGTCGGTGAGGGTTTGCGTGGGATGGAGATGCCCGCCGTCTCCCGCATTGATAACCGGCACCCTGGAATACAGGGCAGCGGCCAGCGCCGCGCCGGCGGTGGGGTGCCGCATGGCGATGATGTCGGAATAGCCACTGACCACGCGGACCGTATCCTTGATGGTTTCCCCCTTGGCCACCGAGGAATTGCCGGGGTTGTCGAAGCCGATAATCCGGCCGCCCAGACGCAGCATGGCGGTCTGAAAGGACATCTGGGTACGGGTGGAGGGCTCATAGAACAGCGTGGCGAGAATCTTGCCGCGGCAGACGCCGTAATAGTCGTCCATATGCCGGCGGATATCGCTGGCCAGGGCAGTAATTTCCTCCCATTCGGCCACGGAAAGGTCGGATAAATCGATAAGATGACGGTTCTGCATAGGGACATGTCTCCTCTGCTGCGGATTTTTTTCAGTATAGCACGATCCCCGGCGGCGCGCAATGCCCCGTATGCGTAAAGGGGTGGGAGAATGCCGGAGTTTTTAGGGGTTATTGATAAACAATATGTACGAATTGTGAATCCCTGGAGAAAAGCGTTGCAAAATAGAAAGGGAACTGCTATAATATCGGTGTTTGTACCAAAATACCGGGGAGAAAATACCATGCAGTGACGAATAAACTGGGGTTTAAAGGAGATACGGACTTGAAAAAATACGACTATCTCATCGTGGGCTGCGGCCCCTTTGGGGCAGTGTTTGCCCAGCAGGCGACAGCGAAGGGAAAGCGCTGCCTCATTATTGAAAAGCGGGATCATATCGGTGGCAACCTCTACTGCGAGGATGTCAACGGGATTCATGTGCATAAATATGGCGCCCATATTTTCCATACCAACAGCCGGGACATCTGGGACTATGTTAATCGCTTTGCCGAGTTCAACCGGTACACCAATTCCCCCATCGCCAACTATAAGGGCGAGATTTATAATATGCCCTTCAATATGAACACGTTTAATAAAATGTGGGGTGTCGTGACGCCCGAGCAGGCCCGCGCGAAAATTGCGGAACAGCAGGCCGCCGTGGAAGGGGAGCCCCGCAACCTGGAGGAGCAGGCCATCCGTCTGGTCGGCTCCGATATTTATACCAAGCTGGTCAAGGGGTATACCGAGAAGCAGTGGGGCCGGGACTGCACCCAGCTGCCCGCCTTTATCATCAAGCGGCTGCCCGTGCGCTACACCTACGACAACAACTATTTCAACGACCGGTATCAAGGGATCCCCATCGGCGGCTACAACGTCCTCATCGAGGGCCTGATCGCGGGGGTCGAGGTGCGGCTGGGCGTGGATTATGACAGCGATCGGGAAGCCTTCAACGCCATGGCGGACAAGGTGGTGTATACCGGTATGCTCGACGCCTTTTATCAGTACCGGTTCGGCAAGCTGGAATACCGCAGCCTGCGCTTTGAGAGTGAAGAGCTGGACATGGAAAACTATCAGGGCGTGGCGGTTGTCAACTACACCGACCGCGAGACACCCTTCACCCGCATTATCGAGCATAAGCATTTCGAATTCGGCACCCAGCCCACTACCGTCATCACCCGGGAGTATCCCGAAACCTGGGAAGAGGGAATGGAGCCTTACTATCCTGTCAACGACGAGACTAACCAGGCGCTGTATCAGCAATATGCGGAGTTGACCAAAACGGAAACCAACGTCCTGTTTGGCGGCCGTCTGGCGGAATACCGGTATTACGATATGGACAAGGTGATCGCCTCGGCGCTGACCCTTTGCAGAAAAGAATTGGGAGAATAAGAGCCGCCCTGGCCTTCCGGCCAGGGATTGCTATTTGCCGGGTTCGGCGTTGGAGGTAACAGAATGGATAACGCAGTCAAAGTCAGTGTCATTATGCCGGTGTACAAGGTGGAAAAGTTCGTCGGAAAGGCCATCGAAAGCATGCTTTCCCAGACGCTTTCCGATTTTGAGTTCCTGATTGTGGACGACGGAACGCCGGACAACAGCGGCAAGATCTGCGATGAGTACGCGCAGAAGGACAGCCGTATCCGGGTGTTCCATCGGGAAAACGGCGGCGCTCCCAGCGCTCGCAACATGGCGATGGAGGAGGCACGGGGGAAGTATTACTACTTCATGGATTCCGACGACTGGGCAGAGCCCACCATGCTGCAGGATATGGTTGAGCTGGCGGAAAAGCACGAGGCCCAGCTGGTGGTGACCGGCTTCTTCATCGATACTTACTACAATGACACCGAGTATTTGTCCCAGAACCAGGTGCAGCCCGACGCCGTTTATGACCAGAAGGCGTTCCGGGAGAATGCCTACAAGCTGTTTGATACCAATCTCCTGTACACCCCCTGGAACAAGCTCTACCTGCGCGCCTATATCGATGGCAAAGGCCTACGCTTCCCGCAGACCATCTGGGATGATTTCCCCTTTAATCTTAGCGTCATCCGCGACGTGGAGAAAGTGGTGGTGTCCTCCAAACAGTACTATCATTTCATGCGCGCCCGGGCGGATTCGGAAACCGCCAAATATGTGCCCGCCATGTACCAGAAGCGGGAGGATGAGCACGGCTGGATGCTGGATTTGTATCAGCATTGGGGCATCCAGGACGGCCCCAGCATGGAAATGGTGGCGCGCCGCTATGTGGAACGGCTGGTTGGCTGCGTGGAAAATGTGACCAATGAGAAATGTCAGCTTCCCAAAGAGGAGAAGAAAAAGCAAATCGCGGCGATGATCCGTAGCGACAATGCGAAAACCTGCCTGAAGCTGGCCCGGCCGCGATCGACTATGATGAAAACGATGCTGGTTCCCATTAAATGGGGGAACGTATCCCTGACCATGCTGGAAAGCCGCGTCATCACCAAAATCAAAACCAAGCATACCAAAACCTTCGCCACCCTGAAGGCCAAACGGTAAACCCAGAGCGAAAGGCGGTCGCCCTATGTCACAACCATTTATCAGCGTCGTCATGCCGGTATATAAGGTGGAAAACTATTTGAGGCCTGCGGTGGAAAGCTTGCTGCGCCAGACGTTTTCCGACTATGAGATTATTTTGGTGGATGACGCTTCTCCTGACGCCAGCGGAGCTATAGCGGACCAGCTGGCTCAAGAGAATGACTGTGTGCGCGTTATTCATAAACCACTCAACGAGGGGCTCAGTATGGCCCGGAATACGGGTTTCGATCAGGTTACCGGCCGCTATGTCCTGTTTATGGATTCCGACGATACGGTGGAGCCTACCCTGTTCGCCGATGTTGTGACGTCCCTGGAAAAGAATCCAGCCCAGGTGGTCGTGTTCGGTCTGGTGGAGGATTATTACGATGCTTCTGGCAAGCTCCATCACAGCGTCCCGGTTAGCTATGAATCCGATAAGCTGTTGGCCACACCGGAGGCCTTACGCGGGGAAGTCATCCATTTGGAAGAGAAAACCCTTTACGGATACGCATGGAATAAGTTTTATGATGTGACCTATCTGCAGGGGCTAGGTCTTCGCTATGAAGTGATTACCCTAATCGAAGATATTCAGTTCAACGTGAAATTCTTTATGGATGTCCAACAGGTAAATATCTTGGCCTGCACCCCGTATCATTACAATAAGAGATTGGACGGCAGCCTGACCAATAAATTCGTCCCCGATTATTTCGAGCTGCATCGCAAACGGGTGCAGCTGCTTTATGACCAATACGTTTATTGGAACGGACTGACCGACGAGGTCAGGAGAATATTGGGAAACATTTATGTGCGCTATATTTTTTCCGCTTTGCAGCGTAACTGCGACAAACGGGCGGGCATGACGCACAACGATCGCAAACGGTTCGTACAGGAGCTTTATCAGGATGCCTTGTTCCAAGAGCTGATTTCCAACGCCCAAGGTCGTGGGCGGGTGGTGCAGATGCTGGCGAGTTGGTTAAGAGGACGCTATACGAGCTTGTGCCTGTTGGGAGCACGGGGCATCTATCTTATAAAAAATCAGCTTCCCATGGTTTTTGCCAAGGCAAAACAGAATCGATAGGAGAAAGCATCTGATGAGGGAGAAACTCGGTCGTTTTCTTAAGTGCTGCTTACGAATAGCGCTTCGAATATTTTATATATGTCCTGTCAAAAAGAATCGAATATTTTGCGCTAACTTTTGCACGCCAAAATATGCCTGCAATCCGAAATATCTGACGGAGTATCTGCTTGAGAATTATCCGGGGCGCTTTGAATTTGTCTGGATGGCCGATATTCCGGAGTCGATATGCCGGGAAAAGGGCATTCGGACAGTTAAAAGAGACACCCTGGCTTTCTTTTATAATATTTTAACGGCCAAGGTGTTTATCAGTAACGCAGGGATGCCAACGTATATTCCCTTTCGAAAACAGCAAACGACCATTGCCACTTGGCACGGCGGGGGCGCTTATAAGCATGTTGGGCTCAATCTCCCTGACGTTACACAAACGGATCGAAAGACATTTGCCTCTGCCGCAAAAGCGACGAATTTGTTTTTGTCCAGCAGTAAATCCTTTACAGATTCGGTTATCCGGAAGGCGTTTATATACGACGGGGAGGTTTTAGAAAGCGGGCTGCCTAGAAACGATATCCTGTTTTCCGCCCACACCGACGTAGTCGCGGCCGTCCGACAGCAGTACGCTGTGCCGGACGGCGCGCGGATTATTCTCTATGCCCCCACCTATCGAGGAGATTTTTACCACGCCTCGAATGAGGGGGCTGAAATTCAGGGATTGCATATTCGGGATTGCATTCAGGCGACTCAAGAGCGATTCGGCGGAGAGTGGTGTCTGTTTTACCGCACACACCATGCGATAACCGCCCATATGGACAGCGCCGGGTGTATTGATGTGAGCGATTATCCCGATATGCAGGAACTGCTGTGTACTGTGGATATCTTGATAACGGATTATTCTTCGTCCATGTGGGATTTCGCTCTTACCAAAAAGCCGGGGTTCCTTTTCGCCACCGATGTGCAAAAATATAAAGACGAACGCGATTTTGATACCCCTATGAGCGAATGGCCATTTGTTGTTACGACAAACAACGCGGAATTGGTCGAAGCCATTCGGAATTTCAACGAGTCTGTTCATTTTTTGAAAGTGGAAAAACACCTGCGTGATTTGGGAAGCTTTGAAAATGGACAGGCTTGTGAAGTGGTTGGCAAACGAATCTACACAGAATGCTTTGATTGATACGAGGTTTGACACGACGGATAACAGGGGAAAGGCGAGGATAGTTTTATGAATGTGGCCATTATATTTGCCGGAGGCACAGGACAGAGAATGAAAACGGCAGCCTGCCCCAAACAGTTTCTCAAGCTGTATGGAAAACCGATTATTATATATACCTTGGAAGTTTTTCAGCAGCATTCAGCTATTGATAAAATCATCATTCCCTGTGTATCCGGCTGGGAAGATAGCTTGCGGACCATGTGCCAGGATTACGGTATTACCAAGCTGTATAAAATCGTTCCCGGCGGAAAAAACACGCAGGAATCCAAGCTGAACGCGCTCCACGGGCTGGCGGATTTGTGTCATGATGACGACATTGTTCTAATGCATGACGCCGTTCGTCCCATGATTACGCCCCAGTTAATCACGGACAATATCGAAGCAGTTAAAAAATATGGTTCTGCTATTACCGCCGATCCCTTTACGGAAACCGGTGTTGTCAGCACCGACGGCGTCACGGTGGAAAGTACCATTGAACGAAGCAAGCTGTATATCGCCAAAGCCCCTCAGAGTTTTTATTACAAAGACGTGCTGACCGCTCATGAACAAGGTCAATCCATGCCAGACAGCATTACGATCGATACCTGTACCCTGATGACGGCACTTGGGAAAACCCTGCATTTTGTTCAATGCGATTTTGCCAATATCAAAATTACTCGTCCCGATGATTATTACATTTTCAAGGCCCTGGTGGATTTACGCGAAAGCAAGGAGATTCTTGGATTGTAAAAAGGAGTATTGCCATGCTGGATTTACATGCCGTTATCCTAGAGGACCTGGAGAATATTGTTTGTCAGCCACTTTCCTGGGACAAGCTTCGTGGTAAGACGGTACTGATCACCGGTGCAGGCGGGATGATTGCGTCCTATCTGGTCTATACCCTTTTATATTTAAATGAAACGAGAGCCGCTTCCATTCGGGTGCTTGCCCTCGTTCGCAATAAAGACAAGGCTCTGGCGCATTTTGGGCCTATTGCCGAGCGTCAGGATTTCCAACTGCTCGTGCAGGATGTATGTGCTCCCCTGCCGGATTGCGGGCCTGTCCACTATATCATCCATGCGGCCAGCCAGGCCAGCCCGCGACAGTTTACGGCCGATCCGGTCGGGACTATCCGTGCGAATACCGTCGGTACGGCCACGATGTTGGACGAGGCGGTAAAACGGCGGTCCGAGGGGTTTCTCCTGTTGTCCACCAGGGAAATTTACGGTGTACAAACGGGAAATAAGGAGTACGCTCGGGAGCAAGACTATGGCGTAACCGATCCCACTGCCGTGCGTTCTTGTTATCCGGAGAGCAAGCGTCTGGCTGAAACGCTGTGTGCCTCCTATGCTTCTCAATATCATGTGCCGGCCAAAGTCGCACGAATCGCCCATACCTATGGACCTGGCATTACGCTGGGAGACGGACGCGTAGTCGGCGATTTTATTCAAGATGTTATACAGCATAAAAATATAGTGATGAACAGTGACGGCAGCGCCATATTGGGGCTGACCTATTTAAGCGATCTAATAACCGGCCTTTTTCTCGTATTACTTAATGCGCCGCATTTTGTTTACAATGTCTCCAGTATGGACGGCATTCTCTCGGTAGGCGATTTTGCCAAGGTATTAACGGGATTATTTCCAGAACGAAACTTACAAGTCCAATTCCAGTCAATTTCCGTTCAGGAAAAGGCCGGATATTTATCTCATAAAATTGCTCTTTTAGATTCGGAAGCCATTATGAAAGAGGGCTGGCTTCCCCAGGTCAGTATTGAATCGGGATTCCGTAGAACCGTTCGATTTTATGAGAAATGAGTATAAAGGAGCTACGTTATGCCAGCCGTCAGCGTCATAATGCCGGTCTACAATTCTGAAAAATTTTTGAATGCTGCGATAGAAAGCGTAAGAAATCAAACCTTTTCCGATTGGGAATTGCTATTGATAGACGATGGTTCTTCGGACACCAGCGGTTCCATCTGCGATTCCTACGCGGCTTTGGATAACCGTGTGCGCGTGTTTCATCAGGAAAATCGAGGAATCTGTGGAGCTAGGAACCGCGGGCTTGATGAGGCGGACGGGGAATATATTTGTTTTATTGATAACGATGATGTGTATAATCCGTCGCTTCTTGAAAAAGCGTACACAGCTATTGTACAACATCATGCGGAGGTGGTGAAGTTCGGCTATCATGTGACAGAAACCTTTCCAGACGGCGGCTCTCAAGATCGGGATACCGTTTCGAAAGACTGTATTTCTATTTCCGGGAAGAATAGGGCACAACTATATACACTGGTTCGGGAATCCGGTTTTTTTAATATGATTTGGAATGGGCTTTACAGCCGTAAATTTTTATGCGATCAGCATTTACGCTTTGACGATACGATACAGTTCGGCTACGAAGATTGGATCTTCAATTACGAGCTGTATATGAAAATAGAGAAAGCGATAATATTGAACGAAGTCTATTATTTGCACGAACAGAGGGAAGGCTTTAGTACATCAAAAAAGTTTAGAACCGAACGTCCTTATAATTGTGCGACATCGGCCACAGTAGAAATGAGGATGTTCGATTCTTTAGGCATAGAAAAGGAATTTCCTTCGTTAAGGATAAAGCGGCTTATAGAGTATCTCATCGAAATTCTCCTATTGTTTTCTTTGCAGGACTGTGATTGGAGCACACAACAGAAAAAGCTTTTTATAAGAAAATTAGCGAAAAAGCCTCCATTTGATTATCTCTGTTCGATAAACAGCGGCGTGAGTAAGCACTTGACGATAAAAAGGCGCATCATATATCGCTTATTTCGTTCCGGCGCAACTGGCAGTCTTCTCCGCTTTTCTGTCTTATATGGCTATATCCTCCGCAAAAAGAAAAGTTCTCATTGAGCCTTTGCAAATATTTTTAAAAATATGCATTTGTTATGTAATCGTTTTTGGTAGGAGGAATTATGGACAAGTTTTTTGACTTTAAAGAGTTTATCATTTTAATCCTTAAGAAACTGAAGTTTATCGTGGCAGTTACTTTGATAGTAACCGTCTTGTTTGGCTTATATCGTACTTTCCCGATGATAAAGCAGTATGTAACCTATCAGCCTGGTCCCAGCAATCCATCCCAGGAGGAAAATACAACCAGTGTCCTGCCCTATACCTATGTAGCTAAAAAAAATTATGTCATTGATAATCTGACTCATCAGGATGATAGCAATGAGTCCCATTTAAAGTACGTGTCCGGCGTTTTGAGTTCTCTGCAAAAGTCGGATCAAATCGTGCAGGAACTCTATAAAACGTATTTTGAACAAGTCAAAACGCTCGAAGCGAATGCCCGGGTGCAGTTGGTGGAACTCAACTATCAGTATGCCACCATATTAGCGGATGAATATACGATTGATAACTTTCGGGACATCTTCGGGATTAATATTTCAGGCGTAACGGTTGAATTTTCCGTATCCACGTATTCCAAAAGCCTTTCCGAAAAAATACTCAATGATTATATTAATCTGGTTCTAGACCGGGGAACCGCTTTAATTGATCAAAAAATCGAATATATTTCGAGCAACACCGCTAAAATAGCACCGGTTGCCGCCACGTCAAATCCTCGCACTAATGTGGAGGGGACAACCAGTATTGTACGGCCAACTCTGCGAGATATTGCAGTTAAAGGCGTTAAGAGTGCTGTTTTGGGGGTGGCGTTTGGCTTGCTGCTTTCCATCATCCTTATATTTTTTGTGGATATCATGGATATTCATTTGCAGAATACAAGCCAGCTGCAGAAGCTGAATTTGACGGTGCTGTCCGGTTTTCGCACCAGTGAGAAGAAACGGTCGAAACGCCTGCTTCGCTTTATTGATAAATTGGAAGGATATCCTGATATCCGGATGTCAGTCGAAAATTGCGGTGCGGCGCTGGTTTCCATGCTGCCAAAGCTAGTAAATAACGAACCGCCGATTCAAAGGCTTCTTTTAACCGGAACAGGGAACACGCAGGAAGTGGAACGGCTCCAGAAAGCGATGATGGAATATGCCTCCTCTCAGCAGCTTCCGCTGGAAATAGCGGTGGGACAGACGATTTTGGACGGGCCTGACAGCATTGAAGCGGCCTCGCAGGCTGAGGCAGTCATTTTAGTTGAAGAGAAGGGTGTGTCCCGTCTGCCGGAGATTGAGAATGAACGGATGCTTTTTGACAAAATACAAAAAACTGTATTGGGCTGTGTGGTTATATCCTAACAAAGGGAGGTTTTGTCTATGACTCCCTATGTAGCCGTTATGGCGACAGCGCTTATATTCTCCTGCCTTTGGCAATATTTTGAGAGGGAAAAACAATCGGCAAAGATATTTGTAGCGGGCCATCTGTCATTTGCACCGCATTGGAATCATATTTGTCTTTTTATCGCTTTTACCGCCATGTGGCTTCTGCCTTCTCTTATCGTCAGTACAGGCGGAGATTATTGGAATTATCGGCAGATGTTTTACAATATTGAACAAGGCGGAACCTCCTACGCGGAGATAGGCTTTCGCTTTATCTGCCGGGTAATCCAATTGTTCACATCCAATGCGCAGGTTTTGTTTATCGTCTTTAACTGCCTCAGCTACATTTTGTTTTTTAAGTGCGTCAAAGACTATTCCGTATGTTTTCCCATCAGCGTTTTAAGCCTGTTTATGCTGGGAATGTATTTCATCGGTATCCCCCAAATGCGCCAGCTTCTATCGATTATGCTGGTGTTTTACGGGTATCGCTTTATTTACGAGAGGAAGTTTTGGAAATTCTGCATGGTGGTAGCCGCCGCCATGTGCTTCCATATTACGGCTATCATTGCTCTTCCGTTTTACTTTATCCTGCGGCAGCGCCTGAGGTTCAGTTATTATATTGTAACGGCGGCAATTTTGGTTATGATCTCCATGGTTGCCCAGCCCTTGCTTGATTTCTTAGTCGTTACCTTTTACCCACGCTATCTAGAAGCTAATACGACTTTCCTAGAAGTAAAATCTTTTGACATTTATAGCTTTTTGCTGTCAGTGCCGCTCATTGTTTTAATCGCTATGTATTACCGGCGCGTGGATCAGACGCACATGCCCTCCCGTGTGTTTGTGAACGTGACCGTCTGGTATTTGCTGCTGAATACCTTTTGCTTCTGGATTCCGGAGCTGTTTCGTATCCTAGCCTATCTGAATATCGCCAATGTCGTTACTATCCCTCTTCTGCTCAAACAAGAGCCTAAGCCCAAAGTACGGCTTTTCATTTTTTTGGTCTTATTTATCTTTTATGGCGTCATGCTGTATTATCGATTTGTCGTAAAAGGCTTCAACCATTTGCTCCCCTACGTGAATGTTTTCAACTGGAAAGATATGCTTAGTGTGAATTGAGAAATTCAGGAAAGGATTCTATGAAAGGCATTATTTTAGCCGGCGGTGCCGGCACCCGGCTGTATCCGTCCACCATCGCCTGTTCCAAGCAGATATTGACCGTCTATGACAAGCCGATGATTTATTACCCGTTGTCCACCCTGATGCTCGCGGGCATCCGGGAGGTGCTAATCATCTCCACGCCCCGGGATCTTCCCGGCTTTCGGGAGCTGTTCGGGGATGGTTCTCAGCTGGGCATGCAGTTCTCCTATGCCGTGCAGGAAACGCCCCGCGGCCTGGCGGACGCCTTCATCGTGGGGGAATCCTTCATCGGAAGGGATAACGTCTGCCTAATATTGGGCGACAACATTTTCTATGGCTACGGCTTCAGCGAACGGCTGAAAAACGCCTCCGATCGTAAAACCGGTGCCACCATCTTCGGCTACCATGTCAGCAACCCCACCGAATTCGGCGTGGTGGAATTCGACAAGGACTGGAACGTGCTGTCCATTGAGGAAAAACCGCAGAAGCCGAAATCCAGCTATGCGGTTCCCGGCCTGTATTTTTATGACAACCAGGTGGTCGAGATCGCCAAGCAGGTGCAGCCCTCCGCTCGCGGCGAAATTGAAATCACAGCCGTCAATAACGAGTATCTCCGCCGCGGTCAGCTGAAGGTGGAGCTGTTCGGCCGCGGAATGGCCTGGCTGGATACCGGCAATCATAGGGCCATGCTGGCCGCCGCCAACTTTGTGGAAGCCATTCAGACACGGCAAGGCTTGTTCGTCTCCTGCATCGAAGAAATCGCCTACCGCCAGGGATTCATCAGCCGGGAGCAGCTCCTCACCCAGGCCGCGCGGTTTAAATCCTCTGAGTACGGCCACTATCTGTTTAAAATTGCGGAAGCCGAGCAGGCATGAAGGGAGCTGACACCATGAACATCCTTATTACCGGTGCGAATGGCCAGCTAGGCAACGAACTGACCTCCATGCTGTCCTCCGGCCAGGCGGAAATCGGTCCCATTCCGGCCGCCTATCGGGGCAGCCGGGTGACGGCGGTGGACGTGGATCGCCTGGATATCACCGACAGCGCTGCCGTTCAGGCTTTTATCGAGGCGGAAAAACCGGAACTTATTATCAACTGCGCCGCCATGACCAATGTTAACGGCTGCGAATCCGCGCCGGACACAGCCATGAAGATCAACGCCATAGCGCCAAGATTTCTGGCCGCCGCCGCCCAGGAAATCGGGGCCAAATTGGTGCATGTGTCCACCGACTATGTGTTTGACGGCGACGGCGCCCGCGCCAGCGACGACTCGATCATCCCCTATACCGAGTGGGACGTCTGCACCCCCTGCAGCGTCTACGGAAAATCCAAATGGCTGGGAGAGCAGTATGTCCGGGAGGTCTGTCCCCGTACCTTTGTGGTGCGGACAGCCTGGCTGTATGGGTATGTGGGCGGCAACTTTGTTAAGACCATCTGGAAAAACGGCGCGCAAAAGGGCGAGCTGAAAGTGGTTGACGATCAGATGGGCAATCCCACCAACGCCAACGATCTCGCGTATCATATCCTGAAGCTGGCCCTGACCGATACCTATGGCGTGTATCATTGCACCGGTACCGGCGTCTGCTCCTGGTACGATTTTGCCTGCGAGATCATTCGCCTGGCGGGTGTTCCCTGCCGGGTAGCGCCCTGCACCACCGACGAATATCCCACCCCGGCCAAACGCCCCGCCTATTCCGCGTTGGATAACGCCATGCTGCGCTGCACGGTGGGGGATGAGATGCGGGAATGGAAAGCGGCCCTGGCCGTCTATGTGGAGAAGCTGAAAAAAGCGGGAGGCCCTCAATGAAAACGTATTTAGTCACCGGCGGCGCCGGATTTATCGGTTCCAATTTCGTGCAGTATATGCTGCAAAAGTATGAGGACGTCCGTATCCTGAACCTGGACAAGCTCACCTATGCGGGCAACCTGGAGAACCTGGCCTCGGTCAAGGACGATCCCCGGTATACCTTTATCCACGCGGATATCTGCGACAAAGCCGCGGTGGAAAAAATCTTTGCCGAAAACGCCATCGACTATGTGGTCAATTTCGCGGCGGAAAGCCACGTGGATCGCAGCATCCGGGAGCCCGAGGTGTTCGTCAAAACCAACGTGGAAGGGACAGTGTGCCTGCTGAACGCCGCCCGGAACGCCTGGAACCTTGGCGGCGACGACTATAAGGAAGGCTGCAAGTATCTGCAGGTGTCCACCGACGAGGTATACGGTTCGCTGGGTGCCGAGGGCTTCTTTACCGAGACCACGCCCCTGTGCCCCCACAGCCCCTATTCCGCCAGCAAGGCCGCGGCGGATATGCTGGTGCAGGCCTACTTCGATACCTTCCGCTTCCCCGTGAACATCACCCGCTGCTCCAACAATTACGGCCCCTATCAGTTCCCCGAAAAGCTGATTCCGCTCATTATCCACAACACCCTGCAGCATAAAAGCCTGCCGGTGTACGGCGACGGGATGAACGTCCGGGATTGGCTGTATGTGGAGGATCACTGCAAGGCCATCGATATGGTGCTGCGGGACGGCGTGGTCGGCGAGGTGTACAATGTGGGCGGCCATAACGAGCGGCCCAACATCACCATTGTCAAAACCATCCTGGCCTATGTCCATGATCATGTGGATGAGGCGGTGAACGAAACCCTCATCACCTATGTGGAAGATCGCAAGGGCCACGACCGCCGTTATGGCATCGATCCCCAGAAAATCAAGGACGCCCTGGGCTGGTATCCCGAGACCACCTTCGAGGTGGGCATCGAGAAGACCATCCGGTGGTATCTGGACAACCCCGGCTGGATGGCCCATGTGACCAGTGGCCAGTATCAGGAATACTACGCCCGGATGTACGGCGGCAAATAATCGCCCGGGTCGGAGATAGGAAGCGCATTATGGGAAAATTCACCTTTACCCCCACCGGCATCGCCGGCATGATGGTCGTGGAGCCCACCCTGTTCGGAGACGCCCGCGGCTATTTTATGGAAACCTATAACTACAACGAATTTGCGGCCGCCGGCCTGGATATGACCTTTGTGCAGGACAACCAGTCCAAATCAAAGCGGGGCGTGCTGCGGGGCCTGCATTTTCAAACGAAAAACTCTCAGGGCAAGCTGGTTCGCGTCATCCGCGGCGAGGTGTTCGACGTGGGGGTGGACTTGCGGGAAGGCAGCGCCACCTTTGGCCAATGGTACGGCCTCCTTCTGAGCGAGGAGAACCACAAGCAGCTCTATATTCCCGAGGGCTTTGCCCATGGCTTCCTGGTCACCAGCGAGGAAGCGGAATTCGTCTATAAATGCACCCGCTTCTACGACCCCTCCGGCGAGGGCGGCCTGCTGTGGAACGATAAGGATATCGGCATTGATTGGCCGGTGACGGAGGATATGGACATCCTGCTATCGGATAAGGACAAGATTCAGCCCACCTTCCAGGAGTATCTGGCGCGGCGGGGCTGAGACAAGCGTAACAGTAAAAGGGGAAAGGGGCGCGGCGGATGAATTCCAAGGCCAAAAGCTTTATCAAGAATTTTTCCTACACCTTTATGGCCAACGCGGTGTCCTTTCTCATTTCCGCCGTGCTGGTGTTTTTCGTTCCCAAACGGCTGGGCGTGGAACAGTATGGCTATTGGCAGCTGTATACCCTGTATACCTCCTATGTGGGTTTTTTCCATCTCGGCTGGTGCGATGGGGTCTATCTCCGATACGGCGGGCAGGATTATCACGAGCTGGAGAAGCCGGTGTTCGTCACCCAATTCTGGATGCTGACGGCCTTTGAATTCCTCATTACGGCCGGCCTCGGCATTTATGGCTTTTGTATCGTTCCAGAAGCGGAGAAGGGCTTCATCCTGGCCATGATGGGCGTGTGCGCCCTGCTGCTGATTCCCCGCACCTATCTAGGTTTTGTCCTCCAGTTTACCAACCGCATTAAGGAATACGCCGCCATCACCATGCTGGAGCGCGTCATTTACTTTGTGCTGGTAACGGCTCTGGTGCTGGGCGGCGTCCAGGATTACCGCCTGCTGCTGGCGGCGGATTTGATCGGCAAAGCCGTGGGGCTGGTGGTGGCGGTCTGCCGCTGCCGGGACATTGTGTTCGGCCGCATGGTTCCATTTCGTTCGGGCTTAAGCGAAGCGGGGAAAAACATAAACGTCGGCTTCAAGCTGATGATCGCCAACATCGCGAGCCTGCTCATCGTGGGCATCGTGCGCATGACCATCGAAAACAAATGGGGTGTTGCCACCTTTGGCAAGGTTTCCCTGACCATGAGCGTGTCCAACCTGCTGATGGTGTTTATCAGCGCCGTCAGCATCATTCTGTTTCCCACCCTCCGCCGCACCAGCGACGATAAGCTGGCCGGTATGTATGATTTCATGCGCACCTCGATTATGACGGTGCTGCTGGGTCTGCTGATTTTTTACTATCCCGCCAAGCTGCTCCTCACCGCCTGGCTGCCGAAATACGCCGAAGCCTTGACCTACATGGCGCTGATGTTCCCCGTGTGCGTGTTCGAGAGCAAGACCTCCATGCTGGTCAATACCTACATGAAAATTCTCCGCCGGGAAAAGTGGATCCTTCTCATCAACGCCTGCACCGTGGCGCTGAGCATTCTTATCTCCGGGCTGACGGTCTTCCTGCTAGAGAATTTGACCCTGGCGGTGCTGTCCATCGTCGTGCTGCAGACCTTCCGCTGTATTTTCGGCGAGCTTCTGCTCTCCCGCGATTTGGACATCCGTGTGCGCAAGGACATCGTCCTGGAGGTCCTGATGACCGCTACCTTCATCGCCACCGCCTGGTTCCTGCGCTCCTGGCTGTGCACCATTCTGTATGGGGCGGCGTACCTGGTGTATGTGCTGATCAAACGCCAGGATATCGCCCGCATGCTGGGCCAGGTAAAATCCCTGATAAAACGCTGATGACAGGCCGCCTTCCGTGGAATGGCGGCCTGTTTTCATCGAAAGGAGGTGCGGCGCATTGGAACGCGTCAAGCTGTCGGTTCATCGGGTAGTGGACTGGGTGCTGCGCTGCGGCGATATCGATAGCCGCTATGTGGACGCCTCCACCATGCAGCAGGGGGCGGCCGCCCACCGGAAAATCCAAAAAGCCATGACCGGCGACTACCGCAAGGAGGTCTCCCTCTCCCTGGAAACCGAGGCCGGCGGCTTTCCGCTCCTTTTGCAGGGGCGGGCCGATGGCGTGTTCACCGCTGAGGACGGACTGCTGACTATCGACGAGATCAAATCCACCACCCTGCCCCTGGAAAAGCTGGCTGTCCAGCAGGCTCAGCACCTGGGTCAGGCGCAATGCTACGCCTATATGCTCCTTCAAACGCTGGATGCCCCGCCGGAAACGGTGGGCGTCCAACTGACCTATTATCAGCTGGAAACCGAGGAGCTGCAGCGCCGGCGGTTTGTCTTCAGCCGGGAGGAGATCGCCGCCTTTTTCGCGGATCTCCTCCTGCGCTATGGCGATTGGCTGCGCTTTGAGCATGAGTGGAAAGTCCTGCGGGATGCCTCGATTGCCGCCGCCGCCTTTCCCTTCCCGGCCTACCGCCGGGGCCAGCGGGACTTGGCCGCCGCGGCCTACCGCACCATCGTCAACCGCAAAAAGCTGTATGTTCAGGCCCCCACCGGCATCGGGAAGACTCTTTCCACCCTGTTTCCCGCCGTCAAAGCCGTGGGGGAGGGCCGGCTGGAAAAGCTCTTTTACCTCACCGCCAAAACCGTCACCCGCACCGTGGCGGAGGAGGCCGTCACCCTCATGGAAAGCCAGGGCCTGCGCTTCAAATCCGTCACCCTGCGGGCCAAGGATAAAATCTGCTTTTGCGAGGAAACCATCTGCAACCCCGACAGCTGCCCCTACGCCAAGGGCCACTACGACCGGGTCAACGACGCGCTGATGGACATGCTCACTCATCACGACCGCATCACCCCCGCCGTGGTGGAGGCCTATTGCCGGCAGTACCGCCTCTGCCCGCACGAAACCGCCCTGGACGCGGCCCTGTGGGCGGACTTGGTTATCGGGGATTATAACCACGTGTTTGATCCCGCCGCCTATCTCCGCCGCTTTTTCGACGGGGACGAGGAGCATAACTACGGCTTTCTCATCGACGAAGCCCATAACCTGGCCGACCGGGTGCGGGATATGTATTCCGCCGTCCTGCGCCGTTCCGCCTTTTCCCGCCTGGCGAGACAGCTGCCGGATAAAACCAAAACCGCCGCCGCCCTGCGCAAATCCCTGCGGGCTGTGGCCAAATACCTAGCCGACGCCGGTAAGGCCTTGGGCGATGCCGATGAAGCCGCCAATCCCGAAAAGGACGCGGCGATAGGGGCGTTGGTGACGCTGTTTTGCTCCGCCGCCGAGGACTGGCTGGCTGAGGAGCAGAACAACAGTCACGAACGGCTGCGGGACGTGCTGGAGCTCTACTTTGAAGCCGCCGCCTTCCAGGGCATCGCCGAGCTGTACGACGAGCATTTCACCACCCTGACGGAAACCGGGGAGGGGGATGTGATCCGGACGCTCTTCTGCCTGGATCCCTCCGCCATCATTGCCGAGCGGCTGAAGCTGGCCAAAGCGTCCGTCCTCTTTTCCGCCACCCTCACCCCGCTGCCCTATTACCGGGAGCTGCTGGGCGGGGACGAGACCGATCCCCTGCTGTCCCTGCCCTCCCCCTTTGAGGAGGAGCGCCTGCTCCTGGTGGCCCATGGCGGCATTTCCACCAAATACAAGGATCGCGCCGCCAGCTATGCCCCCATCGCGGAGGCCATCGCTGCGGTCATCGCCCGGAAAACGGGCAACTATCTGATCTTCTTCCCTTCCTATGACTATATGCGGCAGGTGCACGAGCGCTTTACGGCCCTGTGCCCCGGGGTGGCCGCTCCCATGCAGGACAGCCATATGGAGGAGGAGGAACGGGCCGCCTTCCTCGCCCGGTTCGACGCGGAGAATGCCGATACCCTGGCCGGGTTCTGCGTGTTGGGCGGCCTGTTCTCCGAGGGTATCGACCTGAAGGGCGACCGGCTGATCGGCACCGTCATCGTGGGGGTGGGCCTGCCCGGCCTGTCTCTGAGGCAGAATGAGATCCGGGAATATTTTAATCGAAAAAACGGTCGGGGCTACGATTACGCCTACGTCTACCCCGGCATGAATAAGGTGCTGCAAGCCGCCGGCCGGGTCATCCGGTCGGCGGACGACGCGGGGGTGGCCGTCCTCATCGACAGCCGGTTTCACACCGCCGCCTACCGGGCCCTGTTCCCGCCCCATTGGTCGCAGATGCGGCGCGTCCGGGACACGGCATCCCTGCGCCGGCTCCTCGCCGCCTTTCCCTACTTTTCGGCAGAGCCCGAACAGCCCCCCTCAGGCGAATAGCGGGGCGCGATCACACAGCTTTTCATTCGGAAAGAAGGAGATGACTTATGAGCAGAACCGTGCAGGCCGAACTAACCACTATGGTGATGGTGCGCCGCCGCGATACCGGCGAGGTGCTGGTGCAGCAGCGGGCCAAAAGTTGGAAGGGGATCGCCTTCCCCGGCGGCCATGCGGAGCCGGGGGAGAGTCTTCTCGCCTGCGCCGTCCGGGAGATTTACGAGGAAACCGGCTTGCGTGTCAGCGATCTGCAGTCCTGCGGGCTGGTGGATTGGTGCTGCCGCGCCACCGGCGATCGCTATCTGGTCTTCCTCTACCGGACGCAAACCTTTGCCGGCGACCTTTTGGACGAAACGGAGGAGGGCCGGGTGTTCTGGACGGATCCGGCTTCTTTGCACACCCTGCCCCTGGCGGAGAATTTCGAGCGGTATTGGCCCCTGTTCTTTTCTCCCGGCGAGCTGTTTGCCCAGTGGGGTGAGGGGGAGCCGGACGACTTCCAGGTGTATCCGGATAAGGAGGCGGCCGTATGTTGATCGCCGCCGCCAAGCTGACTCTGCGCGCCCCCTGGGTGCGCTCGCTCAAAGAGAAACGGATGATTGCCCAGAGCCTGATCGCCCGCGTGTCGCAGAAGTTCCATGTCTCCGCCGCCGAGGTGGAGCAGCAGGATGTCCACCAGACCATCGTCGTCGGCGTGGCCGCTGTGGTGGGATCCGCCGCCCTGGGCGACGCCGTGCTGGACAAGATCCTCCGCTTCGTGGAGGAAACCTGCGAGGCTGAGCTGACCGGGGTGGAGCGGGAGATCCGATAAGAAAAGGCCCGCGGCCGTCCGGAACGGCAGGCCAGGGGGAGAAGCCTGCTGTTCCGGGACGCGGCTGCGGGCCCGGTCTATGCGGTTTTAGAGCGGTTGTGATAAATAAGGACAGGCAAGGAGGCGAGGCAGAGGAAGGTAGGGCAAGGCAGAGGACGCCGACGGGCTGCCGCCCGTCAAGGACGATAACGCCGCCCTGCGTTTCACTGCCCGCTGAACGCCTGTTTTTATTTGTCACAATTGCTCTAGGGATCTAATGGCAGGAGGAAATGGGCCTGGACCAGCCGGTGGCCGCGGGCCGCAGCACATCGCAGGTACAGGGCGCGGAAGCGGAAGCCGGGCGCACGCAGTCGCAGCCGCGGTTTTCGCGGGCTTCGGCGCGAGCCGCCGCCATCTCTTCGCAGCGGCGCCGTTCGGCCTCCCGGGCGGCGCGCTCCTCGCTCTCCCGGTCGCGGGCGGAAGCTCCGCAGCAGTCGCAGCAGCAACAGCATTTGCAGCCGCGCTCGCCGGAGGGGCGCTCGCGGTCGCCTTGGTTGCCGCGGCACCGGCCGCAGCCGCGGTTGCAGCCGCGCTCGCTCGCGAGAAGCAGGGCGGTGGCGGATACGGGATCAAAACACATCGTTATCACCTCCTACAGTACAAGCTATGCGAACAAGCCCCGGAGGGTTCCGCCCACTTGCGCATTTCGCGCCGATCGGGTACAATAGCCAAAAAAGAAAGGACGTGCCGCGATGAAATCCTACCGCAAGGAGCTGCATTTTCATCTGCCCGCCCGCCGTGGCCTGGTCAATATCACTTCCCAGGTCCGCCAGGCCCTGGAGGAGAGCGGGATTCAAGAGGGGCTGCTGCTGGTCAACGCCATGAATATCACCGCCAGCGTGTTCATCAACGACGACGAAAGCGGTCTGCACCACGACTATGAGGTCTGGCTGGAAAAGCTGGCTCCCGAAAAGCCATACAGCCAGTACCGGCATAACGGCTTCGAGGACAATGCCGACGCCCATCTGAAGCGGACGGTCATGGGCCGGGAGGTGGTGGTGGCCGTCACCGGCGGCCGCCTGGACTTCGGCACCTGGGAGCAGATTTTCTATTTTGAGTTCGACGGCAAACGGGATAAGCGGGCGCTTATCAAAATCATCGGCGAATAAGGAGGAACCATGAGCGTGTTGTTTTTGGAATACCCGCCCTGCTCCACCTGTCAGAAGGCGAAGCGGTGGCTGGAGGACAACGGGGTGGCCTATACCGCCCGGCATATCAAGACAGATAACCCCACGAAGGAGGAGCTGACCGCGTGGATCGCCCGCAGCGGCCTGCCGATCAAGCGCTTTTTCAATACCAGCGGCCTGGTGTATAAGGCCATGGGCCTTAAGGATAAGCTGCCGGCCATGAGCGAGGAGGAGCAGATTTCCCTGCTCGCCTCCGACGGTATGCTGGTCAAACGTCCCCTGGCGGTGACCGAGGAGCGGGTCATCCCCGGCTTTCGGCCGGCAGAATGGGAAGCGCTGAAAAAATAATTTTATTTTTTTCGAAAAAAGGCTTGCATTTTGTCAAAACATCGTGTATACTCTTATCTCGTTGGTGCCGATGGCGGTGGGGGTACACCCGTTCCCATCCCGAACACGGCAGTTAAGCCCACTTGCGCTGAAAATACTTGGCTGGAAGCGGCCCGGGAAAATAAGCAGGTGCCAACATCAAAACCGCAGCACGAACGTGCCGCGGTTTTTTTGTGCCCGGCCTGGGCCGGCGTGGTCAAACCGCCCTACGCAATCCTTAACTCTTCCTGAATTTTCCCCCCGGCCTCTTGGGCGGTCCGCGCCGCTGTGCTATACTGGATGTATCACCCGCGCCCAAGGAGGACTGTCTCATGAGCCGAACCCGTCAAATAACTGAACGGCACCACCGCCCCCGCCGGCAGTGGGGGCGGCTGCCCCGGATTCTTCTGGGTGTCTTTTTTGCCCTCCTGCTGCTTGTTTCCCTGCTGCCCCTGGCGGGCCGCGTCATCAATATCGGGGTGGTCGCTCCCGCCGCGGCCAGCGCCCTGGGCCTGGCCGCCTGTGTTTGGACGCCCTTTTTCCGGCGTATACTCCAATATATCTGGCAACGAAAGGGGCTGCGGGTTATTTTGATCGTTCTGATGGCGCTGGTCGCTATCTTGCTTGTCTGGTTCATCGTGGTGTCCGTGATGATGCTGCGGGGCGCGGCCCGTCCCGCCCCGAAAAACGCCACCGTCATCGTCCTGGGCGCCGCCGTTTATGGGGAGACGCCCTGCCTGATGCTGACGCAGCGGCTGGACGCCGCCGCCCGTTACCTGGATGCCAATCCGGACGCCGCCTGTATCCTCTCCGGCGGCCAGGGCCCCGGCGAGGATATTTCCGAGGCGGAGGCCATGAAGCGGTATCTGCTGGAGAAGGGCGTGGACGAAAGCCGTCTGTATATGGAGGACAGATCCACCAATACCTTTGAAAATATTCAGTTCTCCAAGAGGATCCTGGAGGAGCATCGGCTCAGCCCCACCGTGGTCATCGCCACCCAGGAATTTCATCAGTACCGCGCCCAGGCCTTTGCCCGGAGGGCGGGGCTGACCGACGCAGGCCCCTGCACCTGCCATACGCCGCCCTATCTGCTGCTGTGCTACTGGGTGCGGGAGTTCGCCGCCATCAGCCGCATGCTGCTCTTGGGTTACTAATCAGAAAATATCAACGGTGCCGCGTGTTCCAAAGTCACGCGGCGCCGTATTTTTTCTCCATATTCTGCCAATACTTGGATATCGGTATAAAAAAACAAAAAAAATCGCCAAATTGCAACTTTGCAATTGACAATCCAATTCCTATGATGTATTATAGTATACTGCATAATCATGGGGAGATATGCCTGGGAATAGATTTAGTATAGCACAACATGCGACAATTGGCAAGTATCTGCTGGCAAGTTTTTAGATATTTGTTCCCTTTGTCCGCCGGGCTATTCCACCCGTCGTGATTTTTCCCCGGAACAGGCGGCCGGCCTCCTGCCGGGCCGGCGTGAATACAAAGAACAGGAGTGATCGAGCCTATGGCGAATATCAAACCGGTAAAGCTGGGCAACAATGTTCGCATGAGCTTCGCAAAAATCAATGAGGTGCTGGATATGCCCAACCTCATCGAGGTGCAGAAGAACTCATATCAATGGTTTCTGGAGGAGGGCCTCCGGGACGTTTTCAACGACGTGTCCTCCATTACCGACTATACCGGGAACCTGGTTTTGGAATTCATCGATTACCGCCTGGACGAGGAACCCAAATACACCGTGGAGCAGTGCAAGGAGCGGGACGTCACCTACGCCGCCCCCCTACGGGTGCGCGCCCGCCTGCTCAATAAGGAAACCGGCGAAATCAAGGAATCCGAAGTGTTTATGGGCGATTTCCCCCTGATGACGGAAAGCGGCACCTTTGTCATCAACGGCGCGGAGCGGGTCATCGTCTCCCAGCTGGTGCGTTCGCCCGGCGTGTACTTCGGCATGAACTACGACACCACCGGCAAGAAGCTGTTCAACGCCACCGTCATCCCCAACCGGGGCGCCTGGCTGGAATATGAAACCGATTCCTCCGATGTGTTCTATGTCCGTATCGACAAAAACCGCAAGCTGCCCATCACCGTTTTCGTGCGGGCCCTGGGCCTGGGATCCGACGCCGAGCTGCTGGATTTCTTCGGCGACGACGAGCGGATTCATGCCACCATCGAGAAGGATATCACCAAGAACACCGAGGAAGCTCTGCTGGAGGTTTACCGCAAGCTGCGCCCCGGCGAGCCGCTGACGGTGGAGAACTCCCAGCAGCACCTGGAGAGCCTGTTTTTCGATCCCCGCCGGTACGACCTGTCTCGTGTGGGCCGGTATAAGTACAACAAAAAGCTGGGGATTTCCAACCGGCTGGCCGGCTGCCGCCTGTCCCGCCCGGTGGGCAACCCGAACACCGGCGAGGGCATGGGCGAGCCGGGCGAGCTCATCGATCGCGCCCGCGCCATGGAGATGGAAGACGCCGGCGTGACGGTGGCCTATGTCCAGGTGGACGATCACGGCGAGGGCCATGAGGTCAAGATCGTCTCCAACGGCATGGTGGACATTAGCAAATACGTGGATTTCGACGTGGTGGAGCTGGGCATTCACGAGCGGGTGCGCTATTCCGTGCTGCGGGAAATCCTGGATGCCTGCGAAACCGACGAAGAGAAGAAGGAGGCCATCCGCGCCCGCGCGTCCGACCTCGTTCCCAACCATATCATCATCGACGATATGCTGGCCTCCATCAACTATGTCAACTGCCTGGGCCATGACATCGGCACCACCGACGACATCGACCACCTGGGCAACCGCCGCATCCGTTCGGTGGGCGAGCTGCTGCAGAACCAGTTCCGCATCGGCTTCTCCCGCATGGAGCGCGTCATCCGGGAGCGCATGACCCTGCAGGCCCAGGATATGGACGTCATCACCCCCCAGGCGCTGATCAATATCCGCCCGGTGGTGGCCGCCATCAAGGAGTTTTTCGGCTCCTCTCCCTTGTCCCAGTTCATGGATCAGAACAACCCCCTGGCCGAACTGACCCATAAGCGCCGCCTGTCCGCCCTGGGCCCCGGCGGCCTGTCCCGTGACCGCGCCGGGTTCGAGGTGCGCGACGTGCACTACAGCCATTATGGCCGTATGTGCCCCATTGAGACCCCTGAAGGCCCCAACATCGGCCTGATTTCATACCTGGCCACCTTCGCCCGCATCAATGAATACGGCTTCGTCGAAGCGCCCTTCCGCCGGGTGGACAAGGTCACCGGCGTGGTCACCGACGAAGTGGTGTATATGCCCGCCGACATGGAGGACGATTTCATCGTCGCCCAGGCCAACGAGCCGCTGGACGAGGAGGGCCGGTTCGCCCGCGCCCGCGTCAACGCCCGTTACCGCAGCGAATTCCTGGAAATCGAGCGGGAAAAGATCGACTACATGGACGTCTCCCCGAAGATGGTCGTGTCCGTCGCGACGGCCATGATCCCCTTCCTGGAAAACGACGACGCCAACCGTGCCCTGATGGGCTCCAACATGCAGCGCCAGGCCGTGCCGCTGCTGAAAACCGATTCCCCCATCGTCGGCACCGGCATGGAATACAAGGCCGGCGTCGATTCCGGCGTCTGCATCCTGGCCAAGGAAGCCGGCACCGTGGCGGCGGTTTCCGCCGATCGCATCGTCGTGCGCCGCGATTCCGACGGCTCCCAGGATACCTATAAGCTCATCAAATTCGCCCGTTCCAACCAGGGCACCTGCGTCAACCAGCGCCCGGTGGTGGAGCATGGCCAGCACGTGGAAGCCGGCGAGGTCATCGCCGACGGCCCCTCCACCTGCAACGGCGAAATTTCCCTGGGCAAGAATGTCCTCATCGGCTTCATGACCTGGGAGGGCTACAACTACGAGGACGCCGTTCTCATCAACGAAAAAGTGGTGCGGGACGACGTGTTCACCTCCATCCACATCGAGGAATACGAGGTGGAATCCCGCGACACCAAGCTCGGCCCGGAGGAAATCACTCGGGATATCCCCAACGTGGGCGAGGACGCCCTCAAGGATCTGGACGAGCGGGGCATCATCCACATCGGCGCCGAGGTGCGGTCCGGCGACATCCTGGTCGGTAAGGTCACCCCCAAGGGCGAGACCGAACTGACCGCCGAGGAACGCCTGCTGCGCGCCATCTTCGGTGAGAAAGCCCGCGAGGTGCGGGATACCTCCCTGCGCGTCCCCCACGGCGAATACGGCATCATTGTGGACGTCAAGGTCTTCACCCGCGAAAACTGTGACGAGCTGAGCCCCGGCGTCAACATGGTCGTCCGCTGCTACATCGCCCAGAAGCGCAAAATCAGCGTCGGCGATAAAATGGCCGGCCGCCACGGCAATAAGGGCGTTGTCTCCCGCATCCTGCCCAGCGAGGATATGCCCTTCCTGCCCGACGGCCGTCCCCTGGACATCGTGCTTAACCCCTTGGGCGTGCCGTCCCGTATGAACATCGGCCAGGTGCTGGAAGTGCACCTGGGCTACGCCGCGGCCGCCCTGGGCTTCAAGGTCATGACCCCCGTCTTCGACGGCGCCCACGAGGGCGACATCCAGGATCTGCTGGAGCAGGCGGGCAAGCGCCGCGACGGCAAGACCGTCCTGTACGACGGCCGTACCGGCGAGGCCTTTGATAACCCCGTCACCGTCGGCTATATGTACTTCCTCAAGCTCCACCACCTGGTGGACGATAAGATCCACGCCCGTTCCACCGGCCCCTACTCCCTGGTCACCCAGCAGCCGCTGGGCGGCAAGGCGCAGTTCGGCGGTCAGCGCTTCGGCGAAATGGAAGTCTGGGCGCTGGAAGCCTACGGCGCCGCCTACACCCTGCAGGAGATCCTCACCGTCAAATCCGACGACGTGGTGGGCCGCGTGAAAACCTACGAGGCCATCGTCAAGGGCCAGAACGTGCCCCAGTCCGGCGTGCCCGAATCCTTCAAGGTGCTGGTCAAGGAGCTGCAGTCCCTGGGTCTCGACATCAAGGTGCTCAATAAGGACAAACAGGAAATCGACCTCAAGCAAACCTTTGAGGACGACGACGAGCTGAGCATGGTGACAGTGGACGACGACGCGTTCTCCACCGTGACGAACGAAGGCGAACTGGACGGCTACGGTGTGGAAGACGCCGAGCCGGAGGACGACCTGGCCGCCGAGGAAGACGTGTTTGAACCCGACGGCGACCTGGCCTTCGACGACGAACTTTAATAGGGGAGGGCTGTAACTTTTATGATGGAATTCAATGTGTTCGACTCAATCAAAATCGGTCTGGCCTCTCCCGACCAAATCCGGAGCTGGTCCTACGGCGAAGTGAAGAAGCCGGAAACCATCAACTACCGCACCCTGAAGCCGGAACGGGACGGCCTGTTCTGCGAACGGATTTTCGGCCCGACCAAGGACTGGGAATGCCACTGCGGCAAATATAAGCGCATCCGCTACAAGGGCAAGATCTGCGACCGCTGCGGCGTCGAGGTCACCCGCAATAAGGTGCGCCGGGAGCGGATGGGCCACATCGAGCTGGCCGCCCCCGTGTCCCATATTTGGTACTTCAAGGGCATCCCCTCCCGGATGGGCCTGATTCTGGACATCTCCCCCCGCCTGCTCGAGCAGGTGCTGTATTTCGCCTCCTACATCGTGGTGGATCCCGGCCGCACCCCCTTGACCAAAAAGCAGATCCTCACCGATAAGGACTACCGCGACATGCGGGAGAAATACGAGGATGAATTCGACGCCGGCATGGGCGCGGAATACATCAAGAAGCTGCTGGAAGAAATCGACCTGGAGGCCCAGTCCAAGGAGCTCAAGGAAGAGCTGGAATCCGCCACCGGCCAGAAACGCGCCCGGCTGCTCAAACGCCTGGAAGTGGTGGAATCCTTCCGCCTGTCCGGCAACCGCCCCGAGTGGATGATCCTGGACGTGGTGCCCGTCATCCCGCCGGATATCCGCCCCATGGTGCAGCTGGACGGCGGCCGCTTCGCCACCTCCGACCTGAACGACCTTTACCGCCGGGTGATCAACCGGAACAACCGCCTCAAGCGTCTGCTTGAGCTGGGCGCGCCCGACATCATCGTGCGCAACGAGAAGCGGATGCTGCAGGAAGCGGTGGACGCCCTCATCGACAACGGCCGCCGCGGCCGTCCGGTCACCGGCCCCAATAACCGCCCCCTGAAATCCCTGTCCGATATGCTCAAGGGCAAGCAGGGCCGCTTCCGCCAGAACCTGCTGGGTAAGCGCGTGGACTATTCCGGCCGTTCGGTTATCGTCGTCGGCCCGGAACTCAAAATGTACCAGTGCGGCCTGCCCAAGGAAATGGCTATCGAGCTGTTCAAGCCCTTCGTCATGAAGCGGCTGGTAGAAACCGGCGCCGCGGGCAACATTAAGTCCGCCCGCAAGATGGTGGAGCGTCTGCGCCCCGAGGTATGGGACGCCCTGGAAATCGTCATTAAGGACCATCCGGTCATGCTCAACCGCGCCCCCACCCTGCACCGCCTGGGCATCCAGGCCTTCGAGCCCGTTCTGGTGGAAGGCCGCGCCATCAAGCTGCATCCCCTGGTCTGCACCGCCTTCAACGCCGACTTCGACGGCGACCAGATGGCCGTTCACGTGCCCCTGTCCGCCGAAGCCCAGGCGGAGGCCCGCTTCCTGATGCTGGCCGCTGGCAACCTGCTCAAGCCCTCCGACGGCAAGCCCGTCGCCGTGCCCACCCAGGACATGGTGCTCGGTTCCTATTACCTGACCATCGATAAGCCCGGCGAGCCGGGCGAAGGCAAAATCTTCCGCGACGAAAACGAGGCCGTCATGGCCTACGACGAGAAGGTCATCGGCCTGCACGCCAAAATCAAGGTGCGCCGCACCCTGGAAATCGACGGCGTGATGCAGTCCCGCTTGGTGGAAACCACCATCGGCCGCATCATCTTCAACCGTCCCATCCCCCAGGATTTGGGCTTCGTCGACCGTTCCACTGTCGATAATCGCTTCCTGTACGAAATCGATTTCAAGGTGGGCAAAAAGCAGCTGTCCCGGATCATTGAAAAGTGCATCAAGGTGCACGGCGCCGCCCAGACCTCTGAGGTGCTCGACGCCGTCAAGGCCCAGGGCTATAAGTACTCCACCCGCGGCGCACTGACCGTCGCCGTGTGCGACGCGGCCATCCCGCCGGAGAAAAAGCAGCTCATCGCCGAGGCAGAAGCCAACGTCGACAACATCACCCGCCTGTTCAATAAGGGCCTGATGAGTGACGAGGAGCGGTATCGCGGCGTCATTTCCACCTGGAACTCCACCACCGAGAAGGTCACCCAGGCCCTGAACGACAACATGGATCCCTATAACCCCATTTTCATGATGTCCGACTCCGGCGCCCGTGGTTCCATCTCGCAGATCCGTCAGCTGGCCGGCATGCGCGGCCTTATCGCCAATACCTCCGGCCGCACCATCGAGGTGCCCATCCGGGCCAACTACCGCGAAGGCCTGAACATCCTGGAATACTTCATCTCCTCCCGCGGCGCCCGAAAGGGCCTGGCCGATACCGCCCTGCGCACCGCTGACTCGGGCTACCTGACCCGCCGTCTGGTGGACGTGTCCCAGGACGTGATCATCCGCGAAACCGACTGCGGCACCCACGAGGGCATCGAGGTCTACGACATCAAGGACGGCAAGGAAATGATCGAGCCCCTGACCGAGCGTCTGGTGGGCCGGTACCTGGCCGATGATTTCTGCGACCCGGCCACCGGCGAGGTGGTTGTCAGCCGCGATAAGATGATGAACGACAAGGATGCCGAGATCATCGTCGAGAAATACGGCGTCCAACGCATCAAAATCCGTTCGGTGCTCACCTGCGAGGCCAAGCATGGCGTCTGCGCCCATTGCTACGGCTCCAACCTGGCCACCGTTGACCCGGTGACCGTGGGCGAGGCCGTGGGCATCATCGCCGCCCAGTCCATCGGCGAGCCCGGCACCCAGCTGACCATGCGTACCTTCCACACCGGCGGCATCGCCTCCGGCGAGGATATCACCCAGGGTCTGCCCCGTGTCGAGGAACTGTTCGAGGGCCGCAAACCCAAGCACTTGGCCATCATCAGCGAAATCGACGGTGTGGTCCGCTTCGCGGAGGAAAAGAAAAAGCGTCTGGTCGTCGTCACCAGCACCGATACCGAGAACCCCGACGAGCGCTCCTACGTCATCACCTATGGCTCCCGCCTGCGGGTGAACGAGGGCGATTTTATCAAGAAGGGCGACCGGATTACCGAGGGGTCTATCAATCCCCACGACATTCTGGCCATCAGCGGCGCCGAGGCGGTGCAGAACTACCTCATCATGGAAGTCCAGCGCACCTACCGGATGCAAGGCGTTGATATCAACGACAAGCACGTCGAGGTTATCGTCCGCCAGATGATGCGCAAGGTCCGGGTGGACGAGGCGGGGGATACCTACCTGCTCTCCGGCGCCCTCATCGACCGCTCCGAGTTCGACGCCGAGAACGCCCGCGTGCATCAGCGGATTGAAAACGGGGAGGTTCATCTCAAAGAGGCCACCTGTTCGCCCGTCCTGCTGGGCATCACCAAGGCGTCCCTGGCTACCGACAGCTTCCTTTCCGCCGCCTCCTTCCAGGAGACCACCCGCGTGCTGACCGAAGCCGCCATCAAAGGCAAGGTCGACCCGCTCATCGGCCTGAAGGAAAACGTCATCATCGGCAAGCTGGTTCCCGCCGGCACCGGTATGCAGGTGTATACCGACGTCGACGTGGTGGGCACCAAGGAGCCAGAGTCGGATCCCTATATCGCCACCCTGCGTTCTATGCTGGAAGAGGAGGACAAGGAGGAGGAACTCCCTACCTTTGCCGGTGAGGACGACGAGGACGAGCCGGAACTGGAGCCGGAAGAATCGGACTTGACAAACGTCTGATTGCCGTGCTAGAATACCAAATTGGGTATTCGCCCGGACGGGTTGTCCGGCCCTGTCATGGTTTTTGGCGGCACTGCCGCTGAAAATAGAAATTAGAACCAGTCCCAATAGCCATTCAACGGCCATTGGTACAGGTTCATCAACAGGAGGTGTTATGATTGCCAACCTTTAACCAGTTAGTCCGCAAGGGACGGGAAGTGATGGAGAAGAAGGCGAAGGCGCCGGCTCTGCTCAAGGGCTGGAACTCCAAAAAGCGCGTTCCGATCGATCAGAATTCTCCCCAAAAGCGCGGCGTGTGCACCGCGGTGAAAACGTCCACCCCGAAGAAGCCGAACTCGGCTCTGCGTAAAGTGGCCCGTGTGCGCCTGTCCAACGGGATCGAGGTCACGTCCTATATCCCCGGCGAAGGCCACAACCTGCAGGAGCACAGCGTGGTGCTCATCCGCGGCGGCC
>ENA-ORTH01000806-ORTH01000806.1-human-gut-metagenome-genome-assembly--contig:-NODE-806-length-36600-cov-5.037543_pt1 | contig 36600 bp, 39 predicted proteins | sample MGYA00241914_ERZ509192 | MGnify/ENA primary metagenome ERZ509192 (study PRJEB26280, sample SAMEA2338826) | human gut metagenome | biome: human gut; feature: human-associated habitat; material: faeces... | reverse complement strand
CCGTTTTGGCGCAGGCAGGGGCGGGGCCGCGCCCCGAAGCGGAAACGGCGCCCTTTGCCGCAGCGGCGCCCGCACATCCGGCGCCCCTGCCCGCGCAGGAAAAGCCGAAGAAAAGGCGCCGCCGCAAATGGGTGGCTGCGGCTGTGGCCGCGGCGGTGCTGGCCGTGCCCGTGGGGTTCGGCATTTACACCTGGCGGCAGGCGGACGCGCTGGAGACGGCTGTCTCTTACGGGCAGTACGGCCAGGCGCAGGCTGCATACCGCCGTGCGCCGTGGCTGCGCCTGCTGGACGAGCAGCAGGCGGCCTATGTGGACGCGCAGACGCTGATGGCGCAGGGGGAACTGGAACAGGCAAAGAAGGCGTTTCTGGCGCTGGAAGACTACCTGGATTCCAGTGAATTGGAACATAATTTGGAGAGATATTTATATGCGGAATCTATGACGGCAGTTTATTCTAAGTATCGAAGTTTTTATGATTTGGGCGATTTTCTAGATGCAAGAGAAAAGGCGTTTGACTGTTTGCCGGAGTTGTATGACACTGCTATGCAACAGTATGAAGAGAACATTTATTTCAGTACAGCGAATTACTTTGAAATCTTGATGCAGTACCCGGGTTATGAAGATGCTGAATTATATAAAATCGCATGTGATGTCCAACAAAAAATTGATCGTCTGTTGCGAAGCGAAAGCGCATATACTGCAGAGATTAGTAATACGTTAAGATGGCTGGAGCAATACATTGATATAGAGAATATAGCCACCTCTAATATGTGGGCTTTTATGCGCGGCCAGTGGTATGCGAACAGCGGCAATTATATGGATATCCCAATTGAAGGGAACTTTTATACAAGCTTTTACCTGCCCACTGCTTCCTACTATTTTTTAACAGATGGGATGGAGCATGCAGGTAATGGGGAATATTATGCTACCTGGGAATATGTCAACTTCGACACCCTGTATGTGACGGTGAACGGCCGCAGCGAATATTATTACCGCGCCGTATAAGCACAAGGCTGCGCGGGGGCCCCGGCACCGGGGCCCCCGCGCGTGAATTTGGCCTGCGGCCTGCAAAACAGCTATTGACAAGCCTTTGTGCGGCTGTTATAATTGTTAAGCTATCAAATGCATATGAGCCGCTAGCTCAGTAGGCAGAGCAATTGCCTTTTAAGCAATGGGTCCGGGGTTCGAATCCCCGGCGGCTCACCATTCCAGAAACCGCGCTGATAGGCCAAAAATGGCTTAACAGTGCGGTTTTTTCGCGCCCTTGGTCGGTAACGGTAAGTAACGAAAAGTAGCATTTTTGGCACAGAAAAGGCACAGTAAAAGCACAGGGAAACTTTACCAGAAATGGATAAAATCCCCCGCCTAAGCCCATAGAAGGGCCAAAGCGGGGGTCATTTGACATTGTGCCGGGCAATGCATATAATAAGCACATACTCCGCTGTGCGGTGTTGGCGGCTCTTGTATCTTTGCTTTGGTCGGCGCGGATGCAAGGGCCTTTTCTTATGCCGTGGCAACGGTGAAGCGTTTGACAGTTTGCGGACGGCAGAAAGCCGTGTACAGTTCTGCATGTGTTGCCTTAAACGCAGCAGCATCAAAGCGGCTGCTTGTCACAGGCCGCCAGCGGGCCATATAAGGGCCAATTTGTATTTCCTCGGCATTTCCCATACCCTGCTGTATTCGCTCTGCTACGGCCTTTTTACGGGCCTCCAGCGCTGCGATTTGGCGGGAAAGCTCTGCGTATTCGTCCAGATTCTTCTTCATTGTCCTTTGCGTCATTTGGCAGCATCCTTTCTCCCTTTGGCATAACCGGCTTCATAGGCTTCATTTACATCTTTGATATAAATACGAAACGTATTTTTTGCGGTTTCGCTGACGGGGCCTTCCGAACGCTCGAAGGCTTCAATGTTCTTTTCTGCATCAATAGGGTACTGCATTTTCAACACATCCTTTTTCTTATTTGCCCCTTTTCGGCGGGGCTTGTCCGGCAGCCTTTATCGGAGCGGGCTGCGTGCGGCAAGCTCTGGGCGGCTTGCGGTCTTTGGGAGTTGGGGGAGCCTGCGCTTACGCTGCTATAGCCTCCGGCACATACCTTCAAGACGTTATCGGCTCATTGTCGCGTCCCCGTCCCTGTGATTACAGTATATCAGTTAATTGATACGAAGTCAATATGTATTCCTGTAAATTAACATATAATTATCAGTTAATTTATTGTGCAATATGTCAATTTACTGATATGCCTTTCTGTGTTAAACTATACAGGGGTGATGATATGTCAACAGAAGCGCAGAAACGCGCAAGCATTGCGTACAATAGGCGACAGGACAACATTATGATACGGCCCAGTAAAGAAAAAGGGGCGGAAATCCGTAAAGCTGCTGAAACTGCTCAGCAAAGCGTGCAGGCTTACGTTTTACAGGCCGTAAATGAGCGGATGGCACGAGACAAGGCCGAATAATCAGCACAATGCCTAATTGTTTCGCCCTGCTTTGTGGGGTATAATAGCATCATGGAGAGGGTGGTCTAAATGACGAAAGAGGATTTACAGCAGATTGCGGAACTATTACAGCCAATCCATGAAGAACTTGCAGAGTTACGGACAGATGTCCGCCATACCCGCATGCTGATTGAAAAGCAGGAACACAACGTACAGCTTATTGCAGAGCAGTACACGGATATAGCCGAGAAGCTGGACAAGGCCAATGACAGAGCCGCCCAACTGGATGATATGCGCACCAGACTGCGCACGCTTGAAACCGTCGTAATGAACCATACAGCGGCCATCAAGGAACTGCGCAAAGCCGAATAAAAGGACAAAGCGGGCGGCCTACTAGCTGCCCGCTTTTATATTTGAAGTTTACATCAAAGAGGGCCTCCCTTGCCGATGTGTCCAGCCGAAAGCCCCCACCACGGGGGCGCGCCGGCCGTCTGTGGTGGGGTATTGATACTAACATTTACTAACAACACACGCGTCAGAGGCGGCCACAGGGATAAGCAGAAAAGCCCCCGCCTACAGGGCAGGGGCTTTCATGCCGAACAGAAGGAGGTACCCCCGCCAGCCTCGTGCGGCCTTTGGGGGATGAGTAGGGGCCGGCTTTTCCCCGGCCCCTTTTTTATCGCGAGTTGAACCATTCGACAAACTGCTCGCGCGGCCCCAAAGATGGAGGGTGTGCAGGCTCTCCGCTGTCTTTGATAGCCGGATAACCAGCCAGCCCGAATGCTCCGGGGTCGGCCTGACGGGCCGCCGCAAAAAATTCATCAAAGCCGATAATTTTGCCCTCCTGAACGGGCAAGTTCTTCGCCCTTAATTCAGTTTCAAATGTTTTTCGCGCCGCATGCTGGAAAACTCAATTTCGGCCATCGCTGCACGGGCTGCGTTCTGGAACTCAAATTCCCGCTGCATTCCGTCCAGCTTCTCGGCGGCGGCATCCCGTTCGGCGGTTAGTGTGGCAATCTGTTGCTTGTGGCGTTCGATGTCTGCACCGTGCAGCTTCATAAGCTGGTCTATCTGGTCGCCGGTAATGTCTGGTATAATGCTTTTCAATTCGTCCTTTTTCACTGTATAGCCTCCTTTTCGAAAAATCTCCGTGTGTAAATCGGCGCTGACGGCTGCGGGGGCGCCTATGGGGAGGGGAGGGGGGGCCCCCACCCACCCGGTCACAAATCAAAAACATACTAATAATATTTTTTGTTTTCTTGCGCCGGGAAACTCCCTTTTATTTAATTCGCCGGATTTCGCCGGGCTTTGCACGTCAATACGCCGCGCCGCCGCCTAACCCGTCAAACACAGGGCCGTTGCTATCAAGCGAGTGCAAAAAAGTTTGAAGTGCATTGCTTGCTTTGCATCCACTCCACGGGCCGCGCCTCATAATGACCGGCACGGGTTCGGGGCTTCTGTGGGTGGGCTTGCCGTCCACGTAGTAAGTAGAGCGGCCGCGCGTGTTGTAATTGGCGTGGATATGGTCGCACCAGTAATTAATTGTGCGCTCAATTTCCTGGGCCTCTGCGGTGTAAGCGTCCTGCATCTTTTGCAGTTCCTCGGCCTTTTTCTTGAGCGCTTCGGTAAAGTCCGCGTCGAGGCTTTCGGAATACGCAAGCAGGTTATCAATAATACGGTCGCTTTCTTTCTCGCTGATGTCCCCTTGTGCCTTCAGCTGTCGGGACTTTTCCTCATACATCTGCACAAGCGAGTGGGCCCTGCTTTCTCGCTCTGCGGCGGTGCCGTAGGCGTCAACATCCATCGCGGAGGCCGCATCACCTAAAGCCTTGCGGGCCTCTTCCTCTTCGGCCTTGGACTTTGCAAGGGCTTCTTGCATTTTCAGTTTATCAAGCACGCGCTTATCTTCAATTTCCTTGATTTTTTCTTTGACATCTTCTAATACGGTTTTGCTCATTTTTGTATCTTTCCTTTCCTGTTGTTTTACTCATGTTCTCGGTATTGGTCTAGCTGTCTTTGATGTTCGCCCCCTTCCCATATCCCGAAATCATCTTCAAAGCGGGCAAGCTCGGCCATTAGGCGCCTATCTTCGGCCCGGCGCTGTTCGGCGGCTTTCCCTTCCGCCCACTCCGCCCAGCGTTCCGGCACGCTACCGCCCGCTTTCCATGCGCTGAAACCCGTATGGCGGTATGCCCGGCTTACTATCTCGGCGCGGAACTGCGCCAGCCTGCAGGAATTACGGCGGCGCATAGCCCGAAGCCCGGCCTGCTCCTGTGACTGAACACGCTGCTTTGATACGCCCATCACAGCGGCAAGCTGTGTATGTGTCATGCCTGAAAAATATCGCTGCCGAAGCACAGATGCAAGCCGGGGGTCGATGGCCCGCAAGCTATCTTCCAGCGCCGCGTGAAGCTGCTCCGTCCAGATTTTTTCTTCCGCGTTTTCCATCTGGGCCGCCGCCCCGGCATCCGGCACAAGCTCGGCCCGCGTGGCGCTCTCTGCGTCCTCGGCGTCTATGGGGGCGTCAAGGCTGCATGCGCGGCAAAGCGGCTCCTGCTTCTGGCGTTCCGTCCGCAGGCCTACAAGGGCAAAGAACTCCCGCCGGAAGTGGTAGGCAAGATATGTTGTGAACTGTGTGCCCTGCGCCGTATCATAGCCGCAGGCCGCAGCGGCAACAGCAGGGAAGCCAATCTGCTCCACATCCTCCAGCGTAACGCCGGAAGCTGTGGCCCGCTCCCTGTATGCTGTATACAAACGCCGCCCCCATATGCCCATCAGGCCCCGGTTCTGCTGCCAAAGCTGTGCAGCGGCCTCTTTGTCGCCCGCTTTGGCGCGGGCCGCAAGCGCCTCATTTGTGGGGCTGTCCCGTTGTCTGTCCTCGTGCATTGCACCGCCCTCCCATTTGTGATATAATAAGTTTGCCCGAGGTGGTAAATTTCGTGGCAGCCACACGCCGCTGGTACCGACAGGGGAAACCCGAGAGATGCAGGAGAACGCCACGCCTGCCGGGCAACGTTTGAAGTAGAGAATGTGCCGCTACACGCCCTTGGGGCCAAAAGAAATGCGGGAGAGGGCACACCCGCCGAACGTTCAGGCCGTCCGGGAGGGCGGCTTTTTTGCTGCAAAGGGCTATTCCCCGGCGATAATTCGCAGGCTACTGGCAATGTCCGTCACCGCGCAGCCGTGCAGCACGCGGCCGGGGTATACTTCAAGCCGCGTACACCATGCGCAATGCTCGCCCCGGCAAAGCTCCGGCCCGCCCCTGCCGGACAGCAGCGGGCAATATTTTTCCTCTTGGCTTTCCATCGGTTTCCACCTCCTTTGCACACGGGCGCCCCGCCCGTGTTTGCCGCCGCGGGCGGGGCCTGTGCCCGGTATCTGCCCCAGCATCGGGGCCTTGTATCTTGCCGGGTAAGCTGTTCTTTATGGGGTTACATCGGGGAACTTTTCAAAAATGCTCTAAAATCCTCTGCCCCGTAACCAGTATAGGGCTTCCCCTTATGGTGCCGGATGCAATCAAAGGCTTGGGCAACTCTCTTTGCCGTGTTCTCGCCGCGCCCCAAGAACAGAACGCCCTTCCCATGAAGGGAAAACAGAGAAATTTCACGAAAGACAGGAGACTGTGCGACAAAAAGCGTTATCCCTTCGCGCTCTATGGTTTGCATGTTTTGGAAAGCCCTTGCAATTTCCTTTCGCTTGTTCACTGCCGCGCCCCCTTCCTCTCGGCCAGCAGGCCCGCCGCTGTAAACGCTGCGCCCAAGGCAAACCCAAGGGCCAGCATTGCCAAATATGTACACATTTGCAAAACCTCCATTTTTGTTGTATAGTTGGAGGCAGAAAAACGGGCTTTCTCGTTCTCGCTTTTCTGCTCTGCGCTCGTGTGGTTGCCGCCGCACGGGCGCTTTTCCTTTTGCCTACTCATTACCGGCCACCAGCGCGCGGGCAAGGCTTGTCCGTGTGATGAACCGCCCAAGGCCGTGCCCAACGAACGCAAACCGCTTTGCAGCTGTCTTTTCAGCTATTCCACAATAGCGCGCCACTTCGCGCACGTTCAGGCATTCATGGTCGGGGTATGCCGTGATAATGCTTTCCAGCTGGTCGCGGAAAGCCGGCTTTTCTCTTGCCACCTTTTACGCCTCCCTTCTCTGCTTGGGATGAAAGATGCACCCAACTGTGCCGGATGCTTCGTCCAAAATAATCACTTGCGCGCCGAGTTCTTGCGCCGTTGTTATCCAGCAGCCGCCCTCCGGCTGGTCGCGGTATCTGTCCGGGCAATCCTTTTCACAGGGCCGCCCATCCAGCGGGCAGATAATTTCTTTCATGCTTTCTCCTTTCGTTTGATAACCCACAACAGGGGCGCTGCTCCCCAGTCACGTTTTCCCCTGTGGAAAGTGTGACGTGAAAAGTGGCTTAAATACTGGCTTTGTGGGCTCTTGTCACGCGTCACACTTTTTCTATAACTCCCTACACTTTTACATATATCCTTTTTCTTCTCTCTCTTTTCTCTTTTATTTCAGATATATATATAAAAGTGTGACAGTGTGACAAGTAGTGAAAAATGGCTTAAATACTGGTTTTTTTGCGTCACGTTTTTTTGTGAAAAACCGTGTCAAAGTGTTACAAAGCACCGCCCTGTTTTCCCGTTGTAAAATGGGTGCCGGATAGAAGCGCTTGAAAGCCCTGTCATGGTACAAATCTCTTTGGTGCCGCCTTTCGTTTGGCTTAATATACACACCGTTGCATCGTTGCAACCGTTGAACCGTTATTTATACGCCTATCTGTCAAACCATTGGTATATACTATCAAACCGTTGGTATAAACACCCTACAAACCTAGTAAATCAACGGACACCAACGACATAAACGGTTATCTTATATATAGGGATATGTGTGTTATTAGTCTAAAGTTTGCTGTTCTGCACCAACGGTATCAGGCAATGAACCAACGGTTGATAATCCGAACCAATGTTTTTTACCGCCTGTACCGTTATCCGCTCTGCGGTGCATAATCCGGTCATAGGTAAATAGGTCGCGCTCCATTTTTTTAATAGTGCTGGCTAGTTTTTCTGTCGTGGGTTCTATCCACGTCCCCGTGATAATCTGCCCAGCTTCAAGCAGCTGCTTCATGCTTCCGGTCCATGTGCCCGTTGAGCTTTGCCGCAACAATTCGCGGATGGTGATAACAACGGGGGATTGCCTGTATTCTTCTTTTCGCTGCTCTGCCGTGACTTCTTCCAAGTTCCCCAGGCTTTTCCACTTCCAGGCGGTTTTGTCGAACAGGATTGAAAATTCCCCGCTGTCGATGTCGCGGCCAGTTACGGAAAGGGTTGTCTGCCCGTCTCCCCGGCGTGTCCTAGTCATAACCATGGCAGTATCTACCGCGCCGAAAATGCCATTTGTGCCACTGATGCGGTTAAAAGGGTCTGTGTCGTCGTTTGCCTTGCGCAAGTGATGAACCAGCAGCACGCAAACGCCGTGCGAATCTGCGAAGTTTTTAAGCAGAGCGGTTTCTTTGTAGTCGGCGCTGTATGCGCTTTCCTTGCCGTTCGCGGAAGCTCTCACTTTTTGCAGAGTATCAACCACAATCAGCCCCGTGTCTGGGTGCTGTGTGATATATTCTTCAAGCTGCTGTATAAGCCCGTGTTCAATGTCTGCCGCGCTGGTCGCATAGTCAAAGCCCATTGGGGCCCGTTCACCCTGCAAAATTTTGTTCATACGGTCTTGCAATCGTCGTTCGCTATCCTCAAGGGCCAAATACAGGCACCCACGCTTTACAGTCTGGTGATTTAAGAACTGTTCCCCGGCGGCCACGGATAAGCACAAATCAAGTACAAACCAGCTTTTCCCGTACTTCGGCGGGCTTGCCAACAACGCAAGGCCCTGCGGCAGCAGCTCGGCTACAATGAATTTTGCGGGCGGGATTTCCTTGTCCTGCAAATCGCGGGCCGATATGGTCGAAAGCTGCGGAGTGTCCGCCGTTTTGTTTTGTTCCTCTTTCCTTAGGCTTTCAAGCAGCTTGCGGTCTGATGGGGCTTTCAGGCGGCCTGCACGTCTCAATTCAACCGCTTTGCCTCTGGCCTCGTTGAACTCGTCCATGCTCTTGCCCAGCTCCCCGGCTCGGTCTGCAAGCATGATTTCCCGCGCGGCCTGCAATGCTTCATTGTGGGCACAGAAGGCCAGGGCAAAAGAATCCATGGAAAGCACATTTGCCGCTGTCCGCTGTTTTAAGTGGGCTTCAAAGAGTTCTTCTGATGTCACGCCCTCACCTCGTTTTTCGCGGCCGGCACGTCCAGAACCGGCCCGCCGCCGTCCTCGTCAAATTCCTCTATCTGGATGCGCTGGCCCTCGGCACACAGGATAAAACAAGAATCCGGCCTGACCGTTCCCCCGTGCATTTCTACAGCTTCTTTGAAATCCGCTGTAATATCCAGTCCGTCTGCCAGCCCGCAGAGCAACGGCAAATTAAAAACCACGTCCCGCTTTGCAGGCTTGCCTATCGCCAACACCTTGTAGCCCTCGCGGTTATACATTCGGCTTATAAGCTCCTTGCTGCTCTGCCCCACCAGTGCGGCGGCGCGCAGCTGCTCTTTTGTAAAAATAATTCTGTCCTCCGCAGTCTGGCCCGTGTGGGTGTCCTGAATTGTTACAGGGAACGCCCGCAGCGTAAGTGTGATAGCTGTTTTCATTGTGCTGCCTCCGTTTCCCGTGCAAGGTTCCTCCCTTGTTTTTCTTCTTTCCAACAGGTGCACACCCACTGCCGCAGGCTCCGCAGCTCTGCGGGAATGTTCGTTTCTGTCATGGTGTGGCCTCCCTTGGCCGCACAATATCGCGTATGGCCTCGTAAGAATACCCATCGTCCAACAGGTCTGTAACAAGGCGCTTTTTCTTCTCTACCGCGCGCAGCTCGTCAGACGTGAGATAATCCACTGCGCGGGCCTCCCTTGGTGCGCTGCGAGCCTTTCTTATCTGCGGGGCCGTCTGCCCCAATGCAGCGCGGTAAATCAAATTCGTGTAGGCATTGAACGCATGCCCGTGCATCCGCTGTGCCTCTCCGCTGTCCCTAATTGCGTCCGTAAGCTCCCGCTGTACTGGCTTGCCTACTTCACGGAGTGCGTGACGGGTCGCAAGCTCCTTTTCCATGCGTCGGAACTTGGTGACATATGCCGCTGTGAACAACGTGCCCTTTTCGCCCGTCATTTTGTTGGCAATCATGTCGCAGCCCAGCCGGGTGCATAGAAAGCAGGGTAACGTGCGGCCGGTTTCATCTGTGTATGTCGACGGAATGAAGAAATCGCTGACATTGATTTTACCGTTGGCAGCGGGCACACTTTTGCGCTCGCTGATTTCTGGTTCTTCACTGAGCACACTTTTGCACTCAGTGATTTTCACCTTTTCACTGAATCCATTTTTGGATTGAGCGTTGTAGTGCTTCATGTGCCCTATCATGGTTTGAACGCTTCGCAATAACTGCCGGTGCGGCCTTCCTACCGCTTCGGCAATATCCCGGCTGTCAACTACGGCTTTTTGCTTGAATACGAAAATATCAAGTTCTTTCATGTGTGGGCTTGTCCCTCCTTTGTTGTTTTTGTCCACAGTTAGACACGTGTTTTACAGGGTTTTAATGATAAGTTATTACTTTTCAAAAACCGCGTCCGCGAACCCGCATAAATACTGGTTTTTTTAAGCCCTAATTGTGGACATCCGTGCGCGTTTTCTGCTTGCTCTCCCTGTACTGCTTTCTTCGTTCACTCTTACGGCACCTCTCGCAGTACTTCGCCCGGTTGCTCACCGCTCGGAATGGCTGGCCGCATACGCTGCATTTCTTCAAAGCGGTTTGTCCCATGATTTCCGCGTGCAGCTCCTTGTCTATGGGCAATACCGCGTCACGGAACCAGCGGCAGGACAGCGAACCAGAAATGAGCTGCGGGCAGGATACCGGCTCGCCATCATCCAGTAACAGGCAGCTTCCTTGCCTCGTTGTAAACCCCTGCGCACCGGGCTTCCTCAACAGTTAATAGGCGATGAATGTATTCCAGTGTTTTGATAGTCATTTTCGCTCGTTCCTTTCGTGTCCGGTTTATTGGACTTATTGCGCATCTCGGTGCCTATTCTATGGGCCGCACAATATCGCGTATGGCCTCGTACTTCATGCCGCAGTCAAGCAGCGTGCATACCTGCGCTTCCCGCTTTGTAACCTCGGCCAGTTCGTCAGCCGTCAGCAGGCCCACAACATCAGCCCCGCAGGCCGCGCCCCGTTTCTTCCGAAGCTGCACCGCGTTTTTACCCGTCACGGCTTTATAAATCAGGTTGGTGTATGTGTTATAGGCATATCCCTTCATGCGTTCAGCCTCGCCGCTGTCTCGAATGGCGTCCGTCAAGCTGCGCCGAACAGGGGCTTTCACGGCCCGCTGCATCTCGCGCCGGGAAAGTTCCTGCCGGGCCTCGAAGAACCCGCGCACAAGAGCCTTTTTGAATTGGCGCACCGGCTCTGTGTTCTTCAGATAGGTAATCAGAAGCGTGGCCTGCTGTTCGTTCAGGTGGTAGAGTTTTGCATATTGCCCTGTGCGGCTGCCGCTCACTGCGAGGATTTCAAATCCGACCTTTCCGAACTCTTCAAGGTCTGTCATGTGCTTTTGAATAAGCCGCCGGATTGTATCGGCCTTCACCTGCGCATACTCTGCCACGGTTGCCGCCGTTGTGTATGGCTCCATCTTTGAGCCGATGGGCTTAATAAGCACCAGCCCGCCGGGTAATGCTTCTTTGTTCATGGGCTTGTCCCTCCCTTGTTGTTTTTGTCCACAATTAGCCCCGCGTTTTCGGGGTTTTAGTGATAGGGTATAAAGTACCCGCCCCGCGCGCGTTCGTCCTTGTAACCACGACCGCCGTCATGGATTCTCGGCTGAAATCGCACGCCTAAGGGTTTTCGCACGTTCCGCCATTGCCCGGCGCTGTTCATCGGTGTACATCGGCCCCGCGTTCACCTTTATCCAGCGTTTGGGAATGACGTATGCCCGCCCGCCGTCTTTGAATACGCGGCCCCGCTTTGCTTCCTCCGGCCTCTGGTCAGCCAGTGCTTCCAGCTTGCGGCACAAGGCCGCGTTGTGCGTGTAGATTGTGGCCGCGGCCTCTGCCTCGTTGAAATTGATGATGGTTTCTTGTTCAAGCCGTGTCATTTCTCGGCTCTCCTTTCCAGTCCGATTTATTGGTCTGCTGCTGTGGTATTATGGGGGCGTGCTTCGAACGTGGCAATTTCCTGCATTGAAACTCCTAATAACTGCGATAATTTCACAACCAAGGAAAAATCAAGCTTTTTTTGCCGCTCTCCATTTTCAATTAGGCAGTAATAGCTTTCGGAAATGTCGAGCTGCTCGGCTGCTTGCTTCATGGAAAAACCTTTCTTCTCTCGCAATGCTTTTAACCAATCTCGCACCGCTTCTAGCCTCCTTTCTTTGCAATTTGTCAAGCGACACATCTATAATAGCCGTATCTTGACTAATTGTCAAGTAAAATCTTTTCAATTTGTCAATTTTGTGTCTTTACTTTTCAATCTGTAAAGAATATAATGATAATCAAGAAGAGGGGGCTGCATATGTTACTTCGTGAACTCAGAAAACAGCGTGGGCTTACAATGAAAGAACTCGGCGAAAAAATAGGTGTATCTGAAAGCACCATTTCGCTATACGAAACGGGCCGCCGCTCTCCCAGTTATGAAATCCTGTTAAAGATTGCAGAGTATTTTGGCGTATCGGTTGATTATCTTTTACGGGGCGGCGAAGAAAAAGAAAAGCCCGCCAGCCAAGAGGACGACGAACTTATAAAAAACGACCCTCTCGCAGGTCAGCTTTTCGCTGCATACGGCGAAGTAAAAAACGAGTTCACGCAGGATGACATCGACGACATTAAAATGTTCATGGAAATGATTGTTGCGCGCAAACGAAAAAAAAAGGAGAACGACAAAAAATGAATGCAGCGGCGGCTATCGACCTGTTGTGCAACAGTTTGTAAGACATGGCATAAACTTTGAAGCGCCAGCATAGCCCCGCAGAGGGCGGGGAAGCCATTGTCCACAAAGTGGACAACGGCAAAATGGGCTGTGATGTACCATTGCGACAAAATGTCGCAACTCAAGCATGGCAACCGAGGGAAAAGCACCCCATCAGGAAAGGCCCTGAAACCGCGCCGCAGCGGCCCACACAGAGGCGCAAAACTTGAAAAAACTTGAAATCCCCCGCGCGTGAGGGCGCAAACCTGAAGAAACCTGAACCCCACGCGCATGTAAGGCCCGCTTTGCATGTGAATGCAAAAACGCCCCGGGCCGAAGCCCAGAGCGTTGACAATATGTTCTGTGACGGATATAATAAACTTGTAAAGGCGCTGCGGCAAGCGGTTAGCCCAAACAGTTTAAGGTATCAAAGCAAAGCCTTGAAACCGTCACCTGCCGGGGTGGCGGTTTCTGCTTTTTACGATAATCGTAACCGTGAAAGGCCCGATATGTAACGTAATCCGCATGGCCTCACCCCCTTTCAGGGGATGTAGCTAACCGCCTGCCGTTGCAGCAGCGCCAAGGCCAATATACCATAAACCGGCACCATTCGCAATATAAATAAACCGCCCACGGCGGCAACCGTGAGCGGCTTATATAGAACAGCTTATCCAAAGAGGGATAATCTGCCCAGCAGCATGATTATACACCTCTTTGTGTGGGCTTGTCAAAGTGCACCACAAGGAGGTTTTTTATTATGGCCCGAAGGAAGATGTATCAGCGGGCGGATGGCCTGTATGAAAAGAAAATCACCATCAGCGGCAAGCGGCATGTGTTCCGCGCTGCATCAGAGCGGGAAGTGATGCAGAAAATCGCTGCCTTTCAGGAAAGGGAAGAGCGCGGCCCCAGCTTTGAAGAAGAGGCAGCAGCTTGGTGGGTAGAATGTGAACAGAAAATCCGCTATGGCACCGTACACGGCTATCAGGCGGCCATGCGGCGCGCGGTAGAGTATTTCGGGCAGGACGCAGTGCGAAGCATTGAAGCGGCGGACATCCACGCCTTTCTGCTCTACTTGGCAAAGCGGGGGTATGCGCATAAAACAGTAAAAAACCAGCTTACCGTCCTGCGCCAGATTTTCCTGCATGCCCTCATGGCGCGGCATATTCGCTCGCTGCCAACGGATGGCGTCAGCGTCCCCGCTGGGCTTTCGCATCACTCGCGCCAGCTGGCCCCGGATGCAGCCATAGAGGCCATTAAGGCAACGGGGCCGGAAGATTTTTTATTGCCCGCATTGATACTGTACACGGGCGCGCGCTGCGGGGAAGCCTTGGCGCTGCAAGGGGGTGACATTGATTTTCATGCAAGCCGGATTTCCATCAATAAGGCGGTGGTGTACCACTCAAATCAGCCGGTAATATCGCCCACAAAAACGCAGAAGGGCGAGCGCACCGTGCCCTTGCTGCGCCCTCTGGTGAAGCTGCTTGCACAGCGAGGGCCGCACCGGCCGGAGGAATACATCATCGGCGGGGCTGCGCCCATCACAAAATCTGCGCTTTACCGCCGCTGGGAAAGCTTTTGCCGGGCGCACGGCTTGGCGCATGTAGATGAGGAACGCACCCGGCGGGCGGGGCGCACTGTGTGGGCCTGCGAGATAGACCGCCATACCCTGCGCCATGAATATGCCACAATCCTGTATGATGCCGGCATAGATAAAATGTCGGCAATGGAATTTATGGGGCATGCAGACCTTGCAACCACAGAGAAAATCTATACCCATATCCGGCAAAGCCGCCTTGCCGGTGCGGCGGCACAGTTGGACGCCTTTCTTACAGAAAAAGCACAGTAAAAGCACAGTGCGCCGATTTTCCCGCACAGTTAAGCCATTCTTACGGGGTTCGAATCCCCGGCGGCTCACCATTCCGCCGCAAATTGCGGCACGAAAAAAAACCCGGTCATAAGGCCGGGGTTTTTTCGCATTTGTTTTTATTTTGTGCAGCGCAGGGGGCAGGCTTAATCCAGAAATTGAATGCCTGCACCCAGCACGCCTGCACCGATATAGCTCGACAGTGTGGCATCTATCTCTGCTTGCCAGAAATGTGTGTAATGGGGGAAGGCGGCCTTCATCTTTTTGGCCAGCGCCTCCATCTCCTGCGGCGCGCCGCCGTTCGCCACGGCCAGGTTATAGCGTGTGTGCCCGTCCATGCGCGCGGCCAGCAGTTCCAGAAATTTGGGCTGCACAGCCTGCCGCCCGCGCACCTTGGCCACGCTGGCAAGCTGGCCGTCCGGTGCAAAGCTGATCAGCGGCTTGATGTTCAGCATGGTGCCCGCAATGGCGGTTATTTTGCCGATGCGCCCGCCCTTTTGCAGATATTCCAGCGTATCTACGGAAAAGAAGGGGAAGGTGTTTTCAATCAGGCGGGGAATACGGGCTTCCACCAGCTCGCGCCAGGGCATGCCGGCGCGCACGTCCTCCCACGCCTGCAGCACGGTGGCCCCAAGGCCCAGGCTGCCGCTGAGGGAATCGAATACACGCACATCCAGCCCGGTGCGCTCGGCAGCTTTGATGCGCACAAGGTTGCATGTGCCCGAAAGCCCGGAGGAAAGGTGCACAGCCGCCACCTTTTCATAGCCCAGCGCGGCTATTTTATCCAGCACAGCGTCCACGCAGCCGCCGTCCGGCAGGGAGGTGTGGGGCATTTCGCCCTGCTGCTGGCGCCGATAAACATCCTGTGCAAAAATATTTTCACCGTCGCGAAATTCGCCATCTGCACACCGCACATGCAGCGGCACCACAAAAATAGACTTATTTTTGCGCAGCTTTGGCGAAAGATCCGCACAGGAATCTGTCAGAAAGGCTATTTTCTCGGGGTTGTGGGAAAAATGCGCCGTCTCGGTTGACAAAACGCTCACCTTCCTTTAGCATCAAGTTTATGAGGGAATGCCGTGCCACACCGGCCCGGCAGAAAAGCGAAATGTGACATAACAATGTTATGTGATATATTATAAAAGAACCCCTGCCCTGTGTCAATGAGGAAGGAGCCGCATATGGAAGATTATAAACAGCGCCGCCAGCGCGAGGCCGCCCAAACCGAGCAGGCCATTTTGAAAGCTGCTATGCAGCTTTGCCGCCGCAAGGCATTCGACAAGGTTTCGGTGCGCGAGATATGCAGCTTTGCGGGCATCACCACCGGCGCCTTTTACCATCATTTTCCCTCCAAGGAGGCGCTGCTGGCAAAGGGCTTTTCCTCGCTGGACGGCTATGTGAAGCAGGCCCTTGCCGGGCACGAGAGCCTGCCGCCGGAGCAGCGCCTGGCCATCATCCTCACAAGCTATGCCGGTTTCATGGAGGGCCTTGGCTGGGAGCTGGCGGCCCGCTACTACCAGCAACGCCTTGGCAGTTGTGCCGCCAGCACGCTGGACCCTCAGCGCTTTACCCTCAGTGCTATCTGCCAGTGCCTGGACGAGGCTGGCCGCGCAGGGCTGCTGCACGGTGAGCCGCCGCCGGAATGGATTGCAGATTTCGTATTCCGCCACTTCCGCGGCGTGGTCATCGACTGGATATTGAACCGCGGCAGCTACCGTCTGGCCGATAAGCTCCGGCAGGATTACAGCTTTTTCGAAGGCGCCTTTCGCGGCAGCGCGCCGCAGAAGGGCGGAGACGCAGCGCAGGCGTAAAGGCGCAGCCCCCTCCTTTTTGCAGGCGTCAAAAAAGAAATGCCCTTTTCCGCATCATACGAAAAGGGCATCACACTCTGTCTTAAAAAGCGGCAGGCAGCCGGAGGGCTTACCACCCCAGCACCAGGGCCAGCGGGCTGATGATAAGCGCCGTTGCAGCGGCCACACCGCCCAAAATACCGGCGGGCACGCCCACTACACAGGCGGCCACGGCAAGCACGGAGTGCGCGCAGCGAAGCTGCGCGGCTTTGCGGGCCGCGGCCGCGCGCAGAGCCCTCCAGTGTGCGGCAAAGCCGGCGGCCTGCTTTTCACTGGCAGGGGCCTTGGCCGGGCAGGCGGCGCCGCTGTATAAATTCAAGTTATAATAAGCCGTCATGGCCTCTCACTCTATTTCGCAGTGCACCGCCCTTTTACCGGGCAGGCACCTTTCCTTTTACAATTATAATATAGCAGGCGTGGGCCTAAAATGCTGTAAGGAAGCGGCCAGTGCTGTTAAAAAGCTGTTAAACTTTTATTTGAAGTGTTGCTCTTGACAGTATAATTCACCTTAACAGTGAAAAGGTGGATGACCATTTGGTCATCTGCCTTTTTCTGTTCATATAAGCCCCACAAGCTATGCTTGTAGGCGAATCTGGCACGAGCGTTAAATAGAAAAGAATATCTGTTTTAACTGAACGATAGAAAGCAAGGAAGTGGGTGTGCACTAGTAGATGGATTGGTGGTGGATATCGAATTGTTTATGCTTACGGTACGAAATTTAAATGTTATATAAGAGATAGCTTTTGGCGAAGGACAAATAGAAGTAAGGCTGCAGTAGAAGAAAAAACTAGAAAGCAACAGCAAGCGAGGTTGGCATTGCTCACTACGCACCTTTAGGTGCTGCTGGAATAATGGCCCTTATAAGGTCGTTCTGTAACCCCCACGTTCAACGTGGGGTTATGATTTCTCACGCTTCATAGCTAGGCGAATGGTGTCCAGAGCCAGATTCACTGTTTGTTCTGTTCCAGTCTTGTAAGCCATAATGCTGTTGTTGTAGAGATCTCGGATCATGGACAGATACAGTACACCCGGTTTGGTGTGAATGCAGGAGATGTCTGTCACCCATTTGCTGTTGGGCTTATCCGAGTGAAAGCCTCTATCCAGCAGATTCTTGTACTTGTGTACCTGCTGCCCCATCTGCTGCCATTTCCTGCGTCGGCGAATTTCAGACAGCAGGTCATACTTTTTCATGATCCGCAGTACGGTTTTAGGATTGCGGAAAATATTCTGACGTTTCGGCCATAGCTACATCTGCCGGTAGCCATATGTACGAAAACCGCGCTCCCGCTGCTGTGCGATGGGTTGAGCAAGTGCTGTATCTTTCGCTGGATTACCCAGACGTTGGACAAAAGCATATTAGCCGCTGCGAGACTCCGAAGAATCTGCGCACGACGGATACTGGATATTCTGCTTGATGCTTATATATCACATGGTATTTGGCTTTTGCCTCCACTTCCTTTCGATAAATTGCAGAAAATCCCGCAGCAGAGCTGATTCTCCATGCGTAGCGGCTGGATTTCACCGGCTTGTTCTGCCACAATGTCTTTGGATACGGAATCTTTTCTCGGCCGTCCTTTCCACCGCGGTAAGATTCCGGCCTCCAACTTTCGTTCCTTCCCGCGCTCCCGTATCAGCAGATGTTTCACCACGTATTTTGATAAAATTTATAATACACCGCTACTTTCTGCTGGGTTTTCCCCGCTACCAGCGTAGCTTTTATCTCAGGCATCAACACTTGAACCTGTGTGTAATTTTGTTTTCCCATAACAATGCTCCCCTGATGTAGTCTGTTTTCCTACATCAGGGGGCGTTTTGTCTATTGTCCATTTTCACTGGACCTGTTCAATGGTCAAACACAAGCAGGTGCTTTTTTGCGCAGAAACACAAGCGCTATACACCGCGTACCAAGGAACTTTTTCGCAGCCAGATGGCAGATTGCCGCGTGGGAGTATCCGGGTCGGTAAAAAATGAAGCGTCATTCAAATACAGAGAAACGGTGCCGGCATATCCATGGGCCGCCAAAGCCTCTAACTGGCTGGTCACATCATTTTGACCTGTGCCCAAGGCCAGATAGCCATCCGGCGAGCCATCTGCCAGATGCACATGGCCTACAGTGGAACATTGTGCGTAAAAATCGTCTACCTGTTCGCCATTGGCGGTGGCGGTGGGCAGATCGATGCATGCGGTAAGAGCAGGACTGTTCACGTCCCGAAGGATGCGCTGCAATTCCGGCAGGCAGGTGACGAAGCTGGATTCACACGGCGCAACCTCTTCCATTACCATGGTGACGCCAAGCTGTGCGGCGCGCGCAGCCAACCGCCCCATAGACTCGATGGCACGCTGGTAGTTTGCGTCACTTTTGGCATCCAAAAATTCCCATCCCGGCAGCAGCGACATATATTGTGCGTCGAAGCTGACGGTATCCTCCAGATAACGCATCATGATGTCCTCGCTCCACTTCTGCACATAGGTGTCTGAAGAGGCGATATTGATGGTGTATTGGCGCAGCTGTTCCGGGGTGAATACCGGCATTTTCAGCCCCCGGCTTTTCAGCATGCGGCAAATCTCCTGCACACGGGCATTCCGGCCGGAGGGCGTGTAGTCATCATAGCAGTAGTGCGGGGAAGCGCCCCACAGTTCCACATTGCGAAAGCCGTTTGCCGCAATGGAATCCAGTGTGTATTCCAGTGTGTGTTGCTGATAGTGCGTTGTCATCACGCAAAATTGATCCCAATGAAGCTGTTTCATTTACAGTTCACCTCCATCGAAATGCGCGCGAAGCGTCTCAATATTTTTGGCGTAGTGGGGCTCGGGGTCGGTCATATACATACCGGCGGCCATTTCCATGGTGATATACCCGCTGTACCCATACTGGCGCATGGCATCCAGATGCTCGTCTAAATCCTGCGTGCCATCGCCCCACTTCATATGGCCGGTGGGCCGGCCATCGTTCAGATGAATATGTGCCAGTTTTTCGCCCATCAGTGAGAAGTAGTCGGCCAGTTTCTCGCCTGCGGCCGCAACGGGCACAGTATCCACACAGCATTTCAAGTTGGGAGAACCAATCTCCTGCACCATGCGGAACTGGTCGAAACGGTTTGTGGCCAGCAGCGATTCTTTGATGTTCAGGTTTTCATACATCAGGTTGATCCCTTCCCGCTCGGCATGCGCTGTCAGGCGCGCTACAGAGTCCTGCGCGTATTTCCAGCTCTCGGAAAACGGTTGATTGTGATAGGGCCGGCCGGGGCACAAAAGCATTTGCGGGCATTCCAGCTCCACGGCGGCCGAGATAAAGCGCTTGTACAAATCCACCGTTTTGTTACGCAGCTCCGGCTCTTTCGCGGCGATATTTACGGGGTATACATTTTCTTCCGGCATGAGGGAAATTACTTTCAGCCCGGCTTGCCGCAACTGCTTTTTTACGCGCGGGGTAGGGTCTTCAAGAGAATCCCAAAAATGGTAATGACCGCTGCATGCATACAATTCAATGTTTTTTACGCCCAGCCGCTTCATAGATTCGATGAAATACTCGAATGAAAACCGGCCATACACCATATTGGTGGCCGCCAGCTGGTTCATCAGCAGTTTTGACATGGTTTTTGCTCCTTTCACCGGTTTTCACTCCATATAGCGCAGCAGGTTTTTCATGTTGCGCTGGTCATAGAAGAATGGGTCTGAATAATAGGGGTCATCTGTCAGCTCCTGGCTGAGAAGGCCAGTGTAGCCGTTGTCTTTTAAAGCTTTCAGATATTTTTCCAGATTGTGGTTGCCATCGCCCCAAACCAGATGGCCATAGGGGTTGCCGTCAATAAAATGGGTGTGCACGATGTTTTCTGTGCCGAAGGTGTCAAACCAATCCTGAATACTTTCGCCGGCCACGCCCATGGCACAGGTATCAATCATCACTTTAAAACGCGGATGGTTCACGCGGTCGAACAAAGTTTTCAATTTTGGCAGCGTATCCCCCGTTTTGGATTCCTGTGGCCGCAGTGTCTCACATGCAATGGTCACATTGTATTCGTCAGCTACCTCGCACAGGCGCTGGAACATTTCCACAGCGCGTTTTGTCACCTCTTCAAAGCTCTCTTCCGCGTATCCCCAGCCGGGGTTTGCTTCCATTAGTGTGCTGCCAAGTTCGGCGCCCATGCGGATGCCGTTGGCAAAATATTGAAAGCTGTGCTCGAATTGATCTTTTTCCTGCGAGGCAAACTGATAGGCAAACCCGCAGTTTTCCGGGGTGATGACGGGGGCTTTGATTCCCCGGGCCTCCAGCTTGCGGCGGATGGGCGCCGTAGGCTCAAAACCTTTGTGGTCAAGCCAAAGCCCCTGATGCCCGGCCAGAAGCTCTACGTTTTCAACACCCAGTTTCTGCTGGCAATCAAGAAAATAATCCAATGTGAAATTGGCGTAATGGATATTCAGCGTGCAGATCTGCTGCCTGCGTGCATATTTCATAAAGAAACCCTCCCTGTTTTGTGATGCTCTGCCCTATGTCAGCGCAGATAAGGCGCAAAGGCGGCCATGTTGCGGCGGTCGGCCTCGGCGGGGTCATCATAATAGCGGCCATCGGTGATCTCCTGGCCCAGATAGCCTTCGTAATGATTGTCGTTTAACACCTGAATGAAGTCATCAAGCGGGTAAAGCCCATCGCCCCAAACTAGGTGTCCATAGGGCCTGCCATCTACAAAATGAGTGTGCACAATATCAGAGCCAAGCACGCGGAACCATTCTTCCGGGCTTTCACCGGCAACACCCATGGCGATTGTATCCAGTGCGGCCTTCACATTCGGATGCCCCACCGCGTCGATCAGGCGCTTCAGTTCGGGCAGGGTAATGATTACTTTGCTCTCCTCCGGCCGTACGGTTTCCACCGCCAGCGTTACGCCGTTATCAGCCGCTATGGGCGCCAGCTCTCGCAGGGTGTTCACCGCGCGCTCGAATGTGCGCTCGTACTCCTCGTTCCAGTCTCCGCCGCAGCAGTTGGTCAGCATGTATTTTGCGCCCATCTGCCCGGCAGCGTGCAAGCCTTGCTTATAATAGCCAAGGGCCCTGTCATGCGCGTATTTGTCCCATGCACAGATCAAATACTGATAAGATGCGCACTCCGGTGTGAATATGCCCACATTCAGCCCGTAACTTTCCACCTTTTTGCGGGCCTCCGCGCAGTCCTGATGCCATGTGTCATCCACCAGAAAATGAGGCGCGCCCGCCCACATCTCAATGGTTTTAAACCCAAGTTCTGACTGTGTCTTCAAAAAATAATCGAAGGAACGGAACAGATAATGCAGGCCCATCCCGGCCAGCTGCTCTCTTCTCAAACTCGGCATGCAAAGCCCTCCTTTTGTGTTTTGCAAGATGTTCCGTAACATCTTTCGTTTTAAGCATAGCATGCAGCAGTGGGCAAAACCAGTGGTGGACTACCTAAACATGCTGGGGTGATTTTCGCTGTTTGGCACAAAAAATGCATATTTCTTTTTGCGGAAGTACACATTGAAACTTTGATAACAACAGTGCTATGATGGGAAAAACATTGTGAAGAGGCTTGGTATGGAAAAGCGGCAGACATGGTTTTTGTTTTTTGATTTGGATGGCACACTTGCACAAAATGACTGCCCGCCAAGTCCCGGCACGGTGCGTGCGCTGCGCTCGGCGCGGGCTGCCGGGCATAAGGTGTTTCTCTGTACCGGGCGTGTGAAATGTGACATTTATAAAGAGATATGGGATATTGGGTTCGACGGAGCTATCTGCGGCGCGGGCACGCATATTTATACGCCGAAACGGCGCATCCTTTGTGAAACCATTCCGCTTTTGCTGCTTCGCCAGGCAGTAGAGGTAATGCGAACCTATCATATTACAGGTGTTTTGGCGGGCGTGCACAGGCTGTATATTGTACCGGGCGAGAAGCGTCTGCCGTGGAGAATGCAGCCGGTATGCTCTGGTCGAGAGCTTTCAAAGACGATGGAAATTCAGTTTTTCACTATGCATCTCACAGGACGCACGCAATTTGAAGCGGTGCGCAGTGCTTTGAACGGCATTTTTGAATGTTACCCCAATGCGGATTTCACATTTTGCGAGTTTGTTTTGAAGGGTTATGACAAGTGCGCCGGTATGCGGCGCATGCTCAAAAGTTTCGGGTGGAGCGAGGAATGCACGCTGGCGGTTGGTGACAGCCTGAATGATTATGACCTTTTGCGCGCGGCGCACTGGGGTGTAGCCATGGGGCAGGCGCAGCAGGCATTAAAAGGAGTAGCAGACTATGTCACCGAACCGTTTGAACTGGATGGGGCAGCGCGGGCAGTGGACTATTTTCTTCGTTGCAGCCAAAAGGAAACAGGGTGAGCAACATTCCCTTGACAAAGCGCGGCACACGGCCTATAATTGTGTGATGTAATTGTTCAAAAAAGAACTAAGGGGGCTGCGCGATGCTTTCAGAATACTGGGAGGGCCTGCCGCTGCTCAAGCGGCTGTATCAGGAAAAACTGGAGCCTGTGTGCAGCGAGTATTCGCTTACACGCATGGAGATGAACATCCTTTTGTTCCTGGCCAATAACCCGGCTTATGACACGGCCACAGACATTGTAGAAGTGCGCCATCTTACAAAGTCCCATGTGTCGGCCTCGGTGAAAACGCTGCAGGCGCGCGGCTATCTGCAGCGGGTGTACCTTTCGGGCAACCGGAAAACCGCGCATCTGCGCCTTGTCCCGGCAGCAGAGCCGGTAGTGGAAAAAGGGCGCCGTGCACAGCAGGCTTTTTTTACTGCGCTGCAAAAGGGTCTTGCCCCGGCCGAGCGCGCCGCCCTGAAAAGCGCCTTTGGAAAACTGCTGAAAAACGCCCGGGAAGCGCTTGAGGAGGGCAACGATGCTGTATAAATTTTTCATCTGCTTTCTGGCCGGTGTGGGCGCGGGCCTTGGCACAGGTTTTGCGGGCATGAGTGCGGCTGCGGTTATCAGCCCCATGCTCATCACTTTTCTTGGGGTGCCCGCGTATGAGGCCGTGGGCATTGCACTGGCAAGCGATGTGCTGGCAAGTGCCGTCAGCGCATATACCTATGGGAAAAACAAGAATCTAGATGTAAAAAACGGCTTTGTGATGATGGCTGCGGTGCTGTGCTTTACACTGGTGGGAAGCTGGGTGTCCAGCCTTGTGCCCAGCAGTACTATGGGCGGTTTTTCCGTGTTTATGACGCTTTTGCTGGGTGTTAAGTTCATTGTGCGCCCGGTGATGACCACCAAAGAGAATATGGCTGCCGTCAGTGCGCGCAAGCGCTTTTTCCAATCTGTGGCATGCGGGGTGTTGGTGGGCTTTATCTGCGGATTTATCGGTGCGGGCGGCGGCATGATGATGCTTCTGGTGCTCACCAGTGTGCTGGGCTTTGAGCTGAAAACGGCCGTAGGCACCAGCGTGTTTATTATGACGTTTACAGCCTTTACAGGCGCGGTAAGCCACTTTGCCATCGGCGGCGCGCCGGACGCGTGGTGCCTTGTGTTCTGCGTGGCGTCTACACTTTTGTGGGCACAGGTGGCGGCAAAGTTTGCCAACAAGGCAAGCCCTATCGTGCTGAACCGCGCCACGGGTGTGGTTCTTACGGTGCTGGGGGCCGCTATTCTGGCGGTGAATTATCTGTAAAACACAAAGGCCCGGCTAAAGCCGGGTGGGACGAAAAATTATTTTACCTTATCATTCCGGCAAAGCATGCAAACAAGCCCCCATGGCGGCCGTCAGGCTTGCCATGGGGGCTTTTCTACCTTCTGCATCCGGGGCATGGGGAAAACCATTTTGCGCAGCAGAGAATTTTCCGCCGCCGGCCTCCGGCAGCGCCTGCTTGCCTGCGATACGCGGGCGTTTTGTTTTGCGGCACCGCAGGAATTCTTTTTTGCCATTGTGGAAATGGCACCGCCGTAAGGGCGAATTCCCTTTTCAGCAGGGCTGCTTTTTGCCGGGCCTTTGTGAAAGGACATTCCCTTTTTATGCAGAAAACAAGGCTGATGTTTTCCTTATAGCCACCAGTCAGGAGTAATATCTCCTAATGTAACGACTTTTTTGTTTTCGTAATCCAATATAATTTCAATACCATGATAATTATCTGGCATTAATTGTGTCATAAATTCTCGGCAAGCACCACAAGGCGGAATAGGTTTGCCATTTTGGTCAATGGCTATAACACGACAAATAGCACTTTCTCCGTTTGTAATCATGTTTGCAATGGCATTTCTTTCTGCACACATTCCCAAAGAACAAGCAGTATCAATGCAAACACCAACATAGATATTCCCTTTTGAGGTTAAAATTGCGGCAGAAATACTACCTGATTCAATTAACGAGGAAATTTTTCTTTCAAATTGTACTTTTCTCGCAGCAATATACATTTTGTCCCATGTTCCATCAAAGTAGGAAAGCGCAAGTTCTTCTATGCTACGCACGAAATTTTCTTTTCCCTTACAATATCCATCAATATTATAAGGAAACCTACGTGCAAGCTCTGTTTTAATTTTTGCGTACTCCTTTCGCTCTTTTTCATGTGTACGCATATAATCGCAAAACGCAAGATGCCTTCCAATATTGTTCCAATCGTCCGCTTGAAAAATATGAATTTGATGTGTTCGCTCATCTCCACCTTTGCGAAGATACCGTCTACCTTTAATACCAAACTCGCCGAGATACTCATAGTCTAATTTTTTAAAGTCTTTTGCAACATTATCTGCTTTTTCAAGACTTCTTACTGCAACCATAATATCAATAATAGGTTTTGCCGCTAAACCTTTTACAGAGGTGCTCCCGATATGGTAGATTGCAATGCAATTATCTGCAAGAATCTTTCTAATTAACCGAGCTTCTTTCTCATATTTTTCTTCCCAAAGCGGGTTGTAATCTACTACAGTAATATGCTGACTCATATATATTCTCCTTAACTCCGAATTATCTTTGCTTGTATTATATCATGCTGTTATTAAGCATTGTCATTTCTTTTCTGCTTTTGAAAAGTTACTTATCAGTCCATGCTTTGTAAAGGGTGCTATTTAGCATTGCTCACGCAACAAGCCCCTGACAGAGCGTTGCCTGATAAGGTTAGAGTAATCAAGGAGAAATGAAATGGCGTGCCGTTTCACGACATAGAAAAAGACGCTCTGTTTCAAGCGTCGATTTCTTATAACTCTATATTTCTTTTTATAAATCGTTACATATAGCTCTTACATTTGTTGTAATTTCCCTTATTTTTCTTTCGCTGTTTTACTGATAGTTACTTGTATTTATGCGGTTTTTCTAAATTAGTATTTGTTTTCAAATAAAGAAGAAGGCTTTTATGCCGCGTCGATCAGCGTCACAACGCAGTCATCCTCCCCCAGCGTGCCGGTGTAATACACCGTCACCCGCGCGCCCACCGTTACACCGCCCGGCACATTGGCGGTGGGCCAGCCGGTGTCGGAAAAATCGAAATCGCACACCATGTCGCCCTCTGCCAGAACAGACAGGCTGGAGGTGGCGGCGCCCACCACTTCTCCGGTGATGCTTTGGCCCGAAACGGGTGCTGCGCTGGAAGATAAGGCAGGGGCTGCTTCCAAAAGCTCCAGCTTCAAAAGCGTCACGCCGTCCGCAAGGCCCATGTCCAGCTCGCCCTCATAGGTGGCGCGTACGCGCGCGCCCTCTGTCAGGGCGCCCTCTTCCGCCTGCGCGCCGTCCAGTGCGAAGGAGATATCGGCGCCGGAATCCTGCCGGATGGTGACGGCGCTCATGCCGGCGGCCTGTACGGTGCCCTCCAGTGTGTGCTGCGCCTTGGCCCCCCCGCCCGAGGACGGGGCAGACGAGGGCGTCACGTCCTCATACACAGGCGGCTGCTGGCCGGAGGTATCCTGGTGGGTGCCGTACGGCTCCGGCTTTTCCCAGAATTTCAGGCTGCAGGCGCACAGCGCGGCGCAAAGCGCGCAGGCGGCAGCCGCAAAAAATATTCTTTTCGGTTTCATTCCGTTGTCACTCCCTTTTTCGCGCAGCGCGCCGCCGTGCAGGCGGCAGGGCCGCGCAGCGCGGGCCGCCGGGCGGCCCTGTACTTTACCTTTATTGTACGCGCCGCACAGGGAAAAGGCAAGCGCCAAAAAAATGGGCGTTTCTCTCGACAATATGTTCCCGGCGTTGTATAATAAGATGAAATATCTGTTCCGGCCGCAATGCCTTTGCGGCTCTGAAAAGGAGTGGAGCGGTTTTGATCAAAATGTTTACCCCTTTGGGCAAGGTTTCCATGACAGGCGAGTATTTTTCCGGCCTTGTGGGCGAGGCGGCAAAAAGCTGCTACGGCGTTTCCGGCATGGCGACGGGCGGCACGTCCGACAGCTTCAAGACGCTGGTGCTGGGCAAGGATTTTCCCGATAAGGGCGTGCGCGTCACGGAGGAGGACGGCCGCCTGGTAATCGAGCTTCATATTAAGGTGACGTTTGGGCTGAACATTGCGGCCATCGTGCGCAGCATCACCCATAAGGTGAAATATGCGGTGGAGGATGCCACCGGCCTGAAGGTGCAGCGCATCGACGTGTGCGTGGACGATATTGTGTAACGAGCTTCTCTTTCCGCCCGCACGCGGGCATTCCTGCGCCCCTGGCAAAGCGGCGCGCGACAATTTTCATTGAGGTGGAAAACACATGATCACTGGTGCTATTTTACGAGACGGCATCCTTTCCGGTGCCCACAACCTTTCCAACCGCCGCGCAAGCGTGGATGAGCTGAACGTGTTCCCGGTGCCGGACGGCGACACCGGTACAAACATGAGCATGACTATCGGCGCGGCCGTAGCCGAGCTGGAGGCCCTGCCCGACGACTGCACGGTGGAGGCCGCCGCGAAGGTGACGGCCAGCGCCATGCTGCGCGGCGCAAGGGGCAATTCCGGTGTTATCTCCAGCCTTTTGTTCCGCGGCTTTTCCAAGGCGCTGGCAGGCAAGCGCACCGCCGAGGCGGCAGATTTGACGGCCGCCCTGCAGAAGGGTGTGGAGGGCGCCTACAAAGCTGTGATGAAGCCCACCGAGGGCACCATGCTCACGGTGGCGCGCGTGGCCAGCGAAAAGGCGGCTGAAAGTGCCGGGCAGGATGCCGTTGCCCTGTGGGCACTGGTGTGCGAGGCCGCGCAGGACGCGCTGGCCCACACGCCCGAACAGCTGCCTGTGCTGAAAAAGGCCGGCGTGGTGGACGCGGGCGGCCAGGGCCTTGTGTATATCTTCGAGGGTATGCTGTCCGTGTTCCGCGACGGCAGGCTTATCGCCGCTGCCGAGCCGGCAGAGAAAAAGGCGAAGGTGTCTTCTCATGCGGCGGGCCGCGGCGTGTTCACCGACGATTTGATGAAGGTGGAAGACATCAAGAACGGCTACTGCACGCAGTTTCTGGTGAATAAGAACGAGGATGCATCTTCGGCAAAGCTGCGGGCATTTTTGGAATCGAACGGCGATTCGGTGGTGGTCATCGAGGACGACGAGGTCATTAACTGCCATGTGCATACGGCAGACCCCGGCAAGATACTCAGCCACGCCATCGGTTACGGCTACCTTACCAATTTTAAAATTGAAAACATGCACGAGCAGTTCCTGGCGCGCCAGAAGCAGGGCGAGGGTCTGAAAAAGCAGGCTGAGGCCGAAGAAAAGGCCCCCAGCGCAGAATTTGCTTACGCCGCGGTAGACCCGGAGCGCGCGTACGGCTTTGTGGCTGTGGCGGCGGGCGAGGGCCTGAAGGCGGTGTTTACAGACCTTGGGGCAGACGCCGTGGTGAGCGGCGGGCAGACGATGAACCCTGCCACGGCGGACATTCTGGCGGCTGTGCAGAGCGTGCCCGCCAAAACGGTGTTCGTGCTGCCCAACAACAAGAATATTATCATGGCGGCCGAGCAGGCACAGAAGCTGGCGGACCGAGCAGTGGTGGTGCTTCCCACGCGCACCATTCCGCAGGGCATCACCGCCATGCTGAACTTTGACCCGGAGGCTGATGCCGATGCCAACGCCGTGGCCATGCTGCAGGCGGCCGATAAGGTGTCTACCGGCCTTGTGACATTTGCCGCGCGCGACAGCGACTTTGACGGCAGAAAAATCAAAAAGGGCGAGATTTTGGCCCTTGAAAACGGCAAACTGGCGGCCACCGGCACCGATGTTACGAAAACCACATACCGCCTTGCGCGCAGCATGTGCAAAAAAGACACCAGCTTCATTACCGTCATCTCCGGCTGCGATGTCAGCGAGGAAGATGCCGCCCGCACCGCGCAGCTTGTGCAGGCGAAATGTCCCAGCGGCATCGAGGTGACGCAGCTGGCCGGCGGCCAGCCGGTGTATTATTACATCATCAGCGTGGAATAAGAGAGATAGGGCAGCCTGGGCAACCCATCTGAAAAGAGCTGTCCCTGGGCAGGGAAGATGCCGGTGCCGGTCGGGCCTGCGGGCCGCAGCGCCTTTCAGACGGGCGGCAGCCCGCAGGGCGTCCCGGCGCTGTTTCAGAAAGAGTTCGGGCGTGGCCGCCCCCGCGCTTGGAATTGCAAAACACCCGCAGCGGCGGTTTTGATGCTATTACAGGGGAAAGTGGAAAAGGCGCCGCTGGCGGCCGCCAAAGCACTTTAGTACCGGAATAGCGCAAAGCCGCCAGCCTGCGGGTGGTGTTTTCTCACCCCAATAAAGCGCGGGCCGCTTTGCCCGAACAGAAAACATAACATATGGAAGGAGAGACTGCACATATGGAGATCCGCTACCTGAAAGGCGTGGGCGAAAAGCGCGCTGCACTTCTGGAAAAGCTGGGCATCCATTCCGTAGAAGACCTTCTGGAATTTTACCCGCGCGATTATGTGGATTACTCAAAGCCCTACCCGGTGGCCAGCGCCCCGTTCGACACAAAGTGCGTGGTGCGCGCGCAGGTGTACGAGAAGCACGCACCGATGCGCGTGAAGGGCGGCAGGCTGATGGCGCGTGTGATGGCGGGCGACGAGACGGCGGGCCTTGTGCTCACCTATTTCAACACACAGTATGCCCCCCAGAAGCTGGAGGCCGGGCGCAGTTATCTCTTCTTCGGCAAGGTGGCGGGCAGCTTTTCCCAGCGCGAAATGGTAAACCCCACGGTGGTGTCGCCTGCCGAGGCGACGGCCACGCCCTTCGTGCCCGTTTACCCGCAGACAGAGGGGCTGAACAGCAGGAATATTCAAAAGTATGTGTGCGCGGCATTTGAGGCTATGCCGCATATACAGGACCCTCTGCCAGCCTGGATGGTGGAAAAATACCGCCTGTGCAGCAAGGCCCAGGCGGTGCGCAGCATGCATTTCCCGCGCGCCATGGCCGAGGTGCATGCGGCGCGCAGGCGGCTGATTTACGAAGAGCTTCTGGTGCTTCAGCTTGGGCTGCTGCTTTTGCGCGGGCGCGAGGCTGTGCGCACCAGCGCGCAGATGCATGAGGTGGGTTTTGCCCCCTTCTGGGCCGCGCTGCCGTTTGCCCCCACGGGCGCACAGCGCCGCGCCGTGCAGGAGATAGCCGGCGACATGGCGGGCCAAAGCCCTATGAACCGCCTTTTGCAAGGTGATGTGGGCAGCGGCAAAACGCTGGTGGCGGCTGCGGCCGTGTATATGGCTGCGCAGAACGGTTACCAGAGCGTGCTGATGGCCCCCACGGAAATACTTGCCTCGCAGCACGCCGCCACGCTGGCAGATATGCTGGAGCCACTGGGCATTTCCGTTGCCCTGTTGACGGCAGGGGTGAAGGGCGCGGCGCGCCAAAGCGTGCTGGACGCTATCCGCACGGGTGCGGCGCAGCTGGTGGTGGGCACACATGCCGTGCTGGGCGAGGGCGTGGAATTTGCGCGCCTTGGCCTTGCTGTGACGGACGAGCAGCACCGCTTCGGCGTGCGCCAGCGCGCCGCGCTGGCCGACAAGGCCGATAACCCCCACCTGCTTGTGATGAGCGCCACGCCTATCCCGCGCACGCTGGGGCTGCTGTTATTCGGCGATTTGGATATTTCTGTTCTGGACGAGCTGCCTCCCGGGCGCACTCCGGTGAAAACATATGCCATCACAGGCAGAAAGCGTGCCGATATGTACGGCTTTCTGGCCCGCCAGCTCAGCGCGGGGCGGCAGGCATATATCGTGTGCCCCCTGATAGAAGAGGGCGAAAGCGATATGCAGGCCGCCGCAGCCTATATTGACGAGGTGGCGCGGCCGCTGCTGCCCGGCAGGCGCATCGGCCTGCTTCACGGGCGCATGAAGGGCCCGGAAAAGGCGGCTGTGATGCAGAGCTTTAAGGCGCATGAGCTGGACGTGCTGGTCTCCACCACTGTCATCGAGGTGGGGGTGGACGTGCCCAATGCAAACTGCATTGTCATTGAAAACGCCGAGCGCTACGGCCTTTCCGCCCTGCACCAGCTTCGCGGGCGTGTGGGGCGCGGGCGGGGCGACGCCTTCTGCATCCTGATTTCAGACCATGTGACGGACAGCGTCAAAAAACGCCTGTCGTTTCTGTGCCACACCACGGACGGCTTTGAAATAGCCAAATTCGATTTGGAGACACGCGGCCCCGGCGACTTTTTCGGCAGCCGCCAGCACGGCCTGCCCAGCCTGCGCGTGGCGAACCTGGCCGCAGATACGCGCGCGCTGTACGCTGCGCAGAGCGAGGCGCAGGCCCTGCTGGAAAAGGACCCCGCGCTGCAAAGCGAAGAGAACGCGCCCCTGCGCGCGGCGGCCCAGCGCCTGTTTGCGGAAAAAACAGCCCTGAATTAGCGCGGCTTTGCCCGGCGGGCCGAAGCGGGCCCGCTGCGCCTGCCCTGCGGCAGCCGCGGCCCGCACGTGCGGCGGGCGTGCCGGTATTCGGCCGGGCTGCTGTGCATGCGGCGTATGCGTCTCCGCCGGGCCGCGCTTTGGGTTGCCATCCATAAAGAAAAACGCCCCGCCCGGCTGCCTGCACATGCAGCCGGGCGGGGCGCATTTGCGAAGGGCGGCCGGGCCCTCGCCTGCGGGCCGGGAGCCGCGGTGCCCGGCCCGGTTCAGCGGTCAGAGGCCCTCTGCCGGCTTCGGCCCGGGGGCTGCCGCCTGTTCAAATTTTTGCAGTATGGCCTCGAATTCCGCGTTGCCGCGCAGAAAGGCGAAATCTGCGTCCTCCCGCAGGCCACGTGCTATCATGGCGGCAAAGCTGGGCCCAAGGTCTGCGCTTTTGGCGGGCGTATGGCGGTACAGCGGCGTGGCGTTTACCTGCCAGGGCTGCCGCAGCGCGGCCAGAAACTCTTCCAGATGCGCCAGCGTGCCGGGCACGTCCTTTTTCTGCGCGCACAGCTGCAGCATGGCCGTTGCCATGCCCGGGCCCCACATTCCCAGCAGGCGGTGGGCCTCCTGCGCCGTGTGCGCAATGGCCTGCGCGGCCTGCGCGTCGCCCTCTTGCAGCGCAATGGCGCAAAGCTGCATCATCACCGCCTCCAGGCTGGACGCGCTTTGCGCCACAAACCCCTCCAGCAGGCGGGCCGCCTGTTCGTCCTCGCCCCTGGCGCGGTGGATGGAAGCGCGGACAAGCACGGGGTCGAACGAGGCCTGCGGCAGCTGGCCCAAAAGCGTTTCGGCGCGGGCGATGTCCTTCTTTTGAATGCAGCGGTTGATCAAAAGCTGCTGGGCAGGTATGCGCACTTCGGTACTGGCAGCCTGTGTCGCGCGCTCTAAAAGCGCGTCCAGCTCTGCTTCAAAGGCTTCGCGCCCGGCGGCGGGCGGGGCCATCTCCAGCCCGCCCAGCAGCGAGGCGGCAAAGCCGTAGGCCAGCATATCGCAGGAGGGATATTCCCGCAGCACGTCCATGGCATAGGCAAAAGCCGCCTCAAAGCCCTCTGCCTGAAGCAGGCAGGCAGTCTCGTTCAAAAGCTGCGCCATGCGCGCGTCGTCCGGCTCTTCCTCAAAAGAGAGCAAGGTGTTGAGGTCTGTGTGCAGAAGCCTTGCCAGCGGGGCGAACAGGGGTGTGTCCGGCAGGCTTTGGCCGCTTTCCCACTTGCTCACGGCGGCCGGTGAAACGCCCAGCCTGCGGGCCGCCTGCTCCTGCGTGAGGCCAAGTTCTTTGCGCTTTTGGCGTACAATATCCTGAAATTTCATGGCAGTTCCTCTCTGTTTTTTTGCTTTCGCGAAACGCCAACCCGCGGCTGTGCCGGGAAGAGTAAAAGGGTTTTCGCTGCCAGCTTCGAGCGCAGCGGGATGGTATACAATACAAAAAGATGCAGCACGCAAGGGGGCAAGAACCCCGTTTACGGGGGGGGGGGACGGGACAGGTGATGCAGGAGACAGAGCATTCAGTGCCTCCTGAGAGGCTTGCCGGCAGTATGCCCTTCCAGGGGGCTTACGCAAGCCCCAGGCCTTGCCGGGGAGGCTGACTTTAGTTCATGCCGGCCTGCCTTTATTATACGGCGGCGCGGCGCGCCGCACAATGGAGGCGCGCTCTATTTTGCGGGCCTTAACTTGAAGCAGAGGAAAGTCTGAAGAGGGCCGCCGCCCGGCGCGGCGCTGTGTGACTTTGTCGCTTTCCATTCCGGCGGGTTTGTGCTATGATAAAACTGACAGCTTTCCGCGCGCTGCGGCTGTGCAGGCGGGTATGCCCGCCGCGGGCCCGCGCGCGGGATGCGTGACATTTCCGCCCGGCGCCGCCAGAGGCGCGCGGGGCGGGCAAAGGGGTGTTCTGGAATGATGTGGTTATGGCTTATTCTGGCGGCGCTGGCGGTGTTTGCCGTGGTGCTGGCGGCGCGGGCTGCGGCCTGCCGGCCGTCGGGGGAGCATTACGGCCCGCGCGAGGATATACAGGTGGACGGCGAGGGCGCTGTGCAGCGCCTGGCGCAGCTTGTGCGCATCCCCACTGTGTCGGACTATGACGAGGCGAAGGTGGACGAGGCCCAGTTTGAAAAATTCCGCGAAAAGCTCAGAGAGCTTTACCCGGCGGTGCACGAGGCGTGCCCGCCCGTGCTGTGCAGGGGCGAGGGGCGCACCACGGGCCTTTTGTTCCGCTGGAAGGGCGCGAGCAGCGCCGAGCCCACGGTGCTGATGGCGCACTATGATGTGGTGCCTGTGGAAGAGCAGCGCTGGGCGCACCCGCCGTTCTGCGGCGAAGTGTTCGACGGCGAGCTGTGGGGCCGCGGCACGCTGGATACAAAAATCACGCTGCTGGGCGTGATGGAGGCGGCGGAAAGCCTCATCCGGCAGGGCTTTGTGCCAAAACAGGACGTCTACTTTGCCTTCGGCGGCGACGAAGAGGTGTCCGGCCATGGCGCAAAGGACATCATCGCCTACTTAAAGCAGCAGGGCGTGAAGCCCGCCTTTGTGGTGGACGAGGGCGGCGCCGTAGTGGACGGCGTGTTCCCCGGTGTAACGCAGCCGCTTGCGGTAATAGGCATTGGCGAAAAGGGCATGATGGACGTGGTGCTCACAGCCAAAAGCGAGGGCGGCCACGCCAGCCACCCCACGCGGCCCAGCGCAGTGGGCAGCATGGCGAAGGCCGTTGCAAGGCTGGAGGCAAAGCCCATGAAGGCGCATATCACAACGCCTGTGCGCGAATTTCTGCGCGTGGTCACGCCGCACACGCCGTTCGGCCTGCGGCTGGTGCTGGCAAACCTGTGGTGCTTTGGCGGCCTGCTGTGCACCCTGGCGGAAAAGCTGGGCGGCGAGATAAACGCCATGATGCGCACCACCTTCGCCTTTACCATGGCCCAGGGCTCAAAGCAGATTAACGTGATGCCCAACGAGGCCACGGCGGGCGTGAACGTGCGCCTTGTGAACGCCGACAGCCCTGAAAGCGTGAAAGAGCATATGCAGCGGGTGATAAACGATGAAAACGTCACTGTTACCGTGCGCGGCGCACAGGCGGCCAGCCCGTATGCCGCCACCGGGGGCGAACACTGGGACAAGCTGGCGAAGGCCGTGGCCCACACCTGGCAGGGCTGCCTTGTCTCGCCGTACCTGATGATTGCCTGCTCGGACAGCCGCCATTACGCCGGCTTCTGCGAGGACGTATACAAATTCAGCGCCATGCACCTTTCCACCCAGCAGCGCGGGCTTATCCACAACGATGACGAGCGTATTCCGGTGACGGAGGTTGCAAAAACGGTGGAATTTTTCACGCGCCTTGAGAAAAGCTTGTAAAGAAGGGCGGCGCGCCGCATCAAAAGGCCCGCGCGCTGTGCCGCGAGGAAGAAAAAGGAGAATTATGCCATGAATGAAGAATTGCTGAAACAATATGCCGAATTTGCCGTAAGGGTGGGCGTGAACCCCCAGAAGGGGCAGACGATGCTCATTTCGTGCTCGGTAGAGAGCGCGCCGTTTGCCCGCCTGTGCGCCAGGGTAGCCTTTGAGGCCGGTGCGCGCGATGTGGTGATGAAATACACAGACGAGCAGTTTGCCCGCATCCGGATGGAGAATGCCAGTGTGGAAACGCTGGAGGACGTGAAGCCCTATATCCTGCGCAGCTATCTGGATTATGCTGAGAGCGAGGGTGGCGCGTGCATTTTGAACATCCACGATGCCGACCCTGAGGTATTCAAGGGGCTGGACGCAGAGAAGATAGCCCGCGCCAACAAGGCGCGCCGCGAGGCGCTGGCCGCCTGGCGCGATTACACCATGAAGGATAAAGTGCAGTGGAGCATCGTGGCCATTCCCGGCCCGGCTTGGGCGAAAAAGGTGTTCCCCGGCGATGAAAACGCGGAGGAAAAGCTGTGGCAGGCCATTTTCAGCGTGTGCCGCGTCAGGGAGGGCGTTGATGTCACCGCTGCCTGGCGTGAGCATCTGGCAAAGCTGGAGGCGCGCCGCAGCCGCCTGAACGAGCTTCAGCTGGAAAGCGTGCACTTTGAAAGCTCCAACGGCACAGACCTCACCGTGGGCCTTGCCGATACCCATATCTGGGAGGCCGCAGGCGGCCATACGCCGCAGGGCTATGCGTTCCTGCCCAACATCCCCACGGAAGAGGTGTTCACCGCACCCCATAAGGACAGGGTGGACGGTATTGTGCACGGCACAAAGCCCTATGTGTACAACGGCGAGATTATCGACGGCTTCTGGGTGCGCTTTGAGCGCGGCCGCGTGGTGGAATACCATGCCGACAAGAACGAGGAGCTGCTGGGCCATCTGCTGGACACCGACGAAGGCGCGCGCCATATTGGCGAGGTGGCGCTGGTGCCGGCCTCCAGCCCCATCAACCAAAGCGGTATTCTGTTCTACAGTACGCTGTTCGACGAAAACGCCGCCTGCCATATCGCTTTCGGCGCGGGCTACCCCGGCACGGTGAAGGGCGGGAACGAGATGAGCAAAGAGCAGCTTCTGGCCCTTGGGGTGAACGATTCGCTGGTGCACGAGGATGTGATGATTGGCGCAGCCGACACTGTCATCACCGGAAAGACAAAGGATGGCCGCATCGTGCCGCTGTTCCAGCACGGGGAATGGGTGTTCTGAGCGCGGGCCTGTGCCCAAAAACCGCGAAACGGCAGCCTTTCACTTCATTTTCACACAGAACGACAAAAACCTTCATAAATTTACCGTATTCTTGTGCTATGCATGGCGGCAGGGGCCGCCGGAAGGAGACTTGCAGATGAACAATCAACCGGGTCAGGGCCCGCAGGCGCCGAACCAGAACCCAAACCGGCGCAATTTCTTTGTGTATGCGGCCATTGCGCTGCTCATCATGATGCTTTTGAATGCATTCGTGATGCCCAGGGTGCACGGCGCCAATATTACAGAGGTAGATTACGGCACTTTTCTGAAAATGATAGACGGCGAAGTGGAGGGTGTAACGGTAGACGCCGTGCAGATAGATGAAAACGGGCAGGAAATTATTTTCAGCGCCAAGGACGAAACGGGAAAGGAAACGTACTATTCCACCGGCGTATTCCCGGATGCGGAGCTGGTAGACCGGCTGAAGGCCAATGAAAATATTCGGTTCACCAAATTGGCGCCGCAGGAGAACAGCTTTTTGATGGAGTTCCTGCTCACTTGGGTTTTGCCCACGCTTATCTTGATGCTGCCCATGATTTGGATGATGCGCTATATGCAGAAAAAGGGCGGCGGCGGAATGTTCGGCATGGGCAAATCGAACGCCAAAATGTATGTGGAAAACCAGACGGGCAAGCGCTTTGCCGATGTGGCCGGGCAGGACGAGGCCAAGGAAGCCCTGAGCGAAATTGTAGATTTTCTTCACTCGCCTGCAAAATATAACAGCATCGGCGCCACCATGCCCAAGGGCGCGCTGCTGGTGGGCCCGCCGGGCACGGGCAAAACGCTGCTGGCAAAGGCCGTGGCGGGCGAAGCAAACGTGCCGTTCTTCTCCATTGCGGGCAGCGAGTTTGTGGAAATGTTCGTGGGCCAGGGCGCTGCGCGCGTGCGTGATTTGTTTAAGCAGGCTAAAGAGAAGGCCCCGTGCATTGTGTTTATCGACGAGATAGACACCATCGGCAAAAAGCGAGACGGTGCGGGCATCGGCGGCAACGACGAGCGCGAGCAGACGCTGAACCAGCTTTTGAGCGAGATGGACG
>ENA-ORTH01000795-ORTH01000795.1-human-gut-metagenome-genome-assembly--contig:-NODE-795-length-36884-cov-5.644411_pt1 | contig 36884 bp, 30 predicted proteins | sample MGYA00241914_ERZ509192 | MGnify/ENA primary metagenome ERZ509192 (study PRJEB26280, sample SAMEA2338826) | human gut metagenome | biome: human gut; feature: human-associated habitat; material: faeces... | reverse complement strand
CGGGGGGGCTTGGTTTTGTGCGTCCTTTTTCGGAGTGGTACTTAGACTACAATGTTTCAACCTTCCCCCTATATTCCCAAAGGATTTGCCAGAAAGGTTCCCACCATGGAGGTAAACAACCGCAGGCACCAGGCGTTCATCAGAAGCAGAAAGATCTGCCCGGCCAGCATACGGCACCAGCTTTTAAAAATCCCGGACGTTAGCTGGGAAGCCCCCATGCTGAAAGCGACCGGCGCGGTATATACCAGAACGCCAAGCAGCACATAGCGTTCCGCAGCCTCAAACAGCAGTTTGATGTAGTTCCATGCAAGCATCAATACCAGAATAAGCGAAACAATCAGCACGACACCATTGGCAACAACCCCTAATATCATAGTGATAACGGCATTAAACGAAGCGAAATTAATGGGAGGAAGGGTCGATGTAAGAATCCACGAATATGGTGTTCCGCCGATTTTAAGAACCAGACCGACGATCTCATCCGAAAAATAGATCAGCATGATAAACAGGGCGGAACGGAGTACAAGTTTTCCGGGATCTTCCACTTCCAGCCCGAGGCCACCGGCGAAGTTTTTAAAAAGCTGCCATACCAGATTTAATAAGACCAAGCCGATAGCGATAGCAACAAAGACGTCGTAAAGCGTTTCCGCAGCCGGGAAATATTGAATAAAAACATCCATGTTGCACCCCAGTGCCCCCAGCACAGAGGTGGTAACTAAATCGAGGCAGGCCATTACTTTTTCTGCAATCCAGGCCACAATGCCGTCAAGAATCCCCATCTCTTATCCTCCTGCTTCGTATCGGGAACGCCGCCCATCTTCTGTAGCAGCGATACTTTTTCATGGTTCATACCAGTGCTTTTCCCCCTGCCAGTGATCCTTCAGCGCGCCGCTTCGGATACATGTGGAGCAGAGAGACTTGTCCACTGAATTTTTGCGTTCACAGCCTGTACATTTCATGTTTTGGTAACGAAGGTTGCCGTTGACGAGGACATCTGCTACGATTCGGCTGATTTGCAGATTCTTTTTTGTGGGAATTTCATCCACATTACCTTCTCTGAAAGCAATGTATGGATTCAGTTCGTTCGTCAGGATAGTCCATTCCCACCAGTCCCAAAATTTTTCTTCGGAAAGAAAAACCCAGGATTGTATTTTTCCGTCTATATCAACTGTGCCTAGATACAGATACGCCGTGCTTCTTGCATCCACGTCTACTATCTGCACTTCTCCGTCTGCCTTCTTTATATGGATGGTATTGCCGTCTGCAGGAATTTCGGAAATAAAGGCCGTTTCCAAGTGGATTTCCTTTGCTGGAAGAATCGGAGCGCTGTCGGGTGCTAGGTACACGTCCTGCCCTACTGCCAGTTGATCGATAACCTGCCGAATCCATTCTTCAATGGGTGTAAACATATAGATCGCCTGCTTTCTCTAGAATTACGGTGTCCATTTGCCGTCGGCAAAGAAAGGCGTAATATAACTCATGATGAAACCCAAACCATTCAGAATTACCCAGCTAACGATAATGCGCTTGAGCCATGCACGGCTTTCGCCCACCGTGCGGTCGTTTTTGCTGAAGTTCATGAGCAGCAGGGCAATGGAAGCGGCGACGATCCCGGCGATGGTGGAAATGCCGAGAATTTTGTTGTAAACGTCCTGCATAATAGTTTTGGCCTTGTCCCATAGCGTTGGCGTAGGGGTTGCGCCGGCTGCCAGAGCCGGAAGACAGAACAGTACGGCTATACAGAGAATTAGGATGGCTGTGAGCAGGTATTTTCTCCTTCTGGAGCGGCTGGGGGAAGGGGAATACGGCTTTCGGTGAATTTGGATTTTCTCTTTCAAAACGGAACCTCCCTGTATATAAATGTGGCGACAAGGTATATCACAAAAACAAGGCGCCTGCAAAAAAATGCGGGCGCCTTGTTTGACGGTTCGATACAAAGAGACCGCCTGATGAAAAGGCGGTCTCAGGTTTTGTATTTGTTTTGGATATACCTTGAAGCGTATTCAGTATAGCATGGTGCCTTGTACGGGACAAGCGCAAAACCGTATCGATTTCGGATTTTTCTGTGCCATTTTTATGCCATGATTGTGCCAGCTGCTTAACGTGGTATAGTTTGCTGCTGTTTCGGCAGACTATACCAAAGGGGCTTTTTTATGTGGACTGAAGAAGAATTTGACACGGAACTTTATGATGCCCAGGGGCGATATATCGGCCGCTGGCGTATGGGATATCGGCCCGAATGGGATCGGGTGGTTTCCCTGTATCCGCTGGAGGAAGAAAATACCGTTATCCGGAAGTAAATAAAAATGAAAGGACGAATTTTAACAGAAAAGCTTATCTCAGAATTTTCCTGCTATCTTAAAAGCGAAGAAAAAAGCGAAAACACTTTAGAAAAATATTTGAGGGATGTAAATGTTTTTGCCGTTTTTTTAAACGGGACACAGGTAACAAAAGAAAAGGTCATCACCTACAAAAACAAATTATTGAGCGAGAATTACGCTGTGCGGAGCGTTAATTCAATGCTGGCGTCTTTAAACAGCCTGTTTTCGTTTTTAGGCTGGCAGGATTGTAAAGTGAAATCCATAAAACTTCAGCGGCAGATTTACTGCTCCGAAGAAAAGGAATTGAGCAAAGAAGAATATGAAAGGCTTTGCCGTGCGCCAGAGAAAAAGAAGAATGAGCGTCTTAATCTGATTGTTCAAGCCATCTGCGGAACTGGCATACGGGTAAGCGAGCTTAAATATATAACGATCGAAGCGGTAAAATGCGGCGAGGCGGCTATATCGCTTAAAAGTGCTTTCAACCTTTTTTATATTCAATTTGCATACAAAAAGCATTTCAGAACGAATTTCGGCGTATACCCTGTAAAATTTAATATTTGGAATTATGTTCTTTATATATGTTTGTTTTATTACTTTCGCACTGGCAGCAATAAAATATACTTCTTTTTATTCAGCGCCGCTTTAAATTATTTCGGAATTCCTGAGGTGTCATATCGGTGACATTGCGGAAGGTACGGCAGAAATGGGCGGAGTCGTAAAATCCGGTTTGTACCGCAATTTTGCTGATTGGGTCTTCGGTACAGGAGAGCAGCCGTTTGGCACTGTTAATGCGTACCTCTTTGAGGTATTGCTTAACAGAATATCCTGTCTCTGTTTTGAACATCTGTGCCATATAAGCGGGACTTATGTGGAGCTGTTCAGCAATTTCGTTCAGATGAAAATTTTCCGAATAGTGATTTTGGATAAAATGATGAATATATGTGACAGGGGTGGAATAGCCGGTTTCCTCAACAAAATTGATCAGCGGAATGGTAATTGAAATCCACTCATTGGCGCGGTCGATGTATAGACTGTGAAAAATAGATGAATAGTCGTAGGTATTGTAGAAGCCCAAACCGTAAACTCCGGGAAGATTGCTGCGTACGACACAGGTAATTTGCGCGTTTGCGCGGTATGAATACAGGTCGGTAACATTATCGGGCAGCTTGTTGAACCATACCTGATATGGCATCTGCTCCTGGGAGGTTATGCTCATATAGCTGAAAGGATGCTGTTCGTCTGTAACCTTAAAAAAGGCGGCGTGAGGATCATCGGAACGAGGTACATCAATATATGGATTTTGAGCGGAAAATGATGCCAGCAATGTGGAACTGGGGCTTTTGGGATTTTCCGACCAGATTTCCACATCGCTTATCTGAAGCTCTCCGCCTTTCGGGAACAGGTAACCGCGGCTGGCGTTCGAGGTGACAGACACCATATCTATATGCTCCAACACGTGCTGCTGTTCTTGACTGCTGGTGCGCAATAGTTCTACCAACAGTGACGATATAAGACCGTGAAGATAAACAGAATACCCTATCGGTCGGTGTTCAACCTCATATTTAATAAGATTAAGCATAATGTATGAGTTGCTGTGAGGCCTGATCGGAATGTGAGACGGGAGAAACAGATTTAAAAGCACATAATGTATGTCATACTTCTCGTCGGGAATGCCCAAATAAGCAGGGTTTGCCGGCGCAGGTAATTTTGTGGGCATACGCACGTGCAGATTGATGTATAAGAATTTTACCGATTCGGAAAGAGCGGTTATTGTATACGGAATGGCCGGTGAAATATACGTCAGATCGTCTTCATTGAGAATACGGGTGCATATTTGCTGTTTATAATCGGTCAGCTCTAATTTTGCCGTTCCCTGCATAAGAAAGCATAAGAAGTTGTTTCCCAGAAAATCGCTGGTCGATTCTCCGCAGAGCAGGGTCTTAATACCGAGACTGATAATATCAGGTATGAGATAGAGAAAGTTGTTCATATTAGTGCTGTTAATAAAAGGAATATCATCCATAGAGATTTTCTCCTTTTCAAAACATCAGAAGTGGAGTTTATTAAGTATATCATATTAAATATATATTGTAAACATTAAAATATACAATTCAAAAGCTGACATAATTGGCTGTTTGTTAGACGATTATGCTAAAAGTTTGCTCTATTCTAATGAATAAATTGAAAATAAAGTTAATTTATGCAATTGTTAACTAAAAAATGTACAATAAAATGTCGGACACAAATGTTATAATATATGTACATTTAAGAGACACGCTCGATGTCTTTTTCCATTGCCAAAAAATATTTCTTATGTATGGATAACGAGAGTAAATATATCATAATAGGAAGTGCCGGAATGAAGAAAAGTCGGATAGCTATTTTATTGGTAGGAATTATTTTAGCAAGTATAACGGTGATGCCTGCCGAGAGTAAGGCATTAGAGCCGGAATCAGCCGCCTTGACAAATGAGTTGACAAAGTATTATCCGGCGGCGGAAGGCAGTTACAGCGCATTTTTAGCAGATACCGCCTACCCCGACGGTTCGGGCGAATCGTATATTCTTTCGTCCGAAGACGCCAAGACGGAGGAAAAGAGCCTGACGTGGGAAGTGTCAGCACCTGATAACGGAAGATATTACGTGCAGGTAAAGTACAGTGTGGCAACCGAGGCGCGCGGCCAGCTTGAATACAGCCTTTATGTTAACGGTGAAATTCCTTATGACGAATTAGACGGTTTTGTGCTTCCTCGGGAATATGTGGACAGCGGTGAGACGGTAAAAGATATTTACGGCAATGAAATCCGCCCGACACAGATCGAGACCGACCGCGAGACGGAAAACTATCTGTTTGATTACGCCGGAATGTACGCTCAGCCGTTAAGCGTCAATTTGGAAAACGGGCTCAATACCTTAACACTGATCGCTTGGGATACCGAGGCGGATATCGGTGAGGTCATATTGATTCCGGCCGGTGAAATCAGCGACTACTCTGTTTATGAGCGAAAACATGCCGATAAAGCAGACTATACGGGCAGCCCTATTTTTCTGGAAGCGGAAGATACCGCTTACAAATCCGACCAGACACTGTACGATGTCGGCGATAAATCTTCTCCTTTGGTATCGCCTACAAAGGTGGGGAAAATTTGTTTGAATACCGTAGGCGGATACAGGTGGAACACAGTCGGACAGTACATAGCGTGGAATATTACAGTGCCGGAATCCGGCATGTATGTTATAGGCTTTAAGGTGCGGCAAAACGTCAACACAGCTCAAAAATCCGGAAGAATCATGCTGGTAAACGGAGAAATTCCTTTCAGGGAAGCGGAAGAGATTTCCGTGCCCTATTCCAGCAAATGGCAGATGCTGATACCCGGAAACGAAAACGGCGCTTACCGCATATATCTGGAAGCCGGAGAGAATGAAATTCGCTTGCAGGCAACGCTCGGCGGAATGGACGAGGTACTGCGTTCCTTGGAAAGTGCTGTAAAAACTCTTAACGCAATTTATCGCAAGCTGCTGGTAATAATAGGTGTCACACCGGATACCGCCAGAGATTACAAGCTTGATAAACTGGTCCCGGAGCAGCTTGAGGAAATGAAACGTCAGGCAGACGGTCTGGCGGCCTGCGCCGACTTCATTGAAAGCTTTAACGAAAGCAGCAACGCCGGTGTAGGCTTGCTGAGGACAATGCAGCGCCAGCTGATCGAGATGAGCGATGACTCTGACAAGGTAGCGGAGAATTTCTCGTATTTTAAGACCAACATCGGCGCGTTGGGCACATGGCTTGCGACAGCGAAGCAGCAGCCTCTCGCGGTAGATTATCTGGCGGCCGGAAAGGCAAATGAAGAATGGCCTGAAGTAAACGCGGGATTGTTCTCTCAGATTATTTTTGACGTAGGAGAGTTCGCCAGCTCTTTTGTGGCGGATTACAGGTCAATCGGTCAGCTTCAGGAAAATGAAAACGATAAGATGCTAAAGGTGTGGATTTCAACCGGACGGGATCAGGCGCAGTCGCTGAGAAGCATGATTGGGGACAGCTTTACGCCTCATTACGGCATCGGTGTTCAGCTGGAACTGGTGACGGCCGGTACGCTGCTGCCGGCAATAGTTGCCGGCACCGCGCCTGATGTGAATATAGGAAGCACTGATGTGGTAAATTTCGCAATGCGCAACGCGCTGTGTGATTTAACGCAGTTTGATGATTTTGAGGAAACGGCAAACCGTTTCAGTGAAGTCCTGTTTATTCCGCTCAGGTACCTTGACGGAGTATACGGTCTGCCGGAAAATATGGACTTTTCGGTTTTATTCTACAGAAGCGATATTTTGGAGGAGCTGAATCTTCAGGTGCCTGAAACTTGGGACGATGTGAGGGCAATGTCATCGGTGCTGTCCAAAAACAATATGGAATTCGGACTGCCTTCGGGGAGCGCAACTTATCTGATGCTGCTGCGCCAAAGAGACATTCCGATTTATGAATCGGACGGGATTTCATGTACCCTTGACCAGACGGACGCCATCAGGACTTTTGAGGAATACACAAATCTCTATGAAAACTACGGTCTGCCGCTGTCTTTTGATTTTGTCAACCGTTTCCGCTCGGGCGAAATGCCGGTGGGCGTTGCCGGCTTCGGAACATATAACAATCTGCAAGTAGCGGCGCCGGAGATTAAAGGCCTTTGGAACATAGCGAAGGTGCCGGGCAGCGTCAGGGATGACGGTACTGTCGACCACACCACTATGGCAGGGGGCGGCGCTGCTGTGATAATAAAAAATTCTTCAGAGCACGAGGCGGCCTGGGAGTTCATTAAATGGTGGACTTCGGCGGATGTACAGGTACGGTACGGGCGGGAGCTTGAAAGTGTGCTTGGCCCTTCGGGACGGTATTCGTCGGCAAACACGGAGGCATTCGCGTTGTCGAGCTGGCCTAAAAAAGAGCTGAACGTGCTGACCGCTCAAATGGAAGAAAGCAGCGCGCTTGAGCAGGTGCCGGGCGGATACTTCCTGTCCAGACATCTTGACAACGCTTTTCGCAATGTGGTGTACAACGGAAAGGAACCTATGGATATGCTGTATGACTATGTTTACAAGATTGACCGGGAACTAACGGAGAAACGGCAGGAATTCGGATTGCCGACAGCGGAATAAGGAAAGGGAAAAAGGATGAAACGCCAAAAACATATGCGAAACTATCGCAGCGATTTGATTTTTTCATATACCTATCTGGCACCTTTTCTGCTGATATTTACGGTATTTACCATACTGCCGGTAGCGGTATCGATTTGGTATTCCTTCACCGATTACAATATTCTGGAACCGGCGAAGTTTACGTTCATCGATAACTATCTTCGGCTCTTTCTGTCAGACGACGAGTTTTTGATTGCAGTGAAAAATACGCTGATAATCGCGGTTATTACAGGACCGGTAGGCTATACCCTGTCGCTGTTATTTGCATGGTTCATAAACGAACTGCGTCCGATGGTACGTGCGATTATGGTTCTCATATTTTACGCTCCCTCTATTTCCGGCGGCGTATATACCATCTGGGCAATTATCTTCAGCGGCGACGCTTACGGCTACGCAAATTCGATTTTATTGTATCTGCATGTTATTACCGAGCCGATTCAGTGGCTTACCGACCCGAAATATATGCTTGGTCTGGTAATCGCGGTAATGCTGTGGATGAGCTTGGGCGCGGGATTCTTGTCTTTCGTTGCCGGACTGCAGACCGTTGACAAGACCTACTATGAAGCGGGATATATCGAAGGAATACGAAACAGGTGGCAGGAGCTGTGGTACATAACACTGCCTCATATGAAGCCTCAAATGATGTTCGGCGCGGTTATGAGCATTACCTCATCGTTTGCGGTGGGAGATGTTACTACGGCGCTTTGCGGATTTCCTTCTACCGATTATGCCGCGCACACCATTCTCAATCATCTGCAGGATTACGGCAGCACCCGGTTTGACATGGGCTACGCCAGTGCGATAGCAACTATATTGTTTGTAGTAATGGTGGGAACCAACCAGGCGGTTCAGAAACTGCTGTCAAAGGTTGGCCAGTAGCGGGAGGTATCTGAATGAAAACACCGAGAGTGTTAAAAGGACGTCCGGGCAGGTCGGCGGGCGGCGACATCGTTAATACGGTTGTGTTAGTGGTAGTGGGCGCTTTTATGTTTCTGCCAATGCTGTTCGTTATCAGCAACGCCTTCAAGCCGCTTGACGAACTGTTTGTATATCCGCCGCGCCTGTTTGTGCGCAATCCTACTTTGGACAACTTTTTTATGCTGGGCGCCATTTTTGTGGACTCATGGGTTCCTTTTTCCCGCTATGTTTTCAATACGGTTTTCATTACTGCCGTCGCGACGGTAGGTCAGGTGTTTATCGCTTCTATGGCGGGATATGTGCTGGAGAAAAAACAAGTACCCGGCATGAGGGTGACATTTAAAACAGTAGTGGCATCGCTTATGTTTACCAGCGCGGTAACCGCCATTCCGAATTATGTGATTATGAGCCGGCTTGGGTGGATTGATACTTACGCGGCGCTGATAGTTCCTGCGGCAGGCGCTTCCATCGGAGTTTTTTTGATGAAGCAGTTTATGGTAAACATTCCGGACAGTCTTTTGGAGGCGGCGCGTGTGGACGGCGCGGGCGAGCAGCGGATATTCTGGAAAATTGTAATGCCTAACGTAAAGCCGGCGTGGATAACGTTGATTATTTTCACAGTACAGAATACCTGGGGTATAACGGGAGGCACATTTATATATCGTGAGGAGTTGAAAACATTGCCCTACGCTCTTAACCAGATTGTTTCAAGCGGTATTTCCCGTACAGGCGCGGGAGCGGCGGTGTCCTTATTAGTGATGTCAGTACCGATTGCGGTGTTTATCATCACTCAGCGAAATGTGCTTCAAACAATGATGTCTTCCGGTATAAAAGAATAGGAGAAATGACTATGCAGTGGAGAAGGAGACTGATCGCTGGCACGGTGGCACTGCTCCTATTGTGCAGCGGAGCGGTTTGCATGGCCGACTCGGGCAGCTATACCTACGATGAAAAAAAAAAGCCGGTGGACGCTCCGGCAGCAGCTTCAGTTGATTTGACAATAGGTGATGAGCCGCTGGGCGGTTTGACGCTTAAAGAACCTAATGACCTGTATCTGGCTGCGGACGGCACCTTATATGTTGCCGATACAGGCAACGCCCGTATAATAGCTATTACACGTGACGGAAAATTTCTGTGGGAGCTTAAAGGAATAACCGATGAGGAGACATTTATTCCGTTTCAGACGCCTATGGGAATTCATGTGGACGGAAATAATATGCTGTATGTTGCGGACAGTGAAGCCAAGGCGGTCTATCATTTGGATAAGAACGGTCGGCTCATAAAAAAGCTGGAAACTCCGGTTTCAGATACATTGCCGAGCAATTTTTACTTTAAGCCCGCCAAGGTGTCAAGCGATACCGCGGGACGCATATTTGTAGTATCCGAAGGATTTAATATGGGACTTTTGGAGTTTGACGCTCAAGGACAGTTTTTACAGTCTATGGGCGCGCCGTCGGTAGCGGTTAATCCCATTGAGCTTTTATGGCGGCAGCTTATGACTAAGGAACAGAGAAGTAAATTGGTGAGCAATGTCCCGACAGAATACAACAATATTACGATAGATGACGAGGGATTTCTTTTTGTCACTACGTCCGCGTATGAATATTGGCAGTACAGTCAGGGGCTTATAAAACCGTTACGCAAGCTGAACGCCAAAGGAGCGGATGTGCTTAACAGTGAAAATCTGGTCGGCGATTTGGATTATCCCGGAGACCTTACCTCAGGGGCCACCTATTACGGTCCGTCTGCGCTGGTGGATGTGTGTCTGCTGGATTCGGGAGATTACGCGGTACTTGATCAAAAGCGCGGCAGAGTGTTTGCTTATACCTCGGAGGGAGAGCTTTTATTTACATTCGGCGGACCGGGCGATTATACCGGAGGACTGATAAACCCTACGGCAATGGTTTTCGCCGATGGGGCGTATTACATATCGGACGCCGGTAAAAACCGTATATTCCGGTTCGGTCTTACTGATTATGGCAAACTGTTTTCTGAGGTATCAAAAGCCAGAGAAAATATTGACTATAAGACCGAGGAAGCCTTGTGGAATCAGATTTTAAAAGAAAATGCAAACTGCTCCATAGCGGTGCGCGGACTTGGCAGGGCGGCCTATCGCAGACAGGATATGTCTTTGGCAATGGAATATTTCCGGGAAGCGGGAGACAAAGAAAATTACTCTAAAGCCTACGCTTTTGTGCGGCGGGAGTGGATTGAAAGCAACGCCGTATTGTTTATAGGCATTACCGCAGCTGCGGTTGCCGCACTTATCGTTCTGTCAAAGCTGAAACAGCGGGCGGCGGAAAAAGTTTCACATTCTTCTTTTCAGGGGAGCTTACTGTACGCCGGACATGTTTGCTTTCATCCGTTAGACGGCTACTGGGATCTTAAACGCGAAAGGCGCGGCAGCACGGGCGTGGCGTTGTTTTTGCTTGGCTGTGCCTGTGCGGTAACGGTGTTTTCGGCACTGTTTACCGGATTTATCTTCAACCAAAATAATTTGCAGACATACAGTATGCTCGGAGTTGTGGCGGGAATATTGGCGGCTTTTCTTTTGTGGTGTATCTGCCAATGGTGCGTTACTGCCCTGATGGACGGTGAAGGCACCCTGAAAGATATTTTTATCGCTACCGGCTACGCCTGTGCCCCTTATTGCCTCTTGCAGGCTATTGGTATTATATGCAGCAACTTTATGATACAGAGTGAAGGAGAACTGTATAATGTCATACTCACGCTCTCCTTTGTGTGGTTGGTTTTCCTGCTGGTCTTAAGTGTCAAACAGACGCATGACTACAGTATGGCAAAAACAGTACTGGTGATTTTTATTATGCTGGTAGTGATACTGCTGGTGATATTTGTGGCAATGCTGCTGTTTGCGTTGTATCAGCAGTTGTACGCGTTTGTGGGCGATATTTATTATGAAATTTCCCTGCGGGCATAAGGAGGGTATGTGCATGAAAAAAAGAAAACGTAACCTGTCCTTGTGCTGCTTGATGCTTGTCTGTCTGATGATTCTCAGCAGCTGCGGTAAAAACATAGACGAACACTTGGATGAAGATCTGATTTACGGCAGCGGCTATACCGAAAACAATATTTACGGCACAAATTACGTTCTGTATAAAGAAAATGAAGCGCTGTCGTTCTGGATAAACGAGGATACAACAGAATTTAAGGTGGTACAGAAATCAACAGGCAAAGAATGGTTTTCCAATAATGCCATGCGAGCGGCAGACGGTGACGATGCTGCGTTATTCAGTCTTGTTTATCAGAACCCTGACGGAACTCAGACGGAAATGAACAGTATGACGCACAGTGTTGCTTCAGGACAGTACGAAATTGCACGTACTGATACGGGAGCGACTGTAACCTATAGTGTCGGAGAATTTTCCGGATTGCTGAAAATTCCGCTGGCGTTGCCGAAGGAGCGGTTTGAAAAGCTGTGCGGCGCAATTGAGGATGAGTTCGCCAGAATGCAGTTTGAGGAAAAATACAGGCTTACTGAGAATGTTGACACTGACACCGATAACGGAAAGGCTTTATTGCAAAAATACCCAAAGTTAGCGGAGGAACCGTTGTATCTGGTGATTGACGGTGAAATCAGTACGGCCCGTCAAAAAAAAGATATGGTTGAACTGCTGGATCAGGCAGGCTACACCGATGAGCAATACGAAGAGGATAAGGCTTATTTTACCGCGGAAGCTACTGAAACCGATGAACCCGGTTTCCGCATTCAGCTTGTATATACGCTGAATGAAGACGGAATGACTGTTACGGTGCCGGGAGAAGAAATGCAAATGAAAGAGGACTACCCTATTATCAGCCTGTCACTGCTTCCGGGCTTCGGCTCTCCGAATGAAGGCGACGACGGATATTTTTTACTTCCGGACGGAAGCGGGTCACTGATTTATTACTATAACGGCCGCTTGAACGCTCAATCGTATGTAATGCCTTTATATGGGAATGATGAGGCGAAGGCTTATACGGAGCAGATAACCGATTATCCCAATGCCTCTCTTCCGGTTTTCGGCATGAAGAACGGTGACAGCGCAATGCTTGCAATTATCGAGAATGGCGACGCAATTGCGGAGATACACGCCTATCCCGGCGGTGACATAGGGTTTCCGTACGCGTACAGCGTTTTTAATCTGCGTGCGACTTATAAATCCGTATTGCAGACGGGAAACGCCAATGATTATTTTATGATTACACAAAATGAGCGATATAAGGGAGACATACAGATCAAATATACCTTTCTCTCAGGAGATTCGGCTGACTATAACGGAATGGCGGCCGTTACCAGAGAATGGCTGTTCGGAGATCTGGAGGAATTAAATCCGGAAACACCGGCGCTGGTAACCGATTATGTGGGAATGATTCAAAAAATCAGCCAGTTTTTGGGATTTTCATATGAGCGGCAGATTCCTACCACCACATTTGCTCAGGTTGAGGAAGCTACCGATAAGTTATTGAACGGTGGTGTGAAAAACCTTCAGGTTAAGCTGTCAGGATGGTTCGGAGGCGGACTGCGGCACACGTTTGCGGGTAAAGCCGTTCCGGAGAATGCGCTGGGCGGGGAAAAAGGCTTTTCGGCGCTGACGGATTTTTTAAGCGATAAGGGGGTCGGCTTTTTCCCTGACGGTGATATACAATACACCTATACGACCGGGTTAATGGACGGGTTCTCGCCGAAAAAAGACAGCGTTACGCTGCTTAACCGGGCGTTAGGGGAGGTACAGGCGTACAATGCCGCAACCTTCCAGCAGGACGCGGCACTGAACCTTTCAAAGTATATAAATAATGCTTCCGCGGTAGACCGCGCGCTTGACGGGTTTGTTGATATGGCGGAAAATTACGGGATCTTAAGGCTCTCATTGCGGAATGTGGGGTGCAGAGTCAATACCGATTATTCAGATGACACACCTACCGACCGCCAAAAGATGCTGACAGATTTAGAAAGTGATTTGGCAGCGCTTTCGGGGAAATACACCATAATGACAAACGGAGCTAACGGGCGGCTGCTGCCGTACCTGGATTACTGCCTAGACGTGCCGCTGACCTCGGCGGGGCTTGATATTACCGATGAGAGCGTGCCTTTCCTGCAGATTGTGCTGTCAGGGTATGTGAGGTATACCGGCAGCGCCCTTAATTTAGCTGGTGACAGGGACGAGGAATTGCTGCGTATGGCTTCTACCGCCTGCGGTTTGCACTACACTCTTACGGTTCAGAACTGGTTAGAGGTACGTGATTCGCAGTCTACCGAAATATACGCGCCGGATTTTGAATATTGGCTGGAAAATATACTGGAAACGGTCACAGACTACCAGCAGAAACTGGACGGAATTGCCGGCAGAAAAATACTGCGGTACGACGCTGTGGCAAAGCAGGTGTACCGTACCGTGTTTGAGGGCGGCAAGGCAGTGTATGTAAATTACGGCGACACCTCAAAAACAGTAGAAGGCATAGTGGTTCCCGGCAGGGGATACATTGTCTGCCAGATGAAAGGAGAAAGCTGACTTATGGCCGTAAAACGGAAACCGTTATCTCTGGAGCGAAAGATGCGACGAAGCGGCTACCTGTTTATGCTTCCTTTCGCTGTCGGTTCGGTATTCTTTTTGATTTACCCGATTATATTGTCGCTTGTATTCAGTTTCAGCGATGTAATTCCTACGGTAAGCGGATACACTACTGAATTTGTGGGAATAAAGAATTACTTATATCTTTTTAACGAGGACCCGCATTTTAAGAGAACTTTGGTAGAAACACTGCGCGATATGATACTGAACGTTCCGGTGGTACTTATTTTCAGCTTTTTTATCGCCAGTGTGCTTAATCAGAAATTTTGGGGACGTACATTTGCGCGGGCGGTGCTGTTTCTGCCTATGATTGTCTCATCCGGCGCGGTTATGCAACTGATTTCCAGAGATGTCGTGACGGGAAATATGGCCGACAAGGGGTCTCAAAGCACAGTGGACTTTTCCGCGGCTTTTGTCTCTTTTCTGCAGCAGTTAAAGGTAGGAGATACCATTACCAATCTGCTGGTGTCTGCAATTAACAATATCGGTACGGTGCTGGCCATGTCCGCTATTCCGATTATCATTTTTTTGGCGGGACTCCAGTCCATTTCCCCCTCGATTTACGAGGCGTCCTATGTGGAAGGCGCAACAAAATGGGAAGTATTCTGGAAAATCAGCCTGCCTATGATCAGTCCCTTGGTTCTGGTAGTAATACTTTACTGCGTAATTGATATGTTTACCAGCGCGGACAATAATATTATGCTGTCGGTAAGGGAAACATGTTTTGATCAGGTGCTGTTCGGTCGCGGAAGCGCCATGGCATGGATATATCTTGCGGTGGTAATAGTACTGCTGACGGTCACATATTTTATCGTGAACCGCATGGTATTCTATTATGACTGAAGAGAGGAGCGGGCGTATAATGCAAACCATATTTAATGAACGTCGGCAGCAGCTTTCAAAGAAGAAAGCTTTGTCGGCAGGAATGGCGCTATTACGGTTAATCCTGTTTGTGGCGCTGACCTTCGTGGTGCTGTATCCGCTTTTCACCCGCTTGGCAGCCTCGTTTATGGAGCCGCAGGATATTCACGATCTGTCAGTACGGTATATCCCCAAAAACCCTACATTGGAGAATTACGCCAGTGTTTGGAATCAGCTTGAACTCATTAAGGTTTATCCGATAACGCTGCTTTTTACCGGTACTGTATCGGCATTGCAGATGTTGTCTTCCACTATTGTCGGATACGGATTGGCGCGCTTTAAGGTACGCCTGCGAGGCGTTTTATTGGTGTTTGCCTTGCTGAGTCTGATGATTCCGCCGGATTTGCTGCTGATTCCGCTGTTCGGAGAGTTTCGGTATGTCGACGTGTTCGGACTGGTGTCGCTGATCAACGGCGGTCAGCCTTTATCGCTGATTAACACCCCATGGCCGTTTGTAATTCTGTCGCTGACCTGCAACGGTTACCGCTGCGGATTATATATCCTGATTCTGTGTCAGTTTTTCAGAGGTGTGCCCAAAGAATTGGAAGAGGCCGCCTATATTGACGGAGCGGGAGCGGGGCGAGCATTTTTCCGGGTATTGCTGCCGGGGGCGCGCACAATGATGATTACGGTGTTTCTGTTCAGCTTTGTCTGGACGTGGCTTGACACAAAGTTTATTTCTACACTGATGCCGGATTATCCGTTGCTGGTAACTGAGGTCGGAAAAATTGCGTCGATAAGCCTGAACGCCGCCGCCAACACGGTACAGCGGGATTTGCTTGTTAATGCAGGAGTTGTATATCTTATTATTCCGTTAATTATTTTATATATTTTTACACAGCGCTACTTTGTTCAAAGTATAGAGCGCAGCGGTTTGGTAGGATGAGGTGAAAAACTGTGATTTTAAAAGGGGGAATGCCTGACAGCGTATATGAATTCGTTGGCAAGCAAATTTAAGTATGAAAAGGAGTCCGTTTATGAGCAAGGTAAGAATTTTCAGCCTGATGCTGTCGCTGTGTTTACTGATAGTGGCGGCGGCAGGCTGCGGAGGTGACAAGTCATCGCTTTCCTCCGACGTCAGCACTGATTCATCCTCCTCGGAGCAGTTGGACGGTTTCGAGGAAGGAGAGAGCAGCAATGCAGACATCACATCCTCGACAAACAGCAACGGCGAAAGCGATAAAAGCACAGGGAGCAATGTTAGTACCTCCAGTCAGAATGATACGGTAGAACCCGCCAAGGAAAAATTGGATTTTGGCGGTGCCAAGGTGGTTTTGATTTACGAGTGGAACCCAACTACCGAAACCGGTCAGAACCAGGACGCCGACCGCTGGCTCGCGCGGATAGCCGAAGTGGAAAAGAAGTTCAATGTTGACATTGTTGAGAAGCAGGGAGCAAATACCTATGACTACAACAGCAACATTATTACCTCAATTCTCGGCGGCGATCCCGTAGGTCATATCATCAGTGTCAACGGCGGCAGCAACTACGAATTTATTCGTTCCGGCATTGCGGCAAGTTTGGATGAAGCTATGAAAAAGACAGGCATTGATTTTAAAAGCGACAAGTATAATCAGATGATTCGCCAATATTACAATGTCAATAACAAGCAATACATCTTCGGCTTTACTACCTTCAGGGATACCACCCGTGATGTATCAGGCTTGTGGCTGTATAACAAGCGTATTATGAAACTGATCAACGAGGATCCTTATTCCATTTATAAAAGCGGTAACTGGACATGGGACGAGGCCACCAGAATCGCCAATAAAGCAACGGTTCGTGCTTCTAACGGCACTGTAACCCAGTACGGTCTCGGCATAAGCAGTGCATTGGATACCGTGATTAACCTGACGATGGCAAACGGCGGACAAATAGGTACTGTTAATGATGACGCCGTCCCCACTATTAACCTAAACACTCCGGAGACACGGGAAGCTCTCGAACTTCTGTATCAGTGGGGTGTGGAGGATAAAGTTGTATTCGGCAACGGCGGCGAGCTGGCTTGGGACGCCATTGCCAAGGAGTTTGCCAAGGGCAATATGGCAATGCTGAGCGGCAGCGCCTCATCAGTGAATATCTGTCAGCAGCAGGATATGCAGGATGATTTCGGTGTGCTGCCGATACCGAAGGGTCCCAGAGCAAAAGATTATATCACCCCGATGAATATCGGCTATGGGTGGATCATTCCGGTTACATATCAGAAGGATGCGGATAAATATCTGCTGCTTATGGATGAACTGTATGAGCCTTATGAAGGGGTTACCGAGGACAGTAATTTCAAATCCCGTTGGATTAAAAAATTCAGTGATGCCGATTCCTACAATTTATTCAAATCAATGTACACCGACACATCTAAACAAATGGTGGATATGACGTCATTATTCGGTATCGCATATACTGACCCGTCTCTTGTCACTGTTATAGGCAATGTAATGAAAGGAAACATTACTCCCGGCAATGTAGTGGAATCCTATGTGGACGCCTATCAGGCAATGGTTGACGAGGTTTTTGAGGGGTACCGTATTACCGGAATAGGTAAATAAAATATAAAGGAGATATTGAAGTATGCAGAAACGTATATTAGGCATTATTTTAACTTTTGCGGTATTACTTTGCAGTTTACCGTTCGCGTTATCGACACAGGCTGATACGTCCGATACAGCTAAACCGATTTACAAAATGCTTGAGGATCACGAGTCTCTGAACAGCGACAGCGATGCGACAAGCGCCTGGAAATATGAGGTGGAGAGCGATACAGCCTCGCTCGGTACTTTTGGCTATTCAAGCAACGGCGGTGTTGACGGAAGCAAGTGTGTGTGGCTCGACTATCGTATGCCGTATACATGGAGCTTTTACAGAATTGGTAAAAATATTACCGTTGAGGGCGATGGCCTGCAATTCTGGATAAAGAACACCCACGCGATAAACGTTTCCGTACAATTTGTAAGTGACGGTTCGTATGTGGGCAACAAGCAGGAATATAACCTGGAACCAGGTCAGAAATATTTATCTTTTGCCTGGGCTGATACGGGACTTACGGCCGGAAACACATACGAGACAAGAATAGAGTTCACTTATGATGAGGACCATACCGGCGAAATATATTTAGACAATCTGAGTTTGTACGGTGAGAAAAAGGAAGAAGAAATAGATCCCACTCACAAGACTTTCGGCGACGACGTGATTATCTGGGACAATATGGACTATGCCGGCTATGACGAGGCAAAGCAGTTCTGGAATCCTGAGCATTATAATCTTGACGGTCAGGGGATCACCGGCTATCTGGAAACAGATACCGAAAATGTTTACGGCGGAACGGGAACATCTCTTAAGATGGTCTATGACAGAACAAAAACCAATTGGCGCAGCGCGGCATGGGTCAATATGGGCAGTGAATTCGCGCCTATTTCCGTACGCGGCGAGGGATTGACCTTCTGGTTTAAGAGCGACCGCTCGGGAACTATCAAAGTCAGCAGTCTTGATAATGAATGGGGTACCGCCGCTGTTACTGATATTCCGGTAATAGCCGGCGAAAACATTGTTCAGGTGCCGTGGTCCTCTTTTGAGAAAAACGATCAGCCCGCGACTGTCACACAGCTTAAGCAGATCATTATCGGTTTTGACGACGACGATGTCGGCAATACCGGTACCGCATGGCTTGACGCCATCGGCTTCTACGGTGTGAAAGAGGATTCTTATGACGAGTGGGATCTGCTTCCGCCCGACAGTTATGATGACTATATTGACGGCGCGGTAAGCTCCGAAGAAAACTTTGATCAGTATACAAGCGTAGACGATCTGGAATTTTATCTTGCGTGGGCAAACTCACAGAACGCCAATACGCAGCTGGTAGAAAACGGTTCCGGATTTGCTATCCTCTTTAATTACACGCTCGACGTTAATTCAACCGCCAATATGGCTTGCTATAAAACCTTTGAGGAGATTGATTTAGGCGGAGGAATTTCTTTTTACGCCAAGGCGGACACAGAGGCATATGTGGAATTACAGCTGACCTTAGACGGCAACAGCGATGATGTTTATGTGACGCATATAAAAACCTCTACTGAAGGAAAGAAATACTCTATTCCGTTCAGTGCTTTTTGGAAGAAGGATGATAAGAGCACAGGTATTGATACCGCGTCCGATCATACCCACACCGTTACTCAAATGGTCTTTGTGACCGGCTACGGTATTACCCCGCCTGTTATAGGTGTTGTTCCTTCCGGCTCTATTACGGTTGACGATATTCAATTCACCGATTCCGAAAAGGAAATCGCTCATCCTGAGGCATTCGACAGAACAGAAAATGGTGTGCGCTTCCAGTCTGAAGCGGGTCAGTTCCCGGTATTGTCTACTTTGAAAATTCAGAAACAGTCACTTGACGCAGACTCTGAAAAGGTATGGCTGGAAACAATGGGCAAGCCGAATGGTTCAATATACACTATGCTCGATATAATCGTGGAAAATATGAACGGCAAATCGGTAGACCCCGAAGGCCAGGTAAAATTGACGTTTGATTTGCCGGCCGGCGCTACCGCTGAAAATGTAAGTCTGTATATGTGCTATATGGACGGTTCCGCAGAAAAACAGAATATAACTTTTGCCGACGGAAAAGCGATACTCAACACCTATTTCCTGGGTACTTTTGCGCTGGTTATAGATGAATCTGCCGATGATGTCACTATTCCGAGTACCGGCGAGGAGTTCCCTGTGGCAGTGCTGCTTCTGTTTGCGATTTCGTCCGGTACGATTGTTGCCGTGCGCCGTAAAAAGGCCTGAGTTTAATCTCCCGCAGCGGGAGAAGTGATAAGGAGTAAGTTTGAAACAAAAGAGAGACGCACGACCTAAAAAAGGGAATAAGAAAGCAGACCGTCAATAAGGCGGCCAAAAAAGAGGATGTATCCGTTACCCGGGTAAAGGGTGTGACAAGGGGTCGGAAAGGATGTAGCCCATTCGAGCAAGCAGTTCAAAGGCTTTTTCCTGAGAGATTTGCCGGGCCCTGGGAGGCATGTCTACCTTCGTGTAAGCGGCAGGGGCGTATGGCTCATTTTTGCTCAGAATGTGGTAGATGGCAGTTAAGAGCCTTCTGGCAATGGCAACTATGGCTTTCTTTTTACCTCGCCGCTTCTGAAGAGCGTTCTTCTTCCCATAGATTTCAGGATGCTTCTCACTGCGGCTGGCGGCAAGAGCAACCTGAATCAACAGCGGCTTGAGATAGGCGCCGGACTTGCCGATACGGGTGGTTTTCTTCTTGCCTGCGCTTTCTGCATTCTGGGGAGTCAGCCCCGCCCAGGAACAAAGATGTTTGGAAGTCTCAAAGACGGACATGTCTGCACCGATTTCAGCGAGAATCCGAATAGCTGTAAGGGCATCGGAAATCCCTGGAACCGTCAGCAGCAGTTCGACCTGGGGAAGATAGGCTTGGGCAATATCAAGAATCAGAGATTCCAGTTCCGCCTTATGCATTTCCAGAGAGTCCATATGGCTGCGGATGATCTTGAGCTTTTCCGCCTGCTCATGGGTGAAAATCCCGTCAACAGCTTCTTGGATTTGAGCGATCGGCGTCTTACAGCGGCCATGAACAAAAGGTGTTACATCAAAAGGTTCTCCCGGATGCTCCAACAACTGAGTTGTGATGGCGGATGCGCTCTTACCGAACACATTACTGAACACGTCATCAAGCTTGAAGTTGGAAACGGTCAAACAATTCTGGGCGCGGTTCTTCTCTCCGGTCATGTAAGACGAGAGTTTGACCCAGTACCGACAGAGATCCCGAAGCTGCCGAATGTCCTTCGGTGGAATGAAACTGCCGCGAACGAGGTCATGCTTGAACAGGTCGGCGATCCATTGAGCATCTTTCTTGTCGGTTTTCTTTCCTTTGATGGCCTTAACGAATTTGGGATGGCTAACCACCACGTGGCAGGAATCCTCTAGAATGTTGTGGATTGGGAACCAGTACTTTCCGGTTGATTCCATGCAGACATCCTTGCACTGGTTGGACAACAGCCAATCCCGCAATTCGCGCAGATTGCCGGTATAGGTGGAAAACCGACGAGACTGATACTCTGTGACCCCCTGTGGGTTTGTGGATGCTATGCAGGCTATGAGGAAGTCCCGGTGAACATCCACCCCGCAGCAAATGGGATATACGATTTTAAGTCTTCCCATAACAACTCCCCTCGCAAAAATTATTGTTGAGAGCAGCCAGGGACTGGGCATCCAGCTAAAAACGAGTTGCGTCTTTACAAAGATAAGTTTACAGGCTCTATGTCCTACCTATTGGTGCTTGAAAGGATGCCCGATGACTTATATATGAGCGCGGTTACAGCATGCCGCACCGCACCTACCTCCTCGTACTTTGTAGTATAGCTGCTCTCCTTCTAAGTTTATCAAACAACACTCTACCGTGGAAGTGCCAACCCTGTTTCATCTCTCGTTGGTGCCTTCCCAAGAAAGGTATGGTCATATATGAAAAAAAGCAATGCTATACAGTGTGTTATTGCGTTACTTGTCGTAGTGTGTATGTGTCTGTCCATGTGTGCCTGCAGGGATGATGATATTGAACTCAGCTCGATGCAGAGCGAAAGCACTACGATAGGAGGAGACATTACTGACACCGATACGGCAGACAGTTCATCAAATACGATTGACGGAACAAGCAGCGGCGATACTTCCGATGACAGTTCAGACTCTGACAGTAAGCCGGATATAAGCACACCGTCATCCGGTAATAATGATAATGATGATAATGATGATAATGACTTACCGTCAGAAACGGTTGATAATTCCGTAAAAAACGTATTTGATGGCAATCCCAACACTGTTTGGATTGCTGAAAGTAGAGATAAAACGGTGTTGGAACACAGTTTTGGGAAAATGACAAATTTTAATGCAATTCATTTTAACGAGTCCGGAAATAAAATTGATAATGTTGTTGTCGAAATTAAGGGTTCGGACGGCAAGTATACTACAATTTATCAGCAGGATGAGGTTGGCGAGCGTACAGGTATCCTTGATAAAACCGTTTCCGCGTCAAACGTGCGTATAACACTGGAATACGGACAAAAGCCGGTGATTCGGGATATTACTTTTGAAAATATTACCGTAAAGCGTAATGAACCGTTTAGGGTTGTGGCTTATTACACAAAAAATGACGAGGGCAATCGTAATAATTTCGATAAGCTCGATGTGATGACGGATTTAATTATTAACGGCTATACGTCATTCAATGCGGCGGGAGATTTAGTGTGGGATACCAAAGAAAAAATGGAAAGTGTCCTGCAGGAATTGAAAACCGCGATCGGCAGCCGGGATATCGACCTGTGGTTTTGCATCGGCAGCTATTCTGCAGGGACTGACACGTCAAAGTTATTTGTAGATGCGGCTGCCAGAAAGAAGCTCATTAACACCTGTGTTGAGATTACCAAAAAGTACGGCTTTGTAGGTATTGACGTAGACTACGAGTATCCTTACGAGCAGTCAAATTGGGATAATTACAGCGTATTTCTGGTGGAATTGAAAGCCGCTCTGAAGAAAGAAGGCAAAATGCTGTCTACTGCTCAGGGTCCCTGGGGCGTGGGTCTGTCGGACGAGGCAATAAACGCTATTGATTATGTTAATATCATGGCTTACGATCTTGACGATGATAAAGGACGCCACTCCGGATATGAGTTGGTTCAGTCTTCTACGGAGTATTTTGTTAATCTGGGATTTCCTAAATCAAAATTGGTGATGGGTCTGGCCTTCTACGGTCACAGCACTACCAACAAGAGCGATCCTATGTCGGGCCAGCCGTATTATTACTATGTTCAGCGTTTCCGAAATGCCCTGAAGACCTATACTAACGAGTTAGGCGGATATTATTTCACCGGCAGGGATATGAACCGAGATAAGACCTACTATTGCATAGAAGAAGGGCTGTCCGGTGTATTCGCATGGCATTTTGCCTGTGATATAGAATATACTGACGAGCGTTCCCTGTGGCGCGCTGTGGGCGAAACCGTTGACCGTTTTGTGAAGTGAATATTGGGGGGATAAATAATTATGATACGACCGAAATTAGCGGCATATTGCGGTCATTGTGGGATAGATATGGTTACCGTATCTGATATTAAGCGGCTGGATATTCTCTTTTATGCTTTTGGTACTGTGCGGAACGGTACGGTGAATCTCGAACACCCTGAAGATTTTTCAATATTCCGGGATTATCGTAAACTAAATCCTCAATTAAAAATATTTCTGAGTTTGGGAGGCGGCGAGGAGCAGGGTTTTTCTACCGCCACCCGAACGCCCGTGGAACGTGAGCGTCTGGTAAAAGACACACTGAGGATTGTACGGGAATACGATTTCGACGGAGTTGATGTGGATTGGGAGTTTCCTACCGTTAACGGGGTGAAAGAAGAGCGTGAATGGCATACACAGCTTCTTTCCCTTTTCCGTGAAGAACTGGACAGATTTAGTAATGAGCGGAAATATTTGTTAAGCATAGCGGCTCCCTGCGGAGAATGGTGTTTTCAGGTGTTGAATTTGGAAAAATCATATAAATATCTTGATTATGTCAATATAATGACTTATGATATGGCGGCGTCCTCACATATGACCTGTCATCACACCGCCGCATACCCTCAGGCTGACAAAGAAATATCTCAGGCGAGTATTGCCGAAAATGTGCAGATCTTTAACGCTCACGGTATTCCGAGAGAAAAAATGCTTATCGGCGCCGCATTCTATTCAAGGCTGTGGCGCGGGGTAAAGGCGGAAGGATCGGGATTATTCGCAAGAACGGAAGAGGGAAGCACATACGGTCCCGGTTACACCGAACTGATGTACCTATATGAGAATAAAAACGGCTATACCCGTTACTGGGACGATGTGTCCAAGGCGCCGTATTTGTTTGACGGCAATACATTTATTACTTACGATGACAAGGAATCTCTGGCGGTTAAGTGCCACCAGGTATATGAACTTGGGGTAGCAGGCATCATGGTCTGGGAATACACTTACGATAAGGAACATATTCTCATTAGACATATGCACGAAAGCATGGAAAACAATGAGATTTAATGGGCGGCGCTTGTATAAAATGTGAGTAATTATAGTGTTAAGGAAGGCGGCTTTATTCAATAAATGACTATGTAAGAGGGAGATTTGCTGCGGTGATTTAGAATATGCAGGTTGTCATGAAACTGACTCGTCAATTTATAATTAGGCTAAGACATAAAACATTCAGACAAGTTATTTCATGTATTCTTGCTTATTATTGTCTCTTGTAATTGAATTAAGTTGTTGTTGACGCAATAACTTTTCCTTTTTTCGGCTAATTTCATGGTGATTTTTCAAAGTGCCTTTTTACCAAGGGGACGCGACCATCAGGTTCTATTGAACGCAAGTTCATGGAGGTTCAAGTCCTCTTATCCGCACCATTTCTTGAGAAAAGACACAGATGTATCTGTGTCTTTTCTCTTTATTCTACCGCCAGTAAATCGCTCATGATTGCCGCCATCTCGTCTTTTGCAGCACTGACATTTAAGTGGGCATACCGCATGGTCATTTTAATATCGGAGTGCCCCAGCCATTCGCGTATCCTTTCCAACGGAACATTTTTAGTCAACAGCATGGTCGCACAGCTATGCCTCAGATCATGAAATCGGATATGTGGCAGCCGATGGGCTTCCAGCAGCGTCTTATGCTTGGCTGTAACATAATCGGGCTTCAGAAGCTGTCCACATTCGTCTCGGCATAGATAATGCTGATCCTCACGACAGTAAAAACTCCCAAGCTTCTTGCGATAATGTTCCTGCCGCTCATTGGCTGCCAGAATTGCCGTCTCCACGGTATCCACCAACGGCATACTTCGCAGACTGTTCTGACTTTTTGTACGATCTTTTTTTATGATCTCCCTGTGATGATCAACGTTAGCTATCGTGACGGTATGCTGTACCAAAAGCTGATGTCTGCGCAGGTTTATTACGGTATCTTTTACTCCCAAAACCTCAGAGCGCCGGAATCCATAAAAGCTTGCAAAGAGGACTGGCAATTCCATTTTGGTGCCCTTTACGATGTGCAAATATGTGCTTATCTGTTCTTCATCGTAGTAGCTGGCTTGGTAGAGCGTTCTGTCGGGTCTGTTAGATATGAGATCCGCAGGATTATTTGGAATCGTCTGCTTGACATATAGTTGCTGAAGGGCTTTGCGAATGTTGCTGTGATAGTGCAAGATGGAGTTCTGGGACAAATTGCATTTCACGGCTAAATACCTGTAAAACGCCTCGATATGGCCCGGCCGCAGTTCTTCTACTGTAACGGCGAGATCATGAAAATAAGTGTAAGTTCGGCCATGAACATACCCTTTGTAAGATCCATATGTGCCGCGGTCAAGTGTTGGAGCTAGACGTTCCAGCCATAGAACCATGTAGTCGCAAAACAACATCTTGCGGATTGACATTGGTTGTTCCTGATACGCACGGGGAGCTGACTCTGCTATTTCAATGATCCGATCCAAATCTGTATCTGAATGGCCGTCCGCCTCCCTTTCTCCCAGCAGTTCACGCAGGGATTCTAGTGTTACTTCTGGAAGATCGGAAATATCCTGTGCTATCTTTTCAATGGGGTTAATAGCGCAAGCGTATTTTTCCACAAAGGTGCCATCTCGCTCAAACAGTCCTTTTAGCTGTTCGGTTATTCGCTCCGCTTGCCGTTTATTATTCCTTTCCGGCAAACTGGTCGGGATCCATTTGGTTTTCCGTCCTCCCTCTTTTCCATTGGGATAAAAATTGAGACAGGCATAGTATAATTTGTGCTTTATCTGAGGGCTACCTGTTACCACATTTCAACATCCTTTCTAGGTGAGTTTCGCCCTGCTTATGACTCTTCCATTCTATCACAAGGAGCAGGGGATTTCTATATGTTTATTACACTTGCGGTTTCCCATGCTGTAGAACATACGCTACAACATCTGCCTTGGCAATTTTATAGCTTCTTCCGATGCGCAAAGATGAAATCTGCCCTTCCCGCAAAATACGGTATACAAGCTTTCGGCTAATCCCGCCCAGCATTTCACACAGCTCGTCTGTACTGACCACATCCGGGTATTCAGCAAATATATAGACATTGTAATCATCCATGTTATTTCTCCTCGTTGTTCATTTGACCCAATATAACCAGCCCATTTCCTGCGCCCATTCCAGCCGCGTATTTTCAGGCCGACACTGTGCATCGTTTTATCCTGCGGGTATGCTCCTTATCATCGCATACTGTCCACAGAAGCCTGTATAATCTCTGGTATTGGGATGTTGTTTTCAAGGTACAGCGGCCTTAAAATTGCCATTCATCTATATAAAGAGCGGATGGTTCCTCAAAAAGATACAAAAGGATAAAAAAAGTCCTCTCGATTGAAAAATCGAGAGGACTTTTTACGTTTCCAGAGAGCGAAAGGCAGACAAGGAGTCACGTATGGCGCTAAGAGTCTCGTTGTCCAGCTTCTCCATATTTGTGCTGATTCCCGCTGACCGGTGTATTTTTCTCAGTGGGACTTCTTCAGAGGGAAGGGAATGTTGCATTTTAGAAATTCCATCGCACCTTTCCAGAACTTCCTGAACAATGGATTCCACGGTTTGGCGAAGCCTGGTATCGTCTTGTGGAATATTCGGTGTTTCCCCACAGTGAATGTAGTGGAGGATGGCCGTAGCTATAAACTGGGCTTTGTGACGCCCCTGGGCATTTAATATGTCCACGACCTGTTGATGATGGGTATCCTGCTCATTGAACTGTATACAGAACCGCGAGATACTTTTCTTTTTCGCCATAAAGCTCACCTACCGCTGGAAACGGAATAGAGAAGAGTGTATCCGCGGGCATTGGCTCCTATATCCGTAATAAAACTGGAATTGCCGATCTTGTCGCTGTCCTCTATACAGCGTCGCAGCAAAAGCGCACCGCCACCGACAAAGACATTCGGCCCAACACGCAGGTCGATCATCCTTTCCCGCAACTTCCCCGCCAGTCCGTCAATAAACGCCTGGGACTTCTCATGGATAATCCTTGCCACCTGTTCAGGGCAAACAGAATTCTCTCCGCGAAGGACGGCATCAATATCCGTTTCATCGAGAAGCAAATCTCGTTCGCTGTTGACCTTTCGGATAATGTCATTATACAGCGGGATGATGCCGTACTCCATGGAATCGCAGACCGCAAAATCCGGACGACCACCGCGAATGCGCAAGTAATCCAAAGTGAAACCACCTAGGTCTAATACCATTACCTTTTTCTGCTCCCGAACCTGCTGATAAGCGATAGCAGCGGCATAGGCTTGCGGATAGCAGTATACCTTATCGATCCAAATGGAGTAGGATTTATCTCGAAAACGGAAATCCACAATATCTTGCTTTTGGAAGTATTCCTCAAATCGTTTGTACTGAGAGCCAAAATGCAGGGGAGGCAGGCCAACGGCCAGTTGGATATCCACCACATCATCAGCTGGGGATATATCGGCCTCTTCCAGTTCCAGCGCGATGGCAAACAGGGTCAGGATGAAAAAACGGTCATCCACAGTTTTGTCTCGCAGATAGGGAATCCTCTGCTCCGACAGCATATAATATTTGCCTCCAACTTGTAGTACAGCATCTCCAAATGGAGGCCGTGCCTCACTTTCCGTTAGGCCTGAAGTAAAAACATGGTGGGCTGTCTTTATATTCTTGTTTCCATGGTCGATTGCGATCAGCATACAGAATCCGCTCCTTTATATATTGGTACGTATTCTATACGTTTTACAGCTCCTGTATACAACTGTGGGATCCGGCGATCTATTGCAGATGCCGGATCCCCAGTTGTCATTCGTCCTTTTTCAATTGCTTTGGTATTTGATTTCCTAATACAGCGGCGCCTGAAACCAGTACACCTTGTATAACAGCCGTGATGGAGAATCCCCACTCCATTAACAAGGAGAAGAGAATCCCTAATCCCAATAGAATGAGTGGAATAAACTTATCGGGGATCACCTTTATCTGTTTACAAACCCATCCTATGATGATCAGCGCCGGTATTAACACAATCCTATTTTCTACAATAAGAGAAGAGATATCCGTATGATCACCTACTTCTTAATCAGATATTCTTGAATTTCTGTGCGGACTTTTTTTGCTTTTTCTACGTTATTTCCTGTGATCGTGTTTTCTAAAAGGCTTAGTAGCCCTTTGCATAAGAGCCGGTTCATTTCCTGAATATCTTCTATGGCCTCGAGATTCTTTAATGCCCTGTCCTCCAGTTCTTTAACTCGTCTGCTGAGTTTCCGTGCAGGGCTTATCACTTTTGTGATGACAACGCCGGCACTGCCAAGGATACTGATACCACTGGCTATCGCTAACGTCCAATTAAGCCAATCCATAAAAGATCGCCTAAACCTTGATAATGTCAGAGGCATGGATAGGAGACATAATAGCATTTTTTCCGCTTGTATTTTTGTTCAGCACGACGCGGTCGGCTACTTGATCCTGATATACAATCCATGTGTCTGCCATTACCCATGAGGGGATTGAACTACCGCTATACCATTTTGCACCAGCCTTTATCTTCACAACGTCTCCCTTTTTGAACGTAGCTGATGGGAGATTTGGCTCAACAGTCTCCTCCCTGATTGTGGAAGCATCTACCCAACCATATACATTGCATCCACTCTCTCCAATCAAATGGTAGGGATGCCGTCTTCCAAGCGCAATGTTTGTCACTTTGGCTTTCCCCGCTGTGCGCTTTGCACCGACAGGCGTGGCCGCTTGGGCGTTCGAATAATGATATCCACCCAAAAAATCCACTATGTCGCCAACCTGAAGAGTTTTTTCAGGTGTCACTGGCGTCGCTGGCTCTTCTACAGGAGGCTCTTCTGCACCAGGAATATTTTTTTCACCACTCAGATAGGGAACAGGATCTTGTGGAGTACCATTCAACCTCACTTCAAAGTGTAAATGCGCTCCCGTGCTGTATCCGGAAGTTCCCATATAGGCGATAATATCGCCTTTTTTAACGGCTTGTCCGACTTTAACCTTCAGGGTATCTTTTTTCAAATGCAAATAGCGCGTCTGATAGGATCCTGCATGATTTATATAAATATAGTTGCCGCTGCTATGTACCTTATCAAACCCAGAAACCGTATTGCAGACCGAAGCCACGGTGCCATCCTGAAATGCAGTGATATAATCGCTTCCATATTTGGAAGAAATCATGTCCTCTCCATTATGATAGGAGTTTTTTCCCGTAAACGGGTCTTTGCGAGCCCCGAAAGGGCTGGTTTCGTATTCGCATTCGTTTTTCAGAACATGATTTTTCACGTTCAATTGTTTACCCATTTTGCACCTCCGAGTTATCCTCGACAGCTTGTTCCATCTCTTCTTCCGAAACGCCCGTGTTCTGAGACAAAAGAGCAAATTGTTCTGGCGTGATTCCCTGCAAAATTTCTTCCATATGTCATCTTCCTTTGTATCCACCTTCCGGGCGGCTGCTCAAATATTTGTCAGCCGCCCGGAAACGTGGATCTTATACTTCTTTGCCAGTTTTCATTTCAGGAATGATAGCGGTTATAAGCTTGTACAATCCCGGACGAACGTCTTCGCTGATAGGAAGGCTGTATTTGAGACTCCCCATAGCTGTGCGCTCAATTTTATATGCTTCCAGTTCGTAGATATTGAGCTCATTCAACTCCGCTATTTCCGAATCGGTCAGATTTTCCTTGTTTGTCAGTTCATGGTAACGTTCTGTTTGGGCACAGATTCGGCTCATTTCCTCTTTTTCCTTCTGCCGATAGCTGCCGTCAGCATAGCTGGAGAGAATGATATTCACCATTCCAAGTTCAAAATCAAATTCAACATTTTCAATCCGGTGATAAGTAGATACCGCCCCAGTGTTTGAACGGAGTTCCTGTTTGATTGCCATATTCAATTCCCCCTTAATATTTGATAATCTTATATTTGACGATGGTAGGCTGGAAAACGTTGACTGTAGCTCCACTGGTACCAGCATAATTAATACTGGGGGCTACGGTATTTGTTGTTACGTTGGCCGTATTAACGGTAACAGAATGAGAGTGGGAACCAGCATCAACGGTTTTAATGGCATTTGAATATACCGTTGCGCTCGACCATCCAGTTTGATAACCGGAAATAGTGGAACCGCCGGAACCGCCGGTAGATAGCGAGATGCATTTTCCGTTAGCGGTCGCTCACAATGGCTTTCGTTGTCCGGTTGGGATAGGAAAGCTTGCCTTGGCGCTCATAGCTTTGCAGTTCGGTGTCCCGCACACCGAGCTGCACGGTATCGCATACAAAGTTATACTCCCGCATCCGGGCAGACACGCTTTCGCACAGCACATACAGGGTGATTTTGATGTCCTCGTCGGTTACCAGATCCCGTGGAGCGGTCGTACTGTTGCCGATAGAATGGATGAGTGACTTGGCGCCGATATTCGATACCGGAGAGGCATCCAGCCCGTTGGCAAAGCGCCAGAGCATCAATCCGTTTTGACCGAGAAGGCGCTGTAAAAACCGCTGGTCAGCGGCTGCCAAATCACCGATGGTCTTGATGCAGTACCGTTTCAGCTTGGCATGGGTCGCCCGGCCGACATACAGCAGGTCGCTCACCGGCAGCGGCCAGACGATCTCCCGGAATCGTTCGCTGGTGATGACGGTGGTAGCGTCCGGCTTTTTCATATCGCTGCCGAGCTTGGCAAATATCTTGTTGTAACTCACACCCACCGACGCAGTGACACCCAGTTCCTGCCGGATGCGCTGCCGCAGCTCGTCGGCAATCGTCCTGCCGTCCCCGAACAGGCCGGTGCTGCCGGTCACGTCCAGCCAGCATTCATCCAAACCGTAGGGTTCTACCTGATCGGTGTATTCGCTGTAGATCTCCCGGGCAATCTGGGAAAAGTGCAGATACCGGTCATAATGAGGCGGGGTGAACACAATGTCCGGGCATTTCTGTTTTGCCATCCACAGGGGATCGCCCGTCTGGACGCCGCAGGCTTTGGCCGGGTAGTTTTTCGCCAGGACAATGCCGTGCCGCGCCTCCGGGTCACCGGCCACAGCCACCGGCTTTCCCCGCAGTTTCGGATTATATAAGCACTCCACCGAAGCGTAAAAGTTATTCAGATCGGAATGTAAAATAATCCGTTCCATATCCTCTCCAGAAAACAAATGTTCTGATTTTCATTATACGCGATATTGCCTTATAAATTTCTGGTACTTGTTGGAAAATGGAGTTAGAACAGGGAGATTCTATTTGGCGGTTTGCTTATCCGGAAAAAAATTTTCCAGCAATTCCATACAATCCTTGGACGTATAGCCCCACAACACGTTACTGAGGGCTTCGATGGCCTCCCGGCGATACCGGTAATAGGTCCGGTAGGAAATGTACTTCACATGCGGCCGGATCGCTTCGATGATGTCCAGTACGCTCCCTACCTCTTGCGGGGAGAGATAGGTGTAGTACAGAACCCAGTAGAAGGTTTCCCCATTCTTGTGTTTATTTCGGAGCAAATTAATCGAGGAATCCACCAGTTTGATCATTTTGTTGGAGCGCTCGATGCACTTGGCCTGGTACTCGATGTTTGTCCCGGACAGTTCGGCGCCGGCCAGGTAGATACTGTCGAGAAATTCATCGATACTGGTGCCGTATTCAATCTCAAAGCTCTTTTTCATCTGCTGTACCGATAATTCCAGACTCCAGGTAACATCTCTGTACTTGCTTAACAGTTTCCAGGTATCATGCAGCAGCGGATTTTCTGCCCGGTTGGTGAATTCCCTGTCGGTGTGTGGTGCTTTCATCGACGAACACCCCCTTCCTGGTGAATAGTCAGGGTCAACTCAAATCGGTATAAGGCCGGACCGTTCCCACAATGGATGGTCAGTTCCAACGCTTTCTTATTCCTGCAGTCGTCCGGATAACGATATAACTTATACCGTGAATTCCAGCATCGACAGCACGGGATCCCTTGCGAATACAGGACTCCCGCCACTTTAGACAGGATGTGGGGAATATGCGGTTTTGAAACGCTGGGGATTGCGCCTGAAACGCTGATTTGTTCTTCCTGTACAAGTTGATTTTGACCGTCCGGTTCTTTTGGAACCTGGATATGGAAGCATAGGGACATGGCGATTTCCTCCTTATCGATAAGAACATCTGAGATTTGGAACATGGTGGACAGATAGTTGTTCAGGTAAATGACACTGCCCTTTTTGCCGGTTCCGGCTATCAGGGTCAAATGGCCATGTTCGGCCAGCTTGTTGAGGGTACGGCTGACAGTGGAACGGGAAACACCCCAGCGATCTGCCAGCTCGGTATAGCCGACAAAGGGTTCGCCGGTGCAGCTGCGGTAGTAGACCACCGGCCCTTTATCCGAGCCCCGCACGCGCTCGTCCCGGTAAACGGTGTGAAGCCACAGATCGAGAAGAATATCCAGCTCCGAGCATTTTCCCAGGCCGATCAGCTCGTTCAGAGAGGCAATGGGGAAGAAGAAAAAGCCGGCGTCTTTTTGGCAGGGAGCGTTATAGTCGAGCACCGTGTTACTTTTCTGCCAGTTGGTGATTTTGAATTTGACGACCCGCCCGCGGGCTAAAAGGCTGTAAGTGATGTAGTGCTGTTTTTGCAGGATCTCCAGCACCTGCAGAGCCTGCCGGGGATGCTTCAGCCGCAGCCTGGCCGTCAGGTCGGAGAGGGGGCAGATCCATTCGCCGGGATGGACAAGATACGACGTGCGCTCGATGCGCTGATAGGAAGAACGGAAATTGGCAAGGGAACAAAGGACGATATAATAAAAAAGACCGGAGCCTCCACGGGAATGGAAGCTCCGGTCTGCGATCAAAGACTGGATGAATTTTCGATAAATCCGGCAGCGGGGATAGTCCACCAGTTGTTTGAGTTCTAATTGATATTCCGGCACATAAATGCTCCTTCCTCAATAAAAAGGCCTCACAACCATTTACGATGGCTGTGAGGCAATGTGGTTTTGATAAAGCTACTCCAGGTTCATAGAGCTGTCTAAGGCGTCATATTCCCGCTGCAGCTCTTGCCGCAATTCATCTTCTGTGGGAAGATACAGCTTGTATTTTGAAACATAAATTTGCGTATTGTTTTCGGGCAAAGTATATTTTACTACCGACTCGCTCTTATCTGCACATAGAACGATGCCGATGGGCGGATCATCCCCTTCGTTCATCATTTCCCGCGTGTAGTAGTTCACATACATCTGCATCTGGCCCAAATCCTGGTGGGTTAGTTTGCCGGCTTTCAAGTCGATCAACACAAAACACTTTAAAATATAATTGTAAAATACAAGATCGATGAAGAAGTGCTGCCCGTCAAAAGTGAAACGCTTCTGTCTGGCCACGAATGAGAAGCCGCGCCCCAGTTCCAACAGGAATTTCTGCAAATGATCGATGAGCGCCTGCTCCAGATCGCTTTCGTAGAAGCTGGTGCTTTGTCCCAAACCGAGAAATTCCAGCACATATGGATCGCGGATAATGTCTTCCGGTGCTTTTCCCGGTTCCAGCTTTTGAATTTCAGCAGCAACGCCTTCCTTGTCCCGGCTGGAAAGCAGACGCTCGTAAAAGAAGCTGTTGATCTGCCGTTCAAGCTGACGTGTACTCCAGCCGGATTTCACACATTCATCCAGATAGAATTGGCGTGCTTTTTCGTTTTCCACCTTCATCAAAAGGCGATAATGCGTCCAACTCAATTCGCCACGCAGTGCGTGACCATTTGGAAAGGTTAAGTAGAATTGACGCATGTATTTTAAATTTGTGACCGTAAAACCTTTCCCAAAATCGGCGGTCATTTGCTTGGAAAGCTCCTGCATGAGTTCCGCGCCATATTCTGCTCGTGCTTCTCCGCCTTGCTGTTCAACAATGCTTTTACCGATATTCCAATAAGCCTCCACCATAGCATAATTTGCAGAGGCGTAAACTTTGTTCCGCGCAGCGGTTAGGATCTCCTTGATATGATTATAAAACTGCACGTCCATCATTTGGTTCATGTTGTCGCCTTCTTTCGCTTTACGATGGCTATATTGTACCATACAGGGATATGTAAAACAACCTATATGATTCTTGTAGTATTATACCGAATGTATACTAGTTATTAAGCAGCCGTCGCCACGTCTCCCAAAATAGGCAGAGGGCAAAACTGCCGAAAAAGGCACGACCATTTCATGTAGTCGTGCCTTTTTGATCATAAGCAGGGCTTCCAACAATTTGCTAACACTTGTCTAACAAATTCGCAAAAGCAGGCTGTTGTAGGGGCTACGCGAAGAAATACATCAACCATGCGCCTTAACGGGGATAAAAGCCGGTTTTCCTTATATCGAGAAGGGCTTAAAATCACATAAATGACCCTAAAGTATTCTAAAGTAATAATTGCCTGTTATCTTCAGGTTCTAATGATCGCAAGGTCGTGGAGGTTCAAGTCCTCTTATCCGCACCAAGATGGTGTGACAAAAAAGATGTCACACCATTTTTCTTAGTATTCATGCGGGTTTGCGGGCTTTTTGGAGCGAAAACCGGGAAACGGTTTCACCGTAGATGTCCAAAGGGTTCCGCGCCGCCAAAAGCCGTGCAGCAGGGTTTCCTCCTGGTTTTTTTCAGGATGGGAACCCTGCTTTTTTTGTTTTCCGGGATTTTACTCAACTCGTGCCTGTAGAAGTTCCCCGCCAAATTGTGTGTGGTTTGAACAGCGGTAAATAAAAGGCGGGAGATGGGGAAAAGATATAAGAACATAGCGGAGTTTTCAGCCGGATTGATTTTAGGCTGAAAACTCCGCTTTTTTTGTTTATGTCGGTTTTCCCGTGCCGAGGCCATCGGCGCGGTTCAAATAGATACTTTGAAAAGAAAGCCGGGATGCCATATGCGATAGGAAACCGCATACCGCCATAGCCAGCCAGGGCGTCTGAGAAATCAGACGCCCTTTTTTTGTGCCCAATTTTAGAAAAGGAGACTATGCCCATGAAGAAACAACGCGCCATGTTGTCGCTCGTTCTTTCCCTTGTCCTGCTCTGTTCCTTCGTTATGCCCTCGCTGGCGGCCAGCTATCAGAACGGCAGCACAGGGAAAGTTACCGTGTCGGGCGTATGGGCGTTCCACGGCGGGAGGCAGCCCGGCGAGACGTCCAGCACCAGCAACGGCGGCAACAGAGGGAATCACTACAACAACCGTTTGTATTGGTACGAGGGCTACAGCATCGATATCTTACAGATGGATGGGAGCCAGTACACCCCGCAGTACAACGGAAAAACGTATTTTTACTGCATCCACAAATGGGTGAACTACGGCACCGGCAACCGGAAATTCTACGTGGATCCCACCGGCCAAGGCAACTTAATGAATAGCCCGTACTGGAAAAACGGCCTGAACCAGATCCAACGGGATCTGCTCATGCTGGTATCCATGTACGGCTTCCCTGCCAGGACTCCGCAGCAGCTTGGCGTGTCCACCGTGGATGACGCCTACGCTGCGACACAGGCCATCATCTGGGAGATTGTCACCGGACGGCGGAACAAAAGCGGGCTGGTTTCCGGTTACAAGTCCTCCGCCGAGGAATTGAACAGCGGGATCACCGCTGCCAAGAACAACGTGCGATATTTCCATGACTGCTATATGCTGTATGCCTACGACGGCAACGGCCACAAGAAAGGCGAGGCGACCCCGGCCCTGACGGCCTACAACAAGATACTGGCAGACATGGCGAAACACGATACCCTTGCCAGCTTCGCGGGACAAACCCTTACGCTGAAATGGGACGGAGCCAGCAAAACGTATAAAGGCAGCCTGACGGACAAAAACGGGATGCTGGCGAACAGCTCGCTCACGTCCGCCCTGCCTGCTGGTATGACAGCGTCCATCAGCGGCAACACGATCACCGTCACGGCGTCCAAGCCAGGTGATACCACGGCAATCCACCTGAAAAAGAACCTGTCCGAGCTGCATAAAATCAGCCCGCTGGCGGTGCTGGAGGAAACCTCCGGTAAAGGGCAGGAAATGCTCTGCGGGGTAATGAACGACCAAAAGACGTATTCGTTCAGCGTCCGCACGGCACAGGGAACGGCCAAGATCGTCAAGAAAAGCGAGGACGGCGTGGTGTCCGGTCTGCAATTCCGCATCACCGGCAACGGCATTGACAAGACCTACACCACCAATGCAGACGGCGTAATCACCGACACTCTCCCGGCTGGAACCTATACCGTGTCCGAAGTCAACATACCGGGGCGATACAATACACCCGCCAGCCAGTCCGTTACCGTCCCCGACGGCGGGACGGCTACCGTAACCTTCAGTAACACCTTGAAAAAGGGTTATGTAGAGATTTACAAGACCGACACCACCACCGGCAAGGCACTGGCCGGGGCCGTGTTCGGCATCTACAATAGCGCCAACACCCGAATCGGCGGGCTGACAACGAACAGCGAGGGGTATGCCAAGAGCGGCCTGCTCTCCTATGGGGACGGGTACTACTTGTTAGAGGAAAAAGCCCCGGAGGGGTATGTGCTGGATACCACCAAGCACTATTTCAACATTCGCACGAATAACCAGACCATTACGATCCGTACCAACAACCAGAGGCAGATGGGACAAATCACCGTCCAGAAAAATGACGGAGAAACCGGCGAAACGGTTAGCTTCCCTGCCACCTTTGACATTCGGGCGGCGGAGGACATTCGGACACCGGACGGCACGGTGCGATTGAAAGCCGGGGAACTGGCCGATACCGTCACCACGAAAAACGGCGTCGGCACCACCAAGCAGCTTTACCTAGGCAACTACCTCGTGACAGAACGAACAGCCCCGGACGGCTATGTACAGGACGGCAAGCAATACCCGGTATCCCTCGAATACGCCGGGCAGACGGTCAAAATCGTGACCGAGAGCGTCACCGTCCCGAACGCCCCGCAGAAAGGGACGATCACCGTCCACAAGACCGACAGCGAAACCGGCA
>ENA-ORTH01000792-ORTH01000792.1-human-gut-metagenome-genome-assembly--contig:-NODE-792-length-36962-cov-3.704284_pt1 | contig 36962 bp, 32 predicted proteins | sample MGYA00241914_ERZ509192 | MGnify/ENA primary metagenome ERZ509192 (study PRJEB26280, sample SAMEA2338826) | human gut metagenome | biome: human gut; feature: human-associated habitat; material: faeces... | reverse complement strand
AATGAGGCCAGCAGGGCCTCAATATTGCCGATCTCAACGTATACTGCCGCCGAGGTGACGGGACGGGTATTGTCCTGCTCCACCTTGCCGGCGGTATCCACCATCAGCACGTTCTCCTCCACTTTGAGGCCCGCCCCGATCTGGTAGGGCAGTGCCCCTGTTCCGCCGCCTATCTCTCCCTTCAGGCCAGCCGCTGCTCCTCCCGTCCCAGTCAGGCGGAGGCCGGTGGTAATTGTGCCTCTCAGCTCAGTCACGAGTCACATCCTCCTCCAGCACAAAACGGGCCGGCGGAAGAATGGTCTTGACCGTACCATCCCGGGCGGTAAGCTGTACGTCATAGCTATACTCTCCCGGCGTGAGATCGTTGGTATCTGCGTGAGAGAGTACAAATACTGCCACGCCGTCCTGGAAGGAAGTCACGGTTTTCTGGAGCACAACTCCCCGGCTCCAGGCCACCGTAAACGTCACCCGGTCGCCATCTTCAAAGTGCCGGGGCGTCCCGTCTTCCCACTGGCAGGATACTGAGAGCTGCTCCGTGTCTCCCCGGAGCATTCGCAGACCGTTTTTGTCAATCGTCATGCTATTCCTCCTTGTGGCAGAAAAAGGCGTTTTCCACGTCCGCCCAGGTGGGGAACCGCTCCTCCATGTCAGCCCAGGTCATGCCCGCCGCTTCGATGTCTCCCCAGCGGATTATCTCGATAATGAAGCGCAGATGGGCCGGCTTGACCTCCTCCACCGTGTCCATCAGCAGCTCGGCGTCGATATTGATAAACCCGTTTTCCTCTCCGTAGAAGCGAAGGGAAAAGGAATAGTCGCCGAAGTTCTCGGTTACTCTGGCGCTATAGCCGGTCAGGGCCTCCGCCAACGCCCGGATCATCTCCGCGTTGGTGGTGCCGCTGGAGCACAGCTTTGCGATGACCGCGCTGCGCCGCGCCTCCAGCGTCTGCCCGGCCGCAGGCGTAATGCCCACCAGCCGCTCCCACTCCACCAGGGCCCAGGTGGCGGTATTGACGCAGAATTGCTCCGCCAGGTCATAGGTGGCCTGCTTATAGGCCCCGGCCATCTCCGCCATGGGCGAGGAGACCGCCACCGTGTAGGGGCTGTCCCGCAGCCGCTGAGGGAGCTGCTCCCATTTATCCGGCATCCTCTCGCCTCCTATCCCGCGGTGACCGAGACGGTCCCCAGCACCGGCACCTGCTCTCCCGACACGGGCAGATTGGCCGTCCCCCCGTTGACGGTCAGGGAGGTGCAGTCCACCACACCGTTACAGGAGAGGAGCATGGCCAGGATGCGGTTATAGCGCACCGGCTCCTCCGCCCCCATCTCCATGTCCAGAAACATCTGGGCAACCTGTCCCTCCAGCTCCGCCTGCACCGCGGCCGGCAGCACGCCGCCCTCCAGGGTGCAGGCCGCCGTCACATTGACCTCCAGCGCCGCCGCCGACACCACCGTAACCGACGCCCCGATGGGGCGGACGGATTCGATGTACTGGGCCACCTGGGTGACGATTGCCCCGTCCAGCGGTTTCTTGTCCTCGCCGGCGATGACCACCTTGACCGTACCGTTGCCGTCCCAGAGCGGGAGCACCGCCGCATTGCCCACGCCGGACACGGAGCGGGCCCACTGCTTGTAGTGGTTGGCGTTGCCCGACGCCACCGGCTCGGACAAAAAGGTGTGGATGCGCTCATAATAGGAGGCATCGCTCTCGGCGTCGGCGCCGCCCTCGCCCGGGGCCTGGTTGGTCACGCCGTCCACCCCCGCGGCGTTGGTGGCCAGCCGGGTCACCGTGCCCGCGGCCACATTGTACTGCTCACCGGCCTCCTCCGCCGTAGCGGGAACCTGAACCGAGCCGCCGGAAATCGTGGCGGCCAGGTCGGTGAGAAAGCGCAGGCCGTCGGTGGAAACCACCTCCGTCCCCTTGGGGATGGCCACTCCCTCCTCTCCGGTAAAGGTCACTGTCACGTGGGCCGTGGCCGCCGGCGTCCGGGTCAGGCCGAACATCCCGCCGAAGGCGTCCAGATAGGGGCCGGACTGGTCGCTGGGGACGGCGGCCGCCAGCAGCGTGGGATGATAGGCCAGTCCCCGGTAAATCTGATAGGCCGCCTCGGAAAAGAGCAGATCCGTGTAGGACCCCTCCCGGGTGTCCACATCCAGCCCCCGCTCCGCCAGACGGCGGACCATCTCCGCCTTGATGCTCTCCGGCGTGGCCTCCTGCAGCAGCGCGTCAAAGTCCAGCGGCATCGACCTGTCCAACGTGCTCAAGCAGGCCGCAGCCGAAGAGGGCGAGGTGCTGGTGCTGCCCATCGGCAAGCGCTCGGCAGAGTACTTTGCCCACCACGAAGCCGAACTGTTCACGCAGGAAGTGCTGCTGGCCGCCGATGTATCGGTGGGACAGTGCTTCCAGCTGGCGCGTCAGATCACCGAAGGGTACCGCAAGGGCGAGTTTGACGCCGTAAAGCTTTGCTACACCCGGTTCGATTCCATGATGACCCAGACCGCAGCCACCATGGAGGTGCTGCCGCTGTCCATCGAACCCACCGAGCAGCAGAAGGCAGAAGAGCTTGGTGTAGAGCGGAGAGCCGAACAGTCCCGAGGTGCGCTGAAATCCGGCAAGCACCCGGTCGACGACGGGATGCGTCCAGCCGAGGGACTCCATCCATCGGTAACAGAACCAGTAGATGTGTACGACGAGCAACAAGACGCTGATCGCCCGCATGAACTGCATAACCTTGGCAAGGCCCCTCAGATCGTCTTCGTGTTGCATGGCGGTAACGGTTTGAAGGACGAATATAGAGGCCTGAATCCGGAACGGCATGGTTTGTCACCGACCGGCACCCTGTGGCACTCACCGGCCGCCACGATCGGCATATTATCCAAATATCCTGTACCGCTGCATGGCGGGGTCCAATAAAAGGGTCTCTATCGGATTTATACTATTATCGTCAAATAAACACGTCAGATATCGAGAGGGTAAGTCTCCGGGGTACGGGTAAAGTTTTCAGGTTTGTCTGCCGCCTGCTTTTTCAGGCATAAGCGACACACATAAAAAAGCCGCTTCGGGAGAAGCGGCTTTTGGCGGACGAGGTCCGTTATTGCTAATAGAGCATTCCAAACAGCCAAAGGGGAATCCTGATCCCCGAACCGTATTCGATGTTGTCTGCGGCGATAAAGGCGTTGGGGAGATCTTCGATCTGCGCCTTGCCTTTCTTGCCCCTCCGACCTCAAAACTGTATTTGCCGTCCACGAGAAAATCGGTTTGGGATGTGTAGGTCACAGCATTGGTAACGGCAAGTTGGGAGTAGAAAAACGTCTCCCGCAGATTGCCGGCATCCACGCCTTTTTCCGAAAACGCATAGGCATAATTGGTGTTTCCCAGATAGACCTTTTCGGGCTTTACGAGCCGTTTGAGCCCTTTCGCCTCTTTGTCCAACAACAGGATGGCGTGGGCCTTCTCCAACGCATCGAGGTAGTTCAGCAAACTCGGGCGGGTCGTATCGACCTGCCAGGCAAGTTTGGCCATGTTCGGAATGAACGGAACCGAATCGGCGATAATGGAGAAGAGTTTGCGGATCTTGGCGATGGTAGAAAACTCGATCTCTATGTTGGCCGGCAGATCGACATCCATGATCATGTTCACAGTCTGCGCTACACGCTGGTAATAACCCTCCCTGTCCTCCTTGTAGTAGGGAAAATAGCCATATTTCAGATACTCCTTGAACGCGGCGATGGGCTTGACCTTGCCGTTAATTTCCGAGGCGAGCCTGACGTGCTGCGTAAGGATCGTGTCCAGAGGAACGGGATTGAGTTTGATGCCGTGTTCGTATTCGAGGAACTCGCGGAAGGAGATACCCGCCAGGGTGTATTTGATCGCCCGGCGGCTCAGGTCGCTGTCGGCATGGAAGATATTGAGCATCGACGAGCCCGTGATGACAACCTTCAGATCGGGGAAAGAGTCGTAAATAGTCTTGACTTCGCGCGACCATCCCTTGTACTTGTGCACCTCGTCAAGATAGAGCGCTTTGCCGCCGTTCTTACGAAACTCGTCGGCAAGTTCGAATACCGAATGCGTAGAGAAATAGAGATTGTCCAAAGAAGCATAAAGCACTTCCGGGGAATAGATGTCGTAATTCTGCCTTATATGCTGAAGCAGCATCGTGGTCTTGCCCACGCCGCGGGAGCCGACGATAGCGATCAGGCGGTTGTTTCAGTTTATATGCCGGTACAGATACCGCGTAAAGCCCGTTTCGGTTCTACTGGCAAGAATGTGAAAAATGCTTCTGAGTGCTTCCATAATTTCGTCGGTTTTAATGAGGTAAAGATACGATGTATTTTCAAATATATAAATATATATCTAAAATGCATTTTCTAAAATACACATTTGATCTGCCAACCCGACAGGACCGGCGCTCAAAGGCGCTCCGCAGCGTGTGAATATCGGCATGGTCGCGTTACAAGCGTTTGCTGAATGTTTGTACCGATGTTCGTGCATGGTACCAGAAAGAGCCCCAAAGAGGAGGTATAAGCCATGCCTCTATGACGACGGATCCGTTTTCGGCAGTGCGAACACGGACGATATGCCCTTCTATTCCGAGAGCAGGCGTTTTTCCCTCCTCGACAGCTACTAAAAACGTTACTGCGGGATTATATCCGCCCGTGTATCCGGGAACATCGGGTATAATCCGGCAGTTTCCCGACGGAAAACGAGTCGGAGGAAATCCGCAAACAGGCGATGGGCGTATCAGAGAAAAATCCGGCAAATCACATTGAAAAACGACAGGCGTGACGGCTGTTCTTTCAGGACAATGTGAAGGCGGCTATCGCCAAACTGCAATCAGAAACGGAAGACAGAGAATAACTGACTGTCTTCCGTCCCCTTAACTTCATCTATTTCTGGCTGGCCTCGATCCATACTCCTCGCATCCTGTCGAGCAGCGGCGTAAGGTCCTGCCGTTTGAAGATCCCGCAGCGCAGACCCGCATAATTCCTAAGGTCAATGTTCAGCAGCCATTCGAACCCGGCGATGATCGTCTTCAGGTCGGCCCTGCCCGTTTCCGTCCGGAACAGGCCCAGCTTATGTACCGGGGCGATGAACTCCACAATGTCGGATGCGGTCGTATCCCCGTTCAGGTAGAGCGGAGAGCGCGGTACAGCGAGCCGTTCACGGTCGAGTTCGGGGTATCGGAGGCGCTGGCCGATGAGCCTCAGTTCTGCTTCGACGACCGCCCTGGCCTTGTGACAACAAGAGACGACGGCTGGCGACGGGCCGTGCTCCATATGCCGGTCAAGGTCGGACAGTTCGATGCGCGTCCGCTCGAACAATCGGATCATCCCGGAGGAGCAGGGCTTCCCTCCCAACCGGCCTACTGTCGTACAAAAACAGGCATAGGCATCCTCCAGCGTGCGGTCGGAGATCGTCTGTCCGTTCCGGGCTTCGTGCAACAGCGCGACGAGCTTCGAATCGATCAAAGTACGTGTTTTCATGGCAGTATAATTTAGGTTAATAAAAAAACCGGCGCTATCCGGCGCCGGGCGTGAATATTCCATCACGATATTCAATTCCTGTTCGATCGAACGTACGGTAAAAAACAAAGAGCCTCCCGTGAAATCACGGAGAGGCTCTTTTTCGAACGGGCACACTGTGGCCCATATACCCGCCGCTGTAAGCGGCGGCCATCTATTACATGGAATGGCGAGGTAAAATAAACGTATTCCAGCTGCGGCTCGTCATGGATTAGGCGTTAAACTTCGAAGGGAAGAGAAAGTTCGGTTTTCATAGGCTGTTTTCCTGTTATATCCATGTTTTCTGGAACGTATCCCATCCCGCGTTCCTTTCGGATCGCGGCGGCCAGCGGCAAGGAGGTCATCCATGCCGGTCCCTTCGGAACGGCCGCGCCGAATGCGGCGGCCAACGGCAGGCGGACGAACGATATTCCCGGTATTCTTTTCCTGTTCATGGCCGTGTATCCGTAGCGCTCCCTTTAATCCCTGTCTTCCGCAGCCAAAGCGTTGTGCTTCACGATCAGCTCCGGGAAGTTGCGGCGGACGAATCCGCCCAGCGAATTATAGACCAGCCCCAGCCGCCGGGCTATGGAGCGCAGGTCTTCCCCGGTGGTTTCGTACAGGCGGATGGCCTCGGCATACCGCTCCATGCTGCGGCGTGAGACGAGGCGGCCGTTCGGGGCCTTCATCATGCCCTGCCGGGCGTACAGCTCCGGCTCATGTTCTTTGAGGTACTGCCTGAAAACATCCGGATGGAGCCCGAACTCGGCGGCCACCTCCGCCGTGCGGAGGTCTTGCGTACGCAGCCGCTCGATGGCCTTGGCATACTTGGCGGCGGTGGCTATCTTATACTGCTTGGTCCCGGAGAACCCGGCGCCCTCAGCGTATACCGCACCCCGGCGGGCGAAGGCAACGTCCCGGTGCCAGTATTGCAGGTAACCTTGCAACGAGTTCTCGTTCTTCCCGGTCGCTGCAGCGATCTCTTTGACCGTCATGGCCGTCTCCCGATAAAGGCGCACCGCCTCGGCGTACTCTTCACGGGCAACGGCCGTCGGCTCATGGCGGCGGCCGTTGCCCGTGATGTGTCCCTGTTTTTTGACCGCCTTGGCCCGCTCACGAATCCCGAAACGCTTGTCGAGCAGCTCCTTATAATAGAATTGAAGATGCTGACTCAGTCCGTGCACGGAGACTCCGCACGCGGCTGCCGCCTCCGGGACGGTCACCTCCGTGGTCCGCAACAGCTCTACGGCTCCGGCATACCGCTCCCTGCACCAGGGACGCATCCCGCGGTGCTGGTTGTCGGCGATGCCGCGCTGCCGGCGCTCTTTCTCCCTCCGTTCGACGATTTCCGGATAGTGGGCGCGGAGCTGGTTGCCCAGCGCCGTGCCGTCCAGCCCGAACAGGCGGGCGATCTGCGACACGTTATAGTCGATATACTCCTCGCTGTCGCATGCCGCGACGGCATCCCGATATTTGGCGTGCGCTGCCGGAGTCTGGCCCCGTCCTCCGTGCAACTTCAGGTGTTGTGCCGCCTCTGCGGAGCACTCCACGCCGTGACGTGCCAGCAGCAGGTCGCGGCGGTGTCTGTGCAGGTAGCCCAGGAAACCGTCGTATCGTACTCCGCATCGTTCGCAGATCTCGCGGACACTCATATCCGTCGACGCATAAAGTTCCACCGCTCCCGCATACCTGGCGACTGTAGAGGGACGGACTCCGGGAACAGAACGCTGCGATGCCCCGGGAGGCCCTCCGGCCTCCCGGGGGTTCCGCTCGTTATCTTGATCTATCTCTGTCTCATGTGCCATTATACTGCTGTATCTAATTTCATCGGACACTCCCGCCAAGTGATCTCCAAGGTTTGTCAACGGGCTCTCCGGCTCCATCGGCCGAGGTTTGTCCCTGTAAATCGCGATCATTCCTTCTGCTGCCTTTCGCCGTTCGCGGCCCTATCGGTGCAGCGCCCGGAATCGCGGTCTCTCCGAGGCTTTTTCAACTTTACACAAATAACAAACAGCAGCAAGCCAACAATTTGCCATCAGGAAACTACACCTTCCGGACAATCGTCCTGCAGCGATCTTACGGCTTTGCGAACAGTCGGCGGGAAACGTTGGAGAACCTACAGGCCACTTATTTCCGACAACGATAATGATCCTTGCGAGGGTCCTGCAAACGCGAACGCCGCCACTGCCTGCGCAGTACCACAAAACCGGCAAGCGCACAGGCAATGGCGGCGACCAGCAACAGCAGCCCCACGAACCTCAGTTCCGAAGAATACGGGTCCGCGCCGCAGAAATCCTCCAGGTCGGAGTAAAGGAGATTTGCAATAAGAAAATGGTCGGTCATTTTTTCTTTCTGTTATAATTCAACTGAACTCGGATGATTCGATCAGCGTTCTATTTCATTCACTATGCATCGCAGTCTGTCGCACGCCGTAACGACATCCCCGATATTCGGCTTTCGTACAGGCAGCTCCGAGAGCCGCCGTAAGACATCCCGCACCGGCGGCGGATCGCCGGGGAGCCGGTCTCCGGCCCATAGAAGGGCCTGCCTGTCCCCCTTTACCGCGATCATTCCACCTGCTGTCTTTCACCGCTCCCGGCCCCGTCAATGTCACATCCGGAATTACGGTCTCTCTGACGATCTTTTAACTTTACACAAATGACCAGCAACAGGAGGTCGGCGATCGCCATCAGGAAAAAGAACGCCGTATTCCAGATATTCGCTGCTTCCATCTTTCGTCGTGATAAGATCCAAAACAAGGTCTGCCATCGGACCCAAATGTTTACTCCACATAATCGTTCTGTCTCGTATAATTCAGGAAGCCGCAGCTCCCGCCACCATTCCGGGCATCCCGCCGGCAATCCTCTATCACATGAAGGAACACGACCGTCAACATGGCGATCAGCACCAGCAAGATCACATTGAGCACTACGCTCCAAAACAACAACGTCTCCATCATTTCAATCAGTTAAGGGGTAAGTCATTATCAATCGTTCACACTCCGGCGGAGGCGATACCTCCTCCCGTCAAAGAGCGGTCTTCGTCCGCCTGTGCCCGCACCGAAGGAGGACAGAGACACAACGCTAAAGCCAGCGCCAGGCAGAACGCCGGAAACCTTCCGGCACGGCTTTCCCCGTTCCTTCCACCCCTTGTTCCGCTCCTTCCGAGCTCATCCATACTTCCTGCTCTCATCGTCATTATTCCTTTATCTCTGACTTCCACTGTATTTTTGCACCCCTCTTACCGACCGACGGCATGCTCCGCCGGGTAACAGCGGCTCCACCAGCCGAGGGTCTTGTAATATCCGTTCAGGTCGGCGTAAGCCTTTACGGGCACATACATCGAAAGGCCGCAGCACTCCGTGAGCGCAAGGCCCAACATCTGCGGCGTGTGGGCTTCGTAAACCACCGTGCGGGCGAGCTGCGCGCGCCAGGTATCCGCCAGCGAAGCCGGGACGAGGCCGCGGGCCTCCAACTCACCGGTCACGCTCCCCGCATCGAAGAGGAAGTGGCGGCGGTAACGGTCCAGCGGTTGAAGCCGGTCCAGGTCCATATCCGCGAGGGCTTCGGGATCGGCCGTCAGGGCCGCCTCGAACACGGAAGCCGTAGCTGCGGCCAGCGCCTCCAGTTCCGCGGTTCCGACCAGCGACACGGTGGCCGAGCGGTATTCGGGCCGCGGGTTCTCGGCATAGTGGCGGTAGTAGGTCTCGCACACCGAGCGCAGGTCGGGCGAAGCCTTCAGCAGTTCGGCCGTGATCTTCTCATACGGAAAGCCGTCGGCGATCACCTCGGCGGGCGAGCAGACGACCCACGGCGTCTTGTCGCGCAGGGCGTAGAGCACCTCGGCCGAGCCCATGAAGCAGGCGTCGAAGAGAATCCAATCGAACATCCCCGCGGGGATGGCCTCCGCAAGGTCGGCCGTTTCCAGATACCCCGCGGGGTTCTCGCCCGTATCCTGCCCGAACCATTTGGTCGGAGGCCAAGGCTCCGCCATGCGCCCCTTCGAGCGGGTGAGGTAGCCCGTGGCCCACGAGGGCATCCAGGCCAGTCCGTGGCTCCAAAGCACCAGGCCGTAGCGGTCGGCAGGCGCCAGCCTCCGCACCAGGGAGAGCACCTCGCGCACCGTGGCGACCGATGCCGAGTTATGCGGCCCGGACCACGTATGCAGGACGTTGGTCCCGGAAGCGGTGACCTCCATCAGGCAGGGATTCTCTCCCGGCGTGTCGAGGTAGGCGATCATGCGGCTGCCCGCGGGAGCCGAGGCCATGCCCTGACGCATGGCGTCGAGGTTCGCCCATCCGTAACCGCTCAGGTTGTTGTCCCCGGCCATATAGGCCACCACGACCCGCGGGGAGTGCGGGTAGCAGGGCTCTTCGTCCTTCGAACAGGCCCAAAGCACGAGGAGTGCCAGCAAGAGTATGTATCGCATCGTCGTTCGCATACGGTCGCACTATTTATTCCGCGATCTCATCGATATCTGCGAACATCGCCTTGATGGGGGCATCCTCGCAGGTGCCGTTCCTCTTCCGGTAAACGGTCTTGGCATTGCCGTTGACACAATAGATCCTCTCGGAGTCATCGATCCAATAGCACCAATGCTTATCGACGATAGCCGCGGTCCCGCCTTCGACCCGGGCGATACGCACCTCCCTGAAGGGCAGCTCCGTGCCGAGCTTCCGTTTCAGCAGGCCGGTAACCCTCCCTTTCTCCGATACCCCGCCGCAGGCCGCGGTCAGGACAGCGAGGCTCAGAAGCAATACTGTTTTTTTCATAGTATGTCGATATAGGTTAAGTTCCAATTCGTGTATACGTTCGCGCAGCCATGTCACAGCACCCGGGAACGCCATTACCGAGGAAAGCCCCCGGTCGGGGGCTTTCGTGCGCAGACTCGTCAGGCTTCGTCATGCCCGATGCCTTGCCGCGTATGCCGCGGCCCTGCACATCCGGCCCGCTCCCGCCATCCTACTCACGGACCGGCCGGACGCTCAGGCCGTGCGAACGGTTATTGTCGTTCGACGGATAGACGTACGACGCGTTGTAGTTGAAGCTGCGACCCTGGTTCTGCGACGAGGAGCACGCCGTCCAGCAGTAGCCGATGTTCGTAACGCCGTTCAGCCCGCCGGACATACCCTGGCGCATACCCGCAGCAGGGAAGAAGAGCGTAGCACCGCTCCCGTCCTTCCCGCAGTAGAACGCCCAGCCGCCGTTCCACGCTCCCGAAGCGTTCACGTCGGAGACACTGTTACTATTGGTGCCCCGGGTGTTGAAGCCCGTGAACGCATTGGCCGAAGCGACCCTGAAACCCGGAGGACACGGGTCGTAGACGGTCTTGGTGACCGGCTCGTCCGCAGCGTCGTAGGGAATGTCATTACCCTCACTGCGGGCATTCCACAGATTGCAGGCCACGGAGGTGTTCGGACTCAGAGAGGTATTGTAGAAGATCACTGGATGACTGATATTGTCGCCGAGGGTAGCAACAGCGGAAGAATACTCCCATTTCGTTCCGTAGTAGGGCTTCTGGGTATTGGACGCAGTGCCGCCGCTCGGCAGGAAGGGGTCCTTGCGCCCCCACTGGTAGTACGGGGAGTTGCCGCCCAGAGCCGGGACCTTACGCGAATACGAGGTCTGCGTAACGGTGATGGTACGGCTGTTGCCGGAGCCCACCTGCGAGAATCGGATCTGGCAGCTGCGCTCGGCGTAAGCGATATCCATCTCGCCCGCGGCCGAACACCAGCCCAGATCGACGGGCATCATATGACTGACCTCGTCCATATGGTTCGTTACGCCCACAGGCGTGAGGCTCTCGTCCGTCACCCAGATGTGCCAGCTCCACAGGACCTCGCCGGCACTGTTGCGCACGGCGACCATGGCATTGCCCTGCATGATATTGTCCTTGTCGATCGTGAAGACGATATAGTCGAGCTGCCTGGAGGCTCCGTCGATGGTCGCGGTGTAGGTCGACAAAACAGGAGATACCGTGAGAAAGCCGTCGTTGGCATCGTTCCAGAGCAGCACGGCATTCTCCGGCACGACACCGCTGTTATCGGCCAGGCATGCCGAGGTGATCGGCTTGTCATCATGCTTGACGAAGGTCTCAAGGCCGTTGGCCACCGTCCCCGGATTATAGGACACCTCGTTCGTCGCTCCGTCCTTGACGGCGTTGCCGTACACCAGCGGAATGCGGTAAGTGCCCGGAGCACGCACAACGTAGCTGTTGGCCGTGGTCATGCCGGAGCGGGCCACACCGTCGATGTCGTACATCGACAGGTCGTAGGGCTCCGAGGCAGAACCCTTTTCCGGCGCGGAACGCAGAGCCTGCGTATGCTCCGAATCGCTCGAGATCGTACCCCGCTGGGGGCTCACCGTCATCGTGTAATCGACCCCGTCGGCCTCCGTGCTCCCCGCATCCGAACCCGTGAAGGCCTCAAGCCACGACGGCCTGTCGGAAGACCAGGTAGTACCCCCGTCGGTCGAATACTGCGCCTCCCAGGCAACGGGTTCACGCCCGCCGGAGTTGGTCCGGGAGCTCTTCACGTTATAGGTGCCCGAACCGCCCTGGTAGGTATAAGAGCCCGTGGAGGTGACCTCCAGCGTATAGCTCCAGTTGATCGACGTGGTGGACAGGTTGTAGGTCACGGTCGTGCCCCGCCGCCACGTCGTGCCGCCGATATCCGCCGTGAGGGTGTGGTCCTTCGCCCCGTCGTTGAAGACCAGCTCGATGAGCGCCCCTTGCGGAAGCGTCTGCGGAAGCAGCATGAAGGTCTTGCCGCCGCCCGTGATCGCGCTGCCCGGAGTCCCCGTGGTGGACTGCCCGAGCTGCTGGACGAAGTCCGCCGGCTCCGAGAGCCCGCTCCAACGTTCCGTATCCAGATCGTACGTCCCCCGGGAATAGACCCCCTTCAGCGAGATGCTGCGGACCGTACCCACGCTCATGTCGGCCCCGCACGAGAACTTCACGGCCGTGAGGGCATGCGAAAAGGAGAGCGGAACGACGCCGCCGCCGTTTCCCGGAAGATCGCCCGTCCGGGCCGTGAGCAGGTCCGCCTGCTCGGCGACATCCGCAGGAACGCTGTACGAGATCGTCGGAGCCCCGGCCTGGGTGGAGGGCGACAGGACGATACCCGCCCCGTCATAGGGCGCATAGGCGTAAAAGCGGAGATGCTCCGCCGTGGCAGGCCAGAAATACTCCTTCTCGGGAGTCCACGCGCTGCCCGACTTGTTCACCCGGGCGTTATACATATAGTTCGGCGTCAGAGCGTCGCTCCACTCTCCCGCCCAGGCGAAAGCCAGCGCCCCGAACGCCCCGTAGGTCGAAAGGTTCGTAACGGGAACAGCCCGCGTGGCGGCGCCGTTCATAGCCCCCTCGTCAGCCCCGATGCCGGCGGCATGGGCCGCATGCAAGTAAAGTTCCCCTTCCAGGCCCTCGGACGAGAGACGCCAGGTCGTGCCCGAAGAGGCCGATTCCGGCCCGGAGCTCTGAGAAGCACCTCCCGAAGCGTCGCTCCACGCCGCCTCCCGGGCAACGTCGAAGCGCAGGGCACGGCCCGGCGAACCCCCGGCCGGATCTTTTTCACACGACCACAGGGCCGCACAAACACCGCAGAGAGCCGCCGCGGAGACTCCCCGCGCCACGGCCCGTATTCGTTCTGTTGTTATCATATTCACGTTCATGTCTCGTTTATTCATTCATTACTTTCTCCATTCCCGTAACGACAGCCCTACATGATGATGTCGCTAAACTTGTCGTCCCAGCCGTCCACGTCCGGATCGAAGTTGCCGCTGTTCTCGTCCGGGATCGAGATATTACCGCTCACCGACACGCGGATGTCACCGCCTGCCGGGGCGGCATGCACCTGGTCCGTAACGTCCCACGAGGCCAGCACGTTGCCGTGGTCGGACCAGCAGTAAAGCGTGAGGATATGCCGGCAGGAGGTACCTCCGGGGCAGCCGAAGCTCTCGAAAGAGCCCGTGAGCTTCTCCGCATCCGCGTCGTCAACCTTCCCGGCGGAGGGTATCGCAGCGACCGAGGCGCCGGATTCGTAAGAACCCATACCCAGCGAAGAGGACATGCCCGAAAGCACCGCACGCACGGCCTTCAGGTTCCCGGAACCGGCAACCCGGCTCATCTCCCATACCACACGGCGCGTGACGCACCGCGGAGCCAGCATGACGACATTGTCGCCGCCCTCGCCGTCGGGGACGAGCTCCACGTCATCCACGCGGCAGCTCCACAGGCGCCCCGGAGCGGCTACGACAGCCTCGCCGCTATCCGAGTGCGGCGGAGCGGCCAGGGCGCCGTCCAGCCCCTCCATGACGGAACTCTCCCGCAGGCAGGCTTCCATCGCATCCAAAGACTCCGTGCCCCGGTATGACACATCCGAAGCATCCGTATTGTAGCAGACCACATCGTAAACGCCGTCGGAAATATCGACGCTGCCGCCATCCCTGCCCGCAAACTCCTTAACAACGGGAGCACCGCCTCCGGCCGGGTAGAACAGCACGCACATACCCACAGGTGCCGCGCCGGGGGCCTCCGCCCAGTCGAACTCGACGCGCACCGTCGTATGCCGGTGATCGTAACACAACTCCTTATGATCGCACGCCGTGCCCAAAAGCGCCAGCACGGCGACCCATACAAAAACCCGAAACTTATTCTTCATCTTCCGACTCCTTTCTATTTAGCATTACCAATCAACCATACCAGCGAGACCTCCGCCTTCGTGGGTCCGAACCAACGCAGCGACTCGGTCTGCTGCCATACGTAGTGGCCGTCCATCGGCCTGTAAGTCTCCTGCTCGCCGCCCAGGTAACCGATGCCGAGACCGAAGTCGAGGTTCAGGCGGCGCCCTATGGGCAACGAATAGCCGTACTCGATACCCGCGCCCCAGCTCCAGCGGTCGCTCAGGTAGCCCTTGCCGCCAAGACGGAAGTCGTAGGTCGTCATCTGACCGTACACGCCCAGGTGGTGCCCCGAGAGGGGACGCTCCGCAGCCCTGCGGCCGAAATACCTGCGAACCTCCAGGTCGCCGCCGTACGTGCGCCAGTAACGGTGGTGGGCGCGGCCGCCCCACCAAGCGTACATCCACTCGGCACCCACAGACCAGCCGCGCCCCAGAGGCACTTCCACGCCGATATTGGGCAGCAGGCCCAAGTCATAAAGCAGGTTGGTCTTCACGGCAACCACCGGACGGACGGGAGCCTCCACGACAGGCTCCGCGACAACGGCAGGCTCCGCAGTCAAAGAGACCGTATCGGCCGCAGCGCCGTCCAGCGCACCCCGGATCTTCGAGGAGACGGCCTCGTCAAGCATCACATCGCCGGAGAGCGTCCCCGCGACAGAGACGGGCTTGTCGCCCTCTATGCCCGACAGTTCGACAGGATCGGTGATACGGATCTCGCCGTACACGCGGATAGGCTGTCCGTCATAGACCGAACCACGGCCCGAGACCTCGCCGGAAACAGGCCCCACGACGGCGCCCGTAGAGGTGCCGTCCACAACGCCGCGCACCGTGACGAAACCGCCCGCAGGGTCGATGCTCACCACCTCGCCCGTAACCTTGCCCGTCACGGAGCCCTTGCCCAGCACCTCGCCCGTGGCAAGGTCTCGGACATAGATATCGCCCGTGACATAGCCCTCGATGCCGGGCAGCGAACCCGCACCGATACCCAGCGACGGGACGCTCATACTATAGGTGACGTCGATATAGGCATAACGGACCGAGGGGAACAGGTTCCGGCTCATATCGAACCACGCCTCGCCCCCATGCAGACGCTGCAGCTGCCGCTTGCGGCCATCCACGACCACATGGTCCCGCGTGATCCACTCCGGCGTATAGCGAAGAATGTCGAGAACCTCCTCCTTATACTGCATCGAGGAGCTGTCTACTACGGCCGTAAGACTCGGCCAATCGACGCCACGGGCCTCGAGCCACAGCAGGGAGTCGGGCAGCGCGGCATGCTCCCGAAGCCATGCTGCAACAGACGAGGCGCGCTCCTGCGACAGCCGCTTGTTATAATCCGAACGCCCCTCGGGAGAGGTCCCCGCAGCGACCCGCACCGAGCGGAGCGTGCAGAGCGTGTCCCGGCGCAACACCCGCAGGGTGTCGAGCAGCGAGGCAAGGTGCGCCCCGTTATCGTTTAACGAAAGATCGAGCGTCGAGGAGGCCTGCCGGAAATAGACACGCACGCCGTACGTACCCGTCAGCGCCGATTCCTGGGCACGGGCACCCCCCGCGCATAAAAAACACAAGAAAACAAACAATAACCTTTTCATCAATAAAACTAAAAAACATTAAATCATATATCTCTCATCGGACCCGGCCCCTGCAGAGCCATGCGCCCCTTACGACAAAAGAAGCCGCCAAAACCTCTTCCGGACAACAGCCGCGTATCCGTCTCATTCCATCCGTATCATTTCTCCAGTCCCTCGTTTCTTAGCGACCGGCTGGCCCCGGCGGACACAGCAGCCCGCACCGGGACCGCAACGGCACCGCCGCAAAAAGGGCCCGAACCGCTACCATAAGTCCTGCCATAGGAGAGCTGCTCTCATTTATCCCCGGCAGAGGTCCGCATGTCATTACCGACACATCAGCCATAAGGCGGCCGCGAGCCCCAGGAACCACAGCAGCCGGCGAATACGCCCCCGGAACCTCGCACGACGACGCTCACGCTCGGCCTGACGGCGCACGGACCACGAGAAGCCGAGAATGCCGACCTCCTCGCGGTAGTCGCACCACCGTCCCTGCTTCCCGGAACGATATGTATATTCCTCCCTGCCCACAGTCACGCCCCGGACAGCCCGGCCACGATGTGCATATCGCTGCTTCATGTCTGTTCCGCCGTTCCGTTTTCAGCCTACTGCACGCCCTCGATCACGATACAGATATCGACATTGAGCAACACCTGAACGTTCTCCGTCGGATTCGCCCCCTGCGGGAAGCTGGTCAGCGAATAGGTCAGCCGGGCATCGTCATCGCCCATCGTGAATCCCGAGGTGAGCTCTGCCGGAACGAACGGGAAGGCATGCAGCACGAACGTATGGCCTTCCCCCTCTGTCTCGACCTCGCTAATGCCGAAGTCGCCCGTAAGATCGGTGTCGAACACCGGCATCACGCCGATACGCGTCAGTTGCGAGGCCATCTCCGCCGTCAGCCCGTACCGGGCCGCATCGGCGCTCAGGTCGATGTAGTAGTCGATATCGTCGCGGTGGGCGTTCAACTCCGCGACGGGAACCTCATGCCGCAGCACGATCTTATGCGGACAATAGGTCACGGGAAGCTCCAGCCGCTTCTCCGTACCGCCGATGTCGGTCAGCGTGACGGACACTTCCGTCGCGGCCGTCTCCGCCTGTCCGGCTTCCAAGGAGGCCCACAGCGCATTCTCCTCCACCGGGGTAAAGGAGAGGTAATACTTGTCGTACAGCGTCGAGAAGTCGGCCGTCAGCGCCCCACCTTCGATCCCGGCAGAAGGGGTGACGAAACGACGGTCGTAATACCATACCTTACCGGCGGCATTACGGTAGGCATTGACATCTATCTGCAGGATGTAAGGATTGAATTTTCCCTCGGCCGTGCGGAAGTTCTGCACCCGTGAATAACGGAACTCCAGACCTTCATCGGCCGTGGGGAGAATCTCCACGGGAAAGGCCGCAGAACTGACCTTGCGAGTAACACCTGCGGCATCGGTATAGTTAACAATGAGATACAGGTCGGCAGTGTTGCGGAAATTGCCTTCGCCCCTGGTGGCGACAGTGGCGACCCACTGTCCTTCAAGCGGCTCGCCGCCTTGATTCGTATCGGCCTCCACACTTACGATCTCATAATAGTCGGAAGGGGTGACATACGAGGCCCGCGACTGCGCCGCATCCGGAATTTCGGTCGAGGGATCATAGCGTAAATAGGTATCGCTGTTACGGATATCGAGCTCCAAGGCCTCCGTGCTTACTTCAGCACCCGTGGGGTTCACCCGGAAACGCAGCTTGAATTCCGTGCCTTTTACCGCCGTAACGGAAGCGGAATCCACGAAAACGACACCCCCAGGAACGGGTTTCTTCAATGCCGACACATCATCTTTCCAATCATCGTCAGAGCAGGCGCACGCCAATAAAGAGGTCAGGGCGCCGATAAAAAAATAAAACCGGTATTTTCGCATAATTCAAATTCTATTTTCCCGTCGGCGGAGTCTAAGCAGCGCATATTCAACTCCGCCAACAGGCTTTTCATTTTCTACATTCATAAATTGCAGGATTGTCCGTGCGCTGATCTTCCCGACAGTTCGGGTCGTACAATCCCCGTATATTGTCCTACTGGTAATCTTATTGATAAACATGCTTAATTAGAGCGCTTCGGCGGATTCAGCATAAGATATGTCCAGAAACCAGTCCGACAACGATCAAATCCATGTGTATAGCTGAAAACCTCGTTCCAACCAAGCTTAAGGTTATAGGCAAACTCATTGTCACAAAACATCTGGTATCTCCCGGAAGGATTATTCACCACCCAAAGCCATGTATTATGCACATCTATCGTGTTTACAGATACAGAAGGCGCACTATTGAAGCCTTTGATAAAACCAGCCCAATCTCTCGCCGGGGTCGGATCGGCCACTGTGTACGTCCACTGGGCATTGACATGAGAATCTCCTGACTTACATTGGTTGGCGATGGAGACATCCGGGATATTCATCGTATAGCTTTCAGAATAGTTGAAACCGCCGGACACACCGCCGGACACTCCGCTGGAACCAAATCCCACCTCGCCGCCGATGCTAAAACCGAGACTAACACTTTCCTGACGGGCATTCTCGGTAGTAGCGGGGGATGTCGATTGCATGACTATGGATTGAGCCGCGTCTCCGTCTTTAAAAATCTCATGATTGCTTATCAACTGACTCAGATAGAATCCATAATAATATTTGCCTCCTTCCTTCCAGTTGCCGACGAGCATATTTTGATTGGAGCCGATAATTTCCTGATGCACTGCATAGTAATCAGCATTCTGGTCAAAAGAGTAAAGACTCGTAATCATATAAACAACAGTGTACGAGCCACTTTTGCCTTCTGACTTTTTATGGTGGCGATATGTGGGATAAAAGTCCAGGGCAACTCTTTGGGCCAATGCCATGGCACTCAAATCAGAACGTGTTTCTGATGTATGAGGCTCCGAATTCTCGTTGATCCAGACTGCAAGCTTGTCAGCGCGAAGCCCGTACTGATAGGGAGTCAACTCCCCAAGGACGCCTCCCGCATCGGCATCGGTCTGAACCGGAGTCGCGTCAGCCTCGCCCTCGAATGAGGTGTCATAGACCGCACCATGCACATCCTGCATGATATACTCATCGTTGTGATTGTTGAACACATACACGTCACAAAAATGATCATCACCCGACCCGGTCTGTTTATCGACTACAAAAGAGGGCTCCTCGCCAAGACTCATCGAGAAGTCAAAGGCGGCCTGCGGATTGGCCTCGCTGAGAATTACAGAACCTCCCCGGTCAAAGACTTCCTGAATCGAAGCCTTCTGTCCGGCTGTAAGCGACGGGATCAAAACACCGTCGATTATCACAGCTTTCGTGGCAGGGCCAATCTCCGGCTCCACCGCCGTAAGACGGGATACCAGCGCTGTCGTCACAGGATCGAACTCTGTGCCGATTACAACCGTCGAGACCCTTACTTTTTCGGTCAAAAGATCTTCTGCCGGCAGCTCGACAGGCTGTTCCGGGAGTTCCGGGGCGGCAGGCGCATCTTCTTTATCCGAACAGGATGCAAAAGATACGGTCAAGGAAAGGATCGTAAAGATCGTGAAAATATTCAATAATCGGGTATGTTTCATAGTCTTTGAAATTTTTTATTATACATTCGAAATTCATTATTATGACAACAGAGATTTGCCGCTACGGATACAAACATCTTATCTCAAAGGACGACCTCGCTGCATGCTTCCATCCATCGGGTAGCGACGATTATCCCCGGGAGTTTCAGCATTGACGCGATCATCGCCCACAGCTCAGGAGTCAATTTCCTCGATGCCGCCCAACCGGAGAAACTCGTTCCATCCGTATGCCTCCGAATAACTCCGCACGCATCCCTTAGGAACATAAAGCACACAGTTTTCATTGATCGAAGAGAAGGCGCCGGAACCATCGGAGTTCTTCTCAATTACAGGCGGGGTCGCTCCGAGGACTGTAAAAGAGGTCAAATCATTCATAACCTGAAAGGCATAACTGCCGACAGACCGGAGATTCTTCGGCAAGACAAGGGATCGCAGCGATGTGAGCTTAAAGCACAGCTTACCGATTTTTTCAAGTGTCGTTACCGCAGACAAATCTATTTCGCTCAATCCGTAGCAGAACGCGAAGGCATATTTGTCAATGGAAACAACGCCGTTATCAACGACCACTTTGGTCAGATTGCGGCATTCTTCGAACGTGGACTCCGGAATAACCGTAAGGTGACCCGGCCATCGGACTTCGGTCAGATTATCACACGAAGAGAAAACGCCCACACCCAACTCGGTGACATTCCCGAGTGCGATGGCGGAAATACCGCTGCTCATAAACGCTGCGTCTTTTATGATTTTAAGACTCGACGGAAATCTGAAATGGGTCAGCGCCTTGTCCTGAAAAAAGGCATGCTCATCAATCTGCTCCACGCAGTCCGGCAAAACCACAGACGTGATCTTCGGCATCTGCTCAAAGGCACCCCGACCAACCCGAACCACTTTATATCCTGCGGCATACTCCGGAACAGCGATTTCCCCGATATAGAAGTCATCGATAGCCTGACCTCGCAAATCATCCGGATAAGCGGGAATGTTGCCATTGCCGACCTGACAAAGGCGGGAGTCTTCGTCGATAGCCTTAAAGGTCATTGAAATCTCTGTACCATCCCAAGGAACATCGGTTTTGAAAACCGTGCCATTGTATGAAAAGGACAGATAACCGAAGGACTCCCACATATTCTGGACTCCAATGCCATTGTTGACGGTAAAACCCTGCCCCTCTTCGGCTGTCAGCGTCCTGCCCTCAGCATCGAAGTGCAGGACAACAGGCGTTTCCGCAGCAAAAAGACGCCTATTGTCCTGAATATACTGATGCTCCGATTCATCCCAGCGCCCTGTGTATGTATAGCCATAGAAATAACCAAGCTCATTGTGTGATTCCTGACAGCCCATAAACTGCTGCTGAGCGAAGGAAACGAATCGCTGTCCTTCGGAGCCCCCGACAACACCTTTTATCCATGCATCAGGATACTGGACGGAGATGCCCTGAATATAGAATTCCCCATCACCGATAGCCACATTGACATTCACATCATGATCGACTCCGGAGGGCATCGTCGATTTCATCCACCATTTCTGAATTTCAAGACCTGCCGGGGGAGTTATTAAATGCGTGTTCGCCGGCCGATAGGCGATTTCCGTCACGGCGGAAGAATAGCCTTGTTCAATCAACGGCCCAAGCCATTCGCCATCCATGCTGCCGAAGGCCAGGATTACGCCGGAATCCGCCATGGACAAAGTACCGTCGTCTTCAATATTAAAAATGACATCGCCATGCAGCTCTTGGGGAACAAAAGTCTTCTCCGAGCTGTCATATTCCATTATCCACAAATATTTGTTCGACTTGCCGCTTGCGGATACAATCTGCGGGAAAGAGACCCTGATCTGACTGCCGCAGACAACCCCTTTGATATAATAATCATTGGGAAGCCGGGAATGAGGCACCAAATTGAGAAAGTACACATCGGAGTCAGCACCCCACACTATATCGCTCTTCTGAGCATAGCTCCAAAAGAAATCGCCGCTGTTGTCATAAGCCAGACGACTTGACTGACTGTAAGTCTCATGCCGGCCCTCCGGATTTGTTATTACCGTTTGATCCTCAAGCGGAGCCCTGCGATCGTAGATGTCACGGAATTCGCCTGAAACATTGCCTCCAACTTCCGGATCGAACGTTTCATCCGTACAGAGGTAAAACCGATCGCGGCCCTCAAAGACGAGCTTGCCCCGAACGGTGCCATCAATTATGTAATCCCCGTTGGAACGAAGTTCCCACCGGAAAGCTTTCGAGTGGCTCTGACCGTCGTAGGTCATCGTGATGACAGCATTGCCATCCGCTTGGTAGGTAATCGCACCTACGGACTGAGAGGGCAAGCAGACCCATTGCCCCTCCTTTTTCTCCTGCGTGGCAATATAGTTCCACGAGCCCACAAGACGCTCGTCATGAACAGCCCCGCCGCTCTTATCGCGCTCGCAGGCAGCAAAAAACAAAAGCGAGAGAATGCTGAAAATCAAATAAATAGTATTTTTATGCATCTGTAAATGATTTTTATATTACGGAGCGATGAAACAGCCCGCCGGATAGCACCGCGCAAACCATCCGAGTGTCGTGTAATATTCGTTCAAATCCGGGTAGCCCCCATAAGGGACATATAGCGAAATCCCGCAGCAGCGTCTCAGCGCAAGATCCAGCATATACGCCGTATGAGCCTCCCAGACAACCGCACGGGAGAGCTGCTCCCACCATGCCCCCGCCAGAGGAGCGGAAACAAGACCGCACTGCTCCAAGTTGTCCACCACGCTCCCCGCATCGAAGAGGAAGTGACGCCGGTAGCGATCCACAGTCTGGAGTTGCGAGAGGTTCATTTCCGAGAATACCGCAGGATCAGCATCAAGGGCGGCAGAAAACACAACTGCCGTGACAGCGGCCAGCGCCTCCAGTTCCGAAGTGCAAATCAACGACACCGCAGCCGAGCGGTATTCAGGACGAGGATCCTCGGCATAGCGACGGTAGAAGGTCTCGCACACCGCCCGCAAATCGGGTTCTGCGGACAACAGCCCGGGCATGATTTTATCATAAGGGAAGCCATCGGCAAGAACCTCCGCTGGAGAGCAGATGATCCACTTCGTCTTATCACGCAGTTCATAAAGCACTTCCGCAGAAGCCATGAAACAGGCATCGAAAAGAATGTAGTCAAACATACCCTCCGGAACAGCGGTTCGCAAGCCGGCTGTATCGAGGTAAGCAACCGGGGTTTCGCCCGTATCCTGCCCGAACCATTTGGTCGCGGGCCACAGCCCCTCGCTACGGGCGCCCAGGCGAACAAGATAGTCATCAGCAGACGAAGGCAGCCATGCCAGACCGTGAGACCACAGCACCAATCCGTAGCGGTCGGCTGGAGCGAGCTGACGTGTCAGGGAAAACACTTCGCCCATGACGGCTGCCGAGACCGAGTTATGCGGCGAGGCCCATGCATGGAGCGTCGTCAGACCTGAAGCGGTCACTTCCGCAAGGCGGGGATTGCTCCCCGGAAGATCCATGTAAACGAGCGTACGCGTTCCCTGCGGCGCCGAAGCCATGCCTGCGACCATATCGTCGAGATTGCCCTGCACATAGCCCGAGAGGTTGTTATCCCCGGCAATGTAAACCAGCACCACGCGCGAAGAGTGCGCGCAAGGCGGCTCTGCATCCTCGCGGCAGCCTCCAAACGAAACTCCCAAGAGCAGCACAAGCAAAAAACGGCGGAGCTGTCCGTATAGCCCGCGATGTGCGCCGGTGTTCATCTCTCTTTATCCCGCAATATCCCCCCCCCACGATTTCCGGCCGGACTATGCGAACCGGCCGGAGGCATCGGGGAGAGACTGGTTAGCGCTTATTACTGTTTACTGCCGAATTCCTTTTCAGCCAATGTCTTTCCGCTCTCGGACGAGGTCAGCACATACCGGAAATAGTACTTTCCATAGCGGACCAATGCCTGAGGATCAATCTTGGACATCTCCGACTCGAAACGGCTCACCGCAGCGGCATCGGCTCCCGAAGCTCCCGAAGCAGAGATCGTGAGGCGGTCGGAGATATGCAACGTTTCGAGGTACTCCATCGGGCCGAGGAACGAACTCCCACTGCCCGAACTACTGTAGCTGTAGTCCTTGAGGGTAATCGCATAGCGATAATCTTTTTCTTCATCGTCGCTGCAACCCGTCAAAAGAGTTACCGCTGCAAGCAGCGCAAAAGCAAATCCTGCGATTCTGTACATGATAGTCGTTTTCATTGTAGTGGTTTTTTTAAGTTTTACATTTTTTATCTTATATTTTCATTCATTTCTATTGCATCCCGTTCCCCGTGGCAGAAAATACGGCCGGAAATACGCACCGAAACGGTACGGGTTCCCGGCCGGGGATATCAGCTATTTTGCGCTCGTACCATCCGTAAGGTCGAGGCCCTTGCCCGGACTAAAGCGGACTGTTTTCCGTGCGGCGATCTCGACCACCGCGCCCGTGCGGGGGTTGCGCCCACGGCGTGCCGCACGCTCCCGAACCGTGAACGACCCGAAGCCGGGGATCACCACCGACTCTCCGGCGTGCATACTCTCCGTGATCGCTCCGATCACCGCACCGACCGCCCTGGAGGCATCCACCATGCTCAGGCCGCTGCCCGAGGCCACAGCCTCGACCAATTCCTTCTTGTTCATCTTGTCTTTTCTTTTATAGTTGTTCGTTTACAATCATCAACAGCCGCACGGTGCGGCGTCCTTATTCCTCTATATACCCTAAGCCGTCTTCGCACCCGGAAGTGCCGGGGAGGCCATTCCCCGAAAAACCGGGAGGGACTCACAAGCCTCCCTCCCGGCACCCTGCCGACGGATGTAGCCGTCCCGCCGACATGTAACCTAATTGAACCGAATCCGAAACGATCCTTCGTTATCAATCCCGGACCGACCGTCCTTTCTTCTGTACGGGCATCTCTCGTTTATCGTCTTTGCCCGTCATTCCCTCTCTGCGGTCACGATCCCGCGGAACGCACCGCAGCGATCACTCGACCATGCCCCTGACGGTCAGCGCCTCGCTACACCCCCGGCCTCCGCTGTTGAGCCGCAGGCGCACCGTCTTATAAAAGTTACCCTTGTCCCGAGCCGCGAAGAACACCTTCACCAACCCCGTCTCATCCGGGAGGAGCGGCTGCTTCGGGTACTCCGCCCACGTGCATCCGCAGTCGGTCACGGCAGAAAGCACCACCACGGGCTGCGAACCGGCCCTTACCTGAAAGGTCACAGAGACCGTATCGCCTCGGGCAACCGTCCCGAAGTCATGCTCCGCGCGGTCCAGCGCAAAGCCCGCACTGTCGGGCAGCACACCCGCCGTGACCTGCGCACTGCTTTCAGCAGTCTGCTGCGGCGCATGGACCGCAGCCGCCTGCTGCACCGCACGCCCGTCGCCGCGGCCCCCGCAGCCCGCAAAGCAGGCCAGCGACACGGCAAGGACCGCTGCCGCGGACAGGCCGCTATATCTTTTCGTCTTCATCGTCGTACATTTGTACATTGTTAAATAACCGTACTGTCGCATGGCGCCGGGAGGGCTGTCCGCCCCCGGCCTCAGAGGTCCTGCTGCTCCCGCACAAAAGTCCCGTCGGCCGCGTAGACCAGCTCCAGGGACCCGCTCACAGACACCTCGTAGCCGCCCGGCTGACGTTCGACCTTGTAGGCAACGGCCTTGGGATAGTGTGCGGCCATGTGGTCGCTGACCGCCTCGGGTAGAATCCCCGCAGGCAGCGCCCCGAACTTGCAGTCCACCTCTGTCCACGCGCCCGAAGCGTCAAACTCGAGCTGTGTGCCGTCATCCAGCGTACACTCGTACCTGCGGCTGCCGTCCTCCTTCTCCCGCTGCACGTGGCGCGCCTCACGCCCGGGGAAATACTCCTCGATAAAGGCGCGGGCAGCGTCGGGCAGATCGCCATAGCCGATCGTCTTCTCATCGTCGCAGCCCGTCAGGACAAACAGGCCGACCAATACGGTCGCAAGCAAGCCCTTACATTTAAGTCTCATATTCATAAGCATTATTGTTAATTCCCAATCATCATCGTTCATCCGTCCGTTCTCCCTCTTCCCGTGCCAGCTCCGGAAAGCAGGCTTATAGCTTTATGTCCGCTCCGCTGAGCGCGGAACCGATAGCCGCCGCCGGACAGAGGAAGGGCGCGCATTCCGTTACTTGCCGCCCTCCTGCTGCGCGAACCAGTACTCGACGGCATCGACATTGTACGCATCCCTGAGCAGCACCCGGCGGCTGCCGTCCAGCAGGTAGAGCGAAGGACGGGCACGCACGTCGTAAATCTCCTCGCGTTCGAGCCTCTGCTCCCAGTCCCAGCCGTGTACCCAGCCCCGCTGCGGCATCTCGGCGGCATGCGCGCGCCACGCCTGCTCGTCCCCGTCGGGATAGACCGTAAGGACCGTGAGGCGTCCCCCGTCGATCAAACCCCGCAGCAGCGGCGAGGCGTCGAGCTGCAGGGTAAGCTCGCGGCACATCCCGCAGTCGGGGTCGTGGAAGAACAGCAGCACGTAGGGCGTGCGCAGCCGCGAGAGAGACCCCCGCCGCCCGTCGGGCATCTCGTAGCGGATGTCCGCGGCCACGCTCCCCACGCGGTTGCGGCCGAGCATCGTCCGCTGGTGCGCGGGACGGATCTTCTCCAGGGTGTCGAGCACCGGGGAGGCAAGCAGCGCATCCAGCACTTCACCGTAGAGTTCGTAGTCCCGCATGGGCGAGTTGGGATCGTAGAGGTAGCGCTCGGCGACCTCCGCCAAGCGGCGGTACATGCGCCCCTCGACCTCCGCGCGGCGCAGCATGTCGCGCAGCGAGGCGACCGCCGTCTCGCGCGGAGCGTACTTCACCGCCCCGAGGTAGTTGGCAAAAGTCTGCTCCAGGGAGGCCGTATCGGCCAGCCACGTCGTGTCGCGGAAGTCGAAGGCCTGCCAGTACCGCTCAGCCACGTAGGCCGCACGGGCCTCCGGGCTATCCATCATCGCCGGAGGACGCGGTATGGCATAGGTGCGGAGCGTGTCCGCACCCTCCGCGGCCGCAGGCCGCCCCGAACCGCCGCAGGAGGCGCACAGCAGTGCGGTGAGCACCAACGCCCCCGCACCGCGGCACAACCCCCGGACTCCGAGCCCGCAGCGCAGGCCCCCATTCGTTTCAATGCTTTTCATATATTCCGTTCGTTACTTACTCATTACTTAGTTCATTCCCGCAGCTTCATTTCCCGCCTTTCATCGTGCTGCGGACCACCTGGCCCGCTCCGTAAACCGTCCCCGGCGGCCGAAGAGGTAAAGAGGCAACGCCCCCTGCGCGGCAGGCGGGACAAAGCCTGCCCCACACGCCGGGCTACCATTCATCCCTGACACAGCGCACGTAGTAGCTGCTGGTCTTGGAGTTGTAGTACGGGTAATCAAGGCTGAAGCCCACGAACCAAGCGCAGTTGCTGTCGTCGCTGCTCTCGGTAGCCGACCAATAGATGAGAGCCGAGAACGCCGTGCCGCCATTACCGGTAATCACGGATTCGACCGAACCCTTGGCAGCGTACAGATCCTGCAATTCCTGAATCGACGGAAGATACCAAGTACCTTTCGGAACACCGCCGTCGGTCTTGTTATAGCAATAGTCGAATGCGGGAAAATCCGTGGCGAAAACTCCAGAAGCACCGTCCGTCTTGCTGTCGGAATACTGCTTGGCTATCTTCCACACATCGGCCCCATTGCGGGCGGTCTCGTCCTGAGCATCCGGGCCCAGAACATACATCCTGTTGTTGGTCCACTTCAACATAGAGGGAGCCTGATCCATCGCCACGACACGGAAATCAGACCCGCTGACCCAATAGACCACACCGCCGCCGTACAGGTCGCCTACAGCGAGCGGCGCCTGCGTTTTCGAGGCGGCGTTCACCCACTTGTCGTTCCACTTATATTCGATGGCCACCGTGCGGGACGATCCCGTCATGTTGGAAGGAACAGCCAGCGACACACTCTGGCCCGAGGCCGTAATCCGGCCCGTGCCGAACACAGTATTCCCGCTCACCGCCCGGACTTCGCATCCCTCCGGAGGCAAAATACCCGTCAGCGTGACCGTATACGTGCCGCCACCGTAAGGGATCGTCGCAGGAGCGTTCGTCGCGGCAGAGGAGACCGAATAGCCACTCTGCGACCGATCGTCGCCGATCTTCGTCCACACGCCGTTCAGCTTATATTCGAACACTACCGTGCGGTCGGTATAGCCGGCGTTGGCAGGAACGGCCAACTCTACGGATTTGCCCGACTCGAAGGCCCTGCCCTCGGCGAGCGTCTCCCCGCCTTCGACACGGGCACGCACTTCCGTGCCGTGGAGAGACAGCAGCCCCTTCAGGGTGACCGCGTAGGTGCCGCCCTGCTGGGGGATGTCCCCGGCGGGAGCGACCTCGGCAGCGTTCACATACGGGTCCTCGCCGATGTTCATATCACCGCCTGCAACCTCGTTCCAGTCCGTGACCGTAACGCTCTCCACAGAGAGCGAGCTGCCCGTGAACTTCACCGTGTAGGTATAGTGCCTGCCGGCCAGCCACGAGTCGCTCTCACCGGCTACCACGGCCAGCGGAAGCGCATAGGCCGAAGAACCCGAAGCGGCGCTCCCGTCGCCCTTCATGCGACGGACCTCGAACACCGCCTCAATGCCGGTGGACTTCCCAGCGTTATGGCCGATAGCGGCCACCGGGAAGAGCAGGTTGCCCACACGAAGGGAACCCTCAGCGGCCGTCTTATCATCCTCGGGGGTGCTCCCCTCAGAACGGACCAAACGGTAGCCTTCGATACGGCGGGTGATCTCTCCGCCGGGGAGGGCACCCGTGATCGCTCCCGCGGCGACCGACATCCGTGTCTTCCCGTCGAAGCGGGCCACGAGCTCCTCCGAGCCGTTGCGGTTCTTGAGCGTATAGCCCGTAAATTCATAGTAAGAGTCCGCGTCGCCCTCGACGGCCGTCTGTGCCGCAGCAGAGGCGTACATGCGGAACGACACGCGCGCGAGCACGTGCTCCATCTCAAGACGTGCCGTGGTGGTGGTTCTGGCACCGACCTCGTCGCTGCGCGAGCTGTACATGTAGTCGATCTCCTCGGCGGCGGTATAGGCGGGTCTGTCCGCAGCAGCGCCGGCAGCGTCCACGCTGACCGTTCCCTCGTTCAGGATCGCAACGGGAACCGTGACCGCGGAGCCCTCGCCTTCGAGGCCAGCGTCATCTGTCCAGGGATAGTAGCCGTAGACCTTGCCCTTGTCCTCTCCGGAGAAGAGCAGCAGCTTCGTCTTGCCCTCCGCCGTGGTCGAGGTCCAGGTGTTCTCCCCGGTTTCATTGGCAAAGCGCACGTTGCGCCCGTCGGCGTAGTAACCCCCGTCGGCAGAGCCGCCACCCGTAGCCGCCGAAGGCGTGAAGAAGCCGCTGCCGTCCGTGGTCACGACCACGGCGCCGATGGCCGAACCCTGGGGCAACACCGTGCCCTCCACCGCCGAGCGAGTCGGCACCGAGGTCTGGACCTGCAGCTCTCCCTGAGACACACCGACGTCCGTCCCAGGGCCACCGCCCGGAACCGTATCGCCATCACCGGCCGGGTCCTTGCCGCAGCCGGTCAGAAGCACCCCGCATGCAACGGCAAACACCGCAGCACGCATGAGGCGACCGCCCGTAATATGTTTCTCTACTTTCATTTTTCCGCCTTTTGTTTTCGTATCGTTTTTCCGTTTCTTCCTTCAGCATCCTTCATCGCTTCCGGCCGACCTTACCGCCGGAGGCGGGCATGCCGTTCCCGGCTCCCCGTCCGCAGCGACCGGAGGCCGCAGCTTCCGGCGCATCTAAAGCGCCGGGGTTCCGGCTGCACCGGAACGCATCTTGCGCAGGTACTCCTGCGCCGCGGCACGGTCGCCCGTCATCGCGTGGCACACGGCCAGCGCGGCCCAGGCCCTCTCGTCGTCACGCACCCCGTCGAGCAGCTTCAGCGCACCGGCATAGTCGCCCGCGGCGATCAGTTCCCCGGCCCGGTTGATCGTCCCGCAAGCCGCATCCGGCTCGTCGTCGAAATAGACCTTCACATAGGAGGCGTTGCGCAGCCTGGGGAAGAGGTTCTTGTACATATACCAGTAGGGACGCTCCATGTCGATCTTCCACAGCGCGCTCAGGCGTCCGAGCTGACGCTCGGAATCCCACACCGGCGTGTTGTCGAGCACATCCAGGATCTCCTGCTTGTGGGTGATCACCGTGTCGGCAGCCACCATGTCGCGCAGCTCGGCCCACGCCTTGCCGATGCTCACCACATCGAACACGTGTTCGGGAAGCGAGCTCCGCTCCATGAGGTAGTCCTTCACCGCCTCGCCCCTCCTGCGGGAGAGCAGGTCGTTGATCTGCTCACCGCCCTCGGGCGACGCCTGGCCGAGGATACGTATGCCCAGCAGCTTCGAACGCGGGTCACGCCCGATGAGCCGTATGGCTTCGAGGATGCGATCCAGCGTCGCGGCATTGTCCATATATCCCAAGTCGATCGTGCGGTAACCCGTCCTGAAATAGACGCTCAGCCCGTTCTCGGTGCGCTTCATCACGCTGCGGTCCTCCCAGTAGCTCTCCTTGTCGGCCACGAACGGCTCCCGATGCGAAAGCTCGCGGGCCACGCTCAGACGCTCCTCAGCCGGAGCCACGGCAACCCGGACTCCCGAGCTGTCCGCCGCGAGGCGAACGCCCGCATCCGACAGCTCGCAGATCGAAAGCTCTCCGGCAAGCAGCGCGCGCAGGCCGTCGAGCTCCTCACTCGTATCGCCCTCCAGCAGGGCCCGCGCCCCGGCGCAGTCGCCCGCAGCGAGCAGGGCCGACAGACGGGCGTAAAGCTCCCCCGGAGTCTTCTCCGCCTCGACACTCAGCCCCCTGGCGCTCACCACCAGCTCCTTCTGCGCGTTCTCCTCCGTCAGCAGCAGCGGAATGCGCCCCAGAAACACGCTCTTGTTATAGCCGATCTTCGACTGGTCGAGGTAGAGCTTCAGGTCTCCACCCGACATCCACGGCTCGAAGGGAATGCTCACGTTATAGTCCAGAACACCCGCCTGGCCCTTGACCACCTGCATCATCACCGACATGTTCGTTCCCGAGAGCACCCGCTTGCGCAGATCGGACATGTCCTTGCGCTTGCCCGTGACGGTGATGGGTGTCATCTTCGACTCCCCGGCCACATTGGCCAGCACGGGGATCATCTCGATAGTCTTGTTTTCCTGGATGTTGCGAGCGGGAATCACCATACGGAACGTTACGCGCACGTTCTCGCCCTCGGCCTGCAGGCGCGGACGTTCCACATGCGGATAGTCCACCGTGATCCCTTCGCCGACCTGCGCCCGGAGAGCCGGAGCATTTCCCAATAAAAGGAGAACGGCACACAAGCCGCATCCTAAAAATGTTCTCTTGTTCATATCTTATCTTTGTTATCGTTTCGTCTCTTGCTTCTCCGCCTGCACTTCGAACAGCGGCCATCCTTCGGCTCCATATAGGCCACCACGAGTCCTAATCCGCCGCAGCCGTGGCACGAGGCGCCTATCCGCGCGATAACCGAAGCGCTCCTTCCACCGGCATTCATCCCGCTCTATCCCTTACTTCTCCAAAGAGGCGGCATACCGCGCAGCGGCATCCGCATCGCCCGTCAGGGCACGGCTCACGGCAAGCGGCAGCGCCGCACGCGCATCCTCCCCATAGGGCTCCAACAGCGGACGCGCTCCCGCATAGTCGCCCGCAGCGATCTTTGCGACAGCCGCAGCGATCGCCTCGCCCGCCTCGTCGCGGCCCCCGGCCCCGAGGGTCATCGTGAGCACCGTGGCACGGCGCAGCTGCGGAAGAAGCTGTTTATAGGCGTACCAGTAGGGATGCTGCCACTTGACGGCCTTCAGGGCCGCCATGCGGCTCGCCTCGGGTTCGTTATCCAGCACCGCGAGCGCCTCCTCACGGAAGGGCATATCCTCAGAGCCCTCCACCAGGGCACGCAGCCCGGCCCAGTCGGCCCCCTGTATCTCTACGTGCACCAGGCTGTCGGGGAGCGTAACGCCCCGACGCGCACAGGCCTCTTTCAGGCAGCCCAGCAGCCAGGCGGCACGCCCTTCGGCCAGGCGGCGGTTGAGCGCCGCCTTACCCTCGGGCGACGAGGCGCCCGCAACGGCGATGCGCGGCAGGGCACCGCCCGCCTGCGCAGCCCCGGCGACCAGGGCTGCCATATCCTCCAGCGCCGCAGACACCGAGTCGGGCAGTACGTCGAGACTCGTGCGCCTTACGGCGAACTGAACGCCCACACGGAGCGTATCGGCTGCCTGTTCCCGCACCTTACCCACCTCGACGGCGGGAAGAGCGAGCGTATAGCGTCCGCCCTCGGCGCCCAGCCCTATCAGCGGGAAGAGCGCGGTGCGCACCGCGCTGTCAGCGGCCATGCGCCAGATGCCCACGAGGGCATCCACCGTCCCGTCGCCCGCAAGCGGCGAGAGCATCTCCACGGCCTCCCCGTAGCGGCCGTCATTGGCGTAGCTCCGGGCACGGGCCATAAGCAGCTCATCCCCGGCAAGGGCGGCCGTGTCGGCCACGGCCAGAGCCGGGGTGTAGACCCTCCAGGGGTGGCGCAGCGTGAAGACCGCATCCTCCCGGGGCACGAAGCGCCCCAGGTCCACGGAGCGTGTATAGCCCTCCCGGCGCCGGTCGAAGACCAGGCTGACCTCCCCGGCAGACATCCAACGTGCATAGGGCACATGCGAGAGGTAGTCGTTCAGCCCTTCGCGCCCCTCGAAGACCGGGGAGAGCGACGAGGAGTCGGCCTTGTTCACGCCCAGTTTGCGAAGGTCCGAGAGGCGCTTGCGCGCACCCGTCAGCCCGATGGCCGGAAGCGGGAGCTCATGCGTGCCCGAGACCAGCACGGGCGTATAGAACAGGCTGTAGTTCTGCTTGATCGTCCCGCGCGGAACGTCCAGACGCAGAGCGACACGGATGTCGCCGCCGCACTGGGTGATCCGCACCGAGTCGACACCGATACGGGGGTCCGACTGCGCGGAGGCGGACCCGGCGAAAAACACCGCACAAAGGCTGGCGGCAATGGTAAACTGTTTTCCCATATATATATTTTTAATTCGTTTCGTTCTATTCCACACGGTCAATGTCCTTCTTTTTCCAACCCTCACCGGAGGCCCGTCGTCGCCCGCTCACCGGTTCCCGTCTCCCGGCCCGGGCGCCTCCGCCCTCTCCCGGAACAGCCACCGAAGCCGGCGCACGGTCCCGGAACAAGGCCATCCCCCAAAGGAGCCCGTCAGAACCCCAGTCCCGAAAGCGGGTGCCTTGCGGGGGCTGTCCGGCGGAGCACGGCTCCTAACGGATCATGAAGACCACCGAGACAGCCACGCGCGTGGGGCCGAAGTAGTTCTTGTGCTGCTTCGGGGCCCCGTCGATGGTCGGACGGCCGCAGGTCACGCAGTCGTAGCTGCGGTAACTCGCACGCCGATAGCCGACGCCCACCTCGCCCTCGATGCTCCAGCGCGGCGAGAGCATCCAGCTGTAGCCGTACGAGATGCCCGCGCCGAAGAACGAACCCTCGTGGCGCACCTTGTCCGTGTCGGAGAACATCAGGTAGAAAGGCGTGGCTTTCATGCCCCCGACGTTGAACTGCCCATATTCGGCGTTCACGCCGAAGAAGTGACCGTTAAAGGACTCCCACAACCAGTAGCGGCCCCCGGGGCGCAGCTCCCAGTGCTTGAACTTCTTGTTGTCGCCGAACTTCCACGGGTTCCACGAGCCCGCCAGGCCCACGGTCCAGTGCGCCCCCACGGCACCCTCGACCTCCGCCTGCGGCGTGGTCGTGAGCCAGCTCAGCGCATTGGCCTTCACCGCCAGCTTCTGAGCCCGGGCCGCAGGGGCCACGAGCAGCAGGAGCCCGCAGCACAGCGCTGCCCGCAGCAGCACGCGAAGACCCGCACCGCGAAGTCCGGCGGCAGCAGCCGCTCCGCATCCCCTTGATTTGTCTCTCTCTTTCATGTCGTATGATCTCTGTTTAAGATTTATCGCTTCAATTTATACGCTCCCTTATCCGTTTCTATCGCTTTATCCCCCTTTATCCCGTCACACCCGCACCCGTCAGCAGCTTGCGCTGCCCCCGGCCCGCGGAGCCCGGCCACAAAGCCCGGCTCCGGCGGCCGAAGGGATAAAGAGGTAAAGAGGCAACGCCCCCTGCGCGGCAGGCGGGACAAAGCCCGCCCCCGCACGCCGGGCTACCATTCATCCCTGACACAGCGCACGTAGCTGCTGCTGGACTTGTACTTGTTGTACGTGTCCCCAAGCTGAAATCCACGTACCAAGCGTCGCCGCTGTTGCTGCCGTACTCGGTAGCCGACCAATAGGTGTCAGCCGACAACGCCGTAAAGCCGGACTGCTGATAGAGGTAAGGCGTATTGACGGGAATGGAACCACTACCGACGCCGGTATCGTTCTTATCGCCGCTGGTAACGTTGCTGTTGCCGCCCAACAACCAGATCAGCATCAACTCACGCTGCGAAGGCAACCGCCAGTCCGTCTTGCCCTCCTCATTGAGGTTGTTGCAATAGTTAACAGCATCCTGCCACGTCTTCTTACCGGGATTGCCTTTCTGCACCCGGAACTTACGCGACAACCGGTTGTCAGAACTCTTCTCATTCCCCGTCTTGCTCTCGGTAACCCGCGACGAAAACAACGAAGACTCGTCGATACCGCCCTTACCGTCCCGGCACACGACGACAACCCCGCCGTTCTCAACGGTAACGAACGGATACCGGACCCCGCTCTGCGCAACGGCAGACCCGGCAACCCCAACGGCGGCAACGACCGCCAAAATCACTTTTTTCATATCGATCCTTCTTTTCATATCTGTCATCATTCATTTACATACGCTATCATCATCCTTTGCTTTCCCCGTTTCCTTTTCGCCCTCCTGCGGGGGTCGGGCAAAGTAACCTTGCGGTAACCCACCTGACCGGTCACAGCGACCAACTCGGGACAAAACCGCCCGGCGCTGCTCTTCCGAAGCCGGTAACTGCTGTGGTGGCGCATCAGCCCCCAATACGAATTGACCGAACTGCGGAAAGCCTCCAGGTCGCACCTGTCCAACGGCCGCTCCTGCGCCAAAGCGTTCCACCTGCCGACCGTACGGTAAAGCCCCTCCTTGGTCCTGCGGCCGGTGAAGAGCGCATCACGCCGGATGAAGACACCGAGGAACGAAACACCCCTGCTGTAATGCTGCAACCAGCGCTTGCGCGGGTGGAGCGTCAACCCCAACTCCTCGCGCAAGAACCGTTCGAGCAGCGGAACGAGACCCTTGAGATACTCCCGGTCCCGGTGGACGATCACGAAATCGTCGGCATAACGGCCGTAATACCGCACGCCGAGCGTATGTTTGACATAGTGGTCGAACGGCGTCAGGTAGAAGTTGGCGAACAACTGGCTGGTGAGGTTCCCGATGGGAAGCCCCTTACCTTCCTGCGGAACGGGGAACGGGCTGCGCACACCGCCGGGCATCGGGCTCCCGTTGACGGCAAAGAGGCTCTTGTCGGGAGGCAGCAGCCGCCAACCCCCAACGGGCCCGGCAACGCGGGCCCCGGGAACGGGATCGTAGAGCGCGATCTGCCGCGCGAGGGCCAGCACCTCGGCCTTGTCGTCGCCTTCATACTCCCGGTCGAGCGTCCGCTCCAACCGCTCGGCCAACCGCCCGCGGTCGATGCTCATGAAAAAGCCCTGCAGGTCGCACTTGAGCACGTAGCAGTCGCGCGTATATCCTTCGGAACACTGCGCGATAAAGCGCCGGACGCGCTGCACGCCGTATAACGTACCGCGTCCCTTGCGGCAAGAGTAGGAGTCGTGAATCATCCCGCGGTCCAAAACGGGTTCGATGCGGCTGCACAACAGGTGCTGCACGACCCGGTCGCGGAACTCCGCGGCGAAGACCTCGCGCCGTACCGGACGACCGATGATGAAGCAGCGCGAACGGCCGGGGCGATAGGTCCCCGCGCGCAACTCACGCCACAACGCCACGAGGTTGTCTTCGAGACCGACCTCGAAGGCGAGCGCCTCCCGCCCGCCGCGCTTGTGGCGGCGGCAATCGGTATATGCCCTGATCAGATCCTCGAACGTCATATCTTTTCCGTTTTCAAATTCGTTTCAAATTCTTTCGTTCCCTTCGTTCCATACAGCCGGCAGGCCGTATAACGGGCGGCGCGCACGGCGCCGGATGCCGGATTGCCTGACACAGCGCACGTAGTTGCTGTTGGTCTTGTTGTTGTTGTTCGTGTTCCCATTGCTGAAATTCACGTACCAAGCGTTGCTGCTGTTGTTGCTGTTCTCGGTAGCCGACCAATAGTTGTCAGCCGAGAACGCCGTAAAAAGTTACCGCTTCAAGCGCCCTCCACCCGCGCGGGAAGAGGACTTCGTGGCAGCGGCCCTGTCGGACGTCGCACCTCCAGGGCACCGCTGCCGGGTAACCGGAATCCGGAACACGCCGGGGAGCACCGTAACACGCCCCGTTCCCTTCCGTCCTGACCGCTCAGGGCGCCGAGCGCCGCCAACCCGTTATCTGTCTGCCTATCGTATCCATCTGTTCGGTTATCTCCGCAAACTGTTTATGGCTCACCAGCTTCAGGTCGAACCCCAGGCGTATCTGGAGCCGAACGAGCTCGAAGTCGTCGGCGAACGATCGCAGGTGCTCACCCCTTTGTGAGACCTCGGCATTGGCCCGGAAAATATGCCGCACCAACTGCATGGCGTCGCGCTTGAGGTCCTGTCCCAACGTGTACTTGTACTCGCGCGGGAAATGACCCGTGAGACGGAACAGCGTCAGCAGCATGCGGTAGGTGTCGCGGTAGACCGGCAATGTCTGGTAAAGGGCCATCGTCCGTATCCGTTAATCGCGTTCGCACTGCGCAGCGAGGCAATCCCGCTGCAATTCCCCGATGAAATTCATCGCCTCGAGCGGCGTGGCACGCGCCAGATCGAACGCCGCGATGCGCCGCACCAACCCGCCGCCGTCCGCGGGCATCGCCGCCTTTTTCCTGCGAGGCTCCCGCAAGGGCAGCGAAAGCACTGTAGAAGCGTCGAACGACACATCCAGACCCGAAAACTCGGCATAGCCATCCCTACGGCTCACGAGAACTCCGCCCGCGTGATGAGCGCGCTGACGCGCTCCAACTGCCCGAAGGGAAAACCGCAATAGCACACCGGGCGCCCCTCGCGCCACAGGCTGTGCCGCTTGAGCCGGTAGCCCGTCAGCCGCGCGAGGGCCTGTGCCGAGCCGTTGTAGGCCCGCATGAACATACCCTGCAACATCAGGCACAGATGGCCGCTGCGGCACTCATGCGCTATGATCTCTTCAACCGTCATATTCCACTAGTATGTTTAATAATGCTATCGGAGCGTCAAAGTTCATGGAAGAGAATCCAGTAGACTTGATCTTTTTGGATATTCAGATGTCGGGAATCACGGGTATCGAGTTCGCTCACAATATATCCAAGAGAACGTTGGTCATTTTCACCACGGCTTACACGGAATACGCTTTGGATAGTTACGAGGTAGACGCTATCGACTATTTAATTAAACCGGTTGACCCGGAACGCTTTCACAAGGCAGTTAACAAGGCAATTGCTTACCATTCTTTATTATTAAAAG
>ENA-ORTH01000782-ORTH01000782.1-human-gut-metagenome-genome-assembly--contig:-NODE-782-length-37241-cov-4.144947_pt1 | contig 37241 bp, 43 predicted proteins | sample MGYA00241914_ERZ509192 | MGnify/ENA primary metagenome ERZ509192 (study PRJEB26280, sample SAMEA2338826) | human gut metagenome | biome: human gut; feature: human-associated habitat; material: faeces... | reverse complement strand
TGGCCTCCCGCGGGTTCCCCCGCTCGAGAGCGCTTGACTATAATACCATCCCTCCCCCTCTTTGTCAACTACTTTTTTAATCTTTTTTTGCCTTTTTTCGAAAAGTGCGGATTTTCCCAAAAAGACGACACTTTTCGACTGTTTTTACTGGAAATTGCCTCCAGGCGTTTCCAGGCGGCATATTGCGCGTCAATTCTGCCAGACTATGGGTAGATTTCCAAGTTGGGGAGGACATGCAGTATGGATCGGATTCATATGGCCCGCATCACAGGGATGCGCACGACCCTGTGGCGGCTGGCCGCTTTGCTTATCACGGCTTTTTTCTGCCTCGGCCTTTTGTCGTCCGGGCAGACAGTGGACGTATTATCCAAGGAAGGCTCCCGCGGCGAAGAGGTGCGCCAAATACAAACCAAGCTGAACAACTGGGGATATAATCCCGGCAAGGTGGACGGTATTTACGGCAAGCAAACCAAGGAAGCGGTTATCCGCTTCCAAAAAAAGAACGGTCTGACGCCGGACGGCATTGCCGGGCCGGCCACTCTGAAAGCCATGGGTATTTTCAGCTCGGGCGGCAGCGGCGGTTCTTCTGGCGGCGGAGGCGGCGGCTATACCCAAAGCGACTACAACCTGCTGGCCCGCCTAATCTCCGCAGAATCCCGCGGTGAGAGCTACACCGGCCAGGTGGCGGTGGGCGCCGTGGTGCTCAACCGGGTGCAGCACCCCTCGTTTCCCGACACCATTTCGGGCGTGATTTATCAAAAGGGCGCCTTCTCCTGCCTGTATGACGGCCAGTTCGATCAGCCGGTGGCAGAAAGCAGCTACCGCGCGGCGCAGGACGCCCTCAACGGTTGGGATCCCTCCGGTGGCGCCATCTACTACTACAACCCCAAAACAGCCACCAACAAATGGATCCGATCCCGTCCTGTCATCGCCACTATCGGCAAGCACGTTTTCTGCAGCTGAAATATCATACCGCTAAACTTAGAAAAACCACTTACGGGCCACGCCTCATGCCCCGTAAGTGGTTTTTAGCTTATAAAGGAATTGGTTGACGCCGTCAGGAAATGCCAATCTCACTCATTCCCGCTCGGTATCCCGTATGCAGATAGCGCAGTCCTCCGACGGCAGATGCAGCGTGTCCTCCGCGATCCAGCCGCCGCCCAGGTTCACCGTCCGGCCCCGCCATTCCTCGGGCAGCGCCACCGTCCTCTCCGCCCCCGCGCGGTTGACCGCGCAAAGCAGGGAACTGCCGCCGTCCTGCCGCAGGAAAGCGACCACCTCATCCCCGGCTGGAAGGGGATGGAACCGCCCCTCCCGCAGCGCCGGACAGATTTTGCGCAGCTGCCCCAGCTTTCGATACCAGTTAAGCAGGCCCGTATCCTCCTGGCCCCAGGGATAACAGCCCCGATTGAAGGGATCCTTGTACCCCTCCATCCCCGCTTCATCCCCATAATACACACAGGGCACGCCGGGCAGACAATACTGCAGCGCGGCGGCCAGCCGCATCCGGCGCAGTCCCGTTTTCCGCTGCTCCGCCGACAGGCTGCGGGAGGCCTGCCACTCCCGGCCCCAGCCGTTCACCGGCTCTCCCGCCAGAACGGTCAGCGCCCGTTCGGTGTCGTGGGTGCCGATGATGTTCATCAGCAGCCGCAGCACCTGCGGCGGATAGTTTTCCACCACATCCAGGATTTTGTTGAAAAAATCCGTCGCCCGGCAGCCGGTCAAAAAGCCCAGCACCGCGTCCCGGAAAGGATAATTCATCACGCTGTCCAGCTGCCGCCCCAGAAGATACCGACGGCGGTGGCCGTAGCTCTGCTTGTTGCTGGCGTCCTCCCAGACTTCGCCCAGCACCAGCGCGTCGGGCTTCTCGGCCTTGGCCGCCCGGCGCAGCGCGTCGAGAAATTCGTCCGGCAGCTCATCGGCCACATCCAGCCGCCAGCCGGCCGCCCCCTCGGCCAGCCACCGGCGGACAATCCCGTCCGCCCCGTTGATGTAGCTGAAGAAGGCTGGCGCCATCTCGTCCACCTCGGGCAGCGTAGGGCATCCCCACCACCCGCCGTACTCATGGGGCCAGTTCTTGAACCGATACCAGCTCGCATAGGGGGAGGACAGGGAATTGAACGCCCCTTCCTCCGGGTACCGGCGCTCTTTGTTGAAATACCGGCTGTCCGCGCCGGTGTGGCTGAACACACCGTCCAGCAGCACCCGAATACCGAGACGGGCGGCCGTTTTGGTCAGCGCCTCAAAGTCCTCCGCCGTGCCCAGCAGGGGATCCACCGCCGTGTAGTCGGCGGTATCGTACCGATGATTGGAATGCGCCTCAAAAATCGGGTTGAGATACAGGCAGGTAACGCCCAGCTCCGCCAGCCGGTCGAGCCGCTGCTCGATGCCTTTCAAATCCCCGCCGAAATAGTCATTGTTGCGGATCGTGCCTGTGGCGTCGGGCCGCCATTCCGGCTGTCCGCCCCAATCGCCGCGCAGCACCCTGTCGGTCGGCACGCCGGCCTTCGGCTCCTCTGACCTGGCGAACCGATCGGGGAAAATCTGATACATCACCCCACCCGCCAGCCAATCGGGGGTGGAAAATCCCGCTTCATAGCAGGTCAGCTGCCAACGCGCGCCGCCGGGCGTCCGCACCATGTCGGCGCTGCCGTCGGGCCGCCGGACGAGATATGCCGCCCCGTCGGCCAGCGTCATTTCAAAGCCGTACCAGTACAGGCCGGGCACGGCGGGCGTGTAGTGGCAGTCCCACCATTCCTGATCATCTCCGTCCATGCCGGCCCAGAACATGTCCGCCCGCCGGTCGAGACCCCCGTCCAGGGCGGTGACCAGCCGGCACCCCGAGCACTGCCACGCCCGAGGCAGCCTGACCCGCAGATATATGGCCGTCCCCTCCGGAACGGCCCCAAAAGGCGAGCGGTACCGCTCGTCCCGTGATTGAAAATACATGCCAACCATCCTTTATCGTAACCTGTGCTTATTATGACAGGTTACGTCCCGGATAACAAGGGGAAAAATGCCTCATTCGTCCAGAGGATTTTTGGAAAACCTCTCGTTCCGGTTTGCGCGCTCCCTTTATCCAGAAAAAAGCGTCCGCTGCTGCCAGCGGACGCTTTTTATCGGAACTTATTTCAGGCGGGCGGCCAGGCCGTCCAGCTCTTCCCGCAGCTTGGCGGGGAGCTTGTCGCCGAACTGGGCGTAGAACTCCTTGATGCCGTCCAGCTCGCTGGTCCACAGGCTGGGATCCACCTGCAGGATGCCCTTGAGGGTCTCCAGGTCGAAATCCAGGCCTTCCAGATTGATGTCCTCGGCCTTGGGCACGAAACCGATGGGGGTTTCCTCCGCGTCGGCCTTGCCCTCGCAGCGCTTGATGATCCACTCCAGCACGCGCAGGTTATCGCCGAAGCCCGGCCAGATGAAGTTGCCCTCGTCGTCGGTGCGGAACCAGTTGACATTGAAGATTTTCGGCGCTTTGTCGCCCAGCTTCTCGCCCATCTCGAACCAGTGCTCCCAGTAATCGGCCATGTTGTAGCCGCAGAAGGGCAGCATCGCCATGGGATCGCGGCGGACAACGCCCACGGCGCCGGTGGCGGCCGCGGTGGTCTCGGAGGCCATGATGGAGCCTACGAACACGCCGTTATCCCAGTCCCGGGACTGGTACACCAGGGGAGCGGTCTTGGCGCGGCGGCCGCCGAACACGATGGCGGAAATCGGCACGCCGGTGGTGGAGTTGAATTCCGAAGAGATGCAGGGGCAGTTCTCCGCCGGGGCGGTGAACCGGGAGTTGGGATGCGCTCCCTTGGAACCGTCGGTGCAGTCCCACTTCTCGCCCTTCCAGTTCAGCGCGTTCGTGGGCGGGTTCTTATCCAGGCCTTCCCACCACACGGTGTTGTCGTCCAGGTTGTGCACCACGTTGGTGAAGATGGTACCCTGCCGGGTGGAAGCCAGCGCGTTGGGGTTGGATTTCGCATTGGTGCCGGGCGCCACGCCGAAGAAGCCGTTCTCCGGGTTGATGGCCCACAGGCGGCCATCGGGGCCCTGACGCATCCAGGCGATATCGTCGCCCACACACCACACCTTGTAACCCTTCTCCTGATACGCCTTGGGCGGAATCAGCATGGCCAGGTTGGTCTTGCCGCAGGCGGACGGGAACGCCGCCGCGATGTACTTGACCTCGCCCTGTGGGTTCTCCAGGCCCAGGATCAGCATGTGCTCAGCCATCCAGCCCTCGTTGCGGCCCTGGTTGGACGCGATGCGCAGCGCAAAGCATTTTTTGCCCAGCAGCACATTCCCGCCGTAGCCGGAGTTGACGGAGATGATGGTGTTATCCTGCGGGAAGTGGCAGATGTACCGCTTCTCCTCGTCGATATCGCATTTGCAGTGCAGGCCGCGCACCCAGTCGTTGCTGTCGCCCAGCACGTCCAGGACCTTCTGGCCCACGCGCGCCATGATGGCCATGTTCAGCACCACGTAGATGGAGTCGGTCAGCTCGATGCCCACCTTGGCCAGAGGGGAGCCGATGGGGCCCATGGAATACGGAATCACGTACATGGTACGGCCCTTGTAGCTGTCCCGGGCGATGTCGTACAGCATCTCATACGCCTTGTCCGGGGCCATCCAATGGTTGGTGGGGCCGGCGTCCTCTTCCTTGTCGCAGCAGATGAAGGTGCGGTGCTCCACGCGGGCCACGTCGTTGACGGCGGTGCGGTGCAGGTAGCAGCCGGGCAGCTTCTCCTCGTTAAGCTTAATCATTTCGCCAGAGGCGCAGGCCTCGGCGCGCAGGGCCTCCAGCTGCTCCTCGGAGCCGTCGATCCAAACGACTTTATCCGGTTTTACCAGCTGGACCATTTTCTCGATCCAATCGAGAACAGTCTTGTTGTTGGTCATGTGCCAATCCCCTTTCAATCCATATCCATATCGGTGAATTTCTGTTAACGCCTCCTATTATAGCCTATGCCGATGGAGAAGCGCAATAGATGAATTGTGAATAAATTGATAATATTTTAACGTTCGGTCAGTAAGTTTGCATATTTGGTCGGCGTATCCTGCAAAACCTACCCCTGCATACGGACAGTATCCCCTTCGATGGGCATCGTGGCGCAAGCATTCAAATCCATTCCTGCCAAATGCCCGGACTGATATTCGTAATAACCCTGGGCCCCCACCATGGCGGCGTTGTCCCCGCACAGCGGCAGCGGCGGCGCGTACAGCCGGTATCCCAGCCGGGCGCAGTCGGCCTCCATCCGGCGGCGCAGTCCCGAGTTGGCGGATACTCCTCCGGCCAGCACAATGGTGTGCGCCCTGGTGTCGGCGGCGGCCCGCAGCAGGTTCCCGGCCAACAGCTCCACCACCGTTTTCTGGAAAGAGGCCGCCAAATCCGCCCGGTTTACCTCTTTCCCCTTCTGCCGCGCGTTGTGCAGCAGGTTGAGCACCGCCGTTTTCAACCCCGAAAAGCTGAAGTCGTAGGCGCTTCCCTCTACCCGCGGATGGGGCAGCGCATAGGCGTCGGGGTTTCCCGAGGGGGCCAGCTTGTCCAGATGGATACCGCCGGGATACGGCATCCCCATGGCCCGGGCCGCCTTGTCGAAGCACTCCCCCGCCGCGTCGTCCCGGGTACGCCCCAGCACGGAAAAGCGGGTGTAGTCCTCCACCTGCACGATATGGCTGTGCCCCCCCGACACCACCAGGCACAGGAAGGGCGGATGCAAGTCCGGATGGGCCAGATAGTTGGCCGCGATGTGAGAACGGAGATGATGCACCGGCACCAGGGGCTTGTGTGCCGACAAGGCCAGCCCCTTGGCGAAATTCACCCCGACCAGCAGCGCGCCGATGAGTCCCGGCGCGTGGGTGACCGCCACGGCGTCGATATCCGCGAGAGCCGTTCCCGCCTCGTCCAGCGCCTGGCGAACCACCCCGCTGATGGCCTCCGCGTGGCGGCGGCTGGCGATTTCCGGCACCACCCCGCCATACAGCTTATGTTCCTCCACCTGGGAGGCGACGACGTTGGACAGCACCGTCCGTCCGTCCACCACCACCGCCGCCGCCGTTTCGTCGCAGGAGGATTCGATTCCTAATACTCGCATGAGGCCGTGTCTCCTTCTAGATAAGCGATGATGAAAGCCAGTGCTGGGGTGGCGCGGCCCCCCGCCAACTAGGCTACAGATACAGGGAATAGATAAGCGCATCCTCTTTAGGAGAGTCGTAAAATCCGGGACGCACCCCTTCCTTTTCGTACCCCATTTGCTCATACAGAGCGATGGCCTTTTGGTTGGAGGCCCGCACCTCCAGCGTGATCCTGGTCAGATCGTGGGCCTTGCCATACGCCTCCAGCTCGGCCAACAGGGCCGTGGCGATCCCCTGGCGGCGGTAAGCCGGATGCACCACCACGTTGGTGATGAAGCCCTCGTCCAGGATGTGGTGCATGCCCACATAGCCCACCGCGCTCTCGGCGTCCACATCCTCCGCCACGTAAAACACGGCCAGCGGGTTCTGCAGCTCCTCCGCCAGCGCGTCATAGGACCAGGGGATGGAAAACGCCAGGCTTTCCAAATCCGCCAGGCTGTCCAGGTGATCCGCGTGCATGGGGGTGATCATCATCCCCGCCGGAGGCTTTGATCGGTGCTCGTCCATAGCTCTTCCTTTCCTTGCGGGGGCAACTCCCCCCGTCCCAAAAACTCCTCAGGTCTTTTTTCTTGTCAGAAAACCGGCTGTATTGCCGCCACCGCCCGCTCCAGCGCGTCGCGGCATTGCCGGTAGTCGGCGGCATCCCCGCCGTAGGGATCGGGAATCCCACCGGATTCCTCCCCCAACACCACAATCTTTTGCGGATCCACCCCCATGGCCGTCAGGGCCAGCCGGTGCCGCAGGGACATCACCGCCACCAAATCCGCCGCCTCGCACAGCATGGCGGTTACCGGCCGGGAGCGGTGTCCCCTCAAATCGATGTCCCATTCCCGCATGACTGTCACGGCCAGCTGGGACGCCGGCTCGCAGCTGGCCGCCAGTCCGGCACTCTCCGCCTTACCGGGAATGCCCTCCCGCTCCATCCGCCGCTTCATCAGCGCGGCGGCCATGGGGCTGCGGCAGGTGTTGCCGGTGCATACAAACAGGATGTTCATCTCGTTTTTTCACTCCGTCCGGGCCGAAAACACCCGGTTATATTACCTATTATTAATAGAACCACGCGGCGGTAGGTCGACCACCGCCGCGCCCGTATTTTTCAGTATACCGCATTCTCGCCGGTTATTCAAGCGCGAGCCGGGGCGAAAACCGGCGGAGGACGGCCTCCCGCTCCCGGCAATCGGGAAGCAGCGCCGCCATCCGGGCATGAAAGGCCGGCGAATGATCGGGGTGGAGAAAATGCACCAGCTCATGCAGCATCACATAATCCACGCAGGACGGCGGGACGCAGACAAGCGCCTTATTGATGGAAATCCGCCCCTCCCGATGCGCGCAGCTTCCCCAGCGGGCCACCGCCCATCGGGTGGTCATCTTTGGAAAGGGAACCCCCAGCGGCTCCACCAGCCGGTGCATCCGGCAAAGCGACGCGGGAAGCACCTGACGCCCCTCCTGCTCCAGAAAGGCCTTGACCAGCGCGAGCCGCCTCTCCTCCTGGTCGTCGCCTGGCCGCAGGGTCAGGATTAGCATCCCGTCCCCAGCTGCAAACCCGTCCCGCTCGCCCGGAACCGCCGTCAGCCGCAGCCTTTCCCCCAGCAGCCAGACGCCCTGGCCGTCGGCGGCGGTGCGGCGGGTTTCCTGTCTGCGGCGGGCCCGCTCCACCCAGTCCGCCTTCTGTCTCACCAGCGCGTCCACCTGTTCGGGCAAAACGCGGCGGGGGGCGGAAACCGCCAGCTCCCCGCCCGGCAGCAGCCGGAAATTCAGATTTTTCACCGCCTTGCGGGTCAGTTCGTAGGACAGCGGCCCTCCCGGTGTCTCAATTGTCCGCCGCATCCGGCCCCCTCCTTGCAGCATTCTGGAAATTTCCCGCCACTATCCCCACCATCGACATTGTCCAATCCGCCTTCACCGCCTGAGAAAAAAGCCGCGCCGGGCAGACGGATGCCCCGGACGCGGCTTCTTATTTCGGATACAGACAACCGGATACTACATATTCTCCTCGATATAGGTGACCAAATCGCCCACGGTACGGATTTTCTCGATCTCGTCGTCGGGGATTTCTACGTCGAATTCATCCTCGAGCGACATCAGCATATCCACCACGTCCAGGGAGTCGGCGCCCAGATCGTCCGCGATATTGGTTTCGGGCGTGATGCTGTCCTCCTCCACGTCAAACTGGTTGCTGAGAATCATTTTCACTTTTTCCAGTACCATACCGTTCATCCTTCCAAAAATCGATAATGTCGGCCGCTGTCCTTCGTCTTCCCCTCGTCGTTCGGGAAGGCATTGCGCGCGGGAGGGGCTTTGTGCTATAGTAGAAGGCACAGACAGCAGGCCATCGCCTCGTCTCGGCACAAAACCACTACACCCAAAATATTATGCGTTATCCTTGGATTTGTCAATCACCTTTTTCCATTTCTTTTGAATTCTTTTAAATTTATCGGCGGGGCGCTCCGCCCGCCCGAAAGGTTGGTTTCGCAATGGCTCGTATCCCGTCATATTTTGTCATCGGCCATCCCCTGGGCCACAGCATGTCCCCCTTTATCCACAGCCGCCTGTTCGCCCTCGCCGGCCGGCCGGCCGCCTACGAAGCCCGGGACATCCCGCCCGAGCAGCTGTCCGCCGCCCTGCGGGAGATGCTTCCCCAGGTGCAGGGCCTCAACGTGACCATCCCGCACAAGCAGGCGGTCATCCCCCTGCTGGATCGGCTGGAGGGCCGGGCGAAGCTGTACCGGTCGGTGAACACCATCGCCGTGACCGAAAGCGGCGCCGTGGGCTACAACACCGACGCCGACGGGTTCCTCTGCGCGCTGAAGGCCGGGGGGGTGTCCCTCGCCGGCCGGGTGGCGCTGCTTGGCTGCGGCGGCGTAGGGCGCACCTTCGCCTGCGAAGCCGCCCTGGCCGGCTGCCGGCTGGTCAACGCCGTGCGCCCGGAGGATTTTGAGGCCTCCCGCGCGCTGAAGGATTACGTGCTGTCCCTCGTGCCCGGCGCGGCGTTCGAGACGGTGGAGCTGTCCCGTCTGTCCGGGGATTTTGACCTGCTGATAAACGCCACCCCCGTGGGGATGTATCCCCGCTGCGACGCGTCGCCGGTGGATCCCGGCGTCCTGGCCCGCTGCGCCGCCGTGTTCGACGCGGTATACAATCCCGAGGAAACCCGCCTGCTCTCCGCCGCCCGCGCGGCGGGGGCCCGCACCGTGGGGGGCATGCCCATGCTGGTCTGGCAGGCCGCCGTCGCCCATACCTGCTGGTACGGGGCGGAATTCCAAGCGGAGGCCGTCGCCTCCATCATCGCCGACGCCAACGTCTATATGAACCAACATTTTCGTCAGTAAAGGATGGATACCCATGCGTAACGTGGTGCTCTGCGGCTTCATGGGCTGCGGCAAAACCACCGTGGGCCGGCAGCTGGCCGCCCTGTCCGGCCGCCGTTTCGTGGATATGGACGAGTATATCGAGCAGCAAGCCGGCATGGCCGTGTCGGAGATTTTCCGGCAATACGGCGAGGACGACTTCCGCCGCCGGGAACGGGAGGCCTGCCGCGCCCTGGCCGGGCAGACCGGCCTGGTGATCGCCGCGGGCGGCGGCGCGCTGACCTTTGCCGCCAACGTGGAGGCCCTGCGCCCCTCCTGCGTCATCGTGCTGCTGGAGGTGAAGCCGGAGACGGTGCTGACCCGCCTGAAGGGGGATACCTCCCGGCCGCTGCTCGCCCGGGAGGATAAGGAAACCGCCGTGCGGGAGCTGTTCGCCGCCCGCCTGCCGCTGTACCGGGCGGCGGCGCAGTATACTGTAGACGGGGAACAGCCCCCTCTCGCGGTGGCCAAAACGATCCAGGCCTTGCTGTAAATAAATTCTGGGGGGCATGATATTTCATGCCCCCGCATTTCTTTTACGCCTGTGCCGTGCTCCATCATTCATACCGTACCCGCATCTTCCGGCGCTCCTCCTCGACCACCTCGGGCGGAATATTCACCAATATGCAGCTAAAGCACCGACCCAGCTCATCCACCTCAATTTCATCCAACCAACAAGTCCCCGCTTCCCAATACACACAAAAGAAATTTTCACATTTCATATTTTCCACCTCTAAACCATTTCTATAGCTATATACATATTACAACTGCTGATTTTAATAATCAATAGTAATATGTAAAATACTATAGTGTTAGGAGGTGGTCATATGAGCGAATCGCTGGATTTGGCTGCGGAAATCGGTTTACGTGTGCGCAACAACAGGACTCTTCTAAAGCTATCCCGTGAAAAATTGGCCGAAGAAGCGGATATTTCTTTGTCCTTTCTCGCTGACATAGAACACGGGCGTAAAAATATGACTACTGTTACGCTATATGGATTATGCAAAGCCCTGCATGTTTCCGCCGATTACCTCCTGTTCGGCAGGGAAGCCGTTACCGCCGACAATATTTCCAGGGCGATTTTGGAGGCGAAACCCGAAGACCGGAAATATCTGGAGAGCTTGCTGGTTGCCACGGCGGAAATCCTCACAGAGAAAAAACCGTAAAATTTTTCCCACTGCCTTGACAAACCCGCCGGGAGCGGCTATCATAAAATTAACGTCACATCTTGGAGGAACCCATGAACCGAACCGCTGCCCACAATCGATTTAACACCGGCTATCGCTTCAGCTTTTTTGGCTGGGGCTATTTTTGCTGGGAAAAATCGAATACGGGCACTCCGTGAGCCGGCGGCTTTTGCCGTCAAAATTCTCCCGTGCAGTTGGATATTCAGGTGGAGCTCATGGAAATGGGCTCCACCTTTTTTATATCAAATTTTATAGAAAGCAGGCAATCCGTATGATCATCGTCTTAAAACCCGGCGTCACCCGCGACCAGGTGGAGGATTTCTCCAACCACCTGGCCAAAACCAACAGCGTCACCGTCAACGCCTGGTACGGCGAGCATTCCACCGTCCTGGGCCTGCTGGGCGACACCGCCGCGGTGGATATGGACTCCATCGCCGCCCAGGATATTGTTCAGAGCGTCCGCCGCGTCCAGGAGCCCTATAAAAAAGCCAACCGCAAGTTCCACCCGGACGACACCGTCATCGATCTCGGGGGCGGATCGGTTATCGGCGGCGGCAAGCTGGGGCTCATTGCCGGCCCCTGCTCCGTGGAATGCGAGGAGCAGATAAGCGAGGTGGCCGCCCGCGTCAAGGCGGCGGGCGCGGCCTTCCTGCGGGGCGGCGCGTTCAAGCCGCGCACTTCCCCCTACGCCTTCCAGGGCCTGCGGGCCGAGGGCCTCGAGCTGCTGCGCCACGCCCGCCGGGAAACCGGCCTGCCCATCGTCACCGAAATCATGTCCGCCGCCCATATGGTGCTGTTTGAGGATGTGGACATCATCCAGGTCGGCGCCCGCAATATGCAGAACTTCGAGCTGCTCAAGGAGCTGGGCAAATGCGACAAGCCCATCCTGCTCAAGCGGGGCCTGGCCAACACCATCGAAGAGCTGCTCATGAGCGCCGAATACATCATGGCCGCAGGCAACGAGAAGGTCATCCTCTGCGAGCGGGGCATCCGCACCTTCGAAACCATGACCCGCAACACCCTGGACATTTCCGCCATCCCCCTGCTCAAAAAGCTGTCCCACCTGCCGGTGGTGGTGGATCCCTCCCACGCCGCAGGGGTCAGCTCCCTGGTGGAACCCTTGGCACTGGCCGCCGTGGCCGCCGGCGCCGACGGCCTGATCATCGAGGTGCACAACGACCCGCCCCACGCCCTGTCGGACGGCGCCCAGTCCCTGACCCCCGATCAGTTCGACAAGCTGGCCGCCCGTCTGGGCGAGGTGGCCGCCGTGTTCGGCAAAACCCTGTCCACCCGCGTTTGAACCGTACCGTTAAAGGGAGCCGCGTATGAATAAAAAAACCATCGCCATCGTCGGCCTGGGCCTCATCGGAGGCAGCATGGCCCTCGCTCTGCGGCGCAGCGGCCGCTATATTCTCTACGGTCTGGACACCGACCCCGCCACCCTTATGAGCGCCCTCAAGCGCAGCGCCGTGGACAAGGCCGGCGGCGCCGAGCTGCTGGCCCGCGCGGATCTCGTCATCCTGGCCCTCCCGCCCGAGGCCGCCCTGGCCTTTCTGCGGGACAATGCCGCCGCCATCAAGCCGGGGGCCGTGGTCACCGACGTCTGCGGCGTCAAGCAGGCCATTGTAGAACCCGCCACCGCCCTATGCGAGGCGGCGGGCCTGACCTTCATCGGCGGCCACCCCATGGCGGGCAAGGAAAAAGGCGGGTTCGACAACGCCGACGCCGCCCTGTTCGAGGGGGCCTGCTACATCCTCACCCCCACCCCGTCCACCCCCGCCGCCGTGGTTGACGGGATGAAGGAGCTGGCCGCCCAGCTGGGCTGCGCCCGCATGACCGTCACCACCCCGGCCCATCACGACCGGATGATCGCTTTCACCAGCCAACTGCCCCACGTGCTGGCCGGCGCGTATGTCAAATCCCCCTGCTGCCTCTACCACGCCGGCTTCTCGGCGGGTAGCTACCGGGATGTTTCCCGCGTCGCCGCCGTGGATGAAACGCTGTGGGCCCAGCTTTTCCTTCTCAACCAGACGGCTCTCTGCGCCGAAATCGACGGGCTGATGGAGCGCCTGCAAGCCTGCCGCGACGCCGTGGCCGCCGGAGATCGGCAGGCGCTGACCGCCCTGCTGCGGGAGGGCCGGGAACGCAAAGAAGAGGCCGACGGCGCCCTGCCGCCCCTTCCGGAGCATAGAAAGGAACGAACGCCATGACCACCCTGTCCGTCCATACCCGCAGCCGCGCCTATGACATTTTCGTGGGCGACGGCCTGCTCCGGCAGGCCGGCCCCCTCTGCCGCGAGGTCAATCCCCGGGGCGCCCGCGCCCTCATCGTCACCGATTCCAACGTTTATCCCCTGTACGCCGGGCAGGTTGCCCGCTCCCTGGAAAGCGCGGGCTATGCCGTGTCGGTGTTCGCCTTCCCCGCCGGGGAGGAGCAGAAACGCCTGGATACCATCGCCCGGATTTACGCCAAGCTGGCGGAGGAGAACCTCACCCGCAGCGATTTGCTGGTGGCCCTGGGAGGCGGTGTGACGGGGGATATGACCGGCTTTGCCGCCGCCACCTGGCTGCGGGGCGTCGATTTCGTCCAGATCCCCACCTCCCTGCTGGCCCAGGTGGACTCCTCGGTGGGCGGGAAAACCGGCGTGGATATCCCCCAGGGAAAGAACCTGGTGGGCGCCTTTCGGCAGCCCGCCCGGGTGCTGGCCGATCTCTCCGTCCTGGACAGCCTGCCTCCCTCCTTTCTCACCGACGGCATGGCCGAAATCATCAAGGCCGGCTGCATCCTGGATAAGGAGCTGTTCGCCGCCCTGGAAGCCGGGGACGCCCTGTCCCCCGCCCGGCGAGAGGCCACCGTCGTGCGGGCCATCGCCATCAAGCAGGGGGTGGTCGAACGGGACGAGACCGAAACCGGGGAGCGTAAGCTGCTCAATTTCGGCCATACCCTGGGCCACGCGCTGGAAACCTATTACCACTACACCGGCCTGACCCACGGCCGGGCCGTCGCCCTGGGCATGGCGGCCATCACCGCCGCCTCCGAACGGACGGGCCTCACCGCCCCCGGCACCCTGGATCGCCTGCTGCCTGTGCTGGAGGCCTACGGCCTGCCGGTAAGCGACCCGGCGGCCCCAGCCGATTATCTTCCCGCTGTGGCCATGGATAAGAAGCGCACCGGCGCGGCCATCGACCTGGTGCTGCTTCGCTCCATCGGGGACGCGTTTATTCACCGTCTCCCCCTGTCGGAGCTGCCCGCCTTCCTGGGCGGCTGACACAATGAAAGGAGTCCCGCCATGTCCCTCGCCGTCATCTCTCCCTCCGTCATCCGGGGAACCCTGACGCCCCCGCCCTCCAAATCCGCCGCCCACCGGCTGCTGATCGCCGCGGCCCTGGCCGGTGAAGGCCGGGTGCGAGGCCTCAGCCTTTCCGCCGACATGGAGGCCACCCTCCGGGCCGTGCGGGGCCTCGGCGTGTCCGTGCGCCTGGACGGGGACGCCGCCTGTTTCGCCCCCGCTCCCCCGTCCTCTTCGCCCTCCCCCCTGCCGGTGGACTGCGGCGAGAGCGGATCCACCCTGCGCTTTCTCATTCCCCTGTACGCCGCCCGGGGTATTCCCGCCGTCTTCACCGGCCATGGCCGGCTGCCGGAGCGCCCTCTGGGGGTGTACGCCGACTGTCTGCCCCCCCACGGGGTGACCCTCTCGGCCGCCTCCGGCCTGCCCCTAACCGTTACCGGCCGGCTGACCGGCGGGGACTTCGCCCTGCCCGGCGACGTGTCCAGCCAGTTCATCACCGGCCTGCTCTTCGCCCTCCCCCTGCCGGGAGGACAGCCGCATCCGCCTGACCACCCCGCTGGAATCGGCGGGCTATGTGGATATGACCCTCCAGGTGCTGCGGCAGGCCGGTATCCGGGTGGAACCCCTGGAGGACGGCTGGTTCATCCCCGGCTCCCAGACCTATCGGCCCCTGGACACGGCGGTGGAAAGCGACTGGTCGCAGGCCGCCTTTTTACTGGCCGCCGGGGCCCTGGGCGGGGAGGTCACCCTCACCGGGCTGAACCCCGCCTCCGCCCAGGGGGATCGGGAGGCCCTTTCGCTGTTCCGCCGCTTCGGCGCCGCCGTCGAGGAGGCACCCGGCCGCATCGTCTGCCGGAAGGCCCCCCTGCACGGCATCGACATCGACGCGGCCCAGATTCCGGATCTGGTGCCCGTCCTGGCCGTCACCGCCGCCCTGGCCGACGGGGTCACCCACATCACCGGCGCGGCCCGCCTGCGCCTGAAGGAAAGCGATCGCCTGGCCGCCGTGGCCGACGGCATCCGCCGCCTGGGCGGCCGGGTGGAGGAGAGCCCCGATTCCCTGACCATTACCGGCGTTTCCCGCTTGGCCGGCGGCCGGGCGGAAGGATACAACGATCACCGCATCGTCATGGCCCTGTCCATGGCGGCACTGGGCTGCGAAGCCCCCGTCACCGTCACCGACGCCCAAAGCGTGGCCAAAAGCTGGCCCGCCTTTTTTGAAGACTATCGAGCGATAGGAGGAACCGCGCATGTCATCGACCATCGGTAACCGGGTGCGCCTCTCCATTTTCGGGGAGAGCCACGGCGAAGCCATCGGCTGCGTCCTGGACGGCCTGCCCGCCGGGGAGGCCCTGGACATGGAGGAAATCTACGTCCAGATGGCCCGCCGCGCCCCCGGCCGGGACAAAACCGCCACCACCCGCCTGGAGAGCGATATCCCCGCCATCCTGTCCGGCACCCTGAACGGCCGCACCACCGGCGCCCCCCTGGCCATGGTCATCCGCAACGAGAACCAGCGTTCGGGGGACTATCAGAATCTCGAGATCCTCCCCCGCCCCGGCCACGCCGATTTCACCGGCCACGTCCGGTACAACGGGTATAACGACGTGCGGGGCGGCGGCCATTTCAGTGGCCGACTCACCGCCCCCCTGGTGTTCGCCGGGGCCGTCTGCCGCCAAATCCTGCGCCGGCGGGGGGTAAGCGTCGGCGGCCATATCCTGCGCATCGCCGACGCCGCCGACGAGGCTTTCGATCCCGTGAACCTCTCCTCCCAACTGCTGGAGGAGCTGGCCGCCCGCCCCTTCTCCCTCCTGCGCGCCAAGGCGGAGCCCGCCATGCGAAACGCCGTGGAGGCCGCCCGGATGGCAGCGGACAGCGTGGGCGGCGTGGTGGAAATAGCCGCTGTCGGCCTGCCCGCCGGCCTCGGCTCCCCCATGTTCGACGGGGTGGAGAACCGGCTGGCTCCCCTCTTCTTCGGTATTCCGGCGGTCAAGGGGGTAGAGTTCGGGGACGGCTTCGCCCTCGCCGGTATGCGGGGCAGCCAGGCCAACGACCCTTATGCCTACGACGCGTCCGGCCGGGTGGTGACCACCAGTAACCACAACGGCGGCATTCTCGGCGGCATCACCAGCGGCATGCCTCTCATTGTCCGTCTGGCCGTCAAGCCCACCGCCTCCATCGGCCAGCCGCAGAGGACCGTGGATCTGGTCGCGGGCCGGGAGGCGGAGCTGGTTGTCAAGGGGCGGCACGATCCCTGCATCGTCCCCCGCGCCCTCCCGGTGGCGGAAGCCGCCCTGGCCCTGGGCCTGCTGGATATTCTGGAGACCGAGGCCATCCCGGCTCATTGCGCCGACTGATTGAAAGGGGATTATCCGCCCATGGAACTCGCCGATATTCGCGCCGAAATCGACCGTCTGGACGACGAGCTGGTCGCCCTTCTCTGCCGCCGGATGGATTGTTCCCTGCAGGTGGCCGCCTATAAGGCGGCGCATCATCTGCCCGTGCTCAATGAGGAGAGGGAAAAGCAGGTGCTCGACGGGGTGCGCCGCGCCGCCGCCCGGTATGACCAACGGGGCGCCGGCTTCCCCGGGGCGGCGGCGGTGGTGTTCTCCACCATGATGGACACCTCCCGCGCCCTCCAGCATCGGAAGCTGTCCGCCGGCAAAGCCCTGCGCGCCGCCATCGGGCAGGCCCCCCGCCGTCCGGTGACCGACATCCCCGCCCGGGTGGCCTGCGCCGGCTGCGCCGGTGCCTATGCCGACGAGGCGGCCGGCATTCTTTTCCCCTTCACCAAGGACGCGGACAGCCGCCCGCTCTTCGTCCCCTCCTTCGCCGACGTGGTGGAGGCCGTGCGGGAGGGCCGGGCCGATTACGGCATTCTGCCGGTGGAGAATTCCTCCACCGGCTCCGTGCATGAAAACTATGACCTGCTCATGCAGCACCGCCTCTCCATCGTGGGGGCGGCGGAGCTGCCTGTTCATCATTGCCTGCTCACCCTGCCCGGCGCGGATCCCCGCCGCCTGAAGGCCGTCTATTCCCACCACCAGGGCTTGTCCCAGTGCGCGGATTTCATCGCCGCCCGGGGCTTGGAGCCCCGGCAGTACAGCAACACCGCTGCTGCCGCCCGTATGGTGGCCGAAAGCGGCGATCCCACCGCCTGCGCTATCTCCTCCCGGCAGGCGGCAGAGATTTACGAATTGGAAATTGCTGCAGAGAATATACAATCTGTATCCAACAATGTCACCCGCTTCATCGCCCTGTCCTCTCAGCTGCTGCTGCCGCCCGCGGCGGATAAAATCAGCCTGATCTTCACCCTGCCCAACGTCACCGGCTCCCTGTATAAAACCCTGGCCCGCTTCGCCATGAAAGGGCTGAACCTGACCAAGCTGGAAAGCCGCCCTCTGCGCAACGGGGATTTTGACTACGTATTTTACCTGGATTTCGAGGGCAGCCTGGACAACAGCGGCACGGTGGATCTGCTCTGCGCCCTATCGGAGGAACTGCCGGTTTTCCACTTCCTGGGCAACTACCGGGAAATTCGCGCCTGATCCCTGGAAAATCCTGCGGCTCCGGCGCGGGAATTATCCGGCCGATTTTTCCACAAATGCCACCGTATCGGTGGAAAAACTGTCAACCTCCGAGAATTCGACGGGTTTCGGTTGCGTTCTGTTTTTGGGGACGATATACTAATAGGAGACATCCTCTTTGTATACATAACCGGCTCCGTGCCCCGGCGAACATGGAGCCCTCCTTCCCCGTTTCGCCGGAGAAAAGGAGATACCGATGCAGAAAACCGTTCGGAAAAAGGTCTACGATACCGATACTGCCGCCCTGCTGGGCACCGTTACCTCCGGCCTGTTCGGCGATCCCGCCGGCTATGAGGAACGGCTTTACCAGACCCCCGAGGGATTCTACTTCCTCTATGGCCTGGGCGGGGACGCCTCCCCCTATCCCAAAGAAACCATCAAGCCCGCCTCCGCCGCCACGGCGGAAAAATGGCAGGCCGAACACGCTCAGTAAATGCATAATCCCGCCAGAGAAAGCGAACTTTCTCCGGCGGGATTTTTTCTATTTTGTATATTTCTCGTCTTTTATACGAATTTTGAAGCCGAGAGGCGAACGCCCCTCCTCTTTCTCCGCCAATCCATACTCCCGCAGCGCTGCGTTTATCTGCTCCATGGCCGCGTCGTCCATGCCCTCGAGGGCACGGATTTCCCGGGTGCTGAAGCGGCTCAGCCAACTGAGCGCCGGCAGCTTAAGCGTCTCGATCGCCCGCCGGGCGGGAGGCGTCAGCCGTTTCAGGAGCGTGTCGATGGGCGCCATGTCCGCCGGCGCCTTGGGCGGGAAAGTGTTGTCGAAGGCCTTCGCCGCAGCCTCGTCCATCTCGAAATCCGGCGATTCCCGGTAAACACCGGCGATCCCGTCCAGCGCCCCCGGACACAGCGGCAGCGCCATAAAAGCGTCATAGGCATCCCCCTGCCCCGTAACAATGCCGAACTCACCGGCAGGCCGGAACCCTACCCGGCAATAGTAATCGGGATGGCCAAAAATCACAATTCCCCGGTAGCCCAGCTCTCGGGCCCGATCGATAGTGGCCCGCATCAGCGCCGTGCCTATCCCCCGCTTCCAATAGGCGGGCAGGACGCTCAGCGGCCCGAAGGTCAGCACCTCGTTCTCTCGGCCCGCCGCGTCTGTCACCCGGGCCTTGGTGTACAGGATATGCCCCACGATCCGGCCGTCGCTCTCGGCCACCATGTCCAGTGCGGGCACAAAGTCCCGGCTGTTTCGCAGCTTGTGCACCAGGTAATGCTCGTCGCAGGTGGGATGAAACACGCCCCAGAACGCCTCCCGGGTCAGCGCCTCCACCTCCCGGTAGTCCTCCGGCCTCTCCAGCCGTATGGTCAGCTTCATTCCTTGACTCTCCCTTCCTTCTCCATCTGCCGGATGGTTTTGGATATACCCTTGTGCCATTGCTGTTTCTGCCGCAGATATCCCGCCTTGTCGTCGGCGTACCGGGCCTCCTGCTTCAGCTTTTGATAGCTCTCCCAGCGTTCGGGGGACAGCACGCCGGTTTCCAGCGCCTCCCGCACCGCGCAACCCGGCTCCTGTTGATGGCGGCAGTCAGAAAACCGGCACCGCCCCAGAAGGGCCTGTACATCGGTGAACGCCTCGGATAATCCCTCCGACACGTCCCACATGCCCAGCTCCCGCATTCCCGGCGTGTCGATGACCATCGCCCCGCTGTCCAGCCGGAACAGCTGCCGGTGGGTGGTGGTGTGGGGCCTCGGCTGTCGTCCTCCCGGATGCCGCCCGTCTCCATCAGCTCCTCGCCCGCCAGCGCGTTCAACAGGCTGGACTTGCCCACGCCGGAGGAGCCGAGAAACACGACGGTTTTTCCCGGCCGCAGATAGCCGTCCAGCGCGGCCAGCCCCTCCCCGGTTTTGGCGCTGACCGCGAACACCCCGACCCCGGCGGCCAGGCGTTCCGCCCGCCTGCGCGCCTCGGCGGAATCCTGCGTGAGATCCGCCTTGGTCAGCACCACCGCCGGCACCGCTCCCGACTGCCACGCCAGGGTCACGTACCGCTCCAGCCGCCGCTCGTTGAAATCATGATTCAGGGACTGGAGGATAAACACGGTATCGAAGTTGGCGGCCACCGCCTGTTCACCCCGCCCCGGCGTGGGATCCCGCCGGTAAAAGAAGGTGCTTCGGGGCAGCGTGCGGAGGATCAGGCTGTCCCCCTGGGGATTGTACTGAATTTCCACGAAATCCCCCGTGGTGGGGAACGCCTCCCCGCCTCCGTTGAAATACACGCCGGCCTTCAGCCGCCCGTATCCCTCGCCTTGATCACACACCAGTTCATACCGTTCCTTGTGCACCGCGGTCACCCGCGCCGGCATCCCGCCGGACAATCCCGCCGCCATCGCGGGGGACCAGCCATAATCGCTTAGTTGCAATTCTCTCTTCCTTTCTTCCGTTTTGCCATGTCGTTATGTGTCCTGTCGTCACGCACCCTCATCTTATAAAAACGAAAAAAGCCGCAGAAAGCAGCCTTTCCCGTCGGCTGCACTCTGCGGCGCCCGCATAGGGGCATAAAAATAGCACACCCTGTCGAGTGTGCTATCGCGCAAGCGTATAGTTCACGAAAGGTTCTCTATCAGCGTGCGGAAAAGCTTCCTCACGCCCCTATGCGGTTTTATGCAGAGGCCACCTCAACCAATACCGACATACCTACAGCTCCTTTCGTGTTCCCCATGGAACGATTTGTCTTTATCATACGCGATTTTTCGCGGGATGTCAATGCTTTTGTTCGATGCGCTTGAAGCCCTCACCCAGCACCTCCTCCGTGGACACCACGATGAGAAAGGCATCGGGATCGCAGTCCTGCACCAGGGTGCGCAGCTGGTACATCTCCGAGCGGCGCACGGCGCAGAGCAGCACCCGCTTGTCCTCCCCGGTATAGGCCCCGGTGGCGTTAAGCAAGGTCACCCCCCGCCCCATCTCTTCCAAGATTTTCCGACAGAGCAGCTCCTCCTTGCGGGACATGACCAGCAGCATCCGGCCCGTGTCTCCGCCGTAGACGATGGCGTCCATAATGCTGGTGGAAACGAAAATCAGCACCATGGCGTACAGCGCGCTTTCCAGCTGCTTGTACACCAGCGCCGACGCCGCCACCACCACCGCGTCCACCAGCAGGATCAGCCGGCCAATGGGGATATGGCGCAGGCGGCGCTCCAGCAGGCGGGCCACCACCTCGCTGCCCCCCGTGGTCGCGCCCCGCAGATAGATGAGGCCTAAGCCCGCCCCGGCCAGCACCCCGCCGAACAGGGCCACCAGGATTTTATCTCCCCGGAAGGGGGGCAGAAACCGGGCGGTGCCGTCGATGATGGCCGAGGACAGCACGGTGACGATCAGGGTGCGCACCGTGAACGCCGCCCCGCACTTGTACCAGGCGGCAATCAGCAGCGGCAGGTTGATGACCAGAATCATGGTGCCGATGGGCAGGTGAAAGGCATAATTCAGCAGGGTCGCCACGCCGGTGACCCCACCGGGGGCGATTTGGTTGGGCGCGGTGAAGATGTTCACCGACAGGGCGTACAGAACGCTGCCCAACAGGTAAAATCCGCCGTCCAGTACCGCCCGTCCCGCCTTGCTATGCGAAGGATTTCCCCGTTTGCTTTTGCTCATCCCACAGCCCGCCTTTCTGCAGGCTTAGCATGTCCCTTCCGGCCCCGTTCTATCCCTAAACCGGTGGATTCTCCTGTTCCCCGGCGCAAAACGCCGCCTCGAACAGCTCCCGGATCCGGTCGGTCTCCCCACGGAGGTACAGATAGCCGAACAGCGCCTCCAGGCCGGTGGCCCGGTGATAATCGCCGCCGCTGCGGGCGGTGTGAGCGTTGCGCCCCCGGCGGAAAACCGCTGCCTCCTCCTCGGTCAGCCGGGGGAGAATGGCGTCCATGGCCGCGGCCTGGGCCTCGGCGCGCACCATGGCCACCGCCTGCTTATGCAGCTCATTGACCGGGCGGTTGGCCTGGCAGACCAGCCGCTCCCGCACCATCAGCTCATACACGCCGTCCCCCACGAACGCCAGGGCCAGCGGGCTCAGGTTCCGGGGCTCCACATCCTCCGGCAGCAGCCGTCCCATAACCCGTCCTCCTTTTAAAACACAAAATCAAATTCAAAATCGTACAGGCTGACGGTATCCCCCTCGGCCACCCCCGCCTTCACCAGCGCGTCGATGACGCCGGCGGACTGGAGCACCCGCTGGAAATACTGCAGGCTCTCATAATCGTCGAAATTGATGCCCTGCATCAGGCGGAGCAGCCACTCCCCTTCCACAAAGAACACGCCGTCATGGCAGGTGACCGTCACCTCCCGGCCGGACAGGGCCTCCGCGTCGGGCAGGGGCTCGGGCTCCGGCTCATAGGCCCGGATGGGCGGCAGCTCGGCCAGCATCCGGGCGCAGCAGTCCACCACCTCTTTGGTGCCGTGGGCGATGGCCGCCATCATGGGGAAATAGGCGCAGCCTCTCTCTTCCATGGCCTTGGCAAAAGCCTCCAGCTGCTCGTCGGTGGCCAAATCGCACTTGTTGCCCGCCACAATCATGGGCCGGGTGGCCAGCTCGGGGTTAAAAGCCTGCAGCTCCCGGTTGATTACGTCGAAATCCTCCAGGGGATCCCGGCCTTCGCTTCCCGCCACGTCCACCACGTGGATCAGCATCCGGCACCGTTCCACATGCCGCAGAAACTCATGGCCCAGGCCCACGCCCTCGCTGGCCCCCTCGATCACGCCGGGAATATCGGCCATGACGAAGGACACGCCTTCCGCCACCCGGACCACGCCCAGCACCGGGGTGATGGTGGTGAAGGGGTAGTTGGCGATTTCCGGCTTGGCCTCGCTGACGACGGAAATCAGGGTGGATTTTCCCACGTTGGGGAAGCCCACCAGCCCCACGTCGGCCAGCAGCTTCAGCTCCAGGCGGACGGTCCTCTCCTCCCCCGGCACGCCGGGCTTGGCGAAGCGGGGCACCTGGCGGGTGGCGGTGGCAAAATGGCTGTTGCCCCAGCCGCCCCGGCCGCCCTTGGCCGCCACAAAGGGCTCGTCCCCCGACATGTCGGCCATCAATCGACCGGTTTCGTCGTCATAAATCAGGGTGCCCCGGGGCACCGGGATGACGCAGTCGGCCCCCGATTTTCCAAAGCAGCGCTTGGCCCCGCCCGGCTGGCCCGCCTCGGCGGCGAACTTCCGTTTATACCGGAAGTCCACCAGCGTGCCGGTTCCGTCCTGGGGGACGAAGACCACGCTGCCGCCGCGGCCGCCGTCGCCGCCGTCGGGGCCGCCGGCCGCCACGTATTTCTCCCGGTGGAAGGAAACCGCTCCGTTCCCCCCGTTTCCCGCCTTGATGCGTATGGTCGCTTTATCCACGAACATGGATTTTCCCGCCTTTCAGCGCCGATTTTTTCACATTTCTCCGCGTTTTAGTGAACAAAACCGCCCGGATTCCCGCACGGGACCGCACAATTTCGCTCTTCTTAGCGTTTCTTAAAACCATAAAAAAATCCCCGCCGGATGCGGCAGGGATTTTCCAGTTCTTATTCTTCGGCCGCGTAGACGCTCACGCGCTTGCGATCCTTGCCGACCCGCTCGAACCGCACCACGCCGTCCGACAGGGCGAACAGGGTATCGTCCGAACCGATGCCCACGTTGTTGCCGGGATGGATGTGGGTGCCGCGCTGCCGCACCAGGATGTTGCCGGCCAGAACAAACTGCCCGTCCGCCCGCTTGACGCCGAGACGCTTGGACTCGGAGTCGCGGCCGTTTTTGGTGGAGCCGACGCCCTTTTTATGAGCGAACAGCTGAATGTTTATCTTCAACATGATAATGCCCTTCCTTTCCTGATAAAGCGCCTAGCGCGCTTCTATCGTTTCAACCACTAACTGCCGGGGATATTGCTGCTGCAATTGCCCGAGGTGCAGCCTCAGCCCCAGGAGAATATCCTGACAGCCGGCCGGTTCCTCCACCGACACCCTGAGAAACCCGTCCCGCGCCTCGGTATCGGCCGGGCAGCGGCAGATTTCGGTGATGGTGTTGGCCGCCAGATAGGCGGCGGAGGAAATCGCCGCGCAGACCACGTCGGTCCCCGACACGCCCGCGCCGGCGTGGCCCCGCAGGGTAAAGCCGCACAGAAGGCCGTCCTTTCGGACGAAGGTGGCCCGCGTCATTATTCTGCGGCAGCTTCCGGTTCCGCTTTGGGGGCCTTGGGAGCTTTGGCGTTGATGACCTCAACCTGCACCTTGGTGTAGGGCTGGCGATGGCCCAGCGCGCGCTTGCAGCCCTTCTTAGGCTTATAGGTGAAGACGGCGATTTTCTTGCCCTTGCCGTTCTTGACGACCCGCGCTTCCACGGAGGCGCCCTTGACGTACGGCGCGCCGACTTTCAATTCTTTGTCGTTATGCAGGGCGACGACCTTATCAAAGGTCACGGAGGATTCCTCGGCAGCATCCAGCTTTTCCACGAACAGAACGTCGCCGTTCTGCACTTTATACTGCTTGCCGCCGGTTTCGATGATGGCGTACATGATGGGAGACCTGCTTTCCTTCAGTCTCGCTGTCCTCAGGCGGATCCCATTTGGGATCGCTTATAAAAGCCCGGCACATGCGGCAACGCTCATTGTATCATATTTGGAAGAGGTTGTCAACGTCTCTTTTTGTTTCTTTTCTCGTATAAATTGCAGTTGATTTTATGGCAAATCTGGCGTATAGTTAGACTAAGCGTTGGATAAAGAGAGAAATCTGCGGTTTTTTATCCCGACGCATCAGAACCGGACAGAGGCCGGATTTGAAAGGATGGGTAACACAGATGAACAGGAAAAAGGCAGCGGCTGGTTTTCTCGCGGCGCTGCTGGCGGTTTCGCTGACCGCCTGCAACAAGCCGGCCACGCCGCCGGCGTCCTCCGCGGCGGCCACAACGGAAGCGACGGCGCCGTCCACCACCATGGCGACCACGGAAAGCACCACGACCACCACCGAGACAGCGGCCGCCACGACCACCAAAAAGAAAACCACCACCAAGAAACCCAAGCCGAAAACCACCGCCCCCAGAAAAACCGCCGCCCCCACCAAGGTCACGCTGCCCACCAACGCGCCCACCGGCAGCCCCACGCCGCCGCCCACCTCGGCGCCCACAGAAAACCGGTTCGTGCTGTCCGCCCAGGGAAAGGCAGCCCTCGCTCGGTATCAGAAGGGCCAGGAGAAGTTTTTCGCGCTGGACAGCTACCACTACACCGGCCACATACAAATGGAAATGAACGTGGACGGACACGGCTTCATGATGGTGACTTCCTCCAAGGAGATATATAAACATATATCCGCGCGTCAGCTATACGCTACGGATTCCAGCAGCGTGGCGGGCGAGCCGTCGCATCAAAGCGTTTACATTGACGGCGTAACGATCTATGAAAATATCGGCCAGGGTGTTGAAAAATATGATTTTGATCAGAAAGTTTTCGATTCCAGCTACGATTTCTTCAGTTTCTCTACCCTGGAGGAAAACCAGATTCTTGGCTATACCACAGAAGGCGGCGCGGACGTTTTCACACTTCAGCTTTCCAAAGAGGATACCCAGTATTTTGAAGAGTCCGGTCAGCTCCGCAATTTGACCGCCACTATGAAGGTAAGCTATACGCCGGAGGGGTACGTCTCCACCGAAATCGACACGTTCTCGGCGGACATCGGTGTAGTTGACGAAACGACCAACACCACCGGCTGGTACACCCTACGAATCGTCAACAAAACCATCTATGACAACCCGGGGCAGCCGGTGACGGTGCCTAGGCCGGACTGGGTGCCTGCCGACGCGGACAACACCTGAAAAAAGCCCGGGCGTTTCCTCTAGGGGGAAACGCCCGGGCTTCTTGTTTCGCCTCTCGCTTATTCCCCGACGGGGCGGCGGGCGGCGGCTTTTTCCTCGAAGCGGGCAGTCTTGACGGTGCAGCGCTGGTGCGTGCCCTCCCCGACGGGGCCGGCCTCATCCCGGGCGGTGACGTGAAAGGTGAACCGGCGGCCATCGGTTTCCAGCAGGACGGCTTCCACCGTCACGGTCATCCCCAACGGGGTGGCGGCGGTGTGGACGATATCCAGGGCGGTGCCCACGGTGCCGATCCCCTCCTCGAGACAGGGCTGCACGAGATGCATACAGACCGCCTCCATCAGCGCGGCCAGGCAGGGGGTGGCGAACACGCGGGCGGTGCCGCTGCCCACCCGGCAAGCCAGCTGTTCCTCGGTGACCGTGCGGCTTTCCGCGCGGGTCATGCCCACCAGGGCTTTTTCTTCCATATAGAAGGACTCCTCTCGGTTTTGTTGGCGTTTTTTGAAAATCGTGGTATACTAATGACCATCTCGGATGTGCGGAGGGATGCCAGTTGACCGAAACAAACGGCCGGACGGGCCGGATATATTTCATGGACGAGGTGCGGGGCTTCGATCTGCTGCTGATGGTGGCTTTTCACGGGTTTTACACCGCTGGATACCTTTTCGGCTTCCGACCCGCGGCCTGGCTGTTTAACTTTTTTAACCCGGTGGAGCCGTTTTTCGCCGGGCTGTTCATCCTGATCTGCGGCATCTCCTGCCGCTTGTCCCACAGCAATTGGAAGCGGGGCGGGCTGCTGCTGGCGGTGGCCGCCGTGATGTCCGCGTTCCTCTTTGTGTTCATGCGGGAGGAAATGATCTGGTTCGGCATCCTGCACTTCCTGGCGGTGTCCATCCTGCTGTTCGCTCTGTGCCGGCCGCTGCTGGATAAAATTCCGCCGGCTTGGGGGGTGGCGGCCTGCGCCGTGCTGACCCTGATCACCTGGTGGGTTCCCGGCTATCGGGGGAGCCAGTTCGGCATTCCGGGGCTGCTGTCCTTCCACATACCGGAGAGCGTGCAGGCCTGCGGGTGGCTGTATCCCCTGGGGCTGGGCCTGGGCGAGGGGGCCGATTATTTCCCGCTGCTGCCCTGGCTGTTCGTGTTCCTGGCGGGCAGCTTCCTGGGGCGGTGGGCCAAGGAGGGACGGTTCCCCCAGTTCATGTATGTCAGCCGGGCGCGGTGGCTCGCCTGGCTGGGGCGGCACACGCTGGTAATCTATGTAGCGCACCAGCCGGTGCTGTTTGGCCTGTGCTGGCTGATAGCGGCGATGGTGTAAAATAGCTTCCCTTATACCCTTTTTGTTGAAAACAGCGCCGAACGTCTTCGGCGCTGTTTTTTTTATCCTTTTCTACCCAGCTTACGCATGAGGACGGTCATTTGGATCAGGTCTTCTTCATCAAGCCCCTTTAGGGCTTCCATGGCTTCGTGAAGCAAGGTGGGATTATGAAAATCCGGATCAAAAAATTCCGCGGGTTCCACATGAAAGCGTTCGCATAATTGAAACAGAGGAACCAAAGTCGGTTTCATAATCCCGTTGGTTACCTGCTGGATATAGGATGTGCCTTTTCCAATATCCAAGCTCAAAGCCCTTTCCGATAATCCCTCCTGCAAGCGCAATTCACTTATTCTCTCTCTGATAAATTGCAGGTGCTTTTCAAGATTTTCCGTATAAGGCAGAGCTAAATCCTCTTTTTCAATTTGTTCCTTTTCTTCCGGTGTCATCCGTCACTCTCCCCGCCTCGGATTTTGTCGACCATATGCCACAAAAATATGATAAACTACTGTTTTCTTGAAAATGTATGTTGACTGAATTACATTTTTGGGTTATTATGGTAAATGAATTTTGATAACATATATTTTGTGGTAAAAATACGCTTTTTGCATGTTTTAAGCGTAATCTATTAAAAAGGCTGTTTGTGATTTAAAAAGCAGCCCCCTTTTCGGAAGCTGCTATTTCTTCTCTTCTGTTTCCTCTGTTTCCTCAATAAGACGGATAAACCGAGCGATAAGCTCTCGCTTTGTTGGTGAAAAATTTGAAATATTTAACAGGAAACGCGTATCCAAATTTACTAAGCTATCTAGAGACGTATTCAGTATCGTACATATTCTTGTAGCGGTATCTAAGGGCGGTGACTGGATATTATTCTCGTAACCGGAAATTGATTGGGCCGTTACGTGCAATTTACTGGCCAGTTCCGCCTGCGTATAGCCCTTTTGTTCCCGTAAAGTTCTCAGGCGAATACCAAAATCATAAACGTCCACCAATCCCGCCCCCTTTTTAATAGACTAATCTTACACCACTATTTACAATTTTAACCGTATTTTTAAACAGTAAAAATTGTATTAGAATTTGTTTACAGTAGTTCATTTACAGGAGGAAAAGAAAATGCGTTCAACTGGTATTGTCCGGAAAATTGATGAATTGGGACGGATCGTTTTGCCTGTCGAAGTCCGTAGGGAGATGGAGCTTCAAGATAAAGACGCCATAGAGGTATTTGTAGAGGGAAATTATATCCTTCTCAAAAAATACAGCCCGTCCTGCACTTGCTGCGGGGAATCCTTTGATATTGTTTCCTATCAGGGAGTGAATATTTGTCCCGACTGTATCTTCCAGATGGCCCTGCGCTGCGGATTGCAGCCAGGCGGGCAGCCTATTAAAACCCGGGAACCGCGGTAGGTATTTTCTGAGAAGGATTATCTGTAATCGCTTTTCTCCGCAATGATTTATGTCCCCCCATAAGTTTTTTTATAGAGAAAGAGGCCAACCGCTGTATTTCGCGGTTGGCCTCTTTCTCAGGTCTATTTTTTTGTATACGCATTTATAGAAAAATCCGGGTTTTAAATACGGGCGCGGCGGCCGAAGAGATGGGCGGCGGCGCCGGAACGCTCCAGGGCGGCGTGGAGCAGCAGGCCGCAGACGGTGCAGGCCAGCAGCTGCCCGATCCCGACGGACAGCATATTGAACGCCAGCACCTGGGGTGTAAAGACTGGGGACACCAGAGTCAGCTCCAAGCCCACCACCACGGCGTTGATCACCACCGGAGGCAGGGACGCGAGCACCGGGACGCCTTTTACCCGAAGGTTCCGCAGCCGCCAGGTCAGCAGCGCGGCGGCCAGGGTGGCCAGGGGGCCGAACAGCAAGTCCCACGCGCCGGCGGGATTGGCCCCCATGCCCAGGCCCACCAGGTTGGAAACCAGGCAGCCCACGGCCAGGCCGGGGATAGCCGAAGGAGTGAAGACGGCCAGAATGGTCAGCATTTCGGAAATGCGGCACTGCACAATGCCGAAGGACGGGGCGGGCAGCAGCAGGGTCAGCGCCGCGTACATGGCGGCGATCAGCCCCGCCTGCGCCAGGGTGCGCACAGGGGATTGGGTTTTCATGATACGACCTACTTTCCATAGTTTTGATTGGAGCCGGAGCTCCGGTCAGGATGGTTTCGAACTGACCTGCGGGGACAAAAAATCCGCGCCATAGTCACTATACTATGGCGCGGCTGAAAAGTCAAGAAAGCAGCTATAGGGAAGATTTACGGGGCTTTTTGATAAAGAAAGGCGTTGCCTTTCTTGCCTGTGCGTTGTATAATATCCAAATTATACAATATGTTAACCAGCGTACCGGTTCCCTTCTGACTCAGGCGGGAGGCGCGTTTGACATCGGCGGTGATGAACGGCTCCGGGAGATCGGGGGGCAGCAGGCAGGCGTAATCCGCCTTCTCGTGCAGGACGGCCACGGGGCCCAGGGCGGTGGGCATCCGTTCGGCCCGGTGGGATCCCTTCTTGCCGTCGGCGCTCCAGCCGTCGGTCAGCCGGTATTCCTCCATATCGAGGAGAGGCAGCACCACCGTCAGGCGGGGGTGACCCAGGAGGGCGCGGATATAAACAAGTTCTCGAGCGGCGTCCCAGAAGTGGCCGGTCTTGGGGGATCGGCGGGGCTTGGAGGTTTCACCGCTGGCGGGATCGACCCAGACGAGGGTTTTGTGCCAGGTCAAGGGATGCACCACCGTCACCGGATAGGTTTCCAGCAGGCGTTCCAGCTTGGGGCGCAGGGCGGAAAAGCCACGGGTTTGGATTTCCGTCACCTGCTGACCGTCGAAGATGTCGGCCACACAGCGCTCCAGGCGGATCTCGTGATGGCTGTCGTCGGGATCCAGCCAGTATTTCATTACAGCGTGGAGGCTGCGTTCCCCAAGGGTGCCGATGCCCTGGCGCTGCCGCAGACCGGCCAGGCCGTTCAGCCGGGCCTCGTCGAACGCGTCGGGATCGAGATAGGGGGCGGTCATGGCTCCGGCACGAAGGACAGATGGGCGTCGAAGCAGACGCCCCGGTCATGGGCGCCGGTGACGAAGGCCTCCCCTTCCCGCTCAGCCGCCGTCATATGCAGGGTCTCCCCTTCCACCGCCTCCTTGACAAAGGCGATGGAGAAGCCGGTGATGCGTTTGCCTTTCATGCCGCCGGGGAGATAATCGCAGAGGTAATTGGCGTAGATGGTATTGTTCAAATGGCCGTTCCAGTCCACCTCCGACCAGCGCACCACGTGGTCGCCGGCGGGCTTCATATCGTCCGGCTGCTTCCACTTGACGGGGTCGGGGCAGTCGTTGCGACGTTCCGGCTGGGTGATCAGGCCGTAGGGCTCGAAGGCGTCGGGGCGCAGCAGGCGGTGATCCCGCACATCCACCAGGGCGAAGGCGGTGACGCTTTCGATAAGCTTCTCCCCCGCCTTGTCCAGGAATTCATAGCAGCGGTAAAACTGGGCGCCGCGGGTGCCCCGGTGCCAGGTGCGCAGGGCCACCTCCTCGTTGAGGGCGGGCGCGCGATGGACAACGCTGTTGGTGCGGGTGAGCAGAAAGGCCATGCCCGCGTCGCAGAGCACTTGATACCCGAGGCCGCCCGTGCGCATATGCAGCTCTCCGATCTCTTGCTGGAGCCGCAGCTGCCCGGCGGGGGTCAGGCGTTGATCCTGCCCCGCGTCAAAGGTGCTGATTTTCACCGGCCAGGTGTAATCCCTGGCGACCGTCGCCTCTTCCATGAGGATTCTCCTTTATACTTTTAGTATATATCCTGTTACGTATACACAAAGACAAAAATGCGGGCCACGTTTCATGGCCCGCAAGGGTTTAGCGGATGACGTCGACACCCATATAGGGGCGCAGCACCTCAGGGACGGTGACCGACCCGTCGGCGTTCTGGTAGTTCTCCAGAATAGCGGCCACGGTGCGGCCAACGGCCACGCCGGATCCATTGAGAGTATGCACCAGCTGGGCTTTGTCGGCCTTGTCCCGCTTGAAGCGGATGGCGGCGCGGCGGGCCTGGTAGTCCTCGAAGTTGGAGCAGCTGGAAATTTCGACATACCGGCCGTAGGAGGGCATCCACACCTCGATGTCAAAGGTTTTGGCACTGGAGAAGCCCAGATCGCCGGTGGAGAGAGCCACCACCCGGTAGGGCAGGCCCAGCAGCTGCAGCACCCGTTCGGCGTCGTGGGTCAGCTTATCGAGTTCCTCATAGCTGGTGGCGGGATCGGCAAACTTGACGAGCTCCACCTTATTGAACTGGTGCTGACGAATAAGGCCGCGGGTATCCCGACCAGCGCTGCCCGCCTCGGCGCGGAAGCAGGCGGAATACGCGCAGTATTTAATGGGCAGGCTGGCGCCGTCGAGAATTTCATCCCGATGCATATTGGTGACCGGCACCTCGGCGGTGGGAATGAGGAAATAGTCGGGATCGGTCAGCTTGAAGGCGTCCTCCTCGAACTTGGGAAGCTGGCCGGTGCCGGTCATGGAAGCCCGGTTGACCATAAAGGGCGGCAGAATTTCGGTATAGCCGTTTTCGGTATGGGTGTTGAGGAAGAAGTTGATGATGGAACGTTCCAGCCGGGCGCCCAGGCCTTTGTAGACATGGAAGCGCTTGCCGGTGATTTTGGCCGCCACCTCCGGGTCGAAGAGCTCCAGGCGTTTGCCGATGTCCCAGTGGGCTTCCGGCTCAAAATCAAAGGCGCGGGGCTCACCCCAGCGGCGCTGTTCCACGTTTTCGGTATCGTCCTTCCCCACCGGCACGCTGGCATGGGGGATGTTGGGGATGGACAGCAGGATATTCCGCTGCTCAGTTTCCAGATCCGCGGCGCGGGCGGACAGCTCCTTGCCCTCCTCGGCCAGGCGTTTCATCTCGTCCATGATGGCGGATGCGTCGCCGCCTTCTTTTTTCAGGCGGGCGATGTCCTTGCTCGCGGCGTTCTGCCGGGCCTTGACCCCGTCGGCCTTAGCGGACAGTTCCCGCCGCTCGGCGTCGATGGCGATGACCCGATCCACTTGCGCGTCCATATCCTTATTGCGGGTTTTCATGGCCTGTTTGACCAGGTCGGGGTTGGCGCGTACCATTTTGATGTCCAGCATGTGAATTTCTTGTCCTTTCCGAGCCCCGTGCCGTCCGCCGGCGCGGAACCTTTTTACTTTTCTTGCCTGTTAGGATTCGGGGGCGAGGCGAGCGGCCAGATCCTGCAGATCGCCCGGATCGAAGAATTCGATGGTCAGGGTGCCGCCGGATTTATCACCGGCTTTCAGGGGCGTGACCTTCACGCGGCGGCCCATGTGTTCGGTGAGGGAGAGCTCGACCTCCTCAAAGAAGGGCGGGCGGGAAAACAGGGCCGGGGCTTCCTTTTCCTTGCGGGGGGCGCGGGAGGCCTTGGCCATTCGTTCGAGATCCCGCACCGACAGGCTTTTATCCACGGCGGCGGCGGCGGCGTCCAGCTGTTCCTCCTCGGTGGCAAAGGCCAGCAGGGCGCGGGCGTGACCGGCGGAGAGCTCGCCCCCCGCCACCATCTGCGCGATGGTGTCCGGAAGATGGAGGAGCCGCAGGGCGTTGGCCACGGCGGGGCGGGATTTGTTCACCGATTTGGCGGTTTCCTCTTGCGTGAGGCCGTAGGTTTCCATCAGGGTGCGGTAGCCCATGGCTTCTTCCATGGGGTTAAGATCCTCCCGCTGGAGGTTCTCGATCAGGGCCAGCTCGGCCGCTTCTTTATCGCTCATTTCCCGGATGACCACCGGCACCTCGGTCAGGCCGGCCATGCGGGAAGCCCGCCAGCGGCGTTCGCCCGCCACCAGCTGATAGCTGCCGCCGGCCACCGGGCGGACCAGCAGGGGCTGAAGCACGCCGTGCTGGGAAATGGAGGCGGAGAGCTCGGCGAGCGCTTCGTCGTCAAACTGCTTGCGGGGCTGGGCCCGGTTGGGCTCGATTTCGGAAATGGGAAGGGAAACGGTTTTCCCCTCCTCCTCAATGGAGTTTTCGGCGAACAGGACCTCCAGGCCCTTGCCGAGGCCCCCTTTTTTCGCTGCCATTCAGACAGCCCCCTTTCTTGGAAGACGGGCGGACAGGATGCGCGCCGCCCGGGTTATCGTTTGCCGCATAGCTCCTTGGCCAGGGCGTCGTACGCCGCCGCACCGCGGGAACCGCCGTCGTAATAATTGATGGGTTTGCCGAAGCTGGGCGCTTCGGAGAGACGGACGCTGCGGGGGATGGCGGTGGCGAACACCTTACGGGGGAAGAATTTTTTAACCTCCGTCACCACCTGCTGCGTCAGGTTCAGCCGACCGTCATACATGGTCAGCAAAACCCCTTCCAGCTCCAGTGTGCTGTTATACAGCCGTTTGACCTGCCGGACGGTGGCCATCAGCTGGGACAGGCCTTCCAGAGCGTAATACTCGCACTGGATGGGTACGAGCAGGGTATCGGCCGCGCACAGGGCGTTGAGGGTCAGCAGACCGAGGGAGGGCGGACAGTCGATATAAATATAGTCGTACGCATCCCGCAGGGCAGCGAGGGCCGCTTTCAGCCGGCTTTCCCGCCGGTTGAGCTCCACCATTTCGATTTCAGCACCGGCGAGCTGCATGCTGGAGGGCAGGACATCCACGTTCTTAAAGGCGGTGTGGACAACGACCTCCGATGGCTGAGCGGTGCCGATGAGCAGTTCATAGGTGGAGGCTTTGACCTGCCGCTTGTCGATCCCCAAGCCGCTGGTGGCGTTGCCTTGGGGATCAATATCCACCAGGAGGCATTTCTTCCTGCGGGCGCCCATGGCGGAGGTGAGATTCACCGTGGTGGTGGTTTTCCCCACACCGCCTTTTTGATTGACCACCGCCGTCACTTTCGCCATGTCGACACGACCGCCTTTCTCTCGCTGGAATACATGCGTCTGCATGATAGTATAGCACAGATTCCTTGGAAGGAAAAGGGGCTGGAATATTTTTATGCCGGAATGTTTCATGTGAAACATTCCGGCATGGCTGTCAACTTAAAAACCGCCGCAAGCAATCCAGTTGCTTGCGGCGGCGTGGTACTCCCGGCGGGAATCGAACCCACAACGGCCCCTTAGGAGGGGGCTGTTATATCCATTTAACTAAGGAAACACAACTAATATAATACAATATTTTTATGAAAATGTCTACCTGTTTTATATTATAAATTATCGCATTTTAATAGTTGTTATAGTAATCATCGATAGCTGTTGAAAATAACCAGCTATCGATGACAGATCCAACTAATCCTGTTCAGGGTAATTCACTGCTCCCTGAAGCCATACCACACCCTTGAACCGTCTTCCCACTTTAGGTTCACCGAACAGATCCTTCACATTGATACATACATCAAAAGATAATTCATTACAGTTGAGCGTCATCACGCATATCTCTTCTTCTGTCAGCCTGTTTTTTACAATGTGGCATTCTGTTATTTCACCAAGGACAGAATACTGGTCACATTCCACTCCATAAGGCATAAAATAAGTATCCACCAGGCTGAATACATCTTCCTTCTGAATTCTGCGGGATATCGTGGTATAAGTATCCATATCCTCCAGCGTCAGGCTTTCAATGGCATCCTCATCTCCGCGCCTTGCCGCTTCGATCAGCTGATTCCTTGTCAAGGTAGACTGCTGTATTTTTTTCTTCTGATTTTCACTCTTGATAATGGGCATCATAATGGAACCCTGGATTCCCAAAGCGGACAGCGTCAGACTTGTGCCCCGCACGGGAAGCTTATCCGTATTACGGTATTTAATGTAGGGTATCATATTCTGCAGGTAAAAAATCAAAGTAACGCCAACCTTAATATCATCACATACACCGGCATAGGATTCCTTGGCCGCATGACGTTCCACGCTCACATCTTCCATGGAGCTGACACCGGTACCGCGAAGATACGGATAAAAATAATAAAAAGTAAAATTATCATTTTCATCAAATTCTCCGCAAACCGCAATACCCATATTTTCTGCGAAATTCTTGCAAAACTCTACCAGGACGGTATCCTCATTTCCATTAAGAGTAGTATAATTTCTGCTCTCAGGGTTCATTATTACATCTTTAACCAATTCCTGGATTTTCCTGGTAGTAGTATATTCACTGAATCCTATAGACTTTAAAAATTTATGCAGGAATCTCACCTCGCTTTTCATATCTGTACGGTTCCATTTTATCTTATCTCAGTCATACCGCCCATATAAGGCTGAAGCACTGCGGGGATCTTTACGGAACCGTCTGCCTGAAGGTTATTCTCCAGGAAAGCAATGAGCATTCTCGGAGGTGCTACTACTGTATTGTTTAATGTATGAGCAAGATATTTCTTGCCATCTTTGCCGTTTACACGGATTTTCAGACGACGTGCCTGTGCATCTCCAAGGTTGGAGCAGCTTCCTACCTCAAAGTATTTCTTCTGACGTGGAGACCATGCCTCAACATCGAGGGATTTTACCTTAAGATCAGCAAGGTCACCGGAGCAGCACTCAAGCGTACGAACCGGAATATCAAGAGAACGGAACAGATCTACTGTATTCTGCCACAGCTTGTCGAACCACATCTTACTCTCCTCTGGCTTGCAGACAACGATCATCTCCTGTTTCTCGAACTGATGGATACGGTAAACACCTCTCTCCTCAAGTCCATGAGCACCTTTCTCTTTACGGAAGCACGGAGAATAGCTTGTAAGTGTCTTCGGAAGCTCTTCCTCCGGAATAATCTGGTCAATGAATTTACCGATCATGGAATGCTCACTTGTTCCGATCAGGTAAAGATCCTCTCCCTCAATCTTGTACATCATAGCATCCATCTCCGCAAAGCTCATAACGCCTGTAACAACGTTGCTTCTGATCATGAAAGGCGGTACGCAGTAAGTAAATCCCCGGTTGATCATGAAATCTCTTGCATAGGAAATTACTGCGGAATGAAGGCGTGCGATATCACCCATCAGATAATAGAATCCGTTACCGGCAACACGTCTTGCGCTGTCAAGATCGATTCCATCAAAATTCTCCATGATATCTGTATGATAAGGAACTTCAAAATCCGGAACAACCGGCTCACCAAATTTCTCAATCTCTACGTTCTGGCTGTCGTCTTTACCAATCGGTACAGAAGGATCGATGATGTTCGGGATCACCATCATATCTTTCAGAAGCTCTTCCTCAACCTCTTTCTCTCTCTGAGAAAGTTCCTCAATACGAGTTCCGGATGCAGCAACCTGTTTTTTAACCTCTTCTGCCTCTTCTCTTTTTCCCTGGCCCATAAGAGCACCGATCTGTTTGGAGATCTTGTTTCTCTCAGCACGGAGAGCCTCAACCTCCTGCTTAATCTCTCTGTTTTCTTTATCAAGTTCGAGAACCTTGTCAACCAGCTCCAGTTTGCTGTCCTGGAACTTATTGCGGATATTCTGCTTTACAACCTCCGGATTCTCTCTCACAAACTTAATGTCTAACATGATATTCCTCCTGTATTAAAAATATTCTTACTCTTTGCAGTTTTTTATTCCTTCTCAATCTCACCAAGGCCAAAGTTTACTGCTTTTCTCAAAGCTTCCACTTCTTCCTGACTAAGTACAACATAGGACTCACCTTTTACGATCTCCTTTAAATAAAGGAAACAGTTATCGCGGCTGTGAACCGCATTCAAGATCAGACCCGTATTGTTTTTATCAAGAAGCGCCAGTGCAAAGCTGAGTTTTCCACCTACATCATCAAATGCATCATACTTCTCAACGCCATATTTGCTGAACATTACATTCATATTTTTTTTGATAAAGCTGATGTCATGATCATGATCTTCCTTTGCTTCATACAGCCGGTCGATCTGTGCAAATTTTCTTACAAAAACTTTTTCCAGTGACTGTGCATCTCCGCCTCTCATAAACATCTTGTACTTCCGTTCCAAACGGCTGAGACGCATATTGCTACTCACCACATTGATCAGAAGAATGATGGTAAGGATCAGCAAAACAATGATCACAATCCCGGAATCAATTCCCATGCTTTCAAAAATCCCGCTCATTCTGCCTCCTATCTGATAGATTCGAACAGATCAATGATCCTCTCCAGTTCATCTCTGGAATAATATTCAATTTCAATTTTACCTTTGTTGTTTTTCTTTCGCTGAATGGATACCTTTGTTCCCATGATACCTTTCATTTTTTCTTCCAGGCTCTCATAAATGGCATCTTCTGCTGTGTTTCTCTCTGTTTTTACTTTTTTCGCAGGAGAAACCAGATTCTTTACAAGTTTTTCCGTCTCACGAACACTGAGTTTTTCATCAAAAACCTTCATGGCTGTTGTTTCCTGAAGAGCTTCATCAGAAATTCCCAGAAGTGCTCTCGCATGACCAGCTGAGATCATATCTGCAATTACCATTTCCTGAACTTTTGAAGAAAGCTTCAGAAGACGCATGGAATTAGTTACTGCAGTTCTGCTTTTGGCAACTCTGTCTGCGATTTCATCCTGTTTCAGGTGAAACTCTTCCATCAGACGTTTGTATGCCATTGCTTCCTCTATAGGATTCAGGTCTTCCCGCTGAATGTTCTCGATCAGGGAAATTTCTACGATTTCCTGGTCTGTAAACTCTTTTACAACAACAGGAAC
>ENA-ORTH01000777-ORTH01000777.1-human-gut-metagenome-genome-assembly--contig:-NODE-777-length-37350-cov-7.728006_pt1 | contig 37350 bp, 28 predicted proteins | sample MGYA00241914_ERZ509192 | MGnify/ENA primary metagenome ERZ509192 (study PRJEB26280, sample SAMEA2338826) | human gut metagenome | biome: human gut; feature: human-associated habitat; material: faeces... | reverse complement strand
TTTCTTTCTGTTTTTTCTTCATTTTTACTGTCCACGAAACCGGGAAGGGCACAATCCCATATTTCTGACAGAGTTCTTTAAAATCACTTTTCCCTCTCGTCAGATATTCCTGTATGAATTCTTTTCGTTGTTCCATCACCGTGGCCTGGCTCCCTTCCACCCCAAACAGAAGCGCTCTTTTTCTTCTGTTCATTTTATCTTTTTTACTTATCCTTCTCATGATACTGTACACATCTCGATTTTTAGGGTCTCTGTTTCAAATTTCCTCCTGCAAAAGGGGACACTTTTCCCCTGAGCTTGTATCCTGTGAAAAAATAGCCCCAGCTGCGGTAGCTGGGGCCTGTTTTCTATGTAATTTTCACCCTATACTCAACGTCAATGTGATAATGTTAATTGAACAAAGCGTTCTGCTTTAAAACACATTGAATCCATCATGCCCCTCTAAGAACGGGGCGAAAAAAATTAGCGTTCCAATATTTTCATAAATTCAGAAAAATCACGCATGGTTAGCCCAGTATGCCAGGAAGAATCCTCTTGCTTTTTTGCTCCGTACCACACTTTCAACATTCCGTCGTCAATCAGCATAGAGGACCGGTAAATGCAGAAATCATCCCAGCCGCCTTCCGTTGACGGCTTCAAAATTGGCCGGCTAAAAGTTTCCCACTGTTTTCCTGTCCGATTCACTGCGAAAAACAAATTGCAGTGGTCGCAATCGGTGCCATTCGGATAAGCCGGATAAACTGCATAGTAAGCTCCGCTTGATGTGTCATAATGTACATCGATGTGCCATATTTGATATCCAGGTTGTACAAAATCCGTACAGGTGACTGCGCCCGACCATTTGATTCCATCCGCAGATGTACGATATTTTACCTGATTATTCTGGCTATTCCATCCCGCATTCCCCGTATCCACATACCACATCATATAGGTGCCATCTGGCAGAATCTCAATAGACGGCGATAGAATGCTGTATTTCCTTACCAGATCCTGCATTACGACCTGCGGCTCGCTCCAGTGTACACCGTCACGGGAACTCATCATTTTTACCCTTGAGCTGATGATGTCATCCGCCTCTACGTAGTACATCCGCAATTCATCCGAGGCTGGAACATATACAAGATCCACGTCACAATTGTGGCCCGGACTTGGCGTGCCGGCCAAAGGATTCGAAACCCCTTCTGGCACAATCCAATTTTCTCCATCGTTTGACGCAACAATCGATGGGTTTTCGTAGCTCCCATCATTGAAGGGATAAGGTGTCATTGCCATCCAATACAGATAACCATTCCAAGGCTGTTCAAATTTCACCACCGAGGGATGTGTAGGCTGGTTGGTGCCGTCATAGGTAGGAATTGCTTGAGGCGCTATGGCATTTGCCAACGGCTGATATGGAGTAAAATCTTGCACCGCTGTAAGTTCTACATCGTCGAAATAGCCTGCACCGGAACCACTATTCTGTCGATATCCATATATAGTCGCTGTTTGCGCATTGGGCCCGGTTGTGAAAGTAACAGTCAGCTGCTGATAGTCGGCTGAAAGCGTAGCCGAAAACGTTTCCTGCCCACCGTAATTTTTTACGCCCAGCGTCATAACGGAACTGCCCTCAGATTTTGCCCACCCTGTTAAAACATATTTCGTATCCGGAGATACCGTAACAACTTGCTCATAACTGCTGTTTTTGGCTACTTTAGCACAATAGTTTCCGCTATGCGGAGCAGCGCTGTCAACAACGGCGTTATTGAACCAATTCCATCCGGTGCTGTCGCCGGTCTCAAACCCTCCGTTTACAAGCAAATCGGTTTCTTCGGCAGCAGCGGACGGCAGCAAACTGCTGCACAGCAGTGCAACTATAACCAGGCAAGCGACCAATCTTTTTTTCATATTCATCCACTTTCCTTTTCAAAAATTCCAATTCGGTCTCCCACTTCAATTTCATAAACTTCTCCCGTGCTGTCGTATCTTTCCCCGCACTCAGAGCACCAGGAACCCTTTGGGAAGTAAACGGTACGCCGCGTTGCCCCTTTTTCCAGGATTGGCGCAACCAACAGCTTGTCGCCAACCATGAACTGATCTGTCACTCTCGCACAGGCTGACTCCGTGAAATTATACGCCATTGGGCGTAAAACCGGTTCGCCTGTGTTTCTGCATAGTGCCAAAGCTTGGCGGAGCAACGGCATATAGCGGCTGCGCAGCGCCACGGCCTGTTTGACCTTTGCGTAATCTTGGGCTGATAGAATGCGCCAGGGCGCAACCGAAAACTGCATCACTGGCATCAGACAGGCAATTTGCGCCCAACGCACCATCAACTCATGATCCAGCACTTTCTGACCATAAAAATTGTGGTACTCTCCACCGCCGATCATGTCCGGGCATAAAAATGGGTGTCCTGTTAGACTTTGTATAATGGCATTCGGAATCAACGCCGCAAGCCCGGTGTTTCCCCAGCTATGCTCCTTGTCACTGAGTCTCTGCATCAGCGACCAACCGCCGGCCCCATTCGTTACGCGGAATTCGTTCAGCGGGTATCTCTCACCAAAGGCAGCCCAAGCCTTACTGTGCGTATCGCCCGTGACAACACTGTCCGCCGGATAGTAAACGCTGTCCCCCGCATCGAACTTAAAGCCGTCCACCCCCATTGCTTGAAGGCCATCCAGCTGTCTCTTCAGCCAACTGCAGGCTGCGGGCTGCGTCATATCCAATACTGCGGACCATCCATTCCACCAATGAGAAATATACGACTTGCCGTCCCTGTCCGTTACCAGAAGTCCCGTCTGCTCTAATTCACGATATTCCTGCGTGTCCGGTGTGATAAAAGGGCATATCCATAACATGACTGTAAAACCCAAGCGGTGCAGTTCCGACAACATCCCTTCCGGATCGTAAAACTTCTCCCGTGAAAAGTGCCAGCGCCCATAGGAATCGCTCCACCCATCATCGATCATCAGAACCCCGGGAGGCAATCCGTTCTCCAGCACCGCACGGGCATACTGCAGCACTCCCTCCTGCGTCTGATGAAATGTCAGTTCTATCCAGGTATTATAAACCGGGCTGCTGAACAGACGCTCATCGAGCCGGATCTCGTGTAAGGGAAAGCAATGTTCCATCGCACCGAGATATGCTTGACGCAACCCGCCTGTACTTTGTCCTAAAATCGTCCCATCGGTACACTGAATGCGCCCCTTTCGAAACGATATACGCATACCATCCGGGTTCCACACCCAACGCCCTGCCGTTGAGAGCAGCAACGGCATCATCTGGTTTGGCGTTTGATTCCGAGTCAGATCCAGTTCTCGCTCACTGGCCTGCGTATAGGGCTGGTTGATTCCATCCATCACGGCGCCGCCGTAGAACGCCTCGCCTGGTAAAATATCAAATTCCATACCAATTCTCCACTGTTATGATTGACGGTTATACACTTCCAGTTCACTGATTGCAAAGTGCTTCCATTTGAGGTTCGCATCATGCACTTTCATACGCAAAAATCTTACCTCCTGCACCTGTTCAAATGAAAATGTTTGATTTTCCAACGTGGTGTCTGCATATTCCCAAGCAAGAACCGTAGGCGGAACGATTTCCTGCCAGATCTGACCGTCCTGCGAGACTTGGAAGGATACCTTTGTAGGGGCTTGATTTTGCGCATACCAGCAGTGCATTTGAATTTGATCAAAAGATACAGGCTCGGGCCAGCTCAGCACAATATCTGTTGGCAGCGTAATCCGATCTGCGCTCTGCGCCGCTTCAGAATGGTCACCGTCCGTCAAAAGGCCACCATTTTCACTGTTCCATTCCGATGTGCTTTCAGTGGCAATATTGGCATTAAGCGGGCTTGCTGAGGAATCTTTCACAAGAATCTCATTAATCGCATAGTGGTTCCACTGCAGATTGGCGCTGTTGACCTTGATTCGCAGCGATTTTCCCTGTGCCGCCGGGAAATGAAGGATCTGGTTCTCTACATGCCAATCATTTCCGTTCCAATTTACATCGCCGGAAGCTGCCACCGGTACCCATCCTGTCTCACCGTCGGCAGATACTTCCAGCTCCCAGTTGGTTGGCGCTTGGCCTTTACCGTAGGCGGCTTTCATGATAAAGGTATCAAAGGTTTGCGTTTCTTCCCAATCCAGATACAAATACTGCGGGAAATTAGGGGCTTCGTTGCTCTGCATCGCCGAGTAAGCATCGTTATCAATCATATTGCTGGGCGGGCTCTCCCAGTTCCAATCTTGTGCCGCACCTGCTACCGCATAGGGCGCTAAATTTTCCCCCGCCGCGGGTGCTCTGTTGTCTGCAGCATCCCGCGCCAGCATTTCATCGGTTTTGTAAACCCGGAAATAATCGATTTCGAATCGTTTTGGGTATTCGCTGTTATAATCCGGCGTACCGCTCCACAGCGGCGAATCATTCTCATAGATTCCCAAAAAAGTCGTCATTTTGTAGTCTGGAGATTGTGATGTCTCCTTGACAAGCTGGCCGTCAAAATAAAACTTCATCCCACCTGGCTGCCATTCAAATCCATACACATGGAAATCCTGTGATACATCGCACGCAGGGTAGTAATCCAGGCTTTGTTCCTTGCAGCCGCCGTCTGTCCATGGATGCACGGAAACGCGAACACGGCTTTTACCAGCTTTGACATCCGGCCCGCAAATCTCAAAAACATCAATTTCAGCCGTTTCATCCGCTCGGGCTTCTGTTCCGATCATCCACCAGGCACTATGCAACCCACCATCATGAGGGACACGGGCCCTCAATTCAAAGTAGCCGTACTTCGTTTCAAAATTTGTGACTGCCCGGTGGTGATCGGTAATCGTGCAGGTATCCCAGAAGTTGTGCATTCCATCGCGCATGCCGGTCTGGATGCTTGAAATTTTCTGAACATCGTCAAATGCCCACCAAGGCCCCTGCGTCTCCTTATCGATTCGTAAAGATAAAATCCCGTCCACTACATCGTAATGGGCAAGGCTCTGTTCCGGAGTCGTCCAGTGGGGCATGTATGAATCGGAAAACTTTGCGGGATTCAAAACCGCGTCGTTGAATTCCTCCTGGAAGACTAAAGTCCACCCTGGCCTTTCAATCGGTTCCGTACCGGTATCATTGCAATATGCGGTCGGCGCAGCGGAAACCGCCACTGCTCCTGCCAATATCACCGCTCCGATCCCTTTTCTTAAGTGCATATAAATCCACTTCCTTTCCTCGCTGCTTACAATTCTACGATTCTTCTCTCAACGCGGGAGCGTTCTGCGGCAAAACAAATCAGATGACTTTGCAGAGAAACTCTGGCAGATGAGAGGTTTCCATCGCCGCCGCTTTGTACGGCACGTACAAAGTCTCGCATCAGATAATAGTCCCCGCCACCATGTCCATAATTGTTGGTTTGCGGCGGTGTTTCCAAGGTGATTTCCCGCGGGCCGCTCTCCCCGAAGCGATGCAGGGAAACCGTGTTTGCGTTCATGTCCGCCGTGATCTGTCCCTTAGTCCCGCAGACTTTCAGCTGACGGGCCATATCCGTGGTAAACGCTGTCATCGTGAAGCCGGCCACTGCTCCGTTATCAAATTCCAGGTTCACCACCTGGCGGTCTACAACATCGTTGTCGCAATGATAGACACAGCGGCCATAAGGCCCCTCGCGCAGAGCTTTTAACCGGCCCTCACGGCTCAAATCGGTGGTAAGCATATCGGTGGGCCATCCTACATTGTCCGTAAGATAAATTTTTCCGGCATCATACGGACACACAACGCTGTGAGGGCACCCGTCAGTGCAACGCAGCGGCGCATCCTGCGGTGCGTGTGCCGCGTCAAAATGGTGCAGGCTGCCAAAGCTGGATACCTGGGTGCAGCGCTGTCCGCTGAGCCACAGCAGAATGTCCATATCATGGCAGCTTTTTTGCAGGATCATCGGGCTGGTTTGTTCACTGCAGCGCCAGTTGCCCCGCACAAAGCTGTGGGCATGGTGCCAGTAGCCCACATTCTCAACTTGCGACAAAGACGCAACTTCCCCCACCTGCCCATCATCGATCAATTGCTTGATGGTTCGGTAAAACGGCGTATAGCGCAGCACATGGCACACGCTCAGCACACGCTGTGCCTCCTCGGCTGCCGCCGCAATGGCCCGGCATTCTGTTTCGCTGTTGCTCATGGGCTTTTCCAGCAGCACATGATACCCCTGCTTCAGCGCGGCCAGCGTGGGTTCCGTATGCATATCATCCAGCGTACATATAAGCGCGGCATCTGCCATCTGCGGGCGCGCCAGCAGATCTTCCCAGTTGCTGAACGCCCTGTCAGCGGGGATACCGTAAGCGCGGCACATCAAAGCGCGCCGGTCTGCCTTTGGTTCCGCCACGGCCATGATTCGAAGTTCTTCGGGATGCTCCTGCGCATAACGGGCATAAATCTGCCCGCGCGCGCCTGCGCCAATGAGGATCGCCGTCACCTGGTTCATGCTTTTCCTCCTTCTTCCAGCAGACGCAACAATTCTTCATAAACAGCCTCAAACACGGCCGGGTCATCGTTATAGTTCTGGTTGTCATGAAATACCCGCGCGACCAATGCGTCATGGGCAGCCTCATCCCTGCAGCGCAGCAGCGCCAGAAGCGCTGCATCCTCGGCGCCGCGCCTGGCGGCCTCCATCCGCATACCCGGCCACGGACCATCCGTTCCCGGATAGACAAGGAAAGAATCGCCACAGGGGAAATTCGTACCGATCCCTGTATGGTTGGGGCAGCTTGTACCGGCAAACGGGTCCATCCCGGCGGGGAATTGGTTGAAACCCCAATGCAGAAAACCACCCAGCCGATTGGCCGCACAGCCCCAAAACAGCAGCCGTCCTTTCAGCAACGCAAAATCCAGAAAACGGTTGAGCCAATTGCCCTCCGGCCCACAGCATACATACGCCCACACCGACTCTCCCAGAGCTGTCAGCGCATCAAAATCTGCCTGCCGCGCCTCATAGCCCGGCGTGCCGGGCACCCAAATATCCACACCACCGCGAAATTCCGGCGAAGCGACGGCTTCGATGACACGCACATTGGGCAGGTATTTACGCAGAATACCCGCTGCGAGATAATACTGACGCTTTCGGGCGAGAAGTGAGGCTTCGTTTTTAAAATGGATGTCTGGCTCGTCATGGATGTGGAACACCACTTTGTCCTGCCAGCCATATTTGCGCAGAAATTCCGCCAGCGCCTGTACAAAGCACACTGTGACCGCATAGCCTTCCGGCGTATCAATGGGCAGTTCCGGCGCCATGGCGCACTTAAAGCTGTCGGTGTACATATCGGGCATCCCGTCCGGAAGGAATCCACGGCTCAGCAGAGCGCCCAGTTCCATCTGCTGCATCCCCTCATCGAAAAACAACCGGATCAGAGGGCGCAGATATTCAAAATCAAATGTATAGGGGGAACGGCTTGCAACACAGGCACCGTCCAGTTCGATATAGAACATCGTTTGATGGATGCGCCGCATGGCGCGGGCGTAGCGGCGTACCATTTCATAAAAAGCCGGCGTGTCCTTCTGCAAGCCATGGCAGCGGCTGATCGCATCAAGGCTGAACCAGTTTGTCACGGGGAAAGTATCCTGTGGGATCTCTATGTCATATACCCGTATATCCAGCCGGCAGCAATAGCTTCCCAGCCGAAGCATCGCCGTATATGCACCGGCTGCAAGTCCGGAACGGGGACACAGGCACAGATACAATGCTGCGCGCCCATTTTGCGTTTCAATTACACCGTCCCGGGCCGGTTTGAGGCAGTCGTATACTGCAAAAGGCGCCAGCCGGGTCGTGTAAAGCGGCTTACAGGCCGGACGCTGTTCCAGAACCATCGCGCCGCCCTGTTCGCTGCCGTCCCCGGTGTTGTACTCCACGGGTACAGCTTTCATACAAAAGAATTCCGGCACAAACGCATCGCTCTCGAGGGATGCGTCCAACTGGCCGGCATCTGTTTCGAGCAAAAGCTGCACGCCCGGCCGGCCGTTGCGCGGCATTGCGAGCCGCAGACCCTGGGGAAGATGCCCCACCGGCATATCGGGATAGAAAAATTCTTCCCGCCCGCTGAGTGCCCCCCGGTGAATGCGCTGTTCCATGGTCTTCCTCCTAATAAGCGCGGGCCGAGCCGTGAGAAGCCCGGCCCGCGCCGTGTATACGGTGTGTTTTGTTTTTTTATTCTGCCTTGATACCAAGCTCTGCGGCCTTCGCATTGACCTCAGCCAGCATATCCGAAAGGCCCTTGGTCTCATAATTGGCCAGCAGGTCATCGACCATCTTTTCCACAGGGTCGCTTCCCATCATGACCTGCAGCAGATCATCGTTCGTATTGTAAACAAACGCATCCTTCAACGGTGTCGAAAGGAAGAGCACGCTGTCATAGTAAGCGGGCAGCGTACCGTTTTGCACGGCGTCTTCATGACGTGCGGTGTTCAGCGCGCGATACTCTTCGGAAATCGTGGAGGGATACTCGCTGTCCCAGTATTCGGGATTCCACATGGCCAAATCGGCGATGTTGCTGTTCACATTTTTAAATGTATATTTCTCCATCAGGTCTACGCCGTCTTTCATAACGACTTCGCCATCCACGACATCGTAGTCCTCTCCCTCGATACCGCAATACACAAGGCGCTGGCCTTCTTCCGAATAGAGAAAATCAAACAACCGGCAGATCGCCGCCATCTTTTCATCATCCACCTGTGCAGAGATGTAGCTTTCAGACCAGGCTTCCGTATCAACGAAGTAATAGCTGTTTCCATCTTCCGAAGGATATAGTTTGGCAATGCGGTTATCCTCCAGGAAGCTGCCTTCACCGTACAAAGCATCATAATCCTTACCAATCTGGGATTCCAATCCGGCAGGGCCGGACCATGCGAATACCATGGCAGCACTTTGGCCCTGGAGATATTTTTCCTTGCTGGTCTCCAGCTTTGCCAGAGCAATATCCTTTTCAATCACGCCATCGGTATACATATCGCGGGCAAACTGCATGGCGCTCACCAATGCGTCGCGGTCTGCAAAATAGCTGGGCACGAACCGGCCTTCTTCATCGGCCACCCACTTTTTGTCGATGATCCCCGCATAGGGATACACAAAGCCGCCGATCAGCTCGGGCAATGCCTGCGTCATACCGGAAATATTCTTGCCTTCCGGGTCCGCCTCGATGATCGCCTTGATCATATCGCAGAATTCCTCATAAGTCTCGGGTTCTTTGGTAATGCCGGCTGCCTGTGCCAGATCCCAACGGTACACTACGTTCCGATCCAGCACACTGTAAGTAATATCGCCATAGGTGGTACGCGGAATCATGTACAGCTTGCCATCCCGGGCCGCGGCCTGCGCACGCTCCATCTGCATGTGCTCGGCCAGGTTTGGATAAGCCGACAAGTCCTCCGGCAGGGCACGGATCACGCCCTGCTCGATCCAGTTCCCATAGAATGACTGTGCCACAAAATCGCCCGCGAAGATATCCGGAAGCTGTCCGTTGGTCGCCCACAACTGAATCTTCTGACTCGAGTCATCCCAAGTGACATTTTGCGGTACCAGGCGCACGCCGGTTTCTTCTTCGATCCTTTTTAAAATGGGATCATTGGGGTCCGCCAGTCCATCGTCTGCGCCCCAAATCGCCACGCTTACTTCAACCGGGGCGCTCTCTTGCTGCGAGGAAGAAACGGTGCCAGTGCCGCTGGCGGGAGCGCTGCCGGATGCCGGAGCTCCGCATCCGGCAAACAGCCCGGCCGCCATAAGTGTACTCAGTGCCAATGCTGCGAATCGTTTTGCTTTTTTCATGTTCAACTCTCCTTTTTTCAATCTTCTATCACAAGGATCGATCCCTATTCCTTAACGGAACCGATCATGACGCCCTTGACAAAATATTTTTGCAGGAAGGGATACAGACACAAAATTGGCAGCATGGTGATGACGATTGCCGCCATCTGCACGGATTGGACAAATACCTTATCACCCGATAGCATGGACTGTGCCTGACTTCCCAACTGTGTATTGAAGCTGACGAGAATATCGCGCAGATAAATCTGCAGCGGCTTAATGTTCTTGTCATTGATGTACAGAAACGCTTCCCACCATCCGTTCCACCGCTCGACCGCATAAAACAGCGCAAAAGTAGCCATAAACGGCTTAGAGATGGGCACAAAAATCCGTGTGAGCACCACAAATTCATTTGCGCCGTCGATACGGGCGGCCTCTTCCAGGCTGGGCGGCAGGCTCGCAAAATAGTTTTTCATAATGATCAGATAATAGGTGCTGATCATTGTCGGCAGGATCATACTCCAAATCGTGTTATCCAACTGGAGGTCGCAAATAACCAGATAGGTTGGAATCAAGCCGCCGGAAAACAACATGGTGAATAAAATCGCACTGAGAAAAACTTTGCGGCCGATCAGGCGCTTGCGGCTTAAAACATACGCGGCAACCACAGAAAACACCATGTTCAGTGTGGTGCCTAAGACAGTCACCAGAAGCGTAGTCCCCAACGATTTGAAAAAGTATACATCCTTGATGATGGCCTTGTAGCCTGTGAGGTCAAACACATGGGGAAACAAGTATGGGGAATACTTTACACTTGTTACAGTATTGGAGAATGAGACGATGAGTACATTGTAAAAAGGATACAGTGTCAGCAGCGCCAAAACACCGAAAAAAAGGTACAGGCATACCTCAAAGGCGGTGATCTGCTGCTTTTTTTTCAGTTTCATTGCCCTTCCCCCCTTAAAACAGCCCATCTTCGCCAAGCTTTGTCGTCACCTTGTTCGCCGTCCAAATCATCACAACGCCGATGACAGACTTTAAAAGCCCGATGGCCGTGGTATAGCCAAAATTTGTTCCGGTCATGAAAGACTGGCGGTAGACATAGGTATCAATGATATCCGCAACGGGATAGACCGGCGCTGAGTACAGATTGAATATCTGGTCAAAGGAGGCGCCGCTCATAATTCCGCCCACCTGCAAAATCAGCATGATACAAACTGTGCTTCGAATGCCGGGCCATGTGATGTGCAGCATTTTTTGCAGCCGGTTCGCGCCATCGATGCTGGCCGCCTCATACAACTGGGGGTCGATCGCAGTAAGTGCCGCCATATAGATGATGGCGTCCCACCCAAACTCCTTCCAGATATTTGAGATCCAGATAAACGGGCGAAAGGCGGAAAGAGACATCAGCGGCGCTATTTGCTCGAATCCCATCTGTCCAAGCAATTGATTGATGATACCATTGGAAGCGAACATATTGATAAGGATTCCCGACAACACGACCCAAGAGATGAAATGCGGAAACGTAAACACTGTCTGGAAAAACTTTTTAACGCGAGGATGACGGATCTCATTGAGCAGGATCGCCACAATAATCGGGATTGGGAAGTGAAACAAAAGCTTGCCGAAACTGAAAATCAGCGTATTGGAAAAAGCGCGCCAGAATTCAGCGTCTTGGAACATCGTTTTAAAATGCAGCAGTCCCACCCAGGGACTGTGCCACAGGCCCATATCATAGCGGTAATTGCGAAACGCCAGCGTAATGCCTCCCATGGGCAGATAACAAAAAATAATATACCACAGGAGAACTGGCAGCAGCAGCGCATACAGCATCCAGTCATTTTTCAGCTGCTTGCAAACCATTCGCCGCCTGGAGGCGTTCATCCCTGTCCGTTCTTTCATAAAACACTCCCCCTTCATTCCCCTGGACTGTTCGTTTCTCTGTGTCTTTATTATACTGTCCCTGATTGGCCTTTCGGTATGGAGGCAGCGCATGAATTCTGTTCTTCAAAATGGAAAACGTTCAATAATTTATGTAAAAATCATAGTTTTCATCATAAATATGGAATTTTTTTAGAATTTTGCATCTGTGATTTCACTATACCGGGCTTTCTCCATATCAATCCCTCTCTATCAGTGATATACTAAGGGCAGGGCAATCGGAAGGAGTGCTGCCCATGCCGTCATTCTTTAAAAAAAGAATTATGAAACAGTTTCGCTTGGTACTCTGCTGCCTGCTCATCATGGGAATCGTTTTGTCACTGCTGTGTTACACAGTGATCGAGCGGCTGATGACCAAAAATTCAACCGCGTATGCCCAGAGTACCGCACAAAAGTTTAACGTTGAGGTAAAATACTTATTTGACCGCGCAGATGCACTGTTCAGCAGCCTGCTGTTCAACGAAAACATTGAACAGATTATGCACACACCTTTTTCAGCAAAGACCCCTTCCTATCTCAATGCACTGCACACCCAATTTTCGTCATACCGCCTCATGAACGCAGAACTCGCGGAAATCGCCCTTGTAACTCCGGAGATGTCCTGGTCCAGCTATTTTGATGCGGCCACACTGCGCGCGTTCAGCGAGGAAATGCGTAACCTTCGCGGCACCACATGCTTCGGACTGCAGCAATCCCCTCTTACGGCACGTGCAGGCAGCCAGGAACAGCGGTTGGTTTTTGGCCACAATGTTTATGGTATGTTCGACGATTCTTTGTATGGTCAGTATTTAGGCAGTATCATTTTATCACTGGATCTCTCCAAGTCCTCGATCCAACTGCCCTTGTCTGAGCGGTCCGCAACCTGCTTTGTCCTGCTGGATCAGAATGGCACGGCGTTTCCGTTTAATTGCAGCGATGAGCAGTACCAACAGATCCAGGAACAGGGGCTTGCCGCCGGCCACGGGACTTGGCCTATGGGCGCTTGTCAAACTGAGGATTATTTAATTTATAATACGCCCTTAAATGATACCGGGCTTTTTATGGTCAGCGCCATGGACAGGCACGCGCTCAGCAAGGAAGGATTGCCCACGATTGCCATCCTCATTGTTATAACGACCGCCGCCTTGATCGTGGTCGTATTGTTGATGAGCTTGATGCTGCAAAGTGTGGTAAGGCCCTTAAGTCAATTGTCAGCATATATCGACCGCATCCGGCTCACACCCCCGGGGGCTGATGCGGAGCCTCTGGAGCTGCAGGGGTGTGAAGAGATCACCCGCCTCTGCAGCTCCTTTAACACGATGCTTCGCGAGCAGGCCCGCTTGACCCGTGAACTGCAACAGGCCACCGTCAATTTGTACGAAATGCAGTTGGGCCGCAAGCAGGCGGAGCTGGAATACCTGCGCAGCCAAATCAATCCGCATTTTCTTTACAATACGTTGGAGGCGATCCAGGGAATCGCACTGGAACATGGTGTTCCCAAAATTGCGGATGCTGCGGGTGCGTTGGGCAAATTATTCAGACACAACATCCAAGGCAGCGATATGATTCCATTGGGCAAAGAGTTGGAAATCACCCAAGCCTACCTCACCATCCAAAAGCTGCGGTTCGCCGATAAATTGAATGTGTTGATCAGCATTCGTGAAAACACTCGCGGCATTCCAGTGATGAAACTGCTTCTTCAGCCGCTGGTGGAAAACGCTGTTTATCACGGTTTAGAGCCGAAGACCGGCCCCGGCACGCTGTTTATCGGTGCGAGACTGGAAAAGGGGGATCTGCTCATCAGCATTTATGACGATGGCGTGGGGATGCCATCTGGCCGTCTGGCTGCATTGCAGGAAGAGTTGGAACGCCCCGCCGCAAGCGGCAAGGCGGAAACCGCGCATATCGGTCTGCTGAATGTCCAGCACCGCATCCGGCTGCGCTACGGCATGCCATACGGCTTGACGCTGCATAGCACGCCGGGTGGCGGCACCCGGGTAACTGTCCGCGTACCTGCGCAGACACAGGAAGAGGAGAATGAGTTATGCTGAACGTTTTGCTTGCGGATGACGAAACCCGCACGCTGCATCATTTGATGACAGGTGTGCCCTGGTTTCAACTGGGGATGGAAGTCTGCTGCACCGCCTCCAACGGCAGCGAAGCTCTTGCCTTTATTGAATCACATCCCATAGATATTTTGATTACAGATATCCGCATGCCCGGCATGGACGGGCTGGAGTTGTGTCAGCGTGTGCGTGAACGGTACCACGATATGTCGATCATCTTGTTGACAGGCTATGCGGACTTTGAATACGCACGACGCGGCATTGAGCTTCAAGTGACGGACTACTGCTTAAAACCAATTGATACAGAGCAGCTGACCGCCACATTGCGCCGTGCTGTACGCCAGGGGTACGGGCGCTCCTCCTCACGTTCAGACGCGCTGCTGGATCTTATCGAGGAAGGCAACTCTCAAGAAATTACGCGGACATTTTCTGATTTGGGGATCAAAGGCGACAGTGTTTACATCGCCGGCTCCATTGGCGTTCACAATATTGAACAGGCGATAGGCGCTCAGTTTTCCTGTAAAGTGGGCAGACACAAATACCTGTACTTTTCCGGACATCCGTTTCATACGCAGGAAGCCTCGCACATCATCGCTTTTTCCAAAAAGCGCAGCGGTATCGGTCTTTTTCCCACCTCAGTGCCCTACGGACAGACTGCACGCGCTATCAGCGACGTGCTCGTGATGACATATCAATATTTTATCAACGGCACATCAACGTTGTGTGAACGCCTGGTAGATGGGCCGCTGACTCAAGAACTTTTTCGTCAACTCCCCAAAAAGGGAAAAGAACCAGGCCAGCTCAAAGCCTGGCTGCACGACCTCTCGCAAGCCAACTGCTCGTTGCTTTTCAATATCCGCACCGCATTTCGATTTGTGAACCAGGTTCTTCTTTCTCCTGCCATGCAAAACAGCGGAGAAGGCTGTTTTGACAGCTTTGAGCAGATGGCTGCCGACTATTCTTGCCTGTCGAATCTGCTGGAAGAGCTCAGCGCCGCTGTGTACACACAGGAGCCGCGTCCGGCTCCCCCATTTGAAGGTCCTGACAGCTTCTTGTCCATTATGAGTTATCTCAATGCACACTACGACCAAACCGTCTCGCTGAAACGTGTCTCGGAGGAACTGCACCTCAATGCATCCTACATCAGTCAGCTGATAAAAAATGAAACCGGTTTAAACTATACTCAATATATCACTGAATTGCGCATCGAAAAAGCCAAGGAGCTATTGACAAACACAAAGCTTTCCCTGGCCGAAATCAGCGAAGCGGTGGGCTTCAATGACTATTTTTATTTCATCAAGAAGTTCAAACGGGAGGTAGGCGTGACGCCCGGCAAATTTTTGCAGCATGAAAAGGGAACGGGCGATATGCCCGACCGGGAAAGGGAGTGATGAGCATGACCGCAAAGGAATTAGCCGCCCGGCTCTCTCTGCCGGGATCGCTGCAACAGCAGGTTTTTTCCATACCGATTTCCCCTGCGCAGGAACAGGAATGGAACGAGCTGTTTCTTCGCGATCAAGAAGCCTTTGAATTGCGTCTGCACCGTCATCCTACACCGGAACTCCTGGCTCTGGCACTTTATCTGCGCTGGGCCGTTGCAACCTATCGCCGCTATCTCACCCTTGGGATTCCAGAAGCTGTCTTTTGGGATACATTTCAAGATTTTGCGCTCTGGAGCGAAGAGTGCATGCGTGTCACTGGCCAACCAGGATTGATTGAATGGGGCTGGAACGCTCTGCTGCTGCATATGGAGCTCTTCCGGCTGGGGCGTTTGGAATATCAACCGCGCACACTTCAACAGGATATCGTGTTCGGAGAAGTCTCCCTGGCTGCAGGCACACCAATATTGGAAGTACATATTCCCGCGGGCGCGCCGTTTTGCCAGCGTGAATTGTCAGCTTCTCTATGCTCAGCCGGGCCTTTTTTTGAGCGGTACTTTCAGCGCAGCTTTTTCTGGTTCCACTGTCATTCCTGGCTGTTATCACCCGCTCTACGAGATTTGCTTTCCCCTGCATCGGGAATCCTTCAATTCCAGCGTTTTTTTACCATTTACAGTGAAGATTTTTCATTCCCGCAGGCAGAGCAACGCGTTTTCGGGAGTGTACAGGCAGACCCACAGCGGTATACCGAGCACACCAGCCTGCAGCGGGCCTTAAAAAAATATCTCCTCGCCGGCAACCATGTGGGAATGGGGATGGGCGTCGCTCAACGGGTATCCATTGAAGCCGTCGGAGAAGCGGCGGGAGCTGGTCCATTACACGGTTTCATCCCCTAGCTATGTTTTTTTATTATACACGAGCCTTCCCAGCAAAACAAAAGACTCAACGCTGTTTCGAAAAAGCAACGTGCCCTCTGATCTGAACTGCAGGCAGATGAATGTTCTTGTAAACATTCTTAGACATAACAAAAATCCCCCGGCTTCGCCGTAATCTCATTAAGATAATCCGTCCAATGAAACCGTCTCTGAGCGAGAAGGCCAGAGACGGTTTCACCAATACATAAATTTGAAAAAGGGCATGGCAAAACCGCGGAGTCTCCTCCGCGAAAAGCTAATGAAAAGCAGCATCAAATTGCCCTGTACTGAAAACTGACCGGACGCTTCACACGCATATTTCTCGTTTTGGGTTGGTCAGGCCGGACAGGAAGCAGAAAACTTGTAATGAGCGATTCTACTTTTGTCGTAGACACAAAACCAAGCAGGAACTCCCGTGCAATGTGGGCGGCAAAAGCATCGTTCACACGGTAGAGATATTCGCCCTTCAGCTGCATAAAACTGGCATGCAGGCGAAGCAGGGACGCCAAATTGTAGAGCGTCATTCTGGCGAAGATATCCTGCATAATGAATGGACGCTTTTTCGCATGGAAGTGCGTTAGTGCTTACCACACGGAAGGAAACCGGATGTAGCCATATCACTTGCATCGCTGATGTAGTCAAAATGAACCTTATTGGGGAGCCAACGATATTTCTGCGGCTCCTGGCGGATACGGTTTGTGAGGCGTTTGGAGAGGAAACAGCTGAAAGCCGCTTCAAATTCCGGCGTGTCAGGCAGTCGGAGACCTGAAAGGATACCCAGCTTTTTCTTTACGCGAACCAAATAATTCCAGCCCTTCTGCTCGATGTACGCCATGCTATTGTACGCCTCGTAACCGCGATCCGCAATCAGAATAACTAGGTCTGCAAGTTCCGATCGGTCAACCATTTCCACAAGTGCCTGGGACTCATGCTCTTCTCGCCCGTTTTGTATGACGGCTTCCAGATAAAGTTAACTCTCCAGATCATACAATGCGTTCAGATACAATAGGTTGTAGCCACGTCCGTCCTTTGTGCTGTTGAAGTAGGTCACCTCGTCGTGGACATCGCTCGGGATTTGTAAATAGGAGCCCTATGCCGCCAGTAATGTATATTCATCCCACTGCCGTTTGGGGCGATTCTGAAAAGTAAATCGGTGTAGAATTTCTTCAAAAACCGACGGGAAGAGCTTTCCGCGTTGCTGAACGAAGGCTGATGCGGTTGCCGCCGTTGGATCATAGTGAAACTGCCACTGCAGTTCCACATGCAGGCCCTGACTGCTCATGGAGAGTATTGTCCTGCGCAGTTTTTCAAAGAGTAATTTTCGGTTCCGTGTAAAATTCCGCTTGGGATCTGGCGTGTATTTGGGCACCTCTTTCTGCATTTAGGATATGGTATCCAAAAGCTTTTTTCAGGATGTTCGGGTAGTTTATCATTGGCGTAGCCTCCTTGAAACTGATTTCAAGGCGAAGCCGTCGTTTTTTCAAATTGTCAAGTGCTTTTTTGATTTTTGAGAATATTTGTAAAAATAGCTCAGACCGCCGATAAGGCAATCTGGGCTATCGCTTATTTTAATGAGATTAGGCACAGCCGGTGGTTTTTCTATAACAAAAGCAAAGTCGGATATGTCTTGTATCTGGCTTTACTGATACATATACCGCCCCAGTTGTTGCCGCCTACGGGGATTGTGTTTTACTTTCACATTTATCCTAGCTTGTAAATTTCAATCGTGCCCTTACGGAAAACTTTTCTTTCAAACAGCCTACTGGTCACAATTTTATAGAAACAACACTTTTTAAGCCCTCAAGCTGTTCTGTAAGGAGTTTTCTTTCAAGCCCGCCTGGGAAACGCAGATGGAACTCTGCTACCAACTCCCCCCTCTTTTTACGCGACAGCTCCAACCCGATTACTTTAATTTTTTGTTCGGAAAATATCTCGAACATCTGCCCTATCTCGGCACCATTTTCCGGCATGCATACTCGTATCCTGTCTATTTCTGGTGCCCAGCGATGTTCCCAATGCGACAGCATCTGTACTCCCAAAATAAGTAATGCACATGCACCCCCCACCCCATACAGTCCTGCGCCTATGGCCATCCCGATTCCAGCGGTGGCCCAAATTCCGGCCGCCGTGGTCAGCCCACTGACCGTACGGTGATGCCAAATGATCATACCCGCGCCCAAAAAACCGATCCCACTCACAATCTGTGATGCGATGCGGCTGGCGTCTGCTCTAAGAAAAGAGTGTCCTTGCAGATCAAAAAAGCCGTACTTGGACACTATCATCATCAAAGCCGAGCCCAGTGCCACGATCAGATGCGTTCGAATCCCCGCCTCTTTCAACCGGTTGCGGCGTTCTATTCCAATCATCAAACCGCAAATTCCAGCAAAAAAGATACGCAGAACATACCCAATCTGCACCATCATATTGTCCACACTTCTATCCCCTTCCCTGTGACAGTCGAAGAGCGGCGCATAGCGCCGCTCTTCAATTTGTTCAATTTCCAATTTACTTGTAACCCTTGGCATCTATTTGTAAATACCATTCAACACCGCACCGTCCACCGTATCCTCAGCGGGTACGCCATGGACTGCCAAGATATTGGCTACGCAGTCCACTGACCGACATTCTGTTTCATACAACTCCCCTTGCTTGATCGTGGGACCATTGAACACCATAAATATCTGTTGTTGCGCCTTTGCGCCATGCTCTGCCACCGAAGTGGAAAAGGCATAACCCTCAGCACAGTCTACTACCAAGTCACCAAGATTCTGCGGAGTATCCATTGCATCCAACTCTGACCGTGTATACACCCGTGCCACACCTGTGATCCCTTCCAGTCCTGCAATCAATGCATCATATTCTGCCTGGGTGAGCGGCTTTCGGAAATAAATCTCTGCCGAACCGCTGGCCAAGTTGTATACCAGCTTGGTGTCCTCCCGGAATGGCCCGATATTGACCGCCGCATTCTCATAAGGAATACCAACAGCATCCAGAACATCCGACAATGTGGAGGTAAGATTCGTATGCACCTCTGTCATCCCGTGATCCCCCACCAGCACCACGTTTAGCGCCTCCGCATGGCCTCGCTGCCGATACGCATCCAATATTTGGCCGAGCGCATCATCAATCTGCTCCACTACTGCCTGGATCTGTGGGCCGGAAGTGCCATACTTGTGAGCTGTACTGTCCGTTTCATTGAATAGAACCACCATTAGGTCAGGATCCTCATGCAGGATCATCTGTACCGCTTGGGACGCCGTTTCAGCAATCTCCCCGCCCTCGGCGAACAGGTCGGCGCCCCGGTTCTGCAATTTACGCTGTTTTATCGCGCCCACCAGCAAACCTTGACTTCCAAACATTTCACCTACTGTTGCCACATCATAATTCTGCAAAAAGCGCACACGACGATCATTCACTTTATCATAAGGACGGAAGAAGAATCCACTGCTTGAACGTCTGTCGCCATCATAGTAGGGTCATCGGAATCCTTATAAATATACGCAGTATACCCTGCTCCCAAAAAGTCACAGTCAATGGTAATGGTTCTCGCTGCCGAAGTGATTGCACCTAAATACCATTCATTTCCTTTGCGTCGCGCAATCACAGCATAATCTCCCGGGAACGCGTCCAGCACACGCAGTTCGTCCCAGGATGCCGGTACTTTGTTCAAAAAGTTTTTCCCTTTCCATGCTTCATAACTATCGATCGAATCGGCTAAATGTTGCATACCAGACTCAAAAATGACCGAAAGCGCCAGCTGATGCGCGTGCGTAGTATTCAAATTGGAATTGCTAATGACAGTCGGTGTGAAATCCATCGGACCAATTACATTGCGTGTAAACGGCAAAGTCGAATTTTGATAGGCTGTAGAATATTCACCCCATTTGTAATGTTCAGATCCTCTCACTGCTTCCGATGTCGTCACATGAGGCCATGTGCGAATTTCTCCGCTCGGTTTTGTGGAACCATGAAAGTTCACCAACATATGCAGCTCACCAGCTTTTTCCGCAATCAATTGGTAAGTGGCCATACGCATCTGAGAATCGTTCATCATAAAATCGACCTTAATGCCAGCCACGCCCCAGGACGCCCATCGGGTCAATTTCTCATCCACTTCCTGCTGTGTATCAATAGCATCCACATCAGTCCATATTACAACGCTCACGTTTTTATCGGCAGCCTCCGTGCAAAGCTGCTCGACCCAGGAATCATCCCAACCGGCATCCACGGTTACAAAATCCCAACCGTTTTCCGCCGCGAAGTCCACGTAATCTCTTTGGCGTTCAAACCATTGAGGAGACCTCTCTTCCGACCACCACGACCAAGCAGATTTTCCGGTCTTGATCCAACTGGTATCCGACATGGTTGTCGGCGGATTGAGATTAGTCATTAACACGGAATTGGCTAAATCGTTCAAATTATCCGTAATAATCGCCACACGATACGGCGTTTGAACCGGATAGATGGTGCTGATGGCAGAGGTTTGCTCTGGAGCAAAGGCCACCTTCATCACTTCGCCAGCTGATCCGTCCAAGTGAGAGGCACAATAACTTCCGTTCGAATTGTAAACATTTCCTTCCGTCAACAGCATCCAGTAGCGATTGTTATCGATCGAAGCCAGAACGGGCATCGCAAAATTGGCACTGGAAAATTCCGATGGCGACCGATATGTATAAAGTCCCTCATAATCGTTTCGCCAGTCAAATGCCCAGCCTCCAGTGCTGTCCGGAAGATTAAATTGTGAAGTTTCCGACTGAATCAGAACGGCGCCTTCGCCAAGAAGTTCATAGCGAAACGCAATACCATCATCATACATGCGGAAATAAATTTTACAGATGCGTCCGTCTTTTTCCAATACAATTTCCCGCTGATTATAATGATTTCGATATTGGCTTTTCTTTCCTTGGGGCAAAGAATACGTTTCATCGCAACTAGTCAGCTGCGTAGATTGCACTGCAAGTCCCGACGTGAAATCTGCGTGATTTGCTGTGATTCCCATCTGCGAAGGTTCCAAAACGAGATTTCCTGCTTTGAATACGGTATAAAACAGCTGCCCACTTTCATTCAGTTCAAATTGAACAGACAGACTTCCATCCGGTGACTCCGTTGTCAAGTCCGCCGGATTAACTGACGTCATATCTGTATCCAGTTCTTCTGCGGTCCGCTCTGGAAAAACCGGTTCCTGCGTTTGAATTCCTTCTTCGGGCAGAGAAGGTTCTGCCGTCACAAAATCCTGATTCAGTTGTTCTTCCTCCTCTGCGAAAACGGAAGAAGGATCCGGTTCTTCCGGCGAGATTTCCTGCCCAGAAGAGTCCGCCGGCAAATCCTCCTGCTCGCTTTCATCCTCCGGAACGGAAACAGACCCCACCTCCGTTGTCTGCGACGAATCTTCCTGCAAAACAATTGATTGAGCCTCGTCACTCGTTCCCAAAACCGCATCTTCGGCATAAATGCAGCACATGGACGTACACAGTGCTGCCGTCAAAATCAGGCTTATCCATCTTTTCATCAGATTCTCCCTCTTTCGTTATCCATTACTTAAAAAACATCGGCAACCAATTCTTGTTGGCAGCGATTAATTCGTCGCACATAACGGTAATAGTGTCCATGTCCAGCTCGGCGGCGGTGTGCGGGTCCAGGAAGGCCGCATGATACATGTGCTCCCGGTTTCCGGTCAGCGCGGCTTCAATCGTTAGTTCCTGTACATTGATGTTCGTGCGGTTAAGTGCCGCGCACTGAGGCGGTAGATTCCCAATATGGCAGGGGTAAATCCCGGTTCCATCCACCAGGCAGGGAACTTCCACGCAGGCCCGGTCGGGCAGGTTGGGAATCAGGCCTTGATTGAGTACGTTCGCATGAATGCGGTAAGGTGTTCCAGTGGTCAGCGAATCCAAAATATACGAAGCGAATTCCTGGGTACGGGCGTGGGTGATGGCATGGTTGTCCACCAGATCTTCCTTCGCCTGCTTCCAATAGGCCACCTGCGAGCGTCCCCAGTCTTTGTACATCATAGTTTTGATACCGTACTGTTCCAGCTTCCCAGGATATTTGTCCTTGATGAAGTAAGGAGTGTATTCGGCCGTATGCTGCGAAGACTCTGTGACATAATACCCAAAGCGTTTCATAATCTCGTAGCGCACCATGTCCTCGTGAGGCTCCGTAAGCTGAGCAGCCCGCGCCTTAATCTCGGGATAGAGATCGCGCCCATCCTTCGTCACTTCCAAAAGCCACGCCTGATGATTGATGCCGGCGATCTTATATTCCACGCCGGTGCAGTCCATGCCCACCACGTCCATCAGATTTTTGGTGCAGGACTGCACGCTGTGGCACAGGCCGATGGTTTTGATGGAACTGGATTTCAGCACCGCTCCAGTGACGATGGCCATCGGGTTAGTATAGTTCAGAAGCCATGCGTTGGGACATAATTCCTCCATGTCGTCCGTGATGCCCTTCATCACCGGAATGGTGCGCAGCCCGCGCATGATGCCGCCGATGCCCAGCGTGTCGGCATAGGTCTGCCGCAGTCCGTACTTCAGCGGAATCTCAAAATCGTTGATGATACAAGGATCGTATCCGCCCACCTGAATGGCATTGATGACAAAATCCGCTCCGGCCAGCGCCTCCCGCTGGCTTTCGTAGGCCTTCACCGTGGCGCGGCCTCCATTCACGTTGCGGTTCAGGTTCTTCAGCATGCCCTCCGCCAGATACAATTTTTCCCGATTGATGTCCAGCAGGGCAAACTCGCTGTCACACAGGGAAGGCGTCAGCATGCAGTCGCCGATCAGATTTTTCACAAAGATGATGCTGCCCGCACCGATGAATACAATTTTTTTCATGATGGATTACCCCTTTACGCCGCCCAGCGTGATGCCGGCGGTAAAATATTTTTGCAAAAACGGATAGATGACCAGCATGGGAACCGCAGCCACAAACGTCTGCGCCGCTTTGGACGTGCGGTCCGACACCTCGCTCAATGTCAGAATGTCGGTGGTGCTCATCAGCGACATGTCCCGGTTGACAATCACAGTCTGCAAGTAGCTCTGCAGCGGATAGTGCGTGGGGTCGTTCATCAATAGGAGTCCCTCGAACCAGGAGTTCCAGTGATTCACCGTGCAGAACAGTGTAAGCGTCGCAATAGCCGGCAGGGACAAAGGAACGATAATCTGGAACAGAACGCGCAAATAGGATGCACCGTCCACCCGGGCTGCCTCTTCAATTTCCCCCGGCAGGTTGCGGAAGAAATTGAGCAGAATAATCACGTTGTAAACCGGCACCGCTCCGGGCAGAATCAGTGCCCAGAAGCTGTCCACCAAACCGACCTTGGAGATGGTCATATAGTATGGAATCAACCCGCCGCTGAACAGCATGGTGATAAAGAAAAACCACACGTAAAACTGCCGGGCGTGAAACTGATGCTTGGTTTTGGAAAGCGGATACGCCACCAGAATGGTGAGCACCATGTTCACAGGCACCCCCACCAGAACGCGCCGCACGGACACCCAAAAGGACTGCATAAACTCCGGTTTGGCCGTTACGAAATTGTACGATTTCCATGTGAAATCCACCGGCCAGAAACGCACTTCGCCGGAGCCGGCCGCTGCGCTGGAACTGAGGGAGATGGCCAGAATGTTTAAAATGGGCAATACGCAGATCAGTGCGGCACACGTTAAAAAGAGATAATTAAACACCACAAACAGCTTTCGCTGCCAGGGATAATAGTAAAATGCACGAACATTTTCTCTCATAGCAACCACCCTTCAAAAGACCCGGTAACCGCTGACTTTGCCCGCAAACCAGTACGAGAACGATACCAGTACCAGCGACACCACCGATTTGAACAAGCCCACGGCGGTAGCCACGCCGTACTGCGCATCAATCATGCCTAGACGGTATACCAGCGTGTCCAGAATGTCGCCGGTGGAGTAAACCTGCGGGCTGTACAGGTTGTAGATTTGTTCAAAGCTCAAATTCAAAACGCCGCCCAGATTGAGAATCAGCATCAGCGCGGCCATGGGCAGCAGCGCCGCCAGCGTAATGTGAACCGTTTGCTGCCACCGGCCAGCGCCGTCCACTTCCGCCGCCTCGTACAGGGTGGGATCAATGCCGGAGATGGTCGCCAGGTACACAATGGTTCCGAATCCGAATTCCTTCCAGGTTTCGGTAAGCGCCATTGTGTATGGAAACACCTTTGGGTCTCCCAGAAAATAGACCGGCTCAAACCCCAGCATAGTGATAAACTCATTCACAATGCCTGTGGAAGGAGACAAAATATCGATAAAAATACCGCTTAAAATCACCCAGGACAGAAAATGAGGAAAATACACCATGGTCTGAATGACTTTTTTAACGGACTCCAGACGCACTTCGTTCAGCAGAATCGCCACAAACATCGGCACCACAACGCCCAGCGCCAGCTTCATGGCGGCGATGAAAAATGTGTTGAACACAACTTTATCAATGTCCGGAATGTTCATCAGATAGCGAAAATTTTCCAATCCAACAAAGGGAGAGCCGAAGATTCCCTTTTTAGGTGAAAACTTTTCAAAAGCCATGATGATGCCCACCATCGGCCCATAGGAAAAAATCCCTACCAGAATCACCGCTGGCAAAAGCATCAGATGAAAGGGCAGCTCTCTGCGCAGACGCACGGCCCTGCTTTTCTTTTTCTCATTCATATCATCACCTGAAAAAAGCGCGGGGAAACGATCCGCCTCCCCGCGCCGGATTTTGTTTACCGCTGTGCCAGCCACTCGTTCACCTCATCGGTGATCTGCTGGCCGCCAAGGCTCTTCCAGTTTTCCACATAGGTGTCGAACTCGTCGACATCAGCGCTTCCGGTAATGATTTTTGTAAAGGTCTCTAGCTGGAGCTTCTGCAGCGTGGCATTCTTCTCCGCCATACCGTCCGTAGGCGCGCCGAAGTAGTTGTCCGTGACCACATTGCCGCTGGAAACGTATTCGTTGATCACACCCAAGCCGCCGTCGGGGCCGTACATCATGTAATTGCCCCACAAGGCCAGGTCGCCGCTCTCCTCATAGGCCACACAGTTATCGTAGTAATTTTTCTGCTCCGCGCTCAGTCCGCTGGCATCACCGCTCTCCAGCGCGGCCACAACCGCCTGCTGAGCGTCCAGGTTTTTCATGGGCGGCTCGCCGTAGGAGTACGCATAGTTGAAGACCGCCAGATTTTCGGGGGTGGAATTGTACACTTCGGGCTGTGCGGTTTCACCGAACATTTTTTCCAGCACTAGATTGTACATTTTCACTGCCGCCTCGGGGTTGGCGCAGTCCTTGCTGACCACGGTGTAATAGGTGGTTGCAAAGGGAACCATGGCTTTTGCCGGCTCGTCGTCAATGGACAGAATGGGCACGGCAATCCAGTCGATGCTGGGGTCGTTCATCTTGCCGTCCTGCAGCCATCCGCTTGAGCAGTTCCAGAAATAGCCATAGAACATGCCCACTTTTCCGGCGTTCACGTTCTCACTGACTTTCACCGCGTCTTTCACGCCGAATTCAGGGTCAATGACACCCTCGGCATACAGTTTCTGCAGATCGGCCAGCGCGTCTTTCATCTCAGGCTGAATGCCTCCGTAGGCCAGTTTTCCATCCTCATCCGTGATCCAGATGCTGGGATATGCGTGGTAACTGTTGAAAAATCCGTCCAGCACCGCATAAGGCAGATTGTTTTCCGCAATCAAACCCTTGTTGACCCCCAAGCCGTAGGTGTCGTTTTTGCCGTTGCCGTCCGGGTCCTGAGTGGCAAAAGCGCGGGCGATTTCCAGCACGTCCCGCATGGTTTCGGGCGTTTCCAGCCTCAGTGCCTCAAGCCAGTCCGAACGAATCCACAAAACATCGGTGGAACCGTAACCGGACTGAATGTGGGGCAGGCCGTACAGTTTTCCGCCGATGGTCGCAGATTCCATAGCGCTGCCGCCGTCCTGATGCAGCACCTCATCGGTGTATGGCGCCGCATAATCCGCATAAACCTGGGTCAAATCGGCCAGCTGGTCGTCTTCCACCATGCGCTTGAGCTGCGCAGCGTCCACCCACATCAAGTCGGGCAAATCGTCTGAGGCAGATGAAACGTTCAATTTTTGTGCGTATTCTGATTGGGGCGTCGTCCAGGCATACTCCAGATTGATACCCAAAGTTTCGGCATATTCCCGCGACCAGACATTGTTTTCCAGACTTTCGCCCTCGTTGAATTCAATGCCGTCCTGCAAATAGCGAACCGCCGTCAGAGTAATCGGCTCTTCATATTTTCCGAAAGGGTCCTTGTCAACCGCCTGTGCCGCGCTCTGAGAAGCAGAACCGGCAAGTTCACTGGTGGATTCCGAAACTCCGCAGGCCGTCAGCCCGGTCAGCATCGCAAGGGCAAGAACCCATGCAGCAGCTCTTCTTTTCATCGTAATTTTCATCGTAAGCTTCCTCCTTTTTCATTCGCCTTGGTGAACAGGTGCACCTTCTGTTCTTTCCTCTGGTCTTATTTTCTCACATCTCCTATCTGCCGTAAATGACGAAAAGCAATGCTTTTGTTGACGATTTTCAACCGGATTCCTACGGCCGGCCCACAAGTAGAGAATCGTCAATGAAAGTAGCTTGCAGGCCATATTCCTTTGTGCTACGATTTATATATATATCTTTTTGCAGGAGGCGAGCGCATGGTCGGCAAAGACATTCCGGCGCAGGTATTTCACTCCATTCAGGTGAAAGTGCTGGCCACCTTCCTTCTGATTCTGCTTCCCGTTTACGTGCTGGGGGCAGTCATTTTCCATTGGACCTACCTTCAGATGCACCAGCAGATTATCCGCTCGCAGATGGCTCTGCTCAATCTGTACGCAGAGACCATTGACGACGAAATCTCCCGAATTCGCCTTTTGGAATACAACTGCATCAACGACGACGACCTAGTTTACTTGGCCAACGCCTACCCCATTCTGGATACTTTTGAACGCTCTCAATATCTGCTGCGCGCCCAGCACCGGCTGCAGGTGATGAAAAACAGCAGCATGTGCATCGGCAACGTGGTCCTGCACCTGCCCACCGTCGGAAAAAGCATCGACACCCGCAACGTGGAGCCCTTGGCCGAAAGCTGGAACCGTCAGCCGGAAGCCCTACCGTGCGCGCCCAGCTCTGGGCTGACACCGACGAAATCCGGCGAGCTGCAAATGAGCATTCAGTATCCTCTCACACCCCGGGAAGGGAGCACTCCGCCTCTGGTCATGTGGCTGACGCTCTCCAACGCTCAGATTCAGCGGCTGCTGCAGGGGATGGATCACACCCAGGAAACGGGCCTGGTTCTGACCAGCCCGGACAGCTGCTTTGTGCTGGAGAAAACGGACAATGCGTCCTTTCTGAACCCGGAACTTTTGACCGTTTCGCAGCAGCTGCCCTCCACAGAAGAAGTAACCGTAGAGGGAAAGCACTTTCAAAAAACCGTGGTCGCCCTGGAGGAGAGCGATTTGGTTCTGATCTCCTTTTCTTCCACGGAACATCTGTTTGGCTTCCGCCATACCTATCTCTTTCTCCTGGTGCTGTTCGGGGTGGTTTCCGTGCTCGCCATGTGCCTGTTTGCATTCTCTGTGCGTCATCTGGTGCACAAACCCATCCGGACGCTGGTGGACGCCTTCAGATGTATGAAAGGCAATAATTTCGACGTGCGCATCCATCAAAAGAGAAACGATGAGTTCGCCTATCTCTACCAGTCCTTCAACGGAATGATGGACCATCTGCAAAAGTTGATCGAGCAGGTATACGACCAGCGCCTTCTGACCCAGCGGGCGGAACTCAAGCAGCTTCAGTCCCAAATCAACCCACATTTTCTGTACAACGGGTTTTACAATATTTACCGCATGGCCAAAAAAGACAGCAACGATGACATTGCCGAGTTCTCCCAGCTGCTGAGCGAATATTACCAGTACATCACCCGGAATGCAGCGGACACGGTCACCATGGAGCAGGAGATTCGGCACGCAATGACTTATCTGAAAATCCAGCAGATCCGGTTTTCTAACCGGCTCTCGGTGGAAATTGGTCCCACGCCGTCGGAGTTCGGATTTCTTATGGTACCGCGGTTGATCTTACAGCCGATTTTGGAAAACGCCTTTGAGCACGGTATGAAAAACGTGCTGGAACCCAAACTGTTCATCCGGTTTGAAGCCCGGCTGGGAGAGTGGAACGTTTGCATTGAAGACAATGGAACCGAATTCTCACCTGAGGAGCTTTCGGAATTGCAGCAGAAACTGGACAGCACGGACACGCAGATGGAAACCACTGCCCTGATCAACATTCACCGACGGCTGCGCTACCACTTCGGACCCGAAAGCGGCCTTCGCCTCTCCCGCACGCCCGCCGGCAGTCTGCAGGTACAGCTTCACATTGTAAAGGAAGAATAATATGTATCGTATTTTGGTGATTGACGATGAACCGATCATCGCGGATGGATTGTATGAGCTTTTTGCCCAGGACGAAACGTTTGCGCTGGAAGTGCACAAAGTGTACTCCGCTCCGGACGCGCTGAAATTGCTGGACCGTCTTCGAATCGACATTGTACTCAGCGACATCAAAATGCCCGGCATGAACGGACTGGAGCTGCTTACGCAGATTCACCGCCGCTGGCCCTTCTGCCATGTAATCTTTCTTTCGGGATACAGCGATTTTGAATACGTTCAAAAAGCCATGCAGCTGGGTGCGGATTCCTATATTTTAAAAAGCCAAGGCGATGAGGTGGTTTTGGAAACCGTGTATAAAACCCTGGCCCTGCTGGAGCAGGAGACCACCAGCGCCGTATGGAACCGGCGCATGGAAGAGGAGCTGAAAAACGCCCGACCTCTGCTTTGTCAAGACTTTTTATGGAAGATGCTGCGGGGCGAAATCACTGGTGCCCAGCTGGAGCAGCAGCTGTTGAAGCTAGGCCTTCCCCTGCGCGCCGGCCATCCGGTTTTTCTGGTGGGCGGACGGCTAGACCACATGCCGCAAAAAAGCGACGTAGCAGACAGCGCTCAGCTTTTGGAGCAGATTCACGCCGTATTCATGACCTACACCCTTCCCACGCTCAACTGCGCAAATGTATGCTGGCAAAACCGTTACTGGCTGTGGCTGATTCAGCCTCTGGAACAGAACCCGGCCGTAGTTGCCCGACTGGACAGCTTTCTTTCCGGTATGCTGGAGCGGGTGCAGGAGTACTGCCAAAAACAGCTGTGTGTAGCGGTGTCTCTAGTTACGGATTCGCAGCCCCATGCCTGGCAAGAGCTTCCGGCCGCTTTTGAGCGCTACCGTTCAGTGCTGACCTATCAGTTGGGCGCACAGGATGAAATGCTGCTGGGCGAAATCGCTTTTTTTGACCAAGCCATGCCCGACCACCCCGTTTGGGACGGAAGCGCCGACGCGTTGCTTTCCAGTCTGGAAAGCGCCTTCGAATACCGCCAGAAAGACTCGTTCGATCAGCTGCTACAAACGCTGCTGCAGGGGCTTTTGGCCTGCGGCAACCCCGTTCAAAAAATTGAGCTGTACCACCGGCTGTGTCTATTCTTTCTGGAACGGGTGGCTGCCGCGGGGCGACAGAAGGATTTCTTTGACAGATTCCACGGCTATGCCGCTTTCACCATGCCGTATGAACAGTGGGATAGCTCTCTTCCCTCCTTGTTTTCCAAAATGGGCGATTGGCTTTTTGAGGGCATTGAAGATCGGCATGCGGCGCGCTTTCATCAGATGGTGTACACGCTGCACCAGTACATTGCCGTCCACCTAAGTGAAGATCTGTCGGTCAATGCGCTGGCGGAAAAAGTGTATCTGAATCCGGTATATCTCTCCCGCGCCTATAAGCAAGCCACCGGAGAAAAGCTGTCGGAATACATACTGGTTCGCCGGCTAGAACGTGCAAAACAGCTTTTGCAGCAGCCGGAAAAGAAAATTTCAGAAATCGGATATCTGATTGGCCTCGACTCCGCCGCTCATTTCTCTCGCGTATTTAAAAAATACACCGGCCTGTCTCCGCAGGAGTACCGGGAAGCTTCCGCACATCTTTAAGGCTGAATATCGAGATGCTCCGCTTTATATGCCACAGAAATTTTTCAACAACATCTCTTTAAAACACCTCTGTAGTTTACTGCTACCCTGCAGTAAACTACGGGTATCATATTTTACCATGTTATGTGTTTTCCTCCGAATTGCGGCGAAACCGCTTCGGATAGTTACTCGATGCCAAAACAATGCACTCAATGATTCTTTCTGCAAATTCCTGTAAGTCGACCAAAATTTTTTCATATAATTGCTCACCTGTCAAATATTCGACTTCATCGTACCATAGTTTTAATTTTTGATTTGCCAGGTACTGTTCACCTTCTACCAATTGCCAAGGACTAAATTCTCTTTCAGAAATATAAAAATGGCCTGTTTCTTTGCTGTCTCCAAACTACTCTGATATTCTGAAAAGCAATAGAACCAAATTTCTGTCAACAAAAAAACAACACGGTTTATCACTGATGCTTGGATTCCTATGGCGTTGTATATTGACAATCTTTTCTCCAAAATGATATTCTGGACACGCTGCCTTTTCAAGCTGGAGCCGGAGGGAGGTGGCTGTGTGTCCTTTTTACTCGATATTCTGAGTGGAATTTTGGCGAATATTATTTCCAGGAAAATTTTGAGGATTTCAAAAAAGCGCAGTCAAAAAAAGTAGTAATACCCAAAAACACCGTGAGCTGCAACTCACGGTGTTTTTGGGTTTCCAGGCGGCTTGTGTCCTTTCTGGAATCTTCTGAGCAGATAAGCCGTTTTGGCGCGGCTTTTAAAAAACCGCCTCCGAAGAGACGGTTTTTGGTGCACCAACAGGGACTCGAACCCGGGACCCGCTGATTAAGAGTCAGCTGCTCTAACTTCAGTCACACACTAAAGTTATACATAGCATTTTAATTGAGAAAATTCACCTTCCGAGTTTAGTGGTTGCATTTACTGCATGTAGGCTTTGTACATTCTGTATTTGCATCAGAACTTTTATGCGGTCTCAACTCTTAACTCAATATCCGTCGACATCGTCACGAAGATAATCAAAGATATCGGTTTAGCACTTTTTGAACGGTACCAATATTAGACGCTTTCACCTTTTTCTCAAATCAATCAATCGTGGGTTTTATTTTTCTCAATACATCCGTCCAACCTTTCAATCTTGACTCCTTCACGCTGGAAGGATGCTGGGCGGGAGATACCATGATGTACACTGTAAAAATATTTCCGATATAGAGACAATTAAGGGATTGCTTTCAAGTTACATCGACATCAGCCATACTACCATCACTAGTTGTGGTACTGTCACATTTTTGAATGCTCGTAGCATTGTAGGCCTTTATAACACATAATAAGAGATAGATTCGGCGGTACTCTCCTGAGAACTCAAACCCGGGGTCCGCAAGTCAAGAGCCAGCTTCTCTGCCAAGTGAACTATCGGTATCCGTATAATTTTGAGAGCGTCAAAGGGATTTTCCCGGCCGATTCGCCTCATTTGTCACACAACGCGCAATGAAGCCACGGCGAGAAGGTCAGTTGCAAACGCTTCATGACCAATTATTTAAAAATTCAAACGCAATATCAGCATGCTCGAGGATATATCTGTTTGTTCCTCAATAAAATCTTGATTCATTGTAATTCCTCCATTGAATTGATTATTCATTATGTGTTGTATTGAGATAGACTGATAAAATAAAATCTGCCATTGCGATTGCAGAATTGACAAAAAGTCGCGCATGATAATCTGCTATCCCAATACGCTTGCTACCAACACCATGAGAATCACTTTCTTTATTTCGCATTTCTGCGATTGCAGAAATTATTTTTTCCAAGCCAGAAAGTAAGATATTTATACGCCTATCCAAATCTTTGTGTGCGTGCATATTGTATAGAGCTTTTACCTGACTGTAAAGTTTTCCAATATCACCACTATCTGATGGTACTTTTCCCTTTTTCTCAATGACATAGCAGAATGTTTCTTCGAGTATTGTACGAGCTTTTGTTATTGCACTATCAAAATTTCTATCATCAATATCTTTGTTGGCTCTTTCAGCCAAATCTTTTATATAAGCACGATCTATAACCTTTACTGTTGGCGCAGCAACGGTAACAACCTTGCCAATCTTTCCAATTTGATATGACTTACCAACCACACAAAGCTCATTACCGCCGAAATATAAAATGCTGTTAATCTGTTCTAAGATTTTCTGCACAATAGTATGGTACGCTTCTTCAATATCTTCTGGCAATAAACTCTTTAACGATTCAACAAATTTATCTTTGGAAAATATGTAAGCAAGGAAATCAGACATCCTATTTTGCTCAATACAAAACCCCATTATTTTGTCGAAATACTGCCAGCGGCTTAATGCACCACCAGATGTTGAATATGTCATAGGCAATCCAAAAAAGGAAGAAATTTCGCATATAGTTGGCCCGCTAAGATATGGCATTGCAATTTTGATATTTTTCTCATTGCCGTATTCATCTTCAAAGATCATATCACCAAAATCCTTATCCCCATCTAAAATTGCTATTATTCCTTTGGAACGAAGTAAAGAAAACTTATTTTTCTCCATAGTTATATCTCCTAGTTAAGTTATTTTTCTTTTATTCTCCCAGAAAAAACAAGCCATATTCCACTATAGCGAAGCGCCGGGCACGGGGACTGCATGGCCTCTGTGTCCGGCGTTCCTTTTTATTCTATTGGAGGGATTTTGGAATTCTTCCAACAGCGTCATAATCAAGTGCTGTTTCATATCTTCGTCAATGGCCATTTTTTTCAATTGTGGGGGTATAATGTTCAATTACTTGTTCCGTGGCCCACTTCTCACCGGTGACGGCAGCCTTGATGGTAGCGGTGTCCAGCAATGTGTCCTAATCGGCTATCGTGCCAATTCCTGTCGTTTTATTCTTGTATCAGCATAGCACCGGCAGGAATATCAGCGCTGGAATAAATTTCCTACGCATTTAGACCCGCTGTCCAGAGGGAATTAGATAAATCATTTGGTCACCCCACCGACCGCCACTGAAAAAGCCTTGATTTCCGTAGGCTTTTGTCCTCTAAATGCGTAGATAAGATAGTTTTTGACTCTATTTACAGCACATAGTTTATTCCGATGCTAGTTAAGCTCCTTTTCAGATGTAAATGTTGCTGTAAGTTTGATGTCAATTCCTTTTGGGTAGTATCCTGGAATTATTTGGGCAATATCGGACATATTACCTAAATCTATCGGTTTACTTAATGCCTCCATGACATCCGTTTTTTTTGTATTTATAATTATGCGCCCTTCGCTTTGATCTACAAATCTTGAATTTTTTAAAAAAAGTTCATTCGGATATTTTTGATGTAAATCATACCAACCCATTTGTCCATATTTTTCAAAATCAAAATACCTTATGTAACTAACTAATATCTCATCTTCTTGCACGCCCAAACTGAACAATTTATTCTTTAAACGACTTAAAAAGGCTTCAAAATTTTCAATCACTATTAGTGCAGGCTGCTTTGGTTGCGGAAGTTTACTGACTTCAACTTCGGATTTATTATCTACAAAGTCTTTAAAATAGCTGCCCGGTATACTGGTTTTTAATTGTTGTTTACCCGCTTTTGCTGGGGGGGTAATAGAAGTTATTTTCATTGCATATAAGCAGAAGCAAGGCAACTTCATACTTCTTTTGTCTTTAAGTAGCACTCTTTGTTTATAAATCTTTTTCGTCAAATCTCTTGCGTTAGGATTCAAGATTGTAATCGGAGAATATTTTTGTTCGAGTTTTAAAAATCTTTCATAGTCAAGAAAATGACAAAACGCTAATGCACCTTCATAAGCATCGCCACGACCATCCCCATGCGATTCTGCATATTTCACCCATGATTCAGGAGTACTAAATTTAATGCATCCTCGATCTATAAATGCCTCGGCATATTGCATTTCTGTTAATCTAATTCTAAGTATATTATCATTTGGATTCATCCAAGTACCCATTCTATATCCCCCTTAAAAATTTATATGCCTCTAATATCGCACATTTCGGTTATTATGTCATAAAAGACTTCAAAATTTGAGTAAATAAGTAGCGCCTGGCGCGACGGCCCGCCGACCCTGTGTCCGGCGTTTTCCTATGGGTTATTCTCTACGCATTTCAAAGCCTGTTCCGGTAGGGAGCAGAGCAATCTTATTACCCGCTCCGTCAATCGCTTGCCAGAAGCCCGCTATGGTGGCCTATTCAGCGGCTTAACCACGTAGATTGCAGGTATCTTTTCCGTTACCTTTCGTTCTCTTGCTTCCGGCGCATCCGTACCGCACAATCCGGGCAGTATTTCGCCCGATTGAATTTTTGGGGGAGAAAATAGACATCTTCGTGCGCTATAAATCCGCTTCCGCTTTTTCAAGCACCCGTATGTCAAGCTAAAGGCAAAAAATAATTGCAAAACAGCAATTACAAGCATACGCTTTCATGCTTGCAATTGCTGTTTATACATTTATGAAATGAGTAGTAAACAAAAACAATATTAAACCTCTATGGGCTGGATTGCACTGAGAATCTTTTGAAGCTCGTCTTTAATTGTGTCTTCTGCAACGAGACCTTCTGTCGGGCTATTATTTTCATCTCTCTTCATTGTAATAATAAAAGCAATGACGTCTTTTTGATTTTCTGTTGGAAGCTGTAAAAATTCACAAGTTGTAACAAAGATACCTATACGCCGATAAGCTTCATTTATATCAATAAATTCACTAAGAGCTTGTTTGTCTACTTTACGCGTATTAATGATGAGTTTGATTGCTGCCTTCCCATGTGAGGTACAGTAGCTAATAACTTTTGCAAGCGATATATCATCTGTAACAAGCGTTTCTTTGATGTGTTTTTCAAGCTCTTCGTCAAGTTGGCTCAGCATCCATAAGAAGTTTAGTCCTCCATATTGTGATAAGGCAGTGCCTGAATTTATTGCCTCGATACATCGAGACTTAAACACAGGCTCGAGCTCTAAAAGCTCATCCAATGAAATCACCTGTTTATCTTCATTCGGGCCCTTATCAGTGTAGCGCCCATGCTGTGTTTCAAAATCCTGCAAAAGCAACGCTAATATTGGTGGATCGACCATTTTATCTTCAAACATTCCTTGCAAAAATAAAAAGCGTTCCGCCGTATCAACTGCTTCCAGCAAAGGATCTACGCAAAACAGTAATCTCCATGCAAACGGAATGGTAAAAAAGTCTTTTTCTTCAACTTCAAAAGAACTCCACATCCGGCAAAGGCAGCGTATTAAAATTGTAGCCCTTTCTGCTGGAATATTTTTCGAGTCACCTTTATTAGCATATGCCTCGATTTCTTCAAGTAACCTAATGATTTTTCCATCCTGATATAGCTGGGTGATGTTTGTTACAACTTCACTTTCATTTGCCTCATATATGAGATTTCGCATAGTTGCAGTCGGAATTGCATCATCTCCAAGTGAGAGGGAAAAATAACGGTCAAAGCATTCCGGAACAGCAACATTACAATGAATTAAAAATTTCCTGTAATCGTAATAGCGGCCAAAAGAATATCTATGTTCCAAAGCCACTTTCGTTTTGGGAAACAAAATCCCAAGAATCCTTTTTGCAGCCTCATCATTCACAGCAATCCCATCTGAGAAAATATCACTAATAACTTTCTTGATTTTCTCCTCATCAGTGTGTTGGCGTTCGTATGAGTAGCTGCTAATTGAACCGCAAAGCATATCCTTGTAATTATTTAGAGCGGAATAGACAGCCGGTTCAAATACCTGAAGACATGTCAGACCGAGGAGATCGATAGGGTCGGTCTCACCTTGCAATAGCTGATACTTCAAATAAAATACATTTGAATAGCGAATAACATCCCGAATGGATTTGATATAATTTTTTACTCCATACTGGAATAATTCTATCCATGTTGCTTTGTCCCACCGGCTATCCGGTATATCTCCAAGTATCCCGTTGAGTTTTGAGAAAAGGGCATCATGAATACTTGCCATGTTTGGTGCAGGTATCTCAAATGGAACCTGTATAACTTTCTCAAGGTATTCTCGGCCATCTCCGCGTTGTACCGTAGCAAGTGCGCGCACTACGACATCATAATCAAAAGCAAGCAAATAGATTACGTTCGGGAAATCTGCCAGTGCTTTTACCAACTGAAAAACAGCGATGATCTCTTCTTCAGAAAGTCGATCAATATCATCTATGGAAACAATTATTTTTAAATTTTCCTTCGCCATTGTGCGGATAATCTCATCTTTTTGTCCCTGCATATCGCTGCTTTTTCGATTTATGCGATTTCTTGCTTTGGTTGTAAACACTTTACCTGCTGCTGCAATTGCAGACCCTGCGTAAGGGATAATACTGGCTGCATCAAAAAGGTCTGCGTATTGATCGACTAATTCACACACAGTGTCTGCCGCAGGTTTTTTAATTTTAATTGCGCTTGCCAACTGTTTAAAGAATTGGGTAATAAGCTGTTTTGGATCGGAACAGAGCCAGGGATTAAACCTTAATATGACCACATCAGTACTGCGGCGTTCTACTTGCTCTATTACCATATTTACTAATGAAGTCTTTCCGCTTCCCCATGCGCCATACAGACCCACAGTAAAAGAAGTAGGAAAAGTGGATTGCAACATAACATTGGCAAGACTCTCAGCAAATGATTCCCGATTCAGTTTATCTTCAGAGGACTTAGTAATGGGAAGATCCGGACTAATCATTAGTGTCACCCCTTAATATCCGAATGACTTACATCAGTCAATTTCGGTTTCTCTATGGCAGCTTGTTACCTCCTGTCATAATATTTTGGAAAAGGAACCGACCCAACGCTCAATGCACTCTGTAGGGCACTACGGTCTGCAAATAATTATATCAGACTTTCTTCCTGCTGTAAATCAGCACATTTCCCGCCATTTCACTTCAATCTTCTGTCCCTCACTCACAACGATGCTGTCAATGTAATCCAAAATCTCTGCCAGCGGCTGTTCTTTACGCAACACTTTGTGCATTGCCTCAAGCTCCTCATACTTGCGTTTGTTGGCATCCAACTCGGCCTCGGCTTTCTCCAACTGCTCTTTTGCTGCATAGACTTTTGCTTTCTCCGCCAGATAAGTATCTTTATCAAGTTCTTTGCAAATGAGCCGTTCATAGAGCTTCATCGTACATTCCATAGGGGCCGCCAGCATTTCCCGACACTGAGCAATCTCATGTTCAAGCTCGTCCTTTTTTGCATAGTAGTTCGCATTGAAGTCAGAATTAGCTTTGCTACGAAAATAAGTAGCGAGGGCGTGAACCTTGACAAACAGGCTTTCAACGC
>ENA-ORTH01000764-ORTH01000764.1-human-gut-metagenome-genome-assembly--contig:-NODE-764-length-38288-cov-4.127926_pt1 | contig 38288 bp, 36 predicted proteins | sample MGYA00241914_ERZ509192 | MGnify/ENA primary metagenome ERZ509192 (study PRJEB26280, sample SAMEA2338826) | human gut metagenome | biome: human gut; feature: human-associated habitat; material: faeces... | reverse complement strand
CGGACCCAGAGCAGGGTACGGAAAACGACATCAACCGCCCATTGCTGCTGGAGGGGCGCTTGCCGCAGGCGGAAAACGAATGCCTGGCGGATGCGCGCCTTGTTTCCAGCGGCGTTTCCATCGGCGATACCATCCGCGTGTCGCTGGCTGCCGAGCCGGAAAAAGAGGTGGAGGCAGGCTTCAACATCCTGCGCATCGGGCTGCTGGCTTACCCCGGACATGTAACCCTGTGGAATTTGGCGCTCTCTGCGCTGGTCTTCGGGCTGTTTCAGGGCATGGTGTTCGGAAAGCTGGTTCAGCGGCACACCGCGCGCATACGGGGGTATGGCTCGGAGCGGAAGTGGTTCTGGCAGTTTTTTGATGGGAAATCATTTTTGATCATGGTATTTATGATAGCCTTCGGCATCGGCCTTCGGGCCAGCGGACTGGCGCCGGAGGGCTTCATCGCCGTGTTCTATACCGGCCTGGGGGCCTCCCTGCTGACGGCGGGGCTCCGCTTTTTACTGGCAGTTTCCCGCGGGTAATTTTGAAACCCTGCCTTTACTTTTTTCCCTCATACTGCTATAATGGCAGAGAATTCAATGCACATGCAGTTGCGGCGGTGCCGCAGAACGGGGAAGCCGGTGGAACTCCGGCGCAGTCTTACCTCTACTGTAAGCGCGGACGAAGGTGCACAAGCCATTGGCCCAGCGGGGCTGAGAAGGCGCGCCGGAGGAGGAAGCGCAAGCCAGGAGACCCGCTGCAGAGTGGCAGTTGCGTAGCTCTGAGGTGGAGAGGTGCGGTGTACCCTGGGATTAGGGCCCTCCTCAGCCGCGAGGAGGGCCTTTTTGCGTCGAAAGGGGGACACACATGGGGAAATTGGAGCTCTATATCCCGGTGGGGCGGGAGTGGCTGCGCTGCGGCTACACCACCGGCACCTGCGCCGCCGCCGCCGCCGCCGGGGCCGCCGCCCTGCTGCTGGAGGGGGTGGCGCTGCCCGCCGTGCACATCGACACCCCGGCGGGGGTGCGGGTGGAGGCGGAGCTGCTGAAGCACGCCGCCGGGGAAGGCTGGGCCGCCTGCGCGGTGCGCAAGGACGGCGGCGACGATCCCGACGTGACCGACGGGGCGCTCATCTGCGCCCGGGTGGAGCGGAGCACCGGGCCGGGGATCGCCATTGACGGCGGCGAGGGGGTGGGCCGGGTGACCCGGCCCGGTCTCGACCAGCCGGTGGGGGAGGCGGCCATCAACTCCACCCCCCGCCGCATGATCCAAGAGCAGCTGGAGGCCGCCGCGGCCCGGGCGGGCTACGCCGGCGGGCTGCGGGCGGTGATCTCCGTCCCCACGGGGGAGGCCCTGGCGGGGCGCACCTTCAACCCACGGCTGGGCATTGAGGGGGGCATCTCCATCCTGGGCACCAGCGGCATCGTCCGCCCCATGAGCGAGGCCGCCCTGCTGGACTCCCTCTATCTGGAGATGGATCAGCAGAGGGCCGCCGGGGCGCGGGACATCGTGGTCACCCCCGGCAACTATGGCGAGGCCTTCGCCCGGGAGAAGCTGGGCCTCAGCCTGGCCCGCTGGTGCACGTGCAGCAATTATATCGGCGCGGCCATCGACCACGCCGCCGGGGCGGGCTTCCGCTCCGTGCTGCTGGTGGGCCACCTGGGCAAGCTCATCAAGGTGTCCGCCGGGTGCATGAACACCCACTCCAAGGTGGCCGACGCCCGGCGGGAGACCCTGGCCGCCCACGCCGCCCTGGCGGGGGGAGACCGGGCGCTGGTAAAGGCCCTGTTCGACAGCCCCACCACCGACGCGGGGGTGGAGCTGCTGAGGGGGGCCGGCCTGCTGGAGCCGGTGATGGACTCCATCGCCGGGGAGCTGGACGCCCAGCTCAAGCGGCGGGCGGGGCCGGAGCTGGCCATCGAGGGCATTTTCTTCTCGAACCAATACGGAATTTTAGGAAAGACACCCGGCGCGGAGGGCCTGCTGGCCCTCCACCGGGCATAGGAGGTTAAAACCATGGTACATTTTATCGGTGCGGGCCCCGGAGCGGAGGATCTGATCACGGTGCGGGGGGCGAAGCTGCTGGGGGAGGCCGACGTGATCATCTACGCCGGCTCCCTGGTCAACCCCGCCCTGCTCAACTACAAGAAGGAGAGCTGCGCGGTGTACGACAGCGCGTCCATGACCCTGGAGCAGGTTATCGAGGTCATGAAGGACACCGAGGCCCGGGGCGGCATGACCGTCCGGCTCCACACCGGCGACCCCTCCCTCTACGGCGCCATCCGGGAGCAGATGGACGAGCTGGACAAGCTGGGCATCGGCTACGACGTGACCCCCGGCGTGTCCTCCTTCTCCGGCGCGGCCGCCGCCCTTTGCGCAGAGTATACACTCCCCGAGGTATCACAGTCGGTTATCATCACCCGCATGGCGGGCCGCACCCCCGTGCCCGAGGGGGAGGAGCTGCGCAAGATGGCCTCCCACGGCTGCACCATGGTGCTGTTCCTGTCCACCGGCCTGCTGGAGGATGTGGAACAGGAGCTGGCGGCGGGGGGCTATGCCCCCGACACCCCGGCGGCCATCGTCTATAAGGCCACCTGGCCGGAGCAGCGGGTGTACCGCTGCACCGTCTCCACCCTGGCCAAGACCGCCCGTGAGAACCAGGTCACCAAGACGGCACTGATTACAATCGGTCATTTCCTGGGGGATGATTACGAGCGGTCAAAGCTCTACGACCCCACCTTCACCCACGAGTTCCGGGAGGCCAGCAAGTGACCACGGCGGTCATCGCCTTTACCCGCCGGGGGACGGCGCTGGGCCGCAGCCTGGCGGACGCCCTGGGGGGTACCCTCCACGTCCCGGCCCGCTTCGCCCCCGAGGTAGGGGCGGAGGCCTACTCCTCTCTGGAGGGGTGGACGGCCTGGGCCTGGGCGCGGGCGGACGCCCTGGTATTTGTGGGGGCGGCGGGGATCGCCGTGCGGGCCATTGCCCCCCATGTGCGGGACAAGTTTTCCGACCCCGCCGTGGTCAGTGTGGACGAGGCGGGGCGGTTTGTGGTCCCCCTCCTCTCCGGGCACGTGGGGGGCGCCAACGAGCTGGCCCGGAGGGTGGCCGCCCTCACCGGCGGGCAGGCGGCGGTATCCACCGCCACCGATGTCAACGGCCTGTTCGCCGTGGACGTGTGGGCCCGGGAGCGGGGCATGGCCATCACAGACCGGGTTCTGGCCAAGGAGGTGTCCGCCGCCCTGCTGGAGGGAAGGCCGGTGGGCTTTGCCAGTGACTTCGGCCACCCCTGCCCGGAGGGCCTCACCACAGGCCCAGCGGAGCTGGGGGTGTGGATCACCGACCGGACGGGGGAGGGGCCCTTCCCCCGCACCCTGCGTCTGGTGCCCCGGAGCCTGATTCTGGGCATCGGCTGCCGCCGGGGGACGCCGGAGGCCGCCATTGCGGCGGCGGCGGACGCCGCCCTGGCGGGCCTCGCCCCCGAGGCGGTGGCGGGCGTCGCCACCATCGACCTCAAGAAGGACGAGTCCGGCCTGCTGGCCTTCTGCGCCCGGCGGGGCCTGCCCCTGACCACCTACTCCGCGGAGGCGCTGGCGGCGGTGGAGGGGGACTTCACCCCCTCCGCCTTTGTGCGGGGGATCACCGGGGTGGACAACGTGTGCGAGCGGGCGGCGGCCGCCGCCGGCGGGCGGATTATCGTCCCCAAACAGGCAAACAACGGCGTCACCGCGGCGGTGGCGAGAAAGGATATGCTATGAAAGTAACGGTAATCGGGCTTGGCCCCGGCGGCGGCGCGGATCTCACCGGCCGCGCCCGGGCGGCCCTGGAGGCCTGCGACCTGATCGTGGGCTACACCGCCTACATCGATCTGGTGCGGGCGGATTTTCCCCAGAAGGAGACCCTGTCCACCGGCATGCGCCGGGAGGTAGACCGCTGCCGGGCGGCGGTGGAGGCCGCCCGCACCGGCAAGGACGTGGCGGTGGTGTGCTCCGGCGACTCCGGCGTGTACGGCATGGCGGGCCTCATCTACGAGGTGGCCCAGGAGTATGACCCCATCGAGATCGAGGTGGTGCCCGGCATCACCGCCGCCTGCGGCGGCGCGGCCGTGCTGGGCGCCCCCCTGACCCACGACTTCGCGGTGGTGTCCCTGTCCGATCTGCTCACCCCGTGGGAGAAGATTACGGCCCGGCTGACCGCCGCGGCCCAGGCGGACTTCGTGCTCTGCCTCTACAACCCCGCCAGCCACAGCCGGCCGGACTACCTCCAGCGGGCCTGCGACATCCTGCTCTCCGCCGGGAAGGACCCCGCCACCGTGTGCGGCACCGTCCGCAACATCGGCCGGGCGGGGGAGGAGGCAGCGCTCCTCACCCTGGGCGAGCTGCGGGACACCCAGGTGGACATGTTCACCACCGTGTTCGTCGGCAACAGCCAGACCAAGGTGATCGGCGGAAAGATGGTGACCCCCCGGGGCTATCTCCAGCGGGGGGAATAGGGAAATACGCCCGGCGAAGGCGGGCCTGAAACCAGCACAGGGGGAGGAAAGCGCATGAATAAGGTATTGCTGTTCGGCGGCACCGGAGAGGGCCGGGCGCTGGCGGAGTGGATGGTGGCCCGGGACATCCCCCACACCGTCTGCGTGGCCACCGAGTACGGCGAGACCCTCCTCCCGGCCGGGGCGGAGGCCCATGTGGGCCGGATGGACAGCGGGGAAATGGAGGCGCTCATGAGGGCCGGGGGATACTCCCTGGCGGTGGACGCCACCCACCCCTACGCCGTGGAGGTGACGGAGCACATCCGGGCCGCGGCGGAGGCGGCGGGCCTGCCCGTCCTCCGGCTGGTGCGGCAGCCCGACGGCGGGGAGCTTTGCCGCAGGGCAAAGGACATGGCCGGGGCGGCGGACATGCTGGAGCAGATGCCCGGTCATGTGCTGCTCACCACCGGCAGCAAGGAGCTCCACCACTTTGCCCGCCCCGGACTGGCAGAGCGGTGCTATCCCCGGGTGCTGCCCATGGCGGACTCCCTGGAGCGGTGCCTGACCCTGGGCTTTCCCCCAAAAAACATCATCTGCATGCAGGGGCCGTTCTCCAGGGAGCTGAACGTGGCCCTGCTGCGGCAGTATCACATTCAGACCCTGGTGACCAAGGACACCGGGGGGTACGGCGGCTTCCGGGAAAAGGCGGAGGCTGCCCGGGAGGCGGGCTGCGCCCTGCTGGTGGTGGAGCGCCCCAGCCGGGAGACCGGCCTGACCCTGGAGGAAATTCAGAAGAAGCTTATGGAGGAGGAGAACGCATGAAGGTCTATCTCATCGGCGTAGGCATGGGCAACCCGGCCACCCTGACCGGCCAGGCCCTGGAGGCCATCGGGGACAGCCCGGTGCTGGTGGGCGCCCCCCGCCTGCTGGAGCCCTGGGGGGCGGAGCACGACTGCGTCCCCCTCATCGCCGCGGCGGACATCGCCGCGTACGTGGACAAGGCCCCCCGGGGGCCGGTGGGGGTGCTCCTCTCCGGCGACACCGGATTTTACAGCGGGGCCAAGGGGCTGTGGCCCCTGCTGGGGAACCACGAGGTGATCACCATCCCCGGTATCTCCTCCCTGTCCTACTTCTGCGCCAGGCTCCAGACCACCTGGCAGGACGCCAGGCTGGTCAGCGCCCACGGCCGCAGCCACAACGCGGTGGGGGAGATCCAGCGCAGCGCCAAGGTCTTCGCCCTTACCGGCGGGGCCACCAAGGCGGAGGACATCTGCCGGGCCCTGGCCGAGCGGGGGCTGGGACAGGTGCGCGTCTCCGTGGGCGAGCGGCTGAGCTACGCCGACGAGCGCATCGTCACCGGCACGGCGGCGGAGCTGGCGGGGGAGACCTTTGCCGACCTCTCCGTCCTGCTGGCGGTCAACCCCGATCCGGTGGTGCGGCCGTGGAATGGCTCCGGCCTGCCCGACGGGGCCTTCCTCCGGGGGGACGTGCCCATGACCAAGGAGGAGGTGCGCGCGCTGGCCCTGTCCAAGCTGCGGCTGGAGGCGCACCATGTGGTGTGGGACGTGGGGGCGGGCACCGGCTCGGTGTCGGTGGAGTGCGCCCTCTCCTGTCCCGCCGGCCGGGTGTACGCCGTGGAGAAGAAGGAGGAGGCCCTGGCCCTGCTGGCGGAGAACAGGGCCCGCTTCCACGCCGCCAACCTGGAGGTGGTGGCGGGCACCGCGCCGGAGGCGCTGGAGGCCCTCTCCGCCCCCGACCGGGTCTTCCTGGGGGGCACCTCGGGCAGTCTGGAGGACATTTTGAACGTGATCTTCCGCAAGAACCCCGCCGCCCGGGTGGTGTGCACCGCCGTCACCCTGGAGACGGTGGGGGAGGCCGCCCGGTGCTTTGCCGGGCTGGAGGGGGCGGACATGGTGCAGGTGGCCGTCACCCGCACCCGGCCCGCCGGGCGCTACCACCTGATGGACGCCCAGAACCCGGTTTGGATCTTCTCCGGGGAGGGCCGGGCATGAGCGCGCCCCGTCTGCTCCTCTGCGCCCCCGCCAGCGGGGGCGGCAAGACCACCGTCACCTGCGCCCTTCTCCAGGCCCTGGTCAACCGGGGGGCCGGGCCGGTGGCCTTCAAGTGCGGCCCGGACTATATCGACCCCATGTTTCACAGCGAGATCATCGGGGCCAAAAGCCGCAACCTGGACCTCTTCTTCCTGGGCCGGGACACCGCCCGCTACCTGCTGGAGAAAAACAGCCGGGGCAGCGGCTTGGCCCTCATCGAGGGGGTCATGGGCTACTATGACGGCATCGGCCTGAGCGCCGACGCCAGCGCCTATGACCTGGCCCGGGCCACCGGCACCCCGGCGGTGCTGGTGCTGGACGGCCGGGGGCGGGCCCTCACCGCCGCCGCCGCGGTGAAGGGAATGAGGGATTTCCGGCCGGACAGCGGCATCCGGGGCGTGATTCTCAACCGGGTGTCCCCCATGCTCTACCCCCGGCTCAAGGAGGCCATCGAGGGGGAGACCGGCGTAACCGTGTACGGCTATCTGCCCAATCTGCCCGGCTGCGCCCTGGAGAGCCGCCACCTGGGGCTGGTCACCGCCGCCGAGGTGGCGGGGCTGCGGGAGAAGCTCTCCGCCCTGGCCGCCCAGGCGGAGAAAAGCGTGGACATAGACGGCCTGCTGGCCCTGGCGGCCTCCGCCCCGGCCCTGGACGCCGCGGCGCCCGCCCTGCCGCCCCCGGTGGAGGGGCGGCCCCGCATCGCCGTGGCCCGGGACAAGGCGTTCTGCTTCTACTACGCCGACGGCCTGGAGCTGCTAGAGACGCTGGGGGCCGAGCTGGCGGAGTTCTCCCCACTGGCGGATGAGAGCCTGCCGGAGGGCGCCTGCGGCCTCTACCTGGGGGGCGGCTATCCGGAGCTGTTCGCCGGGGCCCTGGCGGCCAACGCCCCCATGCGGGAGGCGGTGCGCGCCGCCGTGGCGGGGGGGCTGCCCACCGTGGCCGAGTGCGGCGGGTTCCTCTACCTCAACCGGCTGCTCTCCGACGGAGAGGGCCGGGACTGGCCCATGGCGGGGGCGCTCCCCGGCCGGGCGGCCAACACCGGCAAGCTGGGCCGCTTCGGCTATGTGACCCTCACCGCGAAAAAGGACGGCCTGCTGGGCCCGGCGGGGACGCGCCTGCCCGCCCACGAGTTCCACTACTGGGACAGCGACGCGCCGGGGAGCGGCTTCCGGGCGGACAAGCCCCAGAGCAGCCGGGGGTGGGACTGCGCGTTCCACACCCCGACGCTGTACGCCGGCTTTCCCCACTTCCACTTCTGGGCCGCGCCGTCGGCGGCCCGCAATTTTGTGGCGGCGGCCCGCCGCTATGTACAGGAGGCATCGCTATGACACTGGATCAGGTGATTGCAGGAATTACCCCCGCCGATACGGCGGCCATGGAGCGGGCGAAGGCCCGGTGGGACTCCATCGCCAAGCCCCTGGGCAGCCTGGGGGCGCTGGAGGAGGCGGTCATCCGCATCGCCGGCATGACGGGCAGCGCCGACGTGGACATTTCCAAACGGGCGGTGGTGGTCATGTGTGCCGACAACGGCGTGGTGGCCCAGGGGGTCACCCAGACCGGCCAGGAGGTCACCGCCATCGTGGCGGAGAACATGTCCACCGGCGACACCAGCGTGTGCGCCATGGCCCGCTCCGCCGGGGCGGAGGTGGTGCCCGTGGACATCGGTACGGCCGTCCCCCTCACCGGGGCGCGCATCGTGCAGCGGTGCGTCCGCCGGGGCACCGCCGACATGACCCAGGGCCCCGCCATGAGCCGGGAGGAGGCCGTGCAGGCCGTCCTGACCGGGGTGGAGACCGCCCGGGAGCTGTGCGCCGGGGGCGTGCACCTGCTGGCCACCGGGGAAATGGGTATCGGCAACACCACCACCTCCTCCGCCGTGGCCGCCGTGCTGCTGGGCCAGGAGCCGGTGGTGATGACCGGCCGGGGGGCCGGCCTGTCCGACGCGGGCCTGCAGAAGAAGATCCACGCCATCGAGACCGCCGTGGCGGTGAACCGGCCCGACCCCGCCGACGTGCTGGACGTGCTCCACAAGGTGGGCGGCCTGGATATCGCCGGGCTGGCCGGGGTGTTCCTAGGGGGCGCCCTGTGCCATACGCCGGTGCTGGTGGACGGGTTCATCTCCTCCGTGGCCGCCCTGGCGGCCGCCCGGCTGTGCCCGGCCTGTAAGGACTACATGCTGGGCTCCCACGCGTCGGAGGAGCCGGCCAGCCGGCTGGTGCTCTCTGAATTGGGCCTGCGCCCCTTCCTCTACGCCGGGATGCGCCTGGGCGAGGGCACCGGGGCCGTGGCCGTTATGCCCCTGCTGGATATGGGGCTGGCGGTCTACCGGGAGATGGCCACCTTTGAGGACACCAACATCGAGGCCTACCAGCCCTTGTCATAAATCCAGGGGGGATGTTCCCCTGCAAATGGCACGTGAGAAATGGCGCGGAACGGCTTGGTGCCCATAGCGTCCACCGGGCCGCCATATATGACGGCCGTCAAGAAATAGGGAGAGGAGGTGCGCCCATGCTGATACTGGTCTCCGGCGGCTCGGCCAGCGGGAAGTCGGAATTTGCCGAGGGGCTGGTCACCGCCTCCGGCCTGGAGACGCGGGCCTACCTGGCCACCATGCAGGTGTGGGACGCCGAGAGCGAGCGCCGGGTGGAGCGCCACCGCCGGATGCGGGCGGGCAAGGGGTTTGCCACCGTGGAGTGCCCGGTGAACCTGGCCGGGGCCGTCCTGCCGGCCGGATGCGCCGCCCTGCTGGAGGATCTCTCCAACCTGACCGCAAACGAGTTTTTCGGCCCTCAGGGGCGGGAGGGGGCCTTCGACCGGGGGCTCTCCGGCGTGGAGCGGGCGGCGGAGCAGGCCGCCCTGCTGGTGGTGGTCACCAACGAGCTGTTCTCCGACGGAATGGACTACGACCCCGAGACCCTGGCCTACCTGGACGTGCTGGCCCGGCTGAACCGGGCGGTGGCCCGGCGGGCCGACCGGGTGTACGAGGTGGTCTGCGGCATCCCCATCGCCTGGAAAGGAGCAAACCCGTGAAATCCCTCATCATTGCCTTTGCCATGTACTCCAAGTTCCCCATGCCCCGGGTGGACTGGGAGAAAAAGGCCCTCTCCTGGGCCCTGTGCTGGTTCCCGCTGGTGGGGCTGGCCGTCGGGGCGGTGCTGTGGCTGTGGCTGGCCCTGGCCGGCTGGCTGGGGTTCGGCGCGGTCTTTACCGCCGCCCTGGCCCTGCTGCTCCCCATCGCCCTCAGCGGCGGCATCCATCTGGACGGCTTCTGCGACACCTGCGACGCCCTGTCCTCCCACCAGAGCCGGGAGCGGAAGCTGGAGATTCTGAAGGACTCCCACACCGGGGCCTTCGCCATCATCTGCTGCGGGCTGTACCTGCTGGTGTTCTTCGCCGCCTGGTGCGAGGCGGCGCCCGCGGGCCGGGCTGCCCTGGCGCTGGCCCTGGGGCCGGCCTTCTCCCGCAGCCTGTCCGGCCTCTTTGCCGTCACCCTCCCCAACGCCCGGGGCACCGGCCTGCTGGCCACCTTCACCGGCCCCATGGACGCGGTCAAGGCCCGGGGAGTGCTGGCGGCGTGGGCCGTCCTCACCGGAGGGGCCATGGTGGCCGCGGATGTGCGGACGGGTCTGGCCGCCCTGGTGGGAGCGGGTCTGGCGTGCGTCTACTATGTGGTGACCGCCCGGCGGCAGTTCGGCGGCGTCACCGGCGATCTGGCGGGGTTCTTCCTCCAGCTGTGCGAGCTGGGGATGGTGCTCTGCGCCGCGGTGGGGCAGAGGCTGGAGGTGCTGTTATGATTTTGATTATCGGCGGCGCGGGCCAGGGCAAGCTGGACTACGTGCTGCAAAAGACCGGGTACGGCCCCGCCCAGGTGGCCCGCACCCCGGAGGAGGCCCGGACACGGCCCGTCTTTGCCGGGCTGGAGGACTGGCCGGAGCTGGACGAGGCGGCGCTGCTGGAGGCCAACCCGGACGTGATTTTGATCTGCGACGAGGTGGGCTGCGGCGTAGTGCCGGTGGAGCCGGCCCAGCGGGCGCGCCGGGAGGCGGTGGGACGGCTTTGCTGCCGCTTGGCGGAGCGGGCAGAGCGGGTGGAGCGCATCTTCTGCGGCCTGCCCATGGTATTGAAAGGAGAAGGCCCATGGAACTGATTCTGATGCGCCACGGTACCACCCAGGGCAACCTGGAACGGCGCTTTATCGGCACGCTGGACGTGCCGCTGCTCCCCCAGGGGGAGGAGTTGGCCCGGCGGGTGGGCGCCACCCTGCCGGCGGTAGAGCACATCTACCGCAGCCCCCTCCAGCGCTGCCGCCGCACCGCCGAGCTGCTGTGGCCCGGCGTGGAGATGACGGTGGTGGATGAGCTGCGGGAGAGCGATTTCGGCCCCTTTGAGGGCAAGAACCACGAGGAGCTGAAGGACGACCCCCTCTATCAGGCGTGGCTGGGCATGGGGGACAGGCCCAACTTTGCCGCCATGCCGGTGGGGGAGAGCGCCCAGCAGGTCACCGACCGGGTGTCCATCGGCCTGGAAAAGACGGCGGCCGACGCCGCCCGCCGGGGCTTTGGCCGGGTGGGAGTGGTGTCCCACGGCGGGGCCCTCATGGCCCTGCTGGCCAAGTACGGCCGGCCGGAGCGGGACTACTACGGCTGGATGTGTCCCAACTGCGGCGGCTTCCGGGCGGAGCTGAATCCGGACACCCTGGAGCTGACCATTCTGGAGGAGTACAGGGGGGAGAAGGGGCTATGAGCTGGGGGGTATCCCACCTGCTGGCCCTGCTGACCGGCTTCTGCCTGGATCTCCTGCTGGGGGATCCCCACTGGGCGCCCCACCCGGTGCGGGCCGTCGGTGTGCTGATCGCCGCCCTGGAGAAGCTTCTGCGGCGGCTCTTTCCCAAGTCCCCCGGCGGCGAGCTGGCCGGCGGCGCGGCGCTGGTGGCGCTCACCATCGCCATTCCAACCGGCCTCACCGCCCTGCTGCTGTGGGGGTGCGGCCTGCTCAGCCCCTGGCTGGCTTTCGCGGCGGAGGCGCTGCTGTGCTATCAGCTGCTGGCCGCCAAGTCCCTGCGGGATGAGAGCGACAAGGTGTACGAGGCCCTCAAGGCCGGAGACCTGCCCGGCGCGCGGCACGCCGTGTCCATGATTGTGGGGCGGGACACCGAGCGGCTGGACGAGGCCGGCGTGGCCAAGGCGGCGGTGGAGACCGTGGCGGAGAACGCCTCCGACGGGGTGATCGCCCCCCTCATCTTCCTGGCCCTGGGCGGCGCGCCCCTGGGTATGCTCTACAAGGCGGTCAACACCATGGACTCCATGGTGGGCTACAAAAATGACCGCTATCTCTACTTCGGCCGGGCGGCGGCGCGGCTGGACGACGCGCTCAACTTTCTCCCCGCCCGCATCGCCGGGGTGCTCATGTGCCTGGGCGGCGCGGCGGCGGGTTACGACGGGAAGAACGCCTGGCGGATCTTCCGGCGGGACCGGAAGAGGCACAAGTCCCCCAACTCCGCCCACACCGAGGCGGCCTGCGCCGGAGCGCTCCAGCTCCAGCTGGCGGGGCCCAACTACTACTTCGGCCAGCTGGTGGATAAACCCACCATCGGCGACGATCAGCGGCCGGTGGAGGCCCTGGACATCCTGCGGGCGGGCCGGATTCTCTACGCCACCGCCTTTTTTGCCCTGCTGCTCTTCTGCGGCGTGCCCCTGCTGATTCTGCTGTTCCCGTAACAACGGACCGCCGCCCCACCCGTCCACCATCCTGACCAGAGAGAAGGGAATCACCATGACCCCATATACCCACGGCGGCGACGTGCTCACGGCGCGGGCCCGCTTCGGCGGCGACGTGCTGGACTGCTCGGCCAACCTGAACCCCCTGGGGATGCCCCCGGCGGTGCAGGCGGCCGCCGCGGCCGCCGCCGCAGACTCGGCCCGCTACCCCGACCCCCTGTGCCGCGCCCTCCGGGCGGCCATCGCCGCCCACGACGGGGTGGCGCCGGAGCAGGTGCTCTGCGGCGGCGGGGCGGCGGAGCTGATCTTCCGGCTGGCCTACGCCCTGCGGCCCCGGCGGGCGCTGATCACCGCCCCGGCCTTCTCCGAGTACGAGGAGGCGCTGACGGCGGCTGGGTGCGCCGTGACGCGCCACCCCCTGCGCCGGGAGAACCGCTTTGACGTGGACGGCGGGCTGCTGGACGTCATCGCGCCGGGGGTGGAGCTGGTCTTCCTCTGCACCCCCAACAACCCCACCGGGCGGCTGGTGGACGGGGCGCTGCTGCGGGCGGCGGCGGAGCAATGCCGGGCCGTTGGGGCGGTGCTGGCGGTGGACGAGTGCTTTTTGCCCCTCTCCGACGGGGCGGGGCCGGGGCTGGCCCCCTGTCTGGCGGAGCACCCCAACCTGCTGCTCCTGCGGGCCTTCACCAAGAGCTACGCCATGGCGGGCCTGCGGCTGGGCTACGCCCTCTCCGCCAACGGCGGACTTCTGGAGCGGATGGCCGCCGCCGGCCCGCCCTGGAGCGTCTCCACCCCCGCCCAGGCGGCGGGGCTGGCCGCCCTGGAGCAGTGCCCCGACTGGCCGGAGAAGGCCCGGACCCTGCTGGCGTCGGAGCGCCCCGCCCTGTCGGACGGCCTGGCCGCCCTAGGGCTGGAGGTAGTGCCTGGACAGGCCAACTACCTGCTGTTCCGGGCGGCGGGCGCGGCCGATTTGAAGGAGCGGATGCTCATGCGGGGCGTGCTCATCCGCTCCTGCGCCAACTACCACGGCCTGGGGAACGACTGGTACCGGGTGTGTGTGGGACAGGCGGAACAAAACCGGCGGCTGCTGGCCGCCTTAAAGGAAGTGCTGTGATGGCCAACGCGATTATGATCCAGGGAACCGCCTCCAACGCGGGCAAGTCCCTGCTGGCGGCGGGGCTGTGCCGCATCTTTGCCCAGGACGGCTATAAGGTTGCCCCTTTCAAATCCCAGAACATGGCCCTTAACTCCGCCATCACCCCCGACGGCTTCGAGATGGGCCGGGCCCAGGTGGTGCAGGCCGAGGCGGCGGGGGTGGCCCCCGACGTGCGGATGAACCCCATCCTGCTCAAGCCCACCAGCCACGTGGGCTCCCAGGTGATCGTCAACGGCGTGCCCCGGGGTACCATGCCGGCGGGGGAGTACTTCCGCTACCGCAAGAGCCTCATCCCCGAGGTGATGGCGGCCTACGAGTCCCTGGCGGCGGAGTACGACATTATCGTCATCGAGGGGGCGGGCAGCCCGGCGGAGATCAACCTGCGGCAGGACGACATCGTGAACATGGGCATGGCCCGCCGGACCAACGCCCCGGTGCTCCTGTGCGGCGACATCGACCGGGGGGGCGTGTTCGCCTCCCTCTACGGCACGGTGAAGCTGCTGGAGCCGGACGAGCAGGCGAGGATCAAGGGCCTGATTATCAACAAATTCCGGGGGGATGTGGATATCCTCCGCCCCGGCCTGGGGGAGCTGGAGCGGCTTTCCGGCAAGCCGGTGCTGGGAGTTGTCCCCATGCTGGACGTGGATGTGGACGACGAGGACTCCCTCTCCCACCGCCTGAGCGGCGGGGGAAGGGTGGGCCTGGTGGACATTGCGGTGGTGCGCCTGCCCCGCCTGTCCAACTTCACCGACTTCAACCCCCTGGAGCGGATGGAGGAGGTCACCCTCCGCTACGTCCGCAATCCCCGGGAGCTGGGGCACCCCGATCTGGTGCTCCTCCCCGGCACCAAGAACACCATGGACGATCTGCGCTGGCTGCGGGAGAGCGGCATGGAGGCCGCCGTGCTCAAGCATGCCTCGGCCGGCGGAGCGGTGATCGGCATCTGCGGCGGCTATCAGATGCTGGGGAATACCGTCTCCGACCCCGACGGGGTGGAGGGGGGCGGCTCCCTCCGGGGCCTGGGCCTGCTCCCCGCCGACACGGTGTTCCAGGGGGAGAAGACCCGCACCCGGGTGACGGGGGCCTTTCGCGCCCCGGAGGGGCTCTTCCGCGCCCTGGCCGGCGTGGCCTTCGAGGGCTACGAGATCCACATGGGCCGCACCGAGAGCGGGGCGGCCCCCCTGGCGGAGTTCACCACCCAGACCGGGGAGCGGCGCTCCGACGGCCTCAGCGCGGGCAACGTGTGGGGCTGCTACGTCCACGGCATTTTCGACAAGGCGGCGGCGGCCGCCGCCCTGGTGAACGCCCTGCTGGCGGCCAAGGGGCTGGAGCCGGGCGCGGCCAGCGTGGACTGGCAGGCGTACGCCCAGCAGCAGTACGACAAGCTGGCGGCCGGCCTGCGGGCCAGCCTGGATATGAAACGCATTTACCGGATTCTCAACGGGGAGGAATAGAGACATGAAACACATCGAATTGCAGCGGGTGGCCCCCGCGGACATTGAGGCCCGGAGCATGGAGCTCATCGGCCAGGAGCTGGGGGAGCGGGTGTTCCCGGCGGAGCAGCTGCCCGTGGTCAAGCGGGTGATCCACACCACCGCGGACTTTGAGTACGCCGACAGTCTGGTCTTTTCCGCCGGGGCGGTGGAGGCGGGCATCGCGGCCATACGGCAGGGCTGCACCATCGTCACCGACACCCAGATGGCTTTCTCGGGGGTGAACAAGCGGGTGCTGGAGAAATTCGGCGGCCGGGCGGTGTGCTTCATGTCCGACCCGGACGTGGCCGCCGAGGCCAAGGCGCGGGGGGAGACCCGGGCCACCGTGTCCATGGAGCGGGCCGCCCGGCTGGAGGGGCCGCTGGTGCTGGCCATCGGCAACGCCCCCACCGCCCTGGTGCGGGCCTGCGAGCTGATCGACGCGGGGGAGCTCAGGCCCGCCCTGGTCATCGGCGTGCCGGTGGGCTTCGTGAACGTGGTGGAGAGCAAGGAGCTGCTGCTCACCCTGGACGTGCCCCACATCGTGGCCCGGGGGCGGAAGGGCGGCAGCAACGTGGCCGCCGCCATCTGCAACGCCATGCTCTATCAGGCCAGCAACAACGCGCGGGAATAACGGGAGGGACGCACGATGACAGAGAGAGCGGTTCTGGCGGTGTCCTTCGGCACCAGCCACCGGGACACCCTGGAGAAAAACATCGCGGCCATTGAGGCCGAGCTGGCCGCGGCCTTTCCGGAGCGGACGGTGCGCCGGGCCTTTACCAGCGGCATGATCCTCCGCAAGCTGGCGGGGGAGGGTACCCACATCGACAACGTACCCCAGGCGCTGGAGCGCCTGCTGGCCGAGGGCTGTACCGACGTGGTGGTGCAGCCCACCCACGTGATGAACGGGGAGGAGTACCACAAGCTGCTGGCCCAGGCGGAGCCGTACCGCGCCCGCTTTGCCCGCATGTCCTTCGGCCGCCCCCTGCTGACGGCGGCGGAGGACTACGCGGCCCTGGGCCGCGCCCTGATGGAGGCGCTGCCCGCCCAGCGGGTGGACACCGCCGTGCTCTATATGGGCCACGGCTCGGAGCACCAGGCCAATTCGGCCTATGCCCTGATGGAGTACGCCTTCCACGATCTGGGGCGGAAGGACGTGGTGATCGGCACGGTGGAGGGCTACCCCGGCTTTGGGGAGGCCCTGCGCCGTCTGAAGGAGCGGCCCCAGGTGCGGAGGGTGGAGCTGCGTCCCCTGATGACCGTGGCGGGGGATCACGCCAAGAACGATCTGGCGGGGGACGAGGAGGACTCCTGGCGGCGGCGTCTGGAGGCCGAGGGCTACGAGACGGTCTGCGTGCTCACCGGCCTGGGGGAGCACCCGGCGGTGCGGGCGCTGTTTGTGGAGCACGCCCGGCAGGCGGAGCAGCTCCAGGCGGAAGCCTGTTGATATAGATCCGGGGGCCGGAAACGGGAAGACGGGTGCAAATCCCGCGCAGTCCCGCTGCCGTAAGAGAACAGCCGGTGCGCACGGGCCACTGGGGCGACCCGGGAAGGCGCGCAGCGGCGGAGACGCTCAAGCCGGAAAACCGTGCCGGCTCCGAATTCACAGCCACCTACGAGCGATAGGAAAGGATGAAACACATGATGAATCAACGAAACACACGGCTTCTGCGCACGGCGGCGGTGCTCGTCGGCCTGCTGGGCGTGCTCACCATGAGCGCCTCGGCCATGCACATTGCCGAGGGCTACCTGCCGGTGGGCTGGGCCGCCGGCTGGGGCGTGGTATGCGTCCCCTTTGTGGTGGCGGGCTTCCTCTCCATCCAGAAGAAGGTCGCCCAGGCCCCCAAGGCCAAAATCCTGTTGGCGATGTGCGGAGCGTTCGCCTTTGTGCTCTCCGCGCTGAAAATCCCCTCCATAACCGGCTCCTGCTCCCACCCCACCGGCGTGGGGCTGGGCGCCATCCTGTTCGGGCCCATGACCATGGCGGTGCTGGGGCTGATCGTTTTGCTGTTCCAGGCCCTGTTGCTGGCCCATGGCGGCCTGACCACCCTGGGGGCCAACACCTTTTCCATGGCCATCGCCGGCCCCATCGTGTCCTGGGCGGTCTACAAGCTGCTGCGCAAGGCAAACGCCCCGGCGGCGGTGGCGGTCTTCGCCGCGGCCGCGCTGGGCGACCTGTTCACCTATGTGGTGACCTCGGTGCAGCTGGGCGTGGTCAACGGCGGCATTGGGAAATTCCTGATGGTGTTTGCCGTCACGCAGATCCCCCTGGCCATCGCCGAGGGCCTGCTGACCGTGGTGGTGTTCAACGTGCTGGAGAAGTACAGCCGGGAAGAGCTCCACGCCCTGTGCGTGCTGTAAGGAGGGAACCGGAATGAAGGTATGGCAGAAAAATCTGATCCTGATCGTGCTGGTGGTGCTGCTGGCGGCGCTGCCGCTGTGGCTGCTGCCCGACGCCGAGTTCGGCGGCGCGGACGGCCAGGCGGAGGAAGCGATCCTGGAGCTTCAGCCCGACTATGAGCCCTGGTTTGAGCCGATTCTGGAGCCGGCCAGCGGCGAGGTGGAGTCCCTCCTCTTCGCCCTCCAGGCCGCCATCGGCGCGGGCGTGGTGGGCTTCGTCCTGGGCCGCATCACCAAAAAGCCGGAGAAGAGGGAGCAGGGCTGATGGGAACCGACCGCTACGCCTATCAATCGCGGCTGCGGCGGATCTCCCCCATGCCGAAGCTGCTTCTGACCGGCTCGGCGCTGGTGCTCTGCCTGCTCTGCGACAGCGTAACGGTCGGCCTGGTCACCCTGCTGGGGATGTGGGGGCTGGTTACCGCCCTGGGCGGACTCAGCCCCCGCGTCTTCCTGCGCTTTCTGTGCGTCCCGATGGCCTTCCTGGCCATCGGATGCGTGACGATCCTGATCAACAGCTACCCCCAGGGCGCGCCGGTGCTGCTGGCCGTGCCGGTGGGGGAGCGGCTGTGGGGCTTTGACGGGGCGGCGCTACTCCGGGCCGGGCGGCTGTTCTGCAAGGCGCTGGGGGCGGTGGGGGCCATGTACTTCCTGGCACTGAATACCCCGGTGACCGATGTGACCATGGCGCTGGAGCGGATGCACGTGCCCCACCTGCTGGTGGAGCTGATGGAGCTGATCTACCGCTTTATCTTTGTCCTGACCGAGACCGCCTCCCGCATCCGCCTGGCTCAGGAGTCCCGGCTGGGCTATCAGGGGGTGCGCCGCTCCCTGTCCTCCCTGGGCTCCCTGTCCTCCCTGGGCACCCTGGCCTCCATGGTGTTTCTCCGGGCGTGGCGGAAGGCGGACCGGGTGTATACCGCCCTGGAGTCCCGCGGCTACAGCGGAAGCCTGGTCACCCTGTCCGGCGGCTATGCGCGGGGGGCGTGGCTCTACCCGCTGACGGCGGCGGTGGCGGCGGTTCAGCTGGCGGCATGGTATCTCGAGAGGAGCGTGATGGGATGATGGAGGCCGCGATTGAGGCCAGAGAGCTGCGCTATACCTATGAGGACGGCACGGCGGCGCTGAAGGGCATCAACCTCCGGGCCGAACGGGGAAGGATCACGGGCATCCTGGGGGCCAACGGGGCGGGCAAGTCCACCCTGTTTCTGAACCTCAACGGCGTGCTCCAGCCGTCCGCCGGGGAGATCCTGCTGGACGGCGCGCCGGTGAAGCGGGACCGGAAGGGCCTGACCGAGCTGCGCCGCCGGGTAGGCATCGTGTTCCAGGATCCGGACGACCAGCTCTTCTCCGCCGACGTGTACCGGGACATCTCCTTCGGCGCGGTCAACCTGGGCCTGCCCGAGGCGGAGGTGCGCCGCCGGGTGGAGGCGGCCATGGAGCGCACCGGAGTGTCCCACCTGCGGGACAAGCCCACCCACGCCCTCTCCTTCGGGCAGAAGAAGCGGGCGGCCATCGCCGGCGTGCTGGTCATGGAGCCGGAGGTGCTGATTCTGGACGAGCCCACCGCCGGGCTGGACCCCCAGGGGGTGAGCGCTCTGCTGGAGTTGCTGGCCAGCCTGCGGGACGGCCTGGGCATGACCATTCTCATGGCCACCCACGACATGGACGTGGTGCCCCTGTGCTGCGACTACGCCTACCTGCTGGGCGGGGGAAGCGTGCTGGCCCAGGGAACGCCGGAGGAGCTGTTCACCAAGGCGGAGCTGCTGCGGGCCAACCACCTGCGCCTGCCCCGCATCGCCCACCTGATGGCGATTCTCCGCGACCGGGACGGCCTGGACGTGGCCCCGGTGGGCACCATTGGGGCGGCCCGGCGGGAGTTGCTGCGATTGTTGAAACAGGAGGAGTTATTGTGAAACGAGGCATTCTGTACGGCGTCGGGGTGGGCCCCGGCGATCCGGAACTGATCACCCGCAAGGCCCAGCGGATCATCGCCCAGGCGGCGGTGCTGGCGGTGCCTGACAAGGGCAGCGGGGAGAAGACCGCGCTGACCATCGCCGGCGAGCTGGCTGAGGGGAAGGAGATTCTCCTCTGCGACGCCCCCATGGTGCGGGACGAGGCCGCCCTGGACGCGGCCTATGAGGCCAACGCCGACCGGGTGTGCGCCCTGCTGGACGGGGGGAAGGACGTGGCCTTCCTCACTTTGGGCGATCCCACCGTCTACTCCACCTACCTCTACCTCCACCGCAAGGTGACGGCCCGGGGGTATGAAGCGGAGATCATCCCCGGCGTGCCCTCCTTCTGCGCGGTGGCGGCCCGGCTGGGCGCCGCCCTGTGCGAGAAATCGGAGCGGCTGCTCATTGTCCCCGCCTCCCACAAGGACGTGGACGACTGCCTGGACGTGGACGCCAACCTGGTGTTCATGAAGGCGGGCCGGGAGATCGGCGCGCTGAAGGAGAAGCTGGCGGAGAAGGGCCTGCTGGAGCGGGCGTCCATGGTGGCCAACTGCGGCATGGAGGGGGAGGCGGTCTACCCCCGCTTCGCCGAGCTGATCGATGGCAGCGGCTACTTCTCCGTGGTGCTGGTGAAGAAGGGGGAAGAGGCTTGAACATCCGTATGACCGGCCTGGACTGGCGGAAGGCCCCCATCGGTCTGCGGGAAGCCCTCTCCTTCACCCGGAGCCGGGTGGTGGAGCTGGACCGGCTGCTCCGGGCGGCGGAGGGGGTGGAGGGCTGCGTGCTCCTGTCCACCTGCAACCGCACGGAGCTCTACCTCTCCTGCGCCTCCGGGGCGGAGCCGGAGCCGGGGGCGCTGCTGTGCGCGGCGGCGGGGCTGCCCTACGCCCCCTTCGCCGGGGCCTTCGTCACCTGCACGGGGGAGGAGGCCGCCCGGCACCTGATGGAGGTGGCCGGCGGCCTGCGCTCCCAGATCTGGGGGGAGGATCAGATCCTCACCCAGGTGAAGGGGGCGGCGGCCGCCGCCCGGGAGGCCGGCACGGCAGACGGGGTGCTGGAGATCCTGTTCCGCAACGCCGCCGCCGCAGGCAAGGAGATCAAGACCAAGGTGCCCCTCACCGGAGTGCCCCGCTCCGCGGCCCAGAGCGCGGTGGAGCGGCTGGCGCGGGACGCAGGGGGCCTGGAGGGCAAGCGGGCCCTGGTCATCGGCAACGGGGAGATGGGCCGCCTGTCCGCCGCTCTGCTCCACCGGCTGGGGTGCGCCGTCACCGTCACCCTGCGCACCTACCGCCACGGGGAGACCGTGGTGCCCGCCGGGTGCGCCGTGGCCCCCTATGAGGAGCGCTACGCCGCCATGAAGGGGGTGGACCTGCTCCTCTCCGCCACCACCAGCCCCCACTACACTATCTCCGCCCGGGAGCTGGCGGCGGTGGAGGACCACCCCCGCCTGCTGGCCGACCTGGCTATCCCCCGGGACATCGAGCCCGCCGTGGGGGAGCTGCCCGGCGTGACCCTCTACAACGTGGACTCCCTAGGGGTGGACACACGGCGGGAGGTGCCCGCCGCCGCCGCGGAGATCGTGGAGCGGCACCTGGAGCAGATGGCCCAGTGGGAGAACTACCGCTCCTGCCTGCCCGGCCTGGAGCGGGTGAAGCAGGCGGTGGCCGCCCGGGTACTGTCCACCGATCTGGACGGCCCGGAGGCCAGGGGCCTGGTGGAGCTGGCCGTGGGGCGGGCGGTGGACCTCCTCTCCGGCGCGCTCAAGGAGAACCTGACGCCGGAGGAGCTGGAGCGCTGCGCCCGCAAGATCGAGGTACATACCGCCGCCAAACCCAGGTGGCCCCTGCCGGAGCAGCGGCCCCTCCGCTTCCCACTGTTCGTCAATCTGGCCGGGGAGAAGGCGGTGGTCGTGGGCGGCGGGGCTGTCGCCTGCCGCCGGGCGGAGGTGCTCTCCCGCTTTGGCGCGGAGGTGACGGTAATCGCCCCCCGTTGTAAGAACCCGCCCCAGGGCATACAGTGGGAGGGGCGGCCCTATGCCCCCGGCGATCTGGCCGGGGCGGCCCTGGCAGTGGCCGCCACCGACGACCGCGCCGTCAACCGGGCGGTGGGGGAGGAGGCCAAGGTCCAGGGTATCCCGGTCAGCGTGGCCGACTGCCCGGAGGAGTGCACCTTCTTTTTCCCCGCCGTCTGTACCGGCGAGAATCTGGTGGCCGGGGTCATCGGCCGGGGCGACGACCACGCCCGCACCGCCCGGGCGGCCCGGGCCATCCGCAGCGCATTGGAGGGATTGGAATGAAGACCATACGTGTCGGCAGCCGGGAGAGCCGGCTGGCGGTGGTGCAGTCCGAGCTGGTGATGGACGCCATCCGCGCCGCCCACCCGGAGGTGGGGCTGGAGCTGGTGACCATGAAGACCACCGGCGACAAGATACTGGACCGCACCCTGGACAAGGTGGGAGGCAAGGGCCTCTTTGTCAAGGAGCTGGACGCCGCCCTGCTGGACGGCCGGGTGGATCTGACCGTCCACAGCTGTAAGGATCTCCCCATGGAGGAGGACCCCCGCATCCCCCTGGCGGGCTTCTCACGCCGGGAGGACCCCCGGGACGTGCTGGTGCTGCCCCAGGGGGCGGAGGAGCTGGACCCCTCCAGGCCCATCGGCTGCGCCTCCGCCCGGCGGGCGGTGCAGCTGCGGGCGCTGTTTCCCGGCGTGGCGGTGGCCCCGGTGCGGGGCAACGTGCTCACCCGCCTGCGCAAACTGGACGAGGGACAGTTCTCCGCCCTGGTGCTGGCCGCCGCCGGCCTCAAGCGGCTGGGGCTGGAGGAGCGCATCACCCGGTACTTCACGGTGGAAGAGCTGCTCCCCGCGGCGGGTCAGGGCATTTTGGCCCTCCAGACCCGGGCGGGGGAGGAGCTGTCCTGCCTGGACGGCGTACTGGACGCCGACGGAACCGACTGCGCCCGGACCGAGCGTGCCTTTGTCCGCGCCCTGGACGGGGGCTGCTCCGCTCCCACCGCGGCCCACGCCCGGCTGGAGGGCGATACCGTGACCATAGACGGACTGTATGTAACCGACGCGGGCGAAGTGCGGCGGGGGCGGCTCAGCGGCCCCCGCGCCCAGGGGGAGGCCCTGGGTGAGGCGCTGGCCCGCAGGCTGAAGGAGGGCGGAACATGCCTGGAAAAGTGACACTGGTGGGCGCCGGCCCCGGCGACCCCGGCCTGCTGACCCGCAAGGGGCTGGAGGCCCTGGAGAGGGCCGATGTGGTGGTGTACGACCGCCTGGTCAGCCCCGCCATTCTGGCCCTTATGCCCGAGGGGGCGGTGAAGATCAACGTGGGCAAAGAGGCGTCCCGCCACCCCGTGCCCCAGGAGCAGATCAACCGGATTCTGCTGGAGCAGGCCCAGCAGGGCCACAACGTGGTGCGCCTCAAGGGGGGCGACCCCTTCCTGTTCGGTCGGGGAGGGGAGGAGCTGGAGCTGCTGGCGGAGCACCGCATCCCCTTCGAGGAGGTACCCGGCATCACCTCCGCCATCGCGGCCCCGGCCTACGGCGGCATCCCGGTGACCCACCGGGACTGCTGCTCCTCCCTGCACATCGTCACCGGACACCAGCGGGCGGGGAAGGAGCTGGCCATCGACTTCGAGGCCCTGGTGCGCACCGGGGGCACCCTGGTCTTCCTCATGGGCGTGTCCGCCCTGCCCACCATCTGCGCCGGGCTGCTGGACGCGGGGATGGCCCCGGACACCCCCGCCGCCGTGGTGGAGCGGGGCACCACCCCCGCCCAGCGGCGGGTGAGCGCGTCCCTGGCGGAGCTGCCCCGGGCGGCGGAAGCGGCCGCCGTCCAGAGCCCCGCCGTCATTGTGGTGGGGGGCGTGTGCGCCCTGGCCGACCAGTTCGACTGGTTCGACCACCTCCCCCTCAAGGGGAAGCGCGTGGTGGTCACCCGGCCCCGGGAGCGGGCCGGCACCCTGTCGGCCCGCCTGCGGGCGCTGGGGGCCGACGTGTGGGAGTACCCCTGCATCGCCACCGTGCCCATCACCCCCTGCCCCGCTGCGGACGGGGCGCTGGAGCGGCTGTCCGGCTATGAGTGGCTGGCCCTCACCAGCCCCGCCGGAGTGGACGCGGTGTGGGCCTGCCTGGAGGGGAAGGGCCTGGACGCCCGCGCCCTGGGCGGCCTGAAGCTGGCCGCCATCGGCCCCGGCACCGCCAAGGCCCTGGCCGGCCACGGCCTGCGGGCCGACTATATACCCGAGGTCTACGACGCGGCCCACCTGGGGGCTGGCCTGCCCGCCCGGGGCCGGGCGCTCATTCTCCGGGCGGAGATGGGCTCCCCCGCCTTGACAGAGGCCCTGAAGGGGCGTAACATTGGGTATGACGACGTGGCCTGCTACCGCACCGTGTACGAGAACCCCCGCTCCGACGAGCTGCGGGCGGCGGTGGAGTCCGGCGCGGCGGGGATCGTCACCTTCACCAGCGCCTCCACGGTCAAGGGGTTTGTCGCCTCCGTGGGGGAGGACGCGGACTTCTCCCGCATGGTGGGGGCCTGTATCGGGGCGCAGACCGCTGCCGAGGCCCGGAAGCACGGCATCCCCGCGGCGGTGGCCCGGGAGGCCACCATGGACGCCCTGGTGGAATTGATTACCGCCCTGCGGGATTGAGAAAGGAAGCACATATATGGAACTCATTCAACGCCCCCGCCGCCTGCGGGGAAGCGACGCGGTGCGCCGCCTGTGCCGGGAGACCCGCCTGTCCCCCGACAGCCTGATCTACCCCATCTTCGTGGACGAGACCCTCCGCGGTAAGCGGCCCATCGAGGCCCTGCCCGGCCAGTTCCACTACGGCCTGGACGCGGTGTGCGAGGCGGTGTCCGACTGCCTGGCCGCCGGGGTGACCCACTGCATCCTCTTCGGCCTGCCCCGTGAGAAGGACGCCGTGGGCTCCTCCGCCTGGGCAAAGCACGGCGTGGTGCAGGAGGCCATCCGGGCCATCAAGGCCAAATACCCGGATTTCTATGTGATCACCGACGTGTGCATGTGCGAGTATACCGACCACGGCCACTGCGGCATCCTCTGCGGCCAGAGCGTGGACAACGACAAGACCCTGGAGGTGCTGGCCAAGACCGCCCTCTCCCATGTGGAGGCGGGGGCGGACATGGTGGCCCCCTCCGACATGATGGACGGCCGGGTAGCCGCCATTCGGGCCGTCCTGGACGAGCACGGCTATGAGACCACCCCCATCATGGCCTACTCCGCCAAGTACGCCTCCGCGTTCTACGGCCCCTTCCGGGCGGCGGCCGGCTCCACCCCCTCCTTCGGCGACCGGAAGGGGTACCAGATGGATCCCCATAACCGCAAGGAGGCCCTCAAGGAGTGCGCCCTGGACGAGGCGGAAGGGGCGGATATCCTCATGGTCAAGCCCGCCCTGAGCTATCTGGACGTGATCCGTGAGTGCTCCGACGCCTTTGATCTGCCCATGTGCGCCTACTCCGTCTCCGGCGAGTACGCCATGATCAAGGCAGCCGGGGCGGCGGGGCTGGTGGACGAGTACCGCATCATGTGCGAGAGCGCCCTGTCCGTGTTCCGGGCCGGGGCCAATATGCTCATCACCTACTACGCCAAGGAGCTGGCCCAGGCCATACAGAAGGGGGACATCGGCTGATGGATATCTCGGAACAGCTCTTTGAGCGGGCCAAGCGGGTGCTCCCCGGCGGGGTCAACTCCCCAGTGCGGGCCTACCGGGCCGTGGGCATGGCCCCCCGCTTCATCACGCGGGCCGACGGGGCCTATATCTACGACGAGGACGGGAAGCGGTACATCGACTACGTCTGCTCCTGGGGCCCCATGATCCTGGGTCACAACCACCCGGTGATCCGGGAGGCGGTGGAGCGGGCGGTAAAGGACGGCCTGTCCTTCGGCGCCCCCACCCGCCGGGAGGTGGACATCGCCGAGCGGATGATCAGCATGGTGCCCAACATTGAGATGGTGCGCATGGTGAATTCCGGCACCGAGGCGGTCATGTCCGCCCTCCGGCTGGCCCGGGGGGCCACCGGCCGGGACAAGCTCATCAAGTTCGAGGGCTGCTACCACGGCCACTCCGACTGTATGCTGGTCAACGCCGGCTCCTCCGCCCTGGCGGGGGGCCACCCCAGCAGCGCCGGCGTGCCGGTGGGGGCGGCCAGGGACACCCTCACCGCCCAGTTCAACGATTTGGCCAGCGTGGAGGCCCTGCTGGAGCAGAACCCCGGCCAGGTGGCGGCGGTGATCGTGGAGCCGGTGGCCGCCAACATGGGCGTGGTGGGCCCCGCCCCCGGCTTCCTGGAGGGCCTGCGGACCCTGTGCGACAAGCACGGCGCCCTGCTGATCTTCGACGAGGTGATCACCGGCTTCCGCCTGGCCCCCGGCGGCGCCCAGGAGTACTTCGGCGTGCGGGCCGATCTGGTCACCTTCGGAAAGATCATCGGCGGCGGCATGCCGGTGGGCGCCTACTGTGGCAGCCGGGCGCTGCTGGAGCAGGTGGCCCCCTGCGGCCCGGTGTACCAGGCGGGTACCCTCAGCGGCAATCCGGTGGCCATGGCCGCCGGCCTGGCCCAGCTCACCTACCTGCGGGAGCATCCCGAAGTGTACGAGCACATCAACGCCAGGGGCGCGGCTCTGGCGGAGGGGCTGCGGGAACTGGTGAAGCGCACCGGCGCGCCGGTGGTCATCAACCAGCTCGGCTCCCTGCTGGCTCCCTTCTTCACCCCCACGGCGGTGACCACCTTCACCGACGCCAAGGGCAGCGACGTGGCCAAGTACGCCCGCTATTTCCAGGGGATGCTGGAGCGGGGCGTGGCCCTGGCCCCCGCCCAGTTCGAGGCCATGTTCGTCTCCGAGGCTCACACCCAGGCGGAGCTGGACGCCACCCTGGCCGCGGCGGAGGCCGTGTTCCAGACGCTCTGAGCCAAAACCAAAGCGGCCCCCGGAACCCTTTGGGTTCCGGGGGCCGTTCTGCGTTCAGCCTTCGATTTTGTCCACCCGCCGCTGGTGGCGGCCGCCCTCAAACGGGGTGTTGAGGAAGGCCTCCACAATGCAGTCGGCCATATTGTTCCCAATCAGTCCGCCGCCCATGGCCAGCATGTTGGCGTCGTTGTGCCGCCGGGTCATCTCGGCGGAGAGGGGCTCGCTGCACAGGGCGCAGCGGATGCCCTTCACCTTGTTGGCGGCGATGGAGATGCCGATGCCCGTGGTGCAGATAACGATACCCCGGTCGCACGCGCCGGAGGCCACCGCCTCCGCAGCCGCCCGGCCGAAGTCGGGGTAGTCGCAGCTCTCTGCGGTGTAGCAGCCGAAGTCCTGATACTCCAGGCCGCGGGCGTCCAGGTACTCCATGACGTGGCGCTTGAGGGCGAGCCCTCCGTGGTCGGAACCCAATGCGATCATATATATTTCCTCCTTATCCGAGTGTGTGAAATACGGGCTGGTGCTTTTCATAGGTGCAGACGCGGCGGAAGCCGCACTCCCGCAGCAGCGCGCAGGCCGCCCGGACTCCCTTGCCCACGTCCGCCGGGGTGTGGGCGTCGGAGCCAACGGTGACGAGCTCGCCGCCGCAGTCCCGGTAGAGGGCCAGGATGGGCCGCCACTCCTCCAGGGTGCGCCCCCGGCAGGTGTTGACCTCCATGCCCCTGCCCTTCTCCACAGCCGTGCGCAGGATGGCCCGGATGGCGTCCTGGTAGCGGTTCAGGGTGACGGGGGCCTGCATATAGCGCAGGGGGTAGATGAGGTGGGCCAGCACGTCGTAAAAATCTGTGGCGGCCAGCAGAGCCAGGGAGGCAAAGTAGTCGTCCAGGGCATCATAGCAGGCCTGGACGGTGGAGAAATCCAGGAAGAACAGGTCGGTGCCGCCCCTTTCCGGCGAGAGGTTGTGGACCGAGCCCAGGATGAAGTCGGCCTCCGGGCGGGCACAGATGGCCGCAGCGGCGGCCGGATTCAGATGGGGCATGCCCAGCTCCAGGCCCAGCTTGAGGGTGAGACGCTCCCCGGCGGCGGGGAGGGCCTGCTGATGCTGGGCCACGGCGGGGGCCCAGTCGTAGCCCTCCGCCGGAACCCCATTTTCGTCGAGGAAGTCGAAGTGGTCGGTGACGCACAGTTCATCCAGGCCCGCGTCTGCCGCCGCCTCTGCCAGCTCGGACAGGGGGGCGTGGGCGTCAAAGGAGAGCCGGCTGTGGGTGTGATAGTCGGACAGATACATACAAATTACCTCACAAGTGCCGCTGGGCGGGGGATTAGAAGGGCCAGGAGGGGAGCCACCGCAGCAGGCAGGTCCCATACCAGGAGGGGATCTGGATGCCCACCAGCACGGGATAGAACAGGGCGTAGAGGGCCGCGGCCCCCGCCGTGATGGCGTACATGGCGGGCTTCCAGGCGATGAGCTCCTCCTGTTCGGACAGGCTGTAAAACACATAGCACAGGGCCAGAATGAGAAACAGCACCGAGGGGAAGTAGTGATAGGCGAAGGTGATGCGGCCGATGAAGAACCAGGGCACCAGCTGGGCCAGGTAGCCGATGACGATGAACAGGGCCTTGGCACACCGCCGCCGCACCGCCTGCGCGGCGCAGGCGAGGACGGCCAGCAGGCCGCCCCAGCAGATCACCGGGTTGACGAAGGCGGCAAAGCGGGTGGTGTACCCCGGCACCGAGTTGTCCATATAGTAGAGGATGGGCCGGATGTCGAAGAGCCACTGATACCAGCGGGAGGAGTAGGGGTGGGTATCGGTGACGCCGCTGTGGTAGGAGAGCATATACTTCTGGTTTTCCCACATGGCGCCGACGAGGCCGGTGAGGCTGCTGTCTCCCTCCGCCCAGGCGTAGGGGAGATAGGACAGGGTGTAGATTACAGCCGGGATGGCGGCAAACACCAGCATCGAGAATGCTAAAATTTTGAACGTCCAGGCGAGCCGCTCGTGTTTCTCCTCCTCCGGCCAGTCCCGCAGCTTTTGGTACAGGCCGATGAAGTAGAGCGCCACCAGCCCGGTGCAGCCGTAGATCACCGTCCACTTGGAGGCCGCGCCGATGCCCCAGAACAGCCCCGACAGGAACAGGGGCAGGGCGCATTTGCGGAAGGGGGCGCCCGCCGGGAGGGTGAGGTAGCGGTACATGAAATAATACATCAGAAGGATGAAGAAGAAGGCGTAGGTGTCGATGGTGGCAAGCCGGGTCTGGGTCAGGTGCATGAAGTCGGCGGCCAGCAGCACCGTGCCGCAGGTGGCGATGGAGGTGCGGCCGAACAGGTTCTTGAGGAACACATACAGCAGGGGGAGCATCCCCACGCCGAACAGGGTGCCCATGAACCGCCAGCCGAAGGGGGTCATGCCGAACAGGCGGATACCGACGCCCATGATCAGCTTGCCCAGGGGCGGGTGGGAGATCTCATAGGGTTCAATGCCCCGGATGTGCTCCCAGGCGGTGCGGGGGTGGTAGATCTCGTCAAAGTAGGCCGAGTCGTAATAGGTGGTCTTTTCGGGTACCGTCTCCTGCTCGTCGAAGAGGGGGCTGGCCGAGGCGGACAGATTCACCCGGTTCCCCTCCAGGTCGAACAGGGCCACCTCTCCCAGCTCCAGCAGGCCCTTATTGGCCTGGCCGGTGATGCGCAGGTATCGGATATACTGGGGGTTTTCGAAGGTGAGTTCATTCCACTTGAAGAGCTGATTGTAGTTCTGGGTCATGGCGTAGCTCTCGCCGTAGCCCTCCGGGTCGGCCCAGTAGTAGACGGTCTCCTCACTGCCCGTTTCATCGGTCTCCGTCCGGCTCCAGAGGGTGAGCCACTGGGTGCCGTCGGCGGAGATCTCCACCTGGTATTTGCCGGTGCCCAGGTTGGGGTAGTACCACAGCCTGGACACCTGGACGCTCTCCGGCAGGGAGAAGGTGGCCGATTCCCCGTCCCCGAAGTCCCAGGCGCTCTGGGGCGCCTGGAGGGAGCCCAAGTGGGCGAAGGCGGTGACGGCGTAAATACAGGTGATGAGCAGGATGGGAATGGCATCCCGGCGCGCCAGGGGATGGCACCGCCCGGCAAAGGTGAAGCGGCGCTTCGGCTGCGGCGCGGGGGCGAGCTGCTGGGCCAGGGGAGAGCGCTGGGTGCGCCAGTACCAGCAGAAGAAGCCCAGCAGCGCCAGCAGGGTGAGGACGGGAAAGAGTATGACAATATAACGAATGGGGCCCACGGGGGCGGTCACCTCCAACGACAGAAATAGACTAGAGGACGGGCAGTTGCCCGTCCTCTAGTTTATTTCTTTTTCTTCTTTTTGTCAAAGAAAGATTTTACGCCCTCCATGGGACCGGGTGAAAGCTCGCCCATGGCTTCGCCATAGGCACGCAGCGCCTCCTTCTGTTCGTGGGTCAGGCCGGTGGGCACCTGTACGTTCACGGTGACGTACTGGTCGCCCCGGCCCCGGCCGTTGACGCTGGGGATGCCCTTACCCCGCAGGCGGAAGGTGGTGCCGGGCTGGGTGCCCGCCGGCAGGCTCCACTTCACCTTGCCGTCGATGGTGGGAATCTCCAGCTCCGCGCCCAGTGTGGCCTGGAGGAAGGTGACGGGGTGCTCCAGATAGACCGACGTGCCGTCCCGCTTGAAGAATTCGTGGGGGCGGACGGTGACGCTGATGAGCAGATCGCCCGCCGGGCCGCCGTTTTTGCCCGCGCCGCCCTGTCCCCGGAGGGAGACCGCCTGGCCGTTGTCGATGCCGGCGGGGATGGAGACGGTGAGCTTGCGCTGGCGGCGGACGCTGCCCGCGCCGCCGCAGCTCTTGCAGGGCTGATGGATGATCTTGCCCTTGCCGCCGCACTTGGGGCAGGTGGTGGTGGTGGCGAAGGTGAAGGCCCCGCCGCCCCGCTGGATACGGATCTGGCCGCTGCCGTGGCAGTCGGGGCAGACCTCCGCTGTGGTACCCGGCGCGCAGCCGGTACCGTGGCAGTCGTCGCAGGGTTCGGTTCGGTTGAGGGTGATCTCCTTCTCACAGCCGAAGGCCGCCTCCTCAAAGCTGATGGTAACCGACGCCCGCAGGGTGTCGCCCTTCATGGGGCCGCTGCGCGCACGGCTGGAGCCGCCGCCGAAGCCGCCCCCGAAGAAGGAGCCGAAGATATCGCCCAGGTCGATGTCGCCCATGTCAAACCCGCCGAAGCCGCCAAAGCCGCCCCCGGGTCCGCCCGCGCCGAAATTGGGATCCACACCCGCATGGCCGAACTGGTCGTAGCGGGCGCGCTTATCCTTGTCGGACAATACCTCGTAGGCCTCATTGGCCTCCTTAAATTTAGCCTCGGCGGTCTTGTCGCCGGGGTTCAGATCCGGGTGGTACTGCTTGGCCTTTTTCCGGTAGGCCTTCTTGATCTCCTCGTCCGTGGCACCCTTGGACACGCCGAGGACTTCATAATAATCTCGTTTCTGTTCTGGCATAGGGTTCTATCACCTCTTAACGGGAGAAACGGGCGGGTCTGGGGGCCGCCCCCTACTGCGTAGGAGCCAACTCCAGACCGGCCCGTGCTCACCGGACGAATTTACTTCTGGTTGTCGTCGTCTACCACTTCATAATCAGCGTCCACCACGTTGGGATCGGAGCTGGCGGAACCGGCCTGGGCGCCGCCCATGTCGGGGCCAGGCTGCTGACCACCCTGGGGATTGGCCTGCTGATACATCTTCTCCGCGATGGGATAGAAGGCCTTGCTGGCCTCCTCGGTGGCGGCCTTGATGGCGGCCACGTCGGTGCCCTTCAGCGCGTCCTTCAGCTTGTTCAGCGCGGCCTCCACGGTAGCCTTGTCGTCGGCGCTGATCTTGTCCTTGGCGTCCTCCAGGGCCTTCTCGGTCTGGTAGACCACCTGGTCGGCCTGGTTGCGGACGTCGATCTCCTCCTTCTTCTTGGCGTCCTCGGCGGCAAACTGCTCGGCCTCCTTGACGGCCTTGTCAATGTCCTCCTTGGACATGTTGGTGGAGGAGGTGATGGTGATGTGCTGCTCCTTGCCGGTGCCCAGATCCTTGGCGGACACGTTCACGATGCCGTTGGCGTCGATATCGAAGGTGACCTCGATCTGCGGCACGCCGCGGCGGGCGGGGGCGATGCCGTCCAGGTTGAAGCGGCCCAGGGTCTTGTTGTACTGGGCCATCTCGCGCTCGCCCTGGAGCACGTGGACCTCCACGCTGGTCTGGTTGTCGGCCGCGGTGGTGAACACCTGGCTCTTCTTGGCGGGGATGGTGGTGTTGCGCTCGATGAGCTTGGTCATCACGCCGCCCATGGTCTCGATGCCCAGGGACAGGGGGGTGACATCCAGCAGCAGCAGGCCCTTCACGTCGCCGGTGAACACGCCGCCCTGGAGCGCCGCGCCCATGGCCACGCACTCGTCAGGATTGATGCCCTTGAAGCCCTCCTTGCCGGTGAGCTTCTTGACCATCTCCTGCACGGCGGGGATACGGCTGGAGCCGCCCACCATCAGCACCTTGGAGATGTCGCTGGAGGACAGGCCGGCGTCACTCATGGCCTGCTTCACGGGGCCGCTGGTGGCCTCCACCAGGTTGGCGGTGAGCTGGTCAAACTTGGCCCGGGTGAGGGTCAGATCCAGGTGCTTGGGGCCGGTGGCGTCGGCGGTGATATAGGGCAGGTTGATGTTGGTGGAGGTGACGCCGGACAGCTCGATCTTGGCCTTTTCGGCGGCCTCCTTCAGGCGCTGCATGGCCACCTTGTCGCCGGTCAGGTCAATGCCGGTGTCCTTCTTGAACTCGGCGGCCATCCAGTCCATGACGCACTTGTCGAAGTCGTCGCCGCCCAGGCGGTTGTTGCCGGCGGTGGCCAGCACCTCGATGACGCCGTCGTCAATGTCCAGGATGGACACGTCGAAGGTGCCGCCGCCCAGGTCGTACACCATGACCTTCTGGGCCTGCTCCTTGTCCACGCCGTAGGCCACGGCAGCGGCGGTGGGCTCGTTGATGATGCGCTTGACGTCCAGGCCCGCGATGCGGCCGGCGTCCTTGGTGGCCTGGCGCTGGGCGTCGGTGAAGTAGGCGGGGACGGTGATGACCGCCTCGGTGACGGTCTGGCCCAGATAGGCCTCGGCGTCCGCCTTCAGCTTCTGCAGGATCATGGCGGAGATCTCCTGGGGGGTGTAGGCCTTGCCGTCGATGTTCACCTTGTAGTTGGTGCCCATCTCGCGCTTGATGGACATGATGGTGCGGTCGGGGTTGGTGATGGCCTGGCGCTTGGCCACCTGGCCCACCATGCGCTCGCCGTCCTTGGAGAAGGCCACGACGGAGGGGGTGGTGCGGTTGCCCTCGGCGTTGGGGATGACGACGGACTCGCCGCCCTCCATGACGGCCACGCAGGAGTTGGTTGTACCAAGGTCGATACCAATAATCTTAGACATAAAGCAGTTCCTCCAATAGATCGAAAATTCTTTTTTACAAACTCAGGTTTGGGCGCGCCCGGCGCACCCGATTCAGTTGGCGACCTTTACCATGGCGAACCGGACGACCTTATCGCCGGATCTGAAGCCGGTCTGGAAGACGTCCACAATGATGTTCTCGCCAGCGCCCTCGTCCTCCACGTGCATCACGGCGTTGTGGAGGTTGGGATCGAAGGGCTCGCCCAGGGCGGGGATCTCCTCGATGCCCAGCTTGGCGAGAACCTCCTTGAGCTGGGTCATGGTCATCTCCACGCCCTTCTTGTAGGCCTCGTCGGCGGTCTCCTGCTTGAGGGCCCGCTCTAGGTTGTCGTACACCGGCAGGAAGGCCGCGGCGGTGTCCGCCTTGGCGTCCGACCAGGCGGATTCCTTCTCCTTCTGGCTGCGGCGGCGGTAGTTGTCGTATTCAGCGGCCAGGCGGAGAAATTTGTCCTCCTGGTCGGAGAGGTTCTTCTTGAGGGCCTCCAGCTCCTCCAACAGGGGGTTGGGAGCCTCGGCCTCCGTCTCCTCGGTGGGGACGGCCTGCTCGGTCTGCTCTTCCGGGGTCACGTCCTCCGGCTTTTTTTCCTTCTTGCTCATGGGATGCATTCATCTCCTATTTCTCGTCGTCCCTGCCCTGGGGCAGTTCACCCTGTCCAAACAGCCGGGAGAGGCCCTCGGCCAGATAGGACAGGCGGGCGGTTATCTTGGCGTAATCCATCCGGGTAGGCCCCACCACGCCGATGACCCCCTGCATGCCGTCGCCGATGTCGTAGCTGGCGACCACCACGCTGGTGTCCTTCAGCGCGTCGGCCACGTTTTCCGGGCCGATGAGGATCTTCATGGGATCGTCCTTGGGAACGGGGAAGCGGGCAGGGTCGGCGTCCTCGGAGAGGTAGCTCATCAGCGGCTGCGCCCGCTCCAGGCTGCGGTACTCGGGCAGCTCCAGCAGATGGGCCAGACCCGAGGTGTGGACGGTGCGTTGCTCCAGGCTCTCCAGCACCTCCATAGCGAAAGACACCACTAGGGAGATAAGCCCATAGGCCTCCCCGGCCGCATGCTGGGCCACCCGCATCAGCTCCGGGGTGATTTCCTCCAGCGTCAGGCCGGTAAAGGTGGTGTTCAGCAGGGTGTTGAGCATCTGAAGCTGGGCTTCCGTCAGGTCGGAGGGCAGGCGGATGAGCCGGTTACGCACGATGTCCGTGTCGGTCATCACCACGATGATGAAAGCGTTGCGCTCCACCATCAGCAGATCGAACCGCCGGATGGTCATGCGGCTCAGACCGGAGGAGAGGGCGAAGGAGGGGTAATTGGTGAGCTGGGACACCACCCGGCCCGCCTGGTCCAGCACCCGGTCCAGCTCCCGCATCCGCATGGCCAGGGCCTGGTTAATGCGCTGGGTCTCCTGGAGGGAGAGCTTGTGCTCCTCCATCAGCTCGTTGACATAGAGCCGGTAGCCCTTGGGCGAAGGGATGCGCCCGGCGGAGGTGTGGGGCTTTTCCAACAGGCCCATCGCCTCCAGATCCGCCATTTCGTTGCGGATGGTGGCGGAGGATACCTCCATATCGATGGAGGCGGCGATGGCCTTGGAACCCACCGGCTCCGCCGACTGAATGTAGCTCTCGATGATGGCGCGGAGAATCCGTTTTTTGCGCTCTGTTAAATCCATTCCGGCCACCCTTTCACAATGTTAGCACTCAAACTCTCTGAGTGCTAAAGATAATGTAGCACCGTCCCCCGAAAAAGTCAAGTGTTCTGGATGTAAATTAAATGTGAACGTAGAAAATTCAGCAGGCAAAGGGGTGGACTGCAAGTTTCGGGCGTTGACGGGGCGGCGGAACAATGGTATTCTATGTAAAAAAGGAGGGGTGAATCCGTGGACGAGGGCCGAGGCTTCACGATTATCGACTATGAGGACCGCTACAAGCAGGCGCTGGAGGAGATCTCCCTGCCCTGGCTGCTGGAATACGACCTGCTGGAGCCGGTGGATCTGGAGATGCTGGCGGAGCCCCACCGCTTCCTGTCCGGCGGTGGCCGGGTGCTGCTGGCCCGCTGGGGGGAGGAGATTGTGGGCATGGTCATGCTGGAGCTTCAGGGGAAGGGCCAGTGCGAGCTGCTCAAGTTCGGCGTGAAGGAGGCATACCGGGGCCGGGGCATTGGTACGGCCTTGATGGAGGCGGCGCTCCAGGCCGCCCGGGATACAGGGCAGAAGAAAGCGGTCCTCACCTCCAACCATCAGCTCAGGGAGGCCCTGCGGCTGTATGAGCGGTTTGGGTTCAAATACGTCACCTATTCCGATAAATGGTTCCAGCTCTCCGACATCCGCATGGAGCGGGAGCTGTGAGCCGGCTTACAGAGAAAAATACCCCGGCTCCGCGCCCACAGGCGGAGCCGGGGTATTTTTTACAACGCGGTCACTCCGTACGGGAGAACTGGGTGACGTCGTTGATCCACTCCCGGGAGCGGAGGCGGTACAGGCCAATGCCGAACTTGACGAATTGCTCGGCCATGATGCCCACATAGACCCAGAAGATGCCCCACTGGAACACCAGGCCGAACAGGGCGGCCAGGGGGAGGGAGACGAACCACAGGGGGGTGGTGTCGATGATGGTGGCGGCCCGCACGTCGCCGCCGCCCCGCAGGACGCCCACGGTGTTGACCGAGTCGAAGGCCCGCAGGGCCAGAAAGACGCCGATGAAGGTCAGCATCATGGTGGTGATAGAGCCGGCGGTCTCCGACAGGTGGAAGAAGGGGTAGACCAGCCAGGGGAAGACGAACCAGGCCCCCAGGATCAGGGGGATGCCGATGATCAGGCCGCAGAGGAAGGCCAGGGTGTCCAGGGTGGCTCCCACCTCGTAGACGTGCTCCCGCCGGCCCGCGCCGATCTCCCGGCCCACGATGATGGCGGTGGTGTTGCCGATGGCGAAGATGGCCACGGTACAGAGATCCTCAATGTTGCCCGCCAGGGCGCGGGCGGCCAGGATCTCGGTGGACCCCTCCATGTGGCCCATGATGACCTTGTAGAGGGAGGTGCCCAGGCCCCAGAGGGTCTCGTTGAGCACCACCGGCCCGGAGTAGTGGAGGAATTTGGCCAGCAGGGCGCGGCCCGGCCGGAAGAGCACGGCGGGCTTGAGCCGGAAGCGGTGGTTGGTCAGGGCGTAGGAGAACATGATGACGAACTCCAGCACGCGGGCGGACAGGGTGGCCACCGCCGCGCCCACCACGCCCAGGGCGGGAGCGCCCAGGTTGCCGAAGATGAACACCCAGTTGAGGAAGGCGTTGGTCAGCATGGACGCGCCGAAGATGATCATGCCCAGCTTGGGGTTCTCCATGGAGCGGTGGGCGCCCACGTACACGCCGGTGAGGCTGTTGAAAATATAGGAGAAGCCCACGATGCGGGCGTACTGGGCCGCCAGGGGTACCAGCTCCTGGTTGTCGGTGAGCAGGCCCATCAGCTGCTCCGGAAGGAAGAACATGACGGAGGCAAAGGCCAGGGAGATGGCCCCCGCCACATAGCAGCCCAGGCCGATGACCCGGTTAATGGACTCGGTGTCCCCCTTGCCCCAGAACTGGCTGATGAGGACGGAGGAGCCGCTCTGGAGTCCGAAAATGACCAGCTGGATGACGAAGACGGGGATGTTGGCCACCAGTACGGCGGCCAGGGGGGCTTCCCCCAGGGCGCCCACCATGAAGGTGTCGATCAGCCCCAGCAGGGTGGTGCACAGATTTTGGAGCAGGATGGGCAGGGCCAGCCGGGCCACGTTGCGGTAGAAGGCCGCCCCACGGTTCATATAGTGGAACAAACGCTCACCTCGCTGCAATTCTGGTCTTAGTGATTTCAGTCAGTCCCCCGGCCAGGGCGTCCACGTCGGCGCGGGTGCTCTCCGGGGAGAAGGAGACGCGGAGCACCCCCATCAGGGTGCGCTTGGGCAGGCCCAGGGCCGCAAACACGTGGCTGGGCTTCCCGCGGTGGCAGGCCGAGCCGGAGGAGACGTACACCCCCCGGTCGGACAGCTCCCGCACCAGCATCTCGCTGGGGTAGCCCGGCAAGGCCACGGCGCAGATGTGGGGGGCGTCTCCCCGGCTGACGATCTCCAGCCCCGGGACGGCGGAGAGCGATCCCAGAGCGTATTCTTTGAGCTCCTGAATACGGGCGGGATAGTCCCCTTCCCACGCCGCGCAGGCCGCCGCCAGGGCCGCGGCCTGGGCGGTGGGCTCGGTGCCGGGCCGTAGCCCGCCCTCCTGCCCGCCGCCCGTCAGCAGGGGCTTGAGGTTCAGCCCCCGGCGGATGTACTGCACGCCGATGCCCTTGGGGGCGCGGATTTTATGGCCGCTGAGGGTGAGCAGATCCACCCCCAGCTCCGCCGGGGTGAAGGGTACCTTCAGAAAGGCCTGCACCGCGTCGCAGTGGAGCAGGGCGGGGGAGCCGGCGTCCCGGATGGCCTGGGCGGCCTCCGCCACGGGGAGAAGGGTGCCCAGCTCGTTGTTCACCAGCATCATGGACACCAGCACCGTATCGGGCCGCAGGGCGGCCCGGAGGGCGTCGGGGGACACGTGGCCGCTCCGATCCGGCTTGAGGTAGGTCACCTCATACCCCTGGGCGGCCAGGGCCTTCACCGGCTCCAGCACGGCGGCGTGCTCGATGGCGGTGGTGATGATGTGCCGTCCCTTCCGCCGTCCGTAGTCCGCGGCGGCCCGGACGGCCCAGTTGTCCCCCTCGGTGCCGCAGGAGGTGAAGACCAGCTCCTCCGGCGCGCAGCCCAGGCGGCCGGCCACGGCGGCGCGGTGCTCCTTCAGCGCGGCGGCGGCGGCCTGCCCCAGGGCATACCCGGAGGAGGGGTTGCCGTACCCCTCAGTCATGGCCTCCAGGGCGGCCCGGGCGGCCTCCGGACACACCCGGGTGGTGGCGGCATTATCTAAATATACGGGCATGGTGCGGTCACCTCATCCATAGATGGAATAAAGACAATATTAAGTATTTTATGCTCTGCCCGGTTGAAAGTCAAGGCCCGCCCGGGTTTTGGGCAGGCCTTGTCAAAAATGCTGCTTGCGGTGGCTATTCGGCAGAAAGCGCCGCCACAGTCCAGTGTGGAAGAAGAGAAGACCCAGCGGGGTAGAGAGGAAAATGATTGCACGAAAGGCAAAAAAAGCGGGCGGCCCCACGGGCCGCCCGCCGCTGCGGGAGCAAATTTACTTGAGGGCGCGCACCGGCACGTTCCAGATGTCCCGGGCATAGTCCCGGATGGAGCGGTCGGCGGCGAAGATGCCGGATCGGGCGATGTTCATGAGGGCCATCTGGTTCCACCGCTTGGGGTCCTGATAGGCCAGGCCGGCCCGCTGGTGGGCGTCCCGGTAGCTCTCGAAGTCGGCCAGCAGCAGGTACTCGTCCGCCGGGCCGCCGTCGCCGAACAGGAGGCGGCGGGCGATGTCGTCATAGGCCACGCCGTCGCCGAAGCCCACGTTGAGCTGGTCGATGACCGCGCGCAGCTCCGGATTGTGGACATAGTACTCATAGGACTTGTAGCCCTTCTGCTTCATCTCGGCCACCTCGTGGGCCTTGAGGCCGAAGAGGAAGATGTTCTCGTCCCCCAGCACCTGGTGCATCTCCACGTTGGCGCCGTCCAGGGTGCCGATGGTCACCGCGCCGTTCATCATGAACTTCATGTTGCCGGTGCCGCTGGCCTCCTTGCCGGCGG